>OGFI01000009.1_pt1 | contig 169449 bp, 169 predicted proteins | sample 1570901 | NCBI WGS metagenome assembly OGFI01 (sample SAMEA2582018, study PRJEB24529) | metagenome | biome: Human gut stool | place: China | collected 2011 | reverse complement strand
ATCACAAGGAGATATTTTTTTCTATTACTCTGCTCAACGCTAAAAGCTTTTCTGAACCACATGCATAGCATGTGGTTTTCTCTAATAACAAAAATAGACACTATATTATCTCTAATATACTGTCTATTTAAATATCATACTAAATTAACTCATGATTATATTATATAAAATTTTTATACTGTTGTTTACCATATCTATATATGATGAATTTTGTTCTAATGACCTTCGGGTTATGAGGGCTAGTTGAGAGGTTTGTGTAATTTAGTGAAATCAAGGGTTTTAGCTGATTTACCAATGAAAATTTGGGAAATAGATTTTAGAACATTTGTGTGATTTTTTGTACTTTTTTGAGAATTTTTTCCCCAACTTTTCCCCAATTATTTTTAACAAATATTGGAAGTAAAAATGGGAAACCTAAAAATTTATTTTGGAGGTTTTGATTATGAAAGAAATAACATATCGTAAAGAAGGAGATTATTTAATTCCTGACTTATGTGTAAAGGAAAGTAAAGATAAGTATTATCATATTGGAAAATACGGCAATTTAAGGCTTAATTTTATAAGAGAATATAAACGAGGTTTTTATACCGAATTAAAAATAAATGGTGAATTAAGAAATCATTTAATAGCTATTGATAAACAAGCTAAAAAGGAAGTCGATAAATTAATTAAAGAATTTGCCAAAGTTGAGAATGTTCCAGTTTATTTTAATGGTGGTGATGCTATTCTTTGGGTTGGTCGCATGAATAATATTAAAGATAGAGCTGAAGAAATCGTTTTTAACGAGATTATATTTATATAGGAGGAATTAAATATGAGTAATTTTCGAAAAGTAAATGAAAATGATATATTAAAAAAATGGTATGATTGTATGGAGGAAACATATTTATGCTACGTAGACGAGCAAGATAGAGAAAATGAATTTAACTATGAGCCTTTTAGAGAAAAAATATTAAAGAATGTCACTAAACAAAATAAAAAATATGTTGAAAAACAACTTGATTTAGTATATGACGAATTTATGAATTACTTAATGTATGTTAATGAAAAATATTATAGAAACGGATTTGTGGATGGTTCCCAGCTAGTTATGGGATGTTTAGAAAAATAATATCAAAATACCAGAAGATTATTCTTCTGGTATTTTAATTATACATATATAAATGATTGTGGAGCAGCTTTTATTCCGTAACTTGACAATTCTTTTGGATCATTATATTTTTTAATCTTTGTTAATTTATATGCTATCGCTTTGCTTCTATCTTTAAAATATTTTTGATAAAATTTTAGGTCAATCCCTGAATACTTTTTAGTTTCTTCCCATATATTATCTGGAGAATCTTCTAGTATTTCTTCGACCTTTGCTTCTCCTACTACTTTCATTATAGGATATGTTGAATAAATTATTATTTTATCTATATCTTGCTTACATCTAATTTTTCTATATTCATATTTTTTACTACCATTAAAAATATTTTCTACATGTTCTGGATTTATTGAAATTAACATATTACACATAACATTTATACCTCTCTTTCTAATTCTTTAATTTTATCTTTCCAATATAAATTATCTAATTTTTTCTCTTTAGCAATCCTAATAAAATTTCTTAAGCACTCATTTTTCATAATATATTCTGCTATATCTCCTGAAACTTTATATTTATTTTTACTTTCTTTTGCTACCAAATCATAAAAATTATCTTTTTTCTTATCTTTTAAATCAAATACTTTTATTAGTTTGTCTAATTTATCTTTAGATGGGAATCTATTACCTTTTTCAATATCAGATAAATAAGCAGGTGTAATTCCAATTTCATCTCCAAGCTCTTTTAAAGTCTTTTTCCCTCTATACTCTTTCACCAGTTCTCCAAATTTTTTACTCATTTTTTCTCCTTTATTAACAAATATGCTTATAAGCATATTTGTTAATATTATATGCTAAAATCATTGTTTTGTAAATACTTTTGTACAAAAAAAGATGCACTTTTTTAGTACATCTCTTAGCATATTTCAAACATATTTTGTGTTTGGCTTTCTTCTATTATTTTCTCTAAATCTTCTCTTCCTATACTTATTGGTCCTTGAATATATCCATTTACTATTCCATTATTATATAAAAAATCATATGTAATTGGATTTTTAAATGTTATATAATGTTTGAACATTATTACCACGCTATCTAATTTTGTTACATACTTTAACTCTTCTTTATCATAAGCTGTTCTTTTTCTTACTATATTGAATATTTCTTCTTGAGATTCAAATTCATTCCATGCCGTTTCTACAATTCCTAGTGTTGTTATAGCTTTTCTATTATGTGAAGCATAAAATAAAACAATATCTCCAGATTTTATATTCTTTCTTTTAGCATTTGAAATAAATGCTTTTTTTATTGCATTAGCAGATGTGTTCTTTCCTTGTGTATCATCAATACTTATTTGATATGATCCTTCTGCATCTTCAAATAAAAGTTTATGATATTTAGGAATCACTGGAAAAATAAAAATTTCTTGATCTTTTATTTGAACATATGGATATTGACTTTTATCTTTTATGTTTTTAACATATATTGCTTCTCTTTCAATTGTATCATCACTTTTAGGTGTATTCTTATATGTAAATAGATTAAAACCATATTGTTTTAATAGATATATTAACGATTCTTGCTTTTCAAAAGTAGTTACATATATTTCATCAACGTTTTTTTGAATTGCTTCATTTACCATTATTTTTATAAAGCATTCTCCTATTTTCTTTCCTGTATCAGATACTTTAAATGTAGATACTTTTATTCTTTTTGCAGGATTAAATGGCTTTTCAAAGGCAGAATAATCTTCATTTTCATCTTCTTCTTTTAGCATTAAAAATGATGTAACTTTATTATCTTTCGTCATTGTAACATACGCCATTTCTTCCTTTCTTTGCTTTTTTATAAACCACTCATCAAATCCTTTATAGTCATATCTTAATGTAGTAAAGAAATTATCATTTAAATCCATATTATATAAGTATTCTTTTTTTATAAATACAGGAGTTTCTACAATAACTTTTTCTTCTTGTTTAAATTTTTCTATTGCATCATCTATAGATAGTACTCTATCATTTAATTTTAATAATTCTGCTTTTTTTAATAGTCTTTTGTCATTTGTAATAAAATAGCTTACACAATTTCTTACAACCGCATACAGCATTTCATTGTCTATTAAATCGTTTTCATTTTTGCATCCTACTTGTTTATTAAAATCTTCTGTTGCTCTTGGCGGACTCTCTAGAATTTTGTATACTTCTAATTTTGAAATAAATATATCTTTTTTATTCTCATCTTTTATTTTTCTAGCTTCTATTATTGTATTTGGATGTATTGCAATTACATATTTATCAGAATTATACAATATTTTAGTCAGCTTTGAAATTTTTTCATCTAATATATGATCATCTAAAAGATATATCATCATATTTGTATCTAGTAATATTTTTTCTTTCATTCTTACTCCTTTCTAATTTTTATTTGAATTCCTACAACTCCGTATTTTTCTTCTTGTTCCTTTGTATAAAATTTATATAAATCATTTAAAAATTTCCCTTCAGATTCACTTTTGTCGGAATATTCACTAATATCTAAATTTTCTATTAATTCCTTAAAATTTCTTTTTATTATTAGATTTACTATTTGAGTTGATACTTCATCTTTCAGTTCAGGTTCTTTTTGAAATACAATTTCATCTCCTATTTTTATGTTTTTTCTTTTTTCATCATTTAATCTAATTTCTATTCTTTTGGTTCCATTTTTCATATATTCAAAATATTTGGGATTTAATTTCATTATATATTTCATATTAAAGATCTCCTTCTTCTATTGTACTATATTAAAATTTAAAAAATTGTCGAAGTTTGTAATTTATTAGCAAAAAAAGCAAAATCATTCTGTAATTTCTTACTTTCAAATTTTGCTTTTCTTTAGTTTCTTTATTTATTAATCTTTATAGTCAAATTACTATATCCATATTTGTTCAACAAACCTAATAAAGCCTGGCCATCTATTAGTGTTATAGGTTTATCTTGTGCAAAATCATATGCATCTTTTCCATATGAGCTTGTTGTTACTAAAATCCCTTTAGTTGCTCCTTCATGTATCATTGTACCATATAAATCTCTAACAGCTGAAACTGGAACAACATTATTATATCTTTTTGCTTGTATTACGAACTTTCCGCCTCTAATTGGATCATCATCAAATGCTATTGCATCTACTCCTCCATCATGGCTTGCTTGCGTTACCTTAACTTCCCCTCCGTCTATATTAAACATCTTGTCAAATAATTCTCTTACAAAATATTCAAAATCTTCCCATGGCATCGTAGCTAAATTAAATCCATCTAATTCAATATTTGCAGCATCTCTATTTTCTATGAATCTAGAATCTTCCCTATTAATTTTCATATATGGTACAACTGGAGTTAATGATAAAATACTTGGTGCAAATATTCCCTTTAATCCTTTTATACATTCTTTATAATCAACGTTTTCTATATTAATATCCAAAAACTTTTCTTTTGATGTTTCTATTGTAATTATGCAACTTTCTGCATTCTTACCTGTACTTTTATCAATATATTTTATCCATCCATTATATACAATGTTATCTATATTATTATTATCATCTGAATTAAGAACATCATTTATAGTTTTTAAACAACACATATATATAATATCATTATAGAATTTTTCAAATTTCTTATCTGTTAATACTATTTCATCAATTTCATTTCTTGTACTAACATATTTATGCTGAATAATTCTTGGTACAGTATCTGCATTTGGTAGAAAATATGATATGATAAGTGTTTTATTTTCTTTTAAATACTGAATTTCATAATCTTTTACAACTTCACTAGGCATATAAATATTTTCGATTACATATTCGAAGTAATCTTCGATTTGTTTAACATCTCCTTGAAGATATTTATTTCTATCTTCCTCTACTATGTTATTTTTTTCATTTTGTTCCTTTAAAAATTGCTCTTTTTTGTTTTCGTAATCTAGCTGTTCCTCTTTAAGCTTTTTATTATATTCGTCATCTCTTTTAACTAATTCCTTATCAGCCTTTTCTTCCATTTCTATTCTATAATTTTTCTTTTTAGATGAAAATATTTCTAACCAACTTTTATTTGGAACATTTAAATCCTTTTTTACTTCTTCTATTGTACTTTTTTCCAAATTTGTCTTAAATTTCTCATATTCTGTCTTATCAATTAAACTATCATAATATTTTTTTGAAGTTTGTATATTTTTCTTTTTTATTATACTGTTATATTCTTCTATTTTTTTATTATCACTTTTAGTTAGTTGATCTGCTTTTCTCTTCATTTCTTCTTTGTTTTGCCTTGTAAGTTCTCTTTGTACTCTTTCATTCCATATTCTTTTTTGATTTTCAACTTTAGCATCTAGCTCATATCTTGTAGGTGCACTTATTTCTTTGCTAACTCCTAAAAATTCATTACTTAATACAACTCTATAATAATTTCTATATGCCATTTTAACATCTCCTATTCATATCTATATTCTTCACTATCCTCGGCAACCATCATATTACTTATATTTTCTTCCTCATTAATTGGATATATGATCTCATTCTTTTGATTTATTCTTCTCTTTAAGTAATCTGATAACTTTTTGTCAGTACAATAAACGTAACATCCTTTTTGTCCTCTTGTCATTAATGTTCTATATGTATTTTTTATTATTTCATCTGCAATTTTATTTGCCTGTTCAGGATTTTCTTTGCTTAATTTATTTATTCCTTTTATTGATTGGTCTGTTTTAGCTCTTTCTTTAACATCTGTAATTACTTTATCATTTTCATATCTTAAATCATTTCCAATAATTACACCTGCATAATCAAATTCCAATCCTTGAGCAGTATGTATACAACCAATTTCATTTACTGAATTTGGATCAATAGCCCATGTTGTACTATTTCCTAAATTCCAACTCATTGCAAAATCACATTCAGGAATTGTTATATCATATACATCTGATTTATTTTTTCCATCAGCTATCCAATCCCAACAATATCCCGCAAGTAATCTTGCCTTATTATTTAATTTATTCTTTTCTAAAATTAAATCTCTTACCTCATTTGGTGTATCACAAATCCTAATATCATAATCTAAATCAAATCCATCACTATTAGCTGTTTTTCTTATATTTAGCACATCGTCTAACCATGTGATATAACCATCTGAGCCATTACATCTAAATTGTGATTCTAATTCCATAAGTTCTGATTCAGCATTGGCTTGTCGTATATATTTTTGTATTTCTTCAATACTACCAATGTCCTTCAGTGTTACTCTTTGTGATTCATCTATAAAGAATATTGAAAATTTAGATGCTTTTATGATTTCTTTTATTTGATTTTCTCCTAAGTTTTGGAACATTCCTGATTTAGCATTTAATCTATGTGCCTCATCTACAATTAAAACATCAAATTCATTTTCTGCAGATTCTACAAAAGAACCTGAACCCTTAAACAAATTATTAATCCTTGTTTTTCTAAAATCTCCACTCAATTTTGTTGCATAAACATTTCTAGGTGCTGCATTTTTTGTTACATATGAGCATACCATATTTTCATTTGTTAGTTTTACTAAAAGATTTATTGCTAAAACTGATTTTCCAGTTCCAGGTCCACCTTTTACAACTAGTACTCTTTTATTTCCATCTTTATATGATTTCCTTGCCATATTTAATGCTGTTTCATATACAAGTTTTTGATCATCGATCATTACAAATTCTTCATTACCCTTTAACATACTTGATAACGCATCTTGTAAAGACTTAGATGGTCTTATTTTTCCATTTTCTATCATATAAAGAGTTTCTTTATCATCACCATATTGAATATATTTATTTATAAATTCTCTTAATTTTTCTACATCACCTTTAATAAATGCAGGTGCTTTTTCTAAATAGTATTTATAATTATCTGATAATAATGTTGGAGGTGTTACTGCTAAATAATTATGAAGATATGCGCATGGATGTAAATCTATTTGTCTATCTTGTACCGTTTCATTGTAATCTTCTATAGTTGTTGCATAAGACCAAGCTTGATATGAAGGATGTGCTACTTCCCTTAGTGCATGTCCCGTAAACGCTTGTACTATTCCATCTTTTCCTTCTACCATATCAGCCTCAGTCCATTGTTTTAATTCAACTATAATTGCTGTATTTTTAAGTTGTCCATCTTTACCTGTAATTATAAAGTCTACTCTTTTAGATGTATTCGGAATTTTAAACTCAATTGCAATTCCCACATTACCTGGTATATTGTTATCAATTAAAACTTTCATCATATATTGCATAGAATTATTCCATGCTTTTCTTTCACTTTCAGATGTGTGATACCCCATTTTTTCATAGAATTTTCTATCTATATTCTCTTCAATTCTGTCTTGAACAACATCTTCTACAAATACTTGCTTTGTTGATTCATATACTATCATAATAATTGCCCCCATTAATTATTATTACAATTTGTTATATTTTGTACTTACTCCTTTAGCTTTATCTACTGGATACTTTTTTCTTGTCTTGTCTAATTTTTTTAATATTATTTCTTCAGGATCTACTCCAAGTTTCATAGCCATTTGTAAACAGTATGTAAAAACATCAGCTAATTCTTCGCAAACTTCCTCTTTATCATAATTATTATTCCATTGAAAACATTCTAATAATTCTCCTGCTTCAATAGATATTGATTTTGCCAGATTTTCAGGTGAATGAAATTGGTCCCAATCTCTTTCCTCGTTAAATTGTTTTATTTGGTTAATTACTTGTTTCACTTCTATCCTTCCTTTATATTAAATTTATCCTAAATTCTCTATTATTTTTTTTATATTATTTATACTCTCTTGTTCTAAATCTTCTTTTTTTATTTCCTTATGCATGACTTTATTATAAAAGTTATAAGAAGATGTCACTTTATTGTTTTTAGAAATTGAATATTTTGCTTTATCTTGTGCTGAAAATACATTTTCTATTGCACCATTTTCGCATGACCATATAATTTTATCATTCATCTCTTTTTCATCTATATAAAGCTCTTTTATCTTTTCTAAAGCTGTCGCTCCACTATCATTATCTAAAAGAATTCTATAATCTAAACTCCATCCAATACATAAAGAAATTAATAAATGTATATTTTGGCTACCTGTTGAAGGAATAATATTAATTTTCTTTCTAGTATTAAATAATTTTAAAAATGCTAGTAAATAAAATCTATCTGATATTCCTTCTGTAATAACATTTAATCCATTACCTAATTCAATAGGATTTTTTGATATATTATAGCCAATAGCAGTAACTAGTGGAGTTATTGTTTCTTGATCCTTACAATCATAATACTTCTGTATAATATTTGTTCCTGAGTTTCCTCTTACAACAAGTTTTAGACTGTTTAATTTATCAATATCCAATAAATATGGACTATGAGTTGTAAATATTACTTGATTATCAATTTCATTATTCAAAAATTTTAAAACATCATCTTGTGCTGTTGCATGTAAATATAATCCTGGCTCATCTATTAATATTATTGCATCTTTATCTTCCTCTATTGAATTCAAAAGTAAATAAAATGCTATGAACCATTGGAATCCCTTACTTCTTTGAGAAGGTTTTATATCGTTATCTTTGTCTCCCTCATTAAAAATTTGTACAAATATCTTATTGCCATTCTTATCAAGTCCAATAGAAACTTTTTCTTGCATATATACATTATTATATTTATCCGTGATTTCATTAGAAATTCTTTTAAAGTCCCTAGACTGATTTCTTTCATCACCTTTTATCATTTTTATAAATGCTTGCTTGCTGATTCCGAGTAAATATAATAGATTCATAAATGCTCTTTCTTCTTCTTCAAATGTTGCACTTTGAATTTGTTCTTTTGTTAACTCATCTGGTAAAATATCTGTAAAACTATCAAAATATACTATTTTAGGTATTAATTTATTAATTTTTTCTTTTATTTTTACATTTTCTATGACTTTTGTAATATATTCAGTAATTTCACTTTTCTCTTCTTCATTACTTATGTTAGCTATATTAAAATAATTATCTAAGTTTTTTATAATATTATTTTCATCACCAGCTAACTCAGTCACTAATTTCTTTATCTTGTCTTTTTTTATAAATTTTTGATATTTTTCTTCTAAATTATATTGCTCTGTAAATACATCTACAAAGTAATCTATAATGCTTCCTTCAAATATATCAACTGTTGACTTACTTCTAGTCAATATCATTGTATAATTTTTTTGTTCATCCAATGATACTCCTAATTTTTTCTCAATATACTTCGAATTAAATTTAAAACTTAATTTTACAGTTGGGTCAGCGTCTTGTATACTTACAGGAACATCATCATCTTCAAAGTCATCATTATATGCTGTTAATATTGCATTCAATACATTAGTCTTTCCGGATTCGTTTTTCCCTGCTAACACAGTAACCTTATCTTTTATTTCTACTTTCTTTGTATCTTTAATTGAACGATAATTTTTTATATGAAAAGATTGTAACTGAATATTTTCCATTTATATCACCTTTCTTTTTAATCTTCTTTCTCATATTATTATATATCATAAAATCCGCTTTTTTTCAACATTTTCCAACAATAAGATTTTCTACTTTTTTCTACTTTTTTCGACAAAAAATCTATTCTCTGAATTCATTTCAAAGAATAAACTTTAACTTACAATTCATATGTTCTCTTCTTTTTCTTCTGTACTTTTTCCTGTTCTTTTTCCTCTACTTGTCTAATCTGTTCTTTCATTTTAGGTGCATTATCTATAACCTCATCACACATTTTGATTTCTTTCTTGACTTTATCAAGTTCTTTTGTAACTTCTATTATCTGCTTAGTAATTTGGTCTTTTTCGCTCTCATTCTCTGTATTCCCTCTTTTATAATATAATCTATTTCTTGTATCTAATATATCTTGCTTTTCTCGTAGTTTCTTATCTTTTAAGGCATCAACAGTTTCTGCCAATTCCAATTTATACTTACATAAGAATCTCGCAAGTTCTGAATAATGATCCATCTTCGCTATATCTTTTCTCATTTCTTCTGTTAGTTTGTGTGGTATATTATTTTTCTTATGATAACCTAACAAATATCTATAGTAATAATATAAAGCAATTATTCCTTTAGGTTTGTACTTCTTCTTAAAAATACTTTTTGTTCCAAAGTAATTTGTCTTACTCATTCTATATGGATATATTATTTCTTCAGGAATAAACTCATTCTGTAATATTCTTCGTCTAATATTTTCTTCTGAATATTCTTCTCCGAATGCTCTTTCAACTCTTATATTCCTTTTATGAGGTTCTTTTCTTATTGATAATTTATCAGCTCTATAATAATAGTAATATCCCATTGAATTTAATATTCTGTGAAAATCTTTACTTGTAAAAGAATGTTTTATTGCATAATCTATATCTTCTTTAGCAAATTTATAATAGTCTGAATTTTGTAATGACTTTTGATAAAAGTTATTATAATTGATTCCTGATTTGCAAGTCTTTTCTTCTAACACACTTATTCCATATTCTTCGCAAAGTTCATCTGATGTTCTTCTTAAAATTGCCGTATTAACATGATTACTATAATATTTAAATCCATCCTTAAATGAAACCGAGTTAATTACAAAATGATTATGAAGATGTTCTGTATTCAAATGTGTTGTTACCACAACTTGAAATCTTTCTCCCCATATTTCATTTGCAAGTCGTACTCCAATTTCATGAGCCATCTCTGGAGTAAATTCTCCCTTGGCAAAAGATTGCTCCGCATGAAAAGCAAGTATTCCTTTCTCTTTTCGATATCTTTTCTTAACAAATTGCATTTGCTCAACTGCTTCATTAACATCACAATTAATTCCTGTTGTATAAAATTGTTTTTCAGTTTTGTCTGTATTCGTTGCATACATTACAACTTGTCTTATATCTTCATATTTATCAAATCCATTTTCTAAATAATCATTCTTTGTTTTATTTTCATTCTTTGCATAATCAACTACATGATCTAATCTCTTTACAACTTTCCATATTTTTGTTGTAGCCATATTCTACCTCATCTCTTAAAAAGGGGATTGGGGAATTTCCCCATTTGAGAATTTCGAGCTAGCGAAATTCAATGCTTGCTAGGACAATACATCTACATTATTTGTACCTGTTTTTGCACTTTTTATCTCCCTTTTGATGTACCTTTTCGTTCCTTTTTTGTACCAAACTTGTACCTAATTTAAGAAAAATACTTGGACTTATTTAACAAGTCCAAGTATTCTTTTTTATTAATCCATGTCTAAATTTCTTAATGTTTTGTTCAATATAAGTTCATATCTTGGGTTTCTAATTATACATGGAACTGCTCTATAATTTAAACTTTTTACTGCATTAAATGTTATAGGATTTGAGCTTAAAATATATCTATTACCTCTCCTTATAACTTCAAAAGGTTCTCTTATTCCTTCCAAATGAACTCTTCTTCTTGCTAATAAAAATGCCCTTCTATAAACCTCATTTCTTGGTCTTATTCTTTTTCCTTCGATATCTTTTGTTTCTATTAATCTGTATCCTTCAAATACTTTTCTCATAATTTATTCCTCCTTAATTTGTTATTATTTGTTCTCATTTCTCTTTACTTTTTTCAGTATTTATATTAAAATATTATTAACTTAGATAGGGTTAGTTGTTTAGTTTTGCCGACTACACTAACTCTTTTTTCATACTTTTTAGTGTTATTCCATAACACTTTTGATACAATTTTGAGATTGTTGCATCAATTAAATCTTGATCATTACTGTAACTAAATCTCGAAATTAATCCATTTTTGTCAAACCTTGTTGTAATAATAATTGGTAATCCATTTTCAAATCTATTTTGTATTATCGTGTATAGTTTTTCTAATGCCCAACTGCTTATTCTTTCTGTTCCCAAATCATCAATTATTATCATATCTACATTGGAATATAGTTCAATTAATTCATTTTCTGACTTTGTATTATCTCTAAATGTTTCCTTTATCATGTCTAGTAAAGTCGTTAGTCTTCCCATTAATACAATCTTCTCATTTTCAATTAATTTATTAGCAATTGATGCTGCTAAATGTGTTTTTCCAAGTCCTGACTCGCCTGTTATTATCAGTCCTTTAGTTTGTACTTTTGTTATACATTTATTTGTATAATCATTAGCAACTTTTACTGCTATTTCATTGCCTGAATTAATATTAAAATTTTCAAAGTTCAAATTTTGAAATTTTCTTTCAATATAGTTTTGTTTGTATAGCTTGTTTATAACATCCCTAAAATATTTTCTTCTCTGAATTTCATATTCTTGCTCATCTCTTCTTTTCCAATACTCTTGTGCTTTATTACAATCACATCTTTCGTATTTAATTGCATCAGGAGAAATATTAGCATATAAATAATCAAGTCCTATCGGAGCTAATTCTTTGCCACAAAATTCACATTCTTTCAATTTATTGTGTATAACTTCGCTACAATTTATATTGTCTAAAACCATTTTCGCTCTCCTCTCTTATATTTTCTTCTTTTTTATTTTCTAGATCTTTTGTATTCTTCTCTTCCGCGTTACCTAACGTTTTGGTAACGTTACTTTTTTCATTTTCACTTTTATGCTTTTCACGAAATCTTCTTTGTCGTTCTCGACCTTGCATTTGGTACTTTTCATATTTTTCAATACTTTGATACTTGTCCCAATTTTTTATCAGAAATGTTTCCCCTTCTTTTATTAACATTTCTAATTCTAGAAATTTTTTCAATTTCTTTATTAGATTTTCCCATAATCTTTGAAAAATTTTGAATTGTCATTGGATTATTTTCTCCTATTTCTAATCTTCCTTTATTATTACATTCAACTGCTAATGCAATTAACTGAATCCACACTCTAAAATAAGTGTCTCCTTCAGGAAGTTTTAGAAGTATTTGAATTTTCCTGTTTGAAAATATATTAGTTTCTGTTTTAAACCATGGTAATTCATACATATCCTCCTTTCCTCACTTTCCATCAATTAATATTTAATTGATTCTTTTTCTTTGCTACTTAGATATTCATCTAATGCTTGAACTCTAAATAGAAATTTTCCACCAACTTTAGAGCATGGTATTTGTTTTCTTCTTACTAATTGATTAATTAACCAATAAGAAATTCCTAAATACTCTGCTGCTTCTTTCATTGTTAGCGTTGTTCTTTGAACTTTTTGTAATTCCATAGTTACCACCTCCTTCTTTCTTTTTATTTTGTGTTGACTTCCGTTAACAATTGAATTATACTAACTATAGTTAACCAAAGCAAGAATTTTAATGAAAGTTTTTTAGAAATGATAACAGCTGAAAACACCTAACATACTAACTTTCATTGTTAACACGGAGGTATTAAAATGTCAAATACAATGTCTTATCTTATAGAACTAAATTTATATAATAAAAAGAAGCCTTTTGAAGTAAACAAATTTTATTCAATTTCATTTGATACGAGTAGAATTAATCTATCTGATAAACAAAGGAATAAACTTGTAGATGAATTATATAAAGAATCTAATATAAAAAGAAAAGATGATGCTTTTGATGACATATTTCTCACTTTAATAGATAAACAATTTCCAGATTTTCCAGATAACACTCTATTTGTACACAATATAGAAAAAATAAATTTAGATTTAAAATTAACTTATGATTATGAAAAAATTGCATTAGGAGATAATTTAATTGGATTTTTAAATTTAAATTTTAATAAGCTTGAAGATTTCTTTAAATTCTTCTGTACTTTTATTTTTATGTACCTTGATAAAATACCAAAAAGACAATTAAATAAAATCTTTAAAGGATTTGAAAAAAATATTATCTATATAGATTCAGAAAGACCTGTACATGTTGTAGATAAATCTTTATTAAAACAATGTGATGAACAAATTTACGAAAATGAAAAAAACTATTTAATAGAAGTTCAAGGATTATTTAGAAACTTTGTAGATTATATATTTAATAATAATAGAGAAAAACGATTAACAAAACTAACTAATGCTCACAGATTCTATATATTTCAAAACATATCAGAAGAAATTAAGAACTTTTCAAATGATTATATATGTGATTATTCATTAGGGTTTTGGTTTAATGATCCTACTTTTAAAAGTAATATTTTAAATAAAATTGCAGAAACTCTGTCTGACCCACTATCTGATGAAGATTTTTTAATTGATAATATGTTGAAAAATGATCCAGATGGTAAAAAAATTATAGGACATGAATATAACTTTAAAACTAATAACTTATTTGCATATTTCTATATTATCCTTTATTATGTTACCCTAAATGATGTTGAATACATAAAAAATGCCAAGTATGTGGCAAGTATTTCTTCTCTGGCAAGAATAATACATCATATTGCAATGGTAAATATTCTGAAGATATTACTTGTAAAGAATATGGAATAAAAACATCTCAAAAGAGAAAAGAAACTGAAGAACCTGTATATGGTAAATATAGACAAATATATGCAAAAAAAGCTATGACTGTTAAGAGAAATCCTGATATAGAATATTACAAAACTAACTATGAAAAATGGAAAAAAGAAGCTAAACAATTTATTAATGATATAAAAAACGGTAAGAAAACTTATGATGAATTTGATGAATGGTTGGATAAAAATTAATAAAAAATGATGTTTTTATATATTAATAGGAGCATAAAAATAAGGACTCCTGTCCTTATTTTTATATTATAGTATCTATTTTTTGCTTCCATTCTTTATTATGAATAACCCTATTGATAATATAATCAGAATTTAACAATTCTTTTTTTGTAAGGGTTGATGCATACTTCCATTCTTTTGTATTAATAATATAAGTAGCATTTCCATATTTTCCTGTCTCAAGTACACATACATCTTCAAATAAAAATACCAAATAATCTTGAAATCCATTTATTCCAACATACTTTTCTTTTGGCTTTTTATTTATAATTGTATTCAATCTATATGAATCAAAACTAGCTCTTTTTCTATCTTCTCTACCTGTAGGAGCTCTATATTTACTTATTCCAGTTATATCCCAAATTTCTTCACCTTCTGGTAATATTGCCCAATTACAAGTTTTAAACCCCTTGTTTGGTATATACTCTTTAAAATCCTCATCAAGAATTTGGCAAAAACCAAACTTTTCTAATAAAATATTTGTCGCTAGCAAAATTTTTTCCTTTGTTTTTTCTAATTCATTTAATTCTAAATCTGCATATATTAAATTTTTTTCACTCACAAATATAAAATCAATTTCTAAAGGTTTAACAAATTCTTTTTGATATACATTCCTGTAAATATCACAAAAATCATACATATCTTCTAGATCTCGTCCGTTATATTGTTTCCAATGCCACTCTATAGTGTTGATATACTTATTAATTTTAGGTAACTGTTTATTTGCTTTAAATTCTCCCAGCGTATTTTTTTTGCTATTTTTTCCCCAATTTATACTTGGTCTAAATTTACATGTACCTTTTTCTTTCAATTCAATTGGTACTTGATCGTTTTCAAGTATTACACCAATCCTCTTTTTTTCTAATTCTTCAATTTTTTCTAAAAAACTCAAACTACTTTTCCTTTTATTCTCTAATAGCATATAGCTCCCCCTTATCCTAAATTATTTTTTTCATTTCCATCTGGTTTTGAAACAGGAGTATCAATATTGTTTATTTTTCTAACGTAGTAATCTTCATAATTTCCTGCTTTAATCTCTTTAACAAATTGATTTCTCGTCATCTCTTTGCCAGTACTGCAGTCCTTAAATCTTTGATTTCTTCCAGATTCACTTTCAGATATAACTTGAACTTTATGGTTTCGCATTCTTTTTCACTTCTTTCTGCTCTATAATTTACCTCTTTACAAAAAGAATTCTTAGTGCTATAATGCTTGTTGTAGGGTCTCAATCTACAAATAACATTCTAGCTCTGGTATCAGAGCTTTTTCTTTTTGCATTTTTATTATACACATTTATACACTCTTTGTCAATAATATTTAATATTTCATTCATTATTTCGCCAATTTATGAATAAAATAATGTATATTTGTTAAAAATATTTAATAAATTGTTAAATATTTATTGACTTTTTAAAAAGGTTGGTGTATACTTATGTTACAAAAAATAATAAATATATGGAGTGAAAATATGAATATTAAAAGAATTAAAATCGATGGTTTCAAGAATTTAAAAAATATTGATCTTGTTCTAAATAATATTACTAGTTTGTTATCTATTAATAGTTATGGAAAAACTAATACTTTAACAGCTTTAAAATTCGGTTTTGATTTTATTGTTTCTAATGCTGAGAACAAATCTATCCAAATGAATTATATGCCTGGAATTCCTGTTAATAAACATAACTTATCAAATACTTTTTCATTCGAATTAGAAGCAGACCTAGATAATGAAGAAATCATTTATGGTTATTCTTTTTTATGGGCTAAAAATAAAACAAAACCTAAAATTATAAAAGAATATTTAAAAGTAAAAGAACCAAGCGAATCTCAGAAATATACATTCTATATAAAAAGAGAAAATACAGAATCTTTTTATAAACCTTCAAAAACTGGTTCATGCAATAAAGCAATTTTAATAGAAGAAAACGGATTAGTTTTAAATAAAATACAAGCATACGATGATTTGTTTTATATAAAAATTATTAACAATTTAAATCAACTTAAAACTTTTATAGATCATGATTTTGATGCTGTAAAACCTTATACAATAAGACCAATATTGAATGGTGAAGCTTTCAATTATGATTTAAATACCAAAAATAATATTCCTACTATTTTATATGACATTAGAAAGAGAAGAAAAGAAAGATATAATTTGATAATTAATACTTTTAAAGATATCTTCCCATCAATTGAAGAAATAGATGTGGTAGAAATTCCTATTGTTTCAGAAAGAAATAACAATATAGAAAACATTGAATCTTCAAAAGTGGCAGGCAAATTTTATGCTTTAATAGCAAAAGACAAAAATTTGTCTACTCCTATTGAATTCAAAAATATGTCTGATGGTGCAAAAAGAATTTTAAAAATATTAACCAATTTAGAATTAGCATCACACAATGGCTTTTCTATCGTAGCTATAGAGGAGCCTGAAAACTCTTTAAATCCTAGGGTTTTGCAACAATACTTAATTGCTTTAAGCAGTTTCGCTAAAAATATAAAAATAATTATTACAAGTCATTCTCCTTATTTAATTAACTATATAAATCCAGCCAATATTTATATAGGCTTACCAAATGATAACGGAATAGCAAGTTTTTCTAAAATAAAAGATAAATCCGTTAACAAATTAATGTCTGATGCAAATGATTTAGATTTACATGTTGGAGATTATATTTTTGATTTAATGAGTGGAGACGTAGATGACTTAGAAACATTAGTTAAATATACGGAACAATAATAATATGAAAAAATGTATAGTTATCTATACAGAAGGCGAAACTGACGAAGAATTTTATGATAAAGTATTATGTACTATAAAAAGCAAAATACCAGATAATAGATTTAAAATTGATGCATTAAAAAAATCATGTATAAAAGGAATTGCTAAATTTCAAAAGAAAATAGTAAATAAATTTGTAAAAGAAGTTGTAACTAATTATGGCAAAGAATATGAAATAATAGTTTTTTTATGTTATGATACAGATGTATTTGAATTTGGTGTTCACCCACCAGTAGATAGGAAAAAGTTAGAAACTGATTTAAAAAATTCTGGAGCATCTAAAGTTATTCATTTAAAAGCTAGAAAATCTATTGAAGACTTTTTTATATATGATTTAGACGGAATTGCTAATTTCTTAAAAATAAAAAGGCCTACATCTTTAAAAAGTTCAACTGGATTAGAAAAATTAGAAAAACTATTTCTAAAAGGTAATAGAGTTTATCAAAAAGGACATAAATGTGCTGGCTTTATATCATCTTTAGATATGAATGTTATCTTTCCTAATATATGTTCAGAAATAAGGCCCTTATGTACAGAATTAGGTTTAGAACAAAACTGTTCTTCTTGTAAAAAAGATATCTCAAAATAGTATGAGATATCTTTTTTTACTTGCATATCGTTAACTATTATGGTAACATACTATCAGTTAACAGCACATCCATTCCTCACCACCCATTCAATAACTCGAAAGGAGGTGAAACAGAGTAATGGCCGGGAGTATTGAAAAAAGAGGTAAAAGTAGTTACAGGTTAATAGTTTGTCATGGTTTTAATTTAGATGGAAAACCTATACGTCGTACTAAAACTATTCATGGAACTAAGGCACAAGCTAAAATTGAACTTGCAAAGTTTGTTGATGAAGTAGAACAAGGTACAGTTATTGAAGGTAAATCAATAACATTTAAAGAATTTATCGAAATATGGAAAAGAGATTATGGTTCTAAAGAATTGGCCCCTTCTACCTACAGAAGATATTTAGGAATGTTAGAGTCTAGAATTCTGCCCTACCTTGGACACTTTAAGCTAAATAAAATTAAGCCTACTGATATAATGAAGTTCTATGATATGTTGGATAAAGATACTCAAATAAGACGTATTAAATGTAATAATGGTTATAGAACCTTAAAACCTTTATCTCCAAAAACTATATTAGAGCACCATGGATTAATTCGTGCAATGCTTCATAGAGCTGTATATTGGCAATTATTGTTCTCTAATCCTTGTGAAAGAGTTCAACCGCCTAAAATTAAAAAGCCAAAAAGAAGATATTATGATGATGAACAATGTAAAGTTCTCCTTTCAAATCTTAATGAACTATCTGTAGATGACATTAAATATAAAACAGCAATAACTTTTACATTGTTTACTGGCGTAAGACTTGGTGAACTTATGGGATTAGAATGGTCTGATATTGACTTTGCAAATGGAATCGTTAGTATTAATAAGTCAAGTCAATATTTAGCAGACAAAGTAGTATTTACTAAAACACCCAAAACAGAAAGTTCTATCAGAGAAGTTGCAATTCCTGATTTTGTTGTTCCTTTGCTTGAAGAATATAGATTATGGTATGAAACGCAAAAATCAATTTACGGCAAATTATGGACGAATTCAGATAGGTTATTTGTTCAGTCAGATGGTAAGCCTATGCACCCATCTACTATTAGTAAATGGTTTGTCAAGTTTGTTAAAGAAATTGGTCTACCTGTAATTAGTTTTCACGGTTTAAGGCATACAAATGCAACTTTGCTTATATTGCAAAATATAAATGTAACAGTTGTTGCTGCAAGACTAGGCCATGCACAAATTACTACAACATTTAATTTTTATGTGCATCCTATCATTTCCCACAAAAAAAGTGCAGGAAATGTATTACAAAATTTATTAATACCAAATTAAAAACTACTTTTTTCAATAAATCACAAAATTACTTTGTCGAAAATAAAATCAGTAGAAAACAATTTATAAATTCCCATGTTTTTTACTGATATACATAGTCTTTTGAGAAATCAAAAAGTTAAAATAATTTCCAATTATTCCCCAATTTGACATAATAGTGCTATTTTTAAGCATTATCGCAACCATTTTCAGAGCATAAAAAAATACCCACAGTCGTTGAAACTGTAAGTATTTATCCTTTGGTTGCGGGGGATAGACTCGAACTATCGACCTTTGGGTATAAGCCATATGTTACTATAAAAAATATGTAGAATTAAATTATAAACTTAAAAATATATTTGAATATAAATATTCAAATTTAATGATTAAAAAGCTGAAAATACTAAAATAGGAGAGTAAAGAGATAAAAATTACAATAGAAAATTTTTGACAACAAAAATAGCTGATTATTATTGTAGCAGATTTGCAGAAGAATTAACTTTTTTAAAAATCGGAAGAAAAGTACAATATAAAAAGAAAAAACGTATATAATAAATGCAAACAAATATACGATGAAAAATTCTAAAACGTTGATTAATAATATAAAATGTGATAAGATGGGTTTAATGAGTTGGTGAATAATAATTAGGAGGTCTGTAAATGTATAATAATATTGGTAAACGAGATATATTAATTTTTCCTAAATTTGATAATATGAAAATAATTGATAAAATTAGAAAAAAATACGATAGATTATCAAATTTAGTAGCACCGCATATAACTCTGGCTTTTCCCTTTAAAGATGAAATAAGTAATGAAGATTTAATTTCTAAATTATCTGCCTTATTAAAAAAGCACTCTCATTTTAAAGTAACTTTTAAAGGCATTTCTTTATCTGACGATAACTATATTTTATTAAACTGTGTAAAGGGAAATTACGAAATATTAAAATTACACGATGATATATATGAAAAAATAATACCAAGTCATTTTAAAAAATCAATAAAATACATTCCACATATAACACTTGGTCAAGCTGATAATTTAATAGATTTTTCTAATTTCAATTATGAATTTACAACTATTATTAATGAAGTTTCTGTTGAATTTATAGGTAGCAATGAAGAGTCTATTATTATTAAAAATATAAAATTAGGAGAATAAGCATGAATAATATAGAATATTTAAATAAAACTTTAGAAATAAAAATAGATAGACCTATGGGTAGCAAACATCCAAAGCATGGATTTATTTATCCAGTAAATTATGGTTATGTACCTAATACCGTAAGTGATGATGGTAAAGAATTAGATGCTTATGTTTTAGGAATTTATGAACCATTAGAAAACTTTACTGGAAAATGTATTGCAATAATTCATAGAACAAATGATAATGATGACAAATTAATTATCGTTCCTGAAAATAAAGCATTTACTAATGAAGAGATTAAAGTTTTGACTGATTTTCAAGAACAATATTTTAAAAGTACAATTTTAAGACCTAATGATTATATAAATTGGAATGAAAATATTCCTGAGTTATCTGTAATCAGTTTAGAAAACAGTTTAAAATTTTATAAAACTGCTGGATTTGAAGTAAAATATAATAGACCAGAAAATAAATTTACTTTCATATCCTTAAACAATATTCAATTTATGTTACAAGAGTTATCAGATAATGATAAATGGAATGTTGGAGAACTAAAATATCCTTTTGGAAATGGAATCAATTTTCAATTAGAAGTCGAAGATATTGATAAAATATATAATAATTTTAAAAATAATAATTACGCAATAGCTTTTGATATTGAAGAAAATTGGTATAGACAAAATGATAAAATCTTAGGAAATAAAGAATTTTTAATTCAAGACCCTGACGGATATTTATTAAGGTTTATGCAAGATTTAGGTGAAAAATAAATTATAAAAAAGTACAATGAAAAAATGATATAAAGAACCTTCTATAAATTTTAAATGCTATAAATGGAAAATATTGTAAAAATCATTCAGATTAAAATAAGTTTTCTACGGCATTATACTATTATATGCTCTCATATTTATCAAATCACTTTTAATTAAGATGTTTATATTATGTTGATTAACAACTTATTATATTCTGGTTTCAAAATATTTCCTTAATGCGTTAATTATAACTTCCAATTAGCCATATATTATTTTAAAATTTATCTATTTTCTCCGATTTAAAAAATAACTCCTTTTTAATTGCTAAACTTACAACTTTTTCTAGTATTTGCTTATTTCCAAACCAATTTATTTTTTCCATAAATTCATCAAATTTACACCATTTATAATCTATGTTTTCTTCATTTAATATAATATTATCTTTATTTACAAAACTTATATAAACATATTCCTTACATTGTACTCCTAAAGACTCATATTCTAAAATCCAGTTTAAGTAAATATTATTATTCGTTAATAGACCCGTCTCTTCTTTTACTTCTCTTTTAACAGTTTCTTCTCTATCTAAATCATATTTTTCACATCCACCTGTTACTACATACCAAAATGATTCTTTAAATTGAGGATCATTCTCACTGCCTTTTAATAATAATATTTCATTATATTCATTTACTATAAAAGTTAAAATTTTATCCATTTCTCCATTACCTCCTGACCACTCTGCCTATTCAACCTTTAATTAACATCTAGCAAATGCTTGTAATGTTTCTTTCATCATATCTCTAAATGCAATTTTAATGTCGTGAGCACTTCTAATATTGTTTTATGGCATAAATTGTTGTATAAAATCTTTTCTATTTCATATAATATTTTTTTCCCATAAAAAATTTCTCTACATACTCTTCTATCCAAAAAAGTTTATTTTTTCATAAAAGACTTTACTTTTTATAGTTGGTCTTCCTAAATACTTTTTATCAAGAAATCCTACTTTATCTTCATCTTTTAACATAGCTAGACAATATTCAAAAATCATATTTTGCATACTTTTTGTTTTATCTTTCATTAATATTTTTTTAAAATCATCTACACACTCATTTACAGCATATTCAATAATACTATCATAATATTCACAAACTTTCTCTAATTTTTCTATAGGCAAACTTTCAAGTAAAGCCGTTGCTATATTATACGCACTTTGAAAATCATTTTTTGTTATACACTTTACAGTTTCAACTTCGTATTTTTCTATAACTTTTGATACCGTATTTGAATAGATATCATCATCTTCGTAAGAGTCATAGTAATTATCATAATTAAAATCATCATAAAAACTTGAAAAATTATTTATTGCATATTCCATTTCTTTTTTTATTATTTCTAAATAATACTCTTTAGTAAATTTTGAAAATAGTCAAAAAATGTATCATTAAAATTTTCTTGAAGTTCTTGAGAATTTTGAAGTCTTTCAATTAAAAATTTTTCTATTTCTTTTTTTGGTATCCTATTTATGATTTGTTTATAATCAATTGGTATTTCTTCAAATTCACAATTATCATCTAAAATGGAATATACCGTTGCTGCCATATGTTTGCAATAATTTTCACATGCATATGGACAATCACATTCCATTTCTACTACTTCGTCATATTTATCAACTATAATATTTACATTATACAATCTACTACCATAAACTTTTGACTTGTATCTAAGTCCTTTTTTTTAATCAATTACCCTATCATCTAAAAAATATTCTTTACCACGCATTAATATAACATAATCAAACCACTCTTCAAGATCAATTTTCATAGCCATATTATTATCACACCATTGCAATTCTATTTATATTATACAATAATACACTTTAACTTACAATATATATTAAAAGCTTTTTACATACTTGCCTTTTTATCCAATAATCATTTTTTCACGCATTCTGTTATAATATATTCAAACTTTAAATTTAATTGCAATGCCTCAAACTAATGTTAATGTAGTTATATAAACACCAGTTGACAATATGTACCTCCACTACTAACTTTTACCAATTAGTTAAGTAAAATGCCTGGTGTACAAAAAAATGAGTGAATTTTTTCACTCATTTTTTCGTTTGGACTTTTTTAAAGCCACTTTACTTTATACTTAAATATTAAAACTTACCTATACTTCTCAATAAGTTCCACAATTTCCTCTTTATCCCTAAATCCAACCTGTCTTTCAACAATTTTGCCATCTTTATATATACAAATAGTTGGAATAGTATCAATATCTAACTTCTTGGCAAGATCGTTATTTTCATCAACATCTACTTTGTATATATCATAACCTGCTCTACTATTTGCAATATCTTCTAAAACCGGTGCAAGCATCATACAAGGTCCACACCAAGTAGCATAAAAATCAACTAAACATACTCCTTTGCTTTTTATAACGTTTTCATCAAATTCATTTTCGTTTATATGTTTTAACATTTTTCCTCCTATCTAAATGTTATCATATGATTCTTCCATTTTCTCCATATTCTAACATATTTTTATACGGAAAAGTAGCAAGAGCTCCATATTCCCATATATATATATTATTATATCCCAAATTATTTAAAATCTGTATAGCTGTTTTACTTCTAGCGCCACTTGAACAATATACCATTAAAGGTTTATCTTGCTCAACTTGAAGTATTTTTTGCTCTATCTCATTTACTGGAATATTAATAGCATTTTTTATATGCATAAGATCATATTCATTTGAAGTTCTAACATCCATAAGTAATACTGTATTTTTCTCAATCATATCCTTTGCTTGGTCAAAAGGAATTAGTTTGTAATTCATAGAGCTCCTATATCTATTTCCTTGATAGCCCCTACTTCTATTTGTATTATTCCCCATTCCAAGAAAACTTTGCATAAAATTTCGTATATTATCAAACATAAGCTATACCCTCTTTCTTTTATAGTATAGCTTATGCATATATTTTATTAATTATGATATTTAAATGTCACATATTCTATTTTACTTTATGAAACATCTTTGCAAGTATAACTTTTACAAATTCAAAAATAATCACACAATCAATAGATGCGACTATTATCATGATATAAACATGATTTGGCATTAAAGGAATCTTAAGCCAACTTGCTGTAACAGGATTTGATATTACAAGTACTTGTAATATCAAAGTACCGATTACACATAGTACCATAACCATATTTGAGAACAATCCAATTTTAAACACTGGTCTTTTATCTGACCTACAAACATAGGCAAATAACACTTCAATAATGGATAGTGAAGTAAATACAGCTGCACTTGCCATTTGTGCGCCATAACTTGCTTCAACAAAGAAGTAAATTAAAAACATAACTATTGTTTTTATAATACCAGGAATTAAAATTCTTAAAGTTAAAAATGGTGTAAAGAATTTTTCACTTGCACTTCTTGGTTTTTGTCTCATTATATTTTTTTCTTCTTTTTCAAATCCAAGTGCTATTGCAGGAATTGTGTCAGTGACTAAATTAATCCATAATAAATGAATAGGTAAAAGAATTGTTCTATTAACCAATGTTGCTAAAAATATAATAAGTACTTCGGCTAAATTTGAAGCAAGTAAATATACAATAACATTTTGAATATTAGCATATATCCTTCTTCCCTCTTTAATAGCAACAACAATAGTTGCAAAATTATCGTCTGCTAAAATCATGCTTGACACACTTTTAGAAACTTCAGTACCTGTTATTCCCATTCCAACACCTATATCTGCTCCTTTCAGTGCTGGTGCATCATTTACTCCATCTCCAGTCATTGCAACTGTTTTTCCACGTTTTTTCCATGCTTTTACAATACGTATTTTATTCTCTGGTGATACTCTTGCATATACTCTTATTTTATCTACTCTTTTGTATAACTCTTTATCGCTCATAGCATCTAGTTCTGTTCCTGTAACTGCTTCATATCCATCTTTTAAAATTCCAAGTTCTTTTGCTATTGCCATTGCTGTATCCTTGTTATCACCTGTTATCATAACTGGAACCATACCAGCATTAAAGCATCTCTCAACTGCTCTTTTAGCTTCCTTTCTTGGAGGATCAATCATTCCAACAAGTCCAGCAAACACAAGATTTTTTTCACTTTTATCAATAGTCTGTTCTTTTCTTTCCATTTTATATGCACATGCAAGAACTCTTAGGGCACATTTTGCCATTTCTAAATTATTTTGCATAATTTTATTTTTAGTACTTAAGTCTAACTTTTCTATTTTACCATTTATAAGTATCCTATTACAGTTATTTAATATAGATTCAATGGCTCCTTTTGTACAAACCATATACTCATTTTCAAACTCATTTACTGTAGTCATCATTTTTCTCGTTGAATCAAAAGGAAGTTCATCTACTCGTTTATATTTTGTATCCATTTCCTCTTTGTTGTATCCTATATGATGTCCAAATTCAATTAAGGCTGCCTCAGTAGGATCACCTAGAAGAACTTTTTTTCCGCTATCTTCTCCAAATTTAATATCGTTACATAGCATACTTATATTAACTAAAGTGTTTAAATCACTCTCATTAAAAGTTCCACGTTTTTTTAACTCTTTATTACTTTTTATATCAGTAACATCAATTAAATTATTATCAATGTATATTTTTCTTAAAGTCATTTTATTTTGGGTAAGTGTTCCTGTTTTATCTGAACAAATAACCTCAGTTGATCCTAATGCTTCAACTGATGATAATTTTCTAATAATAGCTTTCTCTTTTGCCATTTTCTGTACACCAATAGCCAGTGTTATTGTTATAACTGCTGAAAGCCCTTCAGGAATTGCTGCTACTGCAAGAGATATTGCAAGCATAAATACATCAAGTATAGGATTACCTTCTAGATATCCCACAACAAACATTATAACTGCTATAACTACAACTAAAACGCTTAATATTTTACTTAATTCATTCATCTTCTTTTGTAAAGGAGTAATTTCTGCTTTTTGCGATGAAATAGCCTGTGCTATTTTTCCAAGTTCCGTATTCATACCAGTAGCTACTACTACTGCTTCCCCTCTTCCATATACTACACTACTTCCTGAGTATAGCATATTCGTTCTATCAGCAAGTGCTACTTTAGAGTTAGATGTAATTTTTTCTTCCTTTTTATCAACTGCAACAGATTCTCCTGTAAGTGCAGATTCTTCTACTCTTAAACTATGGTTTACAATTATCCTCATATCTGCTGGTACGTAATCCCCTGCTTCAATTAGTACAACATCACCAATTACCAATTCTTCAGTTTTTACACTTAAAACTTTACCGTCTCTTTTAACTTTTATATATGGAAGAGACATATTTTTAAGTGCTTCTATTGCCTTTTCAGCTTTACTTTCTTGAATTACACCAAGAAGAGCATTTAAAAAAACAACAAAGAGAATTATAATTGTATCAGTAAAAGGTTCTCCAGTCTTACTTGAAACTACTGCTGATAAAATTGCTGCTATTATAAGTATAATAAGCATAACATTTTTAAACTGGTCAATAAACCTTGAAAGGAAGCTCTTTTTCTTAGTTTCTTTTAATTTGTTATATCCATATTTAGATAAACGTGTTTTAGCTTCTTTTTCCGTAATTCCATCATTTAAAGACTTAAGATCTTTTAGTACCTCATCTGATGACATATTATAATACTCTTTGTTCATAAAATATTTCACCCCAACATATTTATTATTTTTTTATTTCTTTTGTTTTATTATCACCCTTTAAAAAATATGCAATCATTATTCCTACTGCAATCATTACCATAGCCATATATATGTATGCTCCAATTTTAGGTATTTTACAAATTAAATTAAGTGATAAAAATGTAAAGAAAACACCTACAAGTTCTAAAGATAATTTTTCTGCCTTAATATATTTTTTATTTGTATATTCAAATATTGTGCATCCTATTACATAAACAGACAACATTACAAATACTATTAAAAATGCCATATATACAATAGCCACAGGTATTGTTATCATATGTAATCCAAGAACACTAAGTAAAATTAAAAGTACAAATAGTGCTGGAAAAGCAAGTATTGATATTGCACCACTTAATACTACAAATAAAGTGTTATTTTTAGCCTTATCAAGCATTTTTTCATAGGCTTTTCCTTTAGTTATTTTTTTAACTATTACATATAAAAGTGTAAATCCAAGTGACGATATAACTGCTTTTAAAAGAATATTTCCAAAAGATTTTGATACATTTTTTACTTCTTTTACATTTACAGTAGCATTAGGATACTTATCTTTTATATTTAATTCTTTATTATATGTGTTAACAAATAAATTTCCTTTAACATTGTCATTTCCTGAAATATCAAGTGTATTAATTTCACATCTTAAATCTTCTTCAATACTACCTGATACATTTAAGCTATTTGCTGAAATGACAGCACTTTTACTTATTTTTCCTTTAATATTTACATCTTTAGCCACAATAATTACATCATCGCCTATTGTTGCATTTTCATCAACTGTAACAGTACCACCTGCAAATATTAAAGCATTTTTTTCAATATTAGAATTTATTACAACATCATTTGCTGATAATACAAGTGCATACTCTAAATTTGCATTTATCCTTACACTATCTGATGATATTAAAAATTGTAAACTTTTTAAAGGTTCATTCACATCTATTGTACTAGCTGAAGATAAAACTCCAATATTATCAATCGATTTATCAACGACAATTCTTCCTGCAGCATTTCTTAAATAAGGTAAATATATATTTGAATCTTCACTACTAGTTTTATAGTCCCCATTTATTCCTTTAATATCAAATATACTATTTACAGTTGCAACTCTTGTTTGTTCAGTATTTTCTTCATTGCTATTTTCATTTGCTGCAAATATTTTACCATTCATACTAAATATGGCAACAACAGAAAATATTGCAATTAAAAAAACTGATATTTTTTTTAGTTTCACACTATTTTTCATAAACTCACTCTCACTTTCAAAGTAACTTTATTATAGAATAAATTAGTAAAAAAATCAAGTATTTAAAACCTTCTTTACATTATATGTACAAGCAAATAAAATATGAAATTATAAAAATTAAAAATATTACAAAAATGCCTAGAAAAAAATTTTTCTAGGCATAGTACTTAAACATTATTTAAAAATTCTAACATAAGATATCTGTCATCACTATTCAAAATCTCAACAAGTTCAGACATTCCATATTTGCCTTTTTTAAAAAGCTCATATACCAAATTTTTCAAACCATTTTTTACACAAATAAGCAATGTTTTACTACTTGGTGCCGAATAATTTAGTAAAATTTTAATCATGACTGTATCTTCATATTCAATACAATCTAAAATAGCATTACTTACATCTATTTTTGGATTATTTACCAATATTTTAGGCAATACTTCTATATATGACTTAGATACCAAAAGTTCAAACATCCTTTGCGCTCTGTTTTTATCATCTATCTTTTGATATATTTCAAAAACGACATTTTCATAACTGGTTGTAACGTCCTGAAGTATAAAGTCATAAATTTTATCTACATTATCATTTGATAATAACACATCAAAAGACTTAAGTATAACTTTTGCTATACTCTCACAATTAATCTGCCCTTCACAATCATTAGACAATGCATACATCAAAATCTGATTATTATTATATGATACATCAAAATTAGTAAGCTCTACAATTTTTCCAAATACTTTATCTGGATTTTTTGCAAAACATGACCAACAAAGTGCCTCAACAATTTCACTTTCCTTCAATTTGAACCGTTTTAACATATAGTCGATGACTGTAATAAAGCCATTCTCAGATGCTTTATATACAATATCATGTACTTCATCTTGCGATAGTTCAGAATTTTTTAAAATTGTAAGCAAGTCTTTTTCTTCAACTACTTCATCAAATTTACAAAAATTCTCTATAAGTTCTGACATTATAATTTCTCCTTTTTAATATTAATTTCTAAAGAAAAAGGTAATTTAATAAAATTGCCTTTATATTTTGACATTCATATAGTTTAACACTTTATGTTAATTTTGTCAACCTTTAAGGAGTAAATCGACATTTTTAGACAAAAAATTAATTGATACTCATATTTATACCACCTGATATTAAATCAGAAACAATTTGTATGACATCGTCAATTTCCTTTGGAGTTACTATAAAATTATCTGTATCTAATACATTTGCAATCATATTATATTTATTATCATCATTAAATATATTTATTACTTTTTCAATTTGTTCTTTATTTACACTATTATCTCCATTTTCAATCTTTTGTTTTGTGACCTCTACCATTTTATCAATTGCTTCACTTGTAATTGTTGCCATATCAACAACTGTTGGGACGCCAATTGCAATAACTGGAACATTAAGGGTATTTTGATTTATTCCCTCCCTTTTATTTCTAACACCAGCCCCTGGAGTTATGCCTGTATTACTAAGTTGTATTGTAGTTCCAAGTCTGTTAATGCTACTAGATGCCAAACTATCTATTGCAATTACAATATCTGGTTTTACCTCATTACATACAGATGTAATAATTTCTGATGTTTCAATTCCAGTTGTTCCAAGCACTCCTGGAGATAACGCACTTACGCTCCTTGTATCTGGTTCAACCAAATCTTTTGCAAAATTTATTAAATGTCTTGTTATATCCACAGTTTGCACAACTTTTGGTCCCAATGAATCAGGAGTAACATATATATTTCCAAGTCCTACTACAAGGATTGATTTTGTTTTATCTTCTCCAATTAAATTTTTTATTTCATTAGAAAGTGTATTTATAATTTTATTTTTATCTTTCTCTTCTAAATATTTTATATCTTTAATTTCCATTGTAATATACTTTCCAATTTCTTTTGAAAGTGCTGTTGCACCATTTTCATTTAAGACATCTACTGTTGTTGTTGTAACTATTTCGTCATTTTTACTTTCCACTTTTACTCCATCAATTTCTGTTAAATTATTTACTCTTTTATATGTATCTACTCTTTCATCAGCCATATCAGTTTTAAAGTTTATATACTTATCACTCATAAAAAACACCTCTTTTTATATTATTTCATAAAAAGAGATGTTTTATAACTTAAATTAATACTTTACATTTATATATATTTACATAGTACAAATTATTTTTTTTAGTCCAATTTCAAAATCCATTTCACCATTTTTTGTCTTTTCATCGTATTCATCAAACATATACATAATATTTTTTAACTCATCTAAAGTGTACTTACTACAAGTCGAACTTAAAAGTTTAAATGTATATGGATGAATTCCAAGATAGGAAGCTATATCTTGTGCATTTTTACTTTTTAAATATTTTATCATATACATTTGCTTTACTTGCTTATATAACATGATATATACCTTAATTATTGATTCTTTTTGAGCCAAAATATTATCTAATAATTTTATTCCTTCTTCTTTTTCTTTATTTACAATTTTATTTAAAACATCAAATATTTTTGCATTTAAAGTTTTAGAGCATATTTTATCTATTATTTTCTTGGTTATATTATCACCTGGTTCTAAATATATAACCAGCTTTTTTATCTCATTTATATTATTGTTTTTATCTAAACCACATACTTCAACAAAATAATCTGCTACATCAAAAGTTAAATTTAATTTATACCTTTTTAAAAGATCATAAACATAAGTTGTCATAGCCCTTCTATCTAGAGTTTTAAATTCACATACTTCTGCAATTTTTGATATACTTTTATACGAAGTAAGCCTTTTATCTACACTTTCCTCAATAATTACAACAACTACATCCTCATCAATATTTTCTAAAAGCTTTGCATCAAATTTTAAATTTGTATTTTTTATAACAACAAGTTTATGACTACCAAAAAAAGTAACCTCTGATAATATATTTCCAAGTTCATCTATATTATCTTTTGTAATATAAAATAAATTAACACCATTTTCTAACTTATCAAATTGTTTTTTTATACTACTCAATTTTTTTTCTAAATCATATTTTTCTTCACCATACAAAAGGTATATGTTACTATTTTTTTTCAAAAGCTCACCTACTTTATTTTTTCTATATATTCAGTTACATCAGAAATTGCTATTTGTGCAAGTTTGGTATATCTCTCTTTTTTATCTTTTATTTTTACATCTAGAGGTTTTAATATTCCAAAATTTGCATTCATTGGTTGAAAATGTTTATTCTCTGTAGATATGTATTTTGCTAGACTTCCAAGCATAGTTGTATCTGGAAATTCTGCACATGTTCCTTTTATTTTATTTAATATATTATATGCCACCATCATACCTGAAGCTGCAGATTCAACATATCCCTCAACCCCTGATATTTGTCCTGCAAAATATATATTACTATTTTCTTTCATACAAAATTTATTATCAAGTATTTTACTTGAATTTATATAACTATTTTTATGCATTACACCATATCTTTCAAAAGTAGCATTTTGAAGTCCTGGTATCATTCCAAATACTCTTTTTTGCTCACCAAATTTAAGGCTAGTTTGAAACCCAACCAAATTATACATAGTGTTTTCCTTGTTCTCACTTCTTAATTGTACAACAGCATATGGCTTTTCTTCTGTATTAGGATTTTGCAGACCAACTGGTTTTAAAGGTCCAAATACTAAAGTTTTTTCTCCTCTTTTAGCCATTTGTTCTATAGGCATACATCCTTCAAATAGCACCAATTTATCAAAATCATGACGTGGTGCCTCCTCTGCAGTTATTAAGGCATTATAGAAAGAAAAATATTCATCTTTAGTCATTGGAAGATTTAGATAATCACCTTCCCCAATTTTTCCATATCTATTCATTCTGTACGCAATATTCATATCAATACTATCTGCTGATACAATAGGAGCTTCTGCATCATAAAAATATAATTTTTCTTCTCCTACTAATTTACTTATATTTTCAAGCAATGGCTTTGAAGTAAGTGGTCCTGTAGCTATAACGGTAATACCTTCTAGTTTTTCCACATCATCCACTTCTTCATATATTATTTCTATGTTATTATCATTTTTTATTTTATCAGTTATATATTCAGCAAACTTTTCCCTATCTACAGCTAGAGCTTGCCCTGCCTCAACCCTTGTTTTATGTGCTGCCTCAACAAATATGCTTCCAAGCATTTGCATTTCTTTTTTTAAAAGTCCACATGCATTAGTAATTTCATCTGATTTTAAAGAATTACTACACACAAGTTCTGCAAAATTATCACTTTTATGTGCCTCTGTTTTTTTTATAGGTTTCATTTCATACAATTTAACTTTTATACCATTTTTAGCTAATATCCAAGCACATTCACATCCTGCAAGTCCTGCTCCTATTACATTTACGTATTCTATTTTTTCCACAATATTACCTCACTTAATTATAATATATTCTATCATAAAATTGTGGTATTTTCTACACATAAAAGAAAAATAGAGGAGAAAAATTTTCTCCTCTATAAAAAACTTACTCTAAGTGTTCTAAGCAATACTTTGATTCCTCAACTAATTCCTTATCATTTAACTCTTTTATAAGTTTTTCAAGATATTTTCTATCTTTAATCTTTGAAACAAAAAATAATTTTGCTCTGATGTTGTAACTATCTGAAGTGATAATTTCATAAAGATCTTTATCTTCAAATTGTTCAGATAATTTATAAAGATAAGCAGTTCTTTCATATATAGCTTTCTTCTTTAAAAGCTCTTTTGAGAATTTTTTATCTTCAATTTTTCCAAAAACTTTCATTCTTACACAATCGTCGGAAAATACATCTTCTTCCGAAATGTATTTTTTCAGAAAATCTTCATTATAAATTTTTTCAAGAGCTTTTAATTTCACTATAGTATTATTGCTCTTTAAAAGGATTTCATAAATAGCAGGTGAGTCATCTTTTAGAGAATCAATCATACCCATAATAATCTCCTGCAAAATTTCCTCCCGTGCAAGATATAAAATTTCAAGACAATTTTCTTCTGTAATTAGTGCCATATTTCTTCCACATGTATTCAAAGCTTCTTTTACATCTTTAGTCATAATTTTTTCCTCCAGTAATTAATTATTTTTTTCGTTTAACTTTGATAAAATTTTCTCCTGTATTTTTGTATTTTTCCAAATAGCTTCTGTTTGCTCTTTTAGGCACTTCTGTGTTTCTTTTAATTCAAAACAAACTTCTCTTATTTTTGAAATTAGTACAAAATACTGATCAGATGTCATCAATTTTCCTCCTACCTAAATATTTATTTGGCAAAAAAATTTATACCACAAATATATTATATCATAATTTAACTCAAAACGCAATGATTATGTAATCTTGCTTGCTTTTAATATAAAAAAGTAGTAGAAATTTTAATTCTACTACTAATCATTTATTTTGTTTTTTTAGGTTTAGTCCATGAAATATAATCACATTTACTATCATCAGTATTAGTGTTATTTTCACAAACATAGAAAGTTCTTTTCTTCTTAGTCTTTTTAACTAATACTTTTCCTCCACAATTTGGACATGGAATATCAATTGATTGAACCAATGGCTTTGCATTTTTACACTCTGGATATCCAGGGCATGCTAAAAACTTGCCAAATCTTCCTTGTTTTATAACCATATTTCTACCACATAATTCACATTTTATATCAGTTTCAACTTCTGGAATTTTTACTTTTTTTGCATTTTCTTCGGCATTCTTAACTGATTTTTCAAATGGCCCATAAAATTCTTTTAGCATTTCTACATAATTTACTTTATCTTCAGCAACCATATCAAGTTCATTTTCCATCTTTGCTGTAAATTTCTCATCAACTATGTTAGCAAAGTTTTCCACCATAAGTTCATTTACAATTTCTCCAAGTTCAGTAGGAACTAAATACTTATTTTGTCTTTCTACATATGTTCTCTCTTCAATAGTTGAAATTGTAGGTGCATATGTACTTGGTCTACCTATTCCTTTTTCTTCTAATGTTTTAACCAAACTGGCCTCTGTAAATCTTGCAGGAGGCTCTGTAAATTTTTGTTTACTATATATCTTATCCTGTTTTAATATATCTCCTACTTCAAGTTCAGGTAAAATATTCTCTGTATTTTCTTCTTCATCTACATCTTCTTTTTTAGTCTTATCTTTATCGTCTTTTCCTTCTGTATATAGTTTCATAAATCCATCAAATTTTACAACAGAACCATTTGCAATAAATATATAATTATCTACTTCTATTTTTACTCTAGTAGTATCATAAATTGCTGTTGCCATTTGACTTGCTAAAAATCTATTTAATATTAATGTATATAACTTTTGTTCATCCTTAGTCAAAGTATCATATACTCCTAGTGAATTTAATATATTTGATGGTCTTATTGCCTCATGTGCATCTTGAGCAGACGCTTTTGTTTTAAAATATCTGTTTTCATAATATTTATCTGAATATTTTGAAGTAATATATTCCTTTGCCATTTTTCTTGCATCGTCAGATATTCTAACAGAGTCTGTTCTCATATATGTTATGTGTCCTGCTTCATATAACTTTTGTGCTACCATCATTGTCCTTTTTACATTAAATCCAAGTTTTCTTGAAGCTTCCTGTTGTAAAGATGATGTTGTAAAAGGAGGAGCTGGATTTCTCTTTCTTTCACTTTTTTTAACATCAATAACTTTATATTCTTTACCATCTATATTTTGTATTATTTCTTTTACTTGCTTTTCATTTGAAAGTTCAATTTTAGACTTTTTATCGCCATAGAAACTTGCCATAAATCCAGTTTTATCTTTAAATAGTTTAGCAGATAAATTCCAATATTCAACTGGTTTAAAATTTCTAATTTCTTTTTCTCTATCAATTATTATTTTAAGTGCCACTGATTGAACACGTCCTGCACTTAATCCCTTTTTTATTTTTTTCCAAAGTATTGGACTAATTTCATATCCAACAATTCTATCTAATATTCTTCTTGCCTGCTGTGCATCAACTAAGTTTAGGTTTATTGCTCTTGCTTTTGATACCGCATTTTTTACAGCAGTTTTTGTTATTTCATTAAACTCAATTCTACATTTGCTCCCATCTTCTATTTCAAGTACATTTTTAATATGCCAAGCTATTGCTTCTCCCTCACGATCAGGGTCGGTTGCAAGATATACTTTTGATGCTTTTTTTGCTTTCGTTTTTATTTCATTTACAATTTTAGCTTTTCCCTTCATTGTTATATATTTAGGTTTAAAGTTATCCTCTATATCAACACCTAATTTACTTTTAGGTAAATCTATTATATGTCCTTGCGATGCAATTACATCATAACTGCTTCCAAGATATTTTTTTATTGTTTTTGCTTTAGAAGGTGATTCCACTATTACTAATTTATCTGACACAATCTCTCTTCCTTTCAAAATATTAATAACTAAATTCATTAATCATCTGTAGATTATACCACAAGAAAAACACTATAGTCAATCTTTGTATATAATATTTAACAAATTAGATAAACATCTAGTTGCAAGATAGGCTTCATCTAAAGTATTTCCACTTGCACCAACTTCTATTAATAATGAATATTTATTTAAATCTTGATTATATATAGAATTTCTAATAATCATAGGTTTGAATAAGCCTGGATATACTTCATCTGCAAGTTGTTGTATTTTAAATGCAAGTCTTAGATTATCTTCATAGTATGGGTTATTTGTAACATCTGTACCTACTCCCATAACTAACATACACTGTGCAACCTCAACTCCATTTATTTTAGCAACTGGTCTATAGTCAAGATCATTTGTAGCATCTCTATGCACATCTATAGAAATTCCAGCATGCCCCATGGCAGCTATTGCATTTTTTACTGTTATTCTAGACCTTGCATATGAACTAGTATATGTACCATAATCATGAGGTGTTGTATCATGTACCACTTCAAACCCTTTACTATCCAAATTTTCTTTAAACTTTTTAGCGACTGAAAGCATATTATATGTTGCATCTTGCGAACGTCTAGCTCCTGAATATTCAAATTTATATTTATCACTATTTGCATAACTTTCAGACGTATGAGTGTTATATAACAAAATTTTATCACTTTTTTTTGTTAGAGTAATATTTGACGCAGCAAGGGATTTGAAGTCTATGTCTCTTTTTGATGAATAATTAAGTATTTTCATTTTATTTAAATTTATTCTTTGTATATTTTCGCTATTTTCAGTTATTTCTACATTAATATCTTTGTTTTTCCCAAATACACTTTGTTCATTTTTATCTTTTACAAGACTATCTAATATTTCTATTTCATCATCCTTATTTTCTGATTTTTTTGCTTCATTAATGGATTTGATTTCGTTAAATAAATAATTTTCCTTATTATATATTCCATACGCATTAAATACATCTGCAAGTTCGACATTATTCCCCTCAGCTTGTCTAAAATTAGAACCAAAATATATTACTTTTGATAAAAAAGGAATATGCTTTGCAAAAAGATATATTCCGAAAATTAAAATAACTAACATAAATAATTTAGATGTATTTAACCCTAGTTTTATATTTTTTTTATCAAAGTCATTAAAATTATTTATAGTTACTTTATTTTCATTTTTTTTATTCTGTGCTTTTATTTTATCTACTAACCATTTACTATCATTATGCTTTTTTTTAGATAAAAAAACAGCTGTAATTTTCATAAACTTATCACCTTAGTTTAATTGTATTACAACTATTTATTATATATTACTAATATTTTTTAATCTAATAAATTATTCATTTCATTACTATATTTATCTAAAAGAGTAATTGTTTTTTCTTTTAGGTCTATAACTTCTTTTTTTATGTCTAATAATTTTTCTTTTTCCATCTCTATTAAATGTTCAATTCTGTCTTTTTCTTGCATTGATTCAATTCTTGAATTTTCTATAATTTTTTTAGCTTGATCCTCAGCAGTAATTAGTGCATTTGCTACTTTTTCTTGTTTTGCTATATAATCTGTTTCATATTTTTCTAATTTTCTTTTTAAAATAGTAAGTTCGTTTGCAATTCTGTTTGCATCTGATTTTTCAGCTTGGATTTTACTTTCATATTCTGCTTTCATAGCTTTTATATATTCTTCTACTTCTCTTTTATCGTAACCAAACATTTCGTTACTAAATTTCTTTTCGTTCTCCATTTATTACTACCTCCACAACTGCCCCTCAATGTTTTCTGTATTATATCAAATTTTTACCCGATTTTCAATCTTTTTAATAAAATTTTACTTTATTTAGATATAATTCCACCTGCAATTACCACATCATCAATGTATATAACACAAGACTGACCTGGAGCAATAGCAAACTGAGGTTCATCAAATATAATTTTTATTTTATCACCATATAAATATGCAGTTGCATTTGCCTCTTTAGCCTTATACCTAATTTTTACTTTAACATTAGTCCCTTCTTTTGTTATTATATTATCTATTAAAATATTTACATCTTCAATTAGTAAACTTCTACTTAATACACTATTTTTTTCTCCTACAATTATTTTATTTTCATCAGGATTTATATTTACTACATATAACGGCTTTTCATTTTGAATACCAAGACCTTTTCTTTGACCTATTGTATAATGAGTAAATCCAGTATGTTTTCCTCTTACTTTACCATTAATATCAACAATTTTTCCCTCTTTAACTTTAATATTTTCGTCTAAAAATCTGGTATGGTTATTATCTGGTATAAAGCAAATATCTTCACTATCTGGTTTAGATGCAACAAGCAAATTATTTTCTTTTGCAATTTTTCTTACATCATCCTTACTTTCAAATCCTTGCAAAGGAAAAAGTATATGTGGAAGTAATTCTTTATCTATAGGATATAGCACATAACTCTGATCTTTTAAAATGTTATCAGATTTTTTTAGTACAAAACAATTATATTTCTCACTATATTCTGTTTTTGCATAATGACCCGTTGCAATATAATAGCAATCAAGTTTTTTAGCAAGTTCATACATTTTTCCAAATTTTAAAAATCTATTACACATAATACAAGGATTAGGAGTCCTTCCAGATTTATACTCATCAATAAAATTATCAATTACATATTTTTTAAATTCTTCTCTAAAATCATATGTATAGTGTTTTATTCCAAGCTTATGACATACTCTTTTTGCATCATTTATCGTACTTAAACTACAACAAGCTGTTTCATTCTCTACAAAGCTCTCATCCTCAAAAAGTCTCATTGTAATACCAATTACTTCATATCCAGCATTTTTTAGTAATATGGCACTTACTGAACTATCTACTCCTCCACTCATTCCAAGTAATACTCTTTTTTTATTTTCCATTTTTTCTCCTCTTTTACAAATTAATACATATATAGTATAACATAATTACAGAACAAAAGCTAGTAAATACATTACTATTTACCAGCTTTTAAAAATCTACTCCTCTATTTTATTTAATATTTCACATATACTATTTACCAAATAATCAACTTCTTCTTTTGTATTGTCTATACCAAAGGTTGTTCTAATCGTACCACCTATATATTCATCTGGTACATTTATAGCTGAAAGCACATGTGATTTTTGTATAGCACCAGCAGTGCATGCAGAGCCTGCTGATACACATATTCCCTTCAAATCCAAATTAAAAAGCATAGTTGCTCCATCAACATTTTTAAATGAAAAATTTGCATTATTTGAAAGTCTGTTTTTAGTATTTCCATTTAACCTTGCATTTGGTATTTTTTTCAAAATATTTGAAATATAATAATCTCTTAAATTTTGAATATATTTATTATTTTCTTCTAAATTTGAATATGCTATTTTCATCGCTTCAGCCATTCCAACTATTGCTGCCACATTTTCGGTTCCTGCCCTTTTATTACTTTCCTGATGTCCGCCATCAATAAATTTGAAAAAGTTTATTCCTTTTTTTACATATAGTGCTCCTATTCCCTTGGGACCATGAAATTTATGAGCAGATAACGATAATGAGTCTATATTTAATTTGTTTACATCTATATTTATACTACCTACTGCTTGCACAGCATCAGTATGAAATATAACATGATGTTCTTTTGCAATTTTACCTATTTTCTCTATGGGCTCGATAGTTCCTATTTCATTATTTGCAAACATAATAGAAATAAGTATTGTATTTTTATTTATTAACTTTTCAAGTTCGTCTAATTTTACAATTCCACTTTCATCAACATCTACATATGAAATTTTAAATCCTTCTTTTTCAAGAGATCTACAAGTTTCAAGTACAGCAGGATGTTCTATTTTAGATGTAATTATATGATTTCCTTTACTTTTGTATGCTCTTGCTATACCTTTTATTGCAGTATTATCACTTTCACTACCACATGAGGTAAAATATATTTCACTAGGATTTGCACCAATTATATTTGCAATTTCTTCCCTTGCATCTTCAATAGCACATCTTGATTTTTGTCCAAAACTATATATTGATGATGCATTGGCATAATTTTCTTTTAAATATGGTAACATTTTTTTTAATACATTTCCATTTAAGTTTGTTGTTGCTGCATTATCAAAATATTTTATGTCCATTTTTCCCACCTTTTAAACTATTATTAATATGATAAGTATAGCATATTTAATTTTTTTTTACAACAAAGAAAATATTATTTTTATTTTTCATTTTTTTATTTTCTTTTATATTTCCACATTTTTTGCAAATAATACTTTTAGGTGATTAAAATGAGTTCAAATGTAAATATGACAAACCAGGAATACTCTGATTATGTAGATACAAAAGCAAAAAAAAGTCCTATTTTAAAAAATATAATTCTTGCTTTTATAGTTGGAGGGCTTATTTGTATAATAGGTCAATTAATTACAGATATATGTATGCATTATGGTATTGATAAAAAAAGTGCTACAACAATTACAACTATAATATTAATATTTATTGGTGCTTTTTTAACAGCAATTAGAGTGTATCCAAAGCTTGGTAAACATGCAGGTGCAGGTTCTATCATACCTATCACAGGTTTTTCTAACTCAATAGTTGCTCCCGCAATTGAATTTAAACTTGATGATTATATTTTAGGGCTTGGCGCAAATATGTTTAAAATTGCAGGACCAGTATTAGTGTATGGTATTACAACTTCGGCAATTATTGGATTTATATATTGGTTATTAAAATTATTTATAATATAGGAGGGAAAAATGAAAGTCGGAAATCAAACAATAAAATTTAAAAATTCTCCAAAAATATTTGATACTTCATCTATTGTTGGACCAAAAGAAATGCAAGGCCCTCTTGCAAACGAATTTGACATGCATAGCGACGATATTTTCTTTGGAGAGAAAACTTTTGAAAAAGCTGAATCAAGAATGATGAATAACTGTATTAATAATTTATTTACAAAAACTGGTATGACACCTGAAAAAATAGATTATATTTTCGCTGGCGACCTTCTTAACCAATGTATGGCATCAGGTTTTTGTATTAGAGAATTAGATATACCTTTTTTTGGAGTATATGGTGCATGTTCAACATTCGTAGAATCATTAATACTTGCATCAAGTTTTATAGATTCAGAATATGCAAGTAAAGTAATTGCTGCAACTTCATCACATTTTTGTAGTTCTGAAAGACAATTTAGAATGCCATTAGAGCACGGTAATCAAAAAAGTCCAACTGCACAGTGTACTGTTACTGCTAGTGGATGTGCTTTGGTAGTTCCAAAAGATTACAAAGATACAACAGGTGCTTATGCAACATATGCAACTCCTGGAAAAATTATAGACCTTGGAATAAAAGATGGAATGAATATGGGAGCTGCAATGGCACCTGCAGCTTTTAATACTATAATGACACACTTAGAGGATACTGGTAGGAATGCTGATTATTACGATGCAATTATAACCGGAGACCTAGGAGTTCTTGGCTCAGATATATTGGTAGATTTATTTAAAAAAGAAAATATTGATATATCTTTAATACACAAAGATTGTGGTAAATTAATATATGATGATGCAACTCAAGATACCCATTGTGGTGGAAGTGGTTGTGGCTGTATGGCAAGTGTATTTAGTGGTTATTTTTATAAACTATTAAAACAGGGTAAATTAAATAAAGTTTTAGTTGTTGCAACTGGTGCACTTATGAGTACTCAATCATCTCTTCAAGGAGATTCAATTCCTGGAATTGCTCATGCAATATCAATAGAAAATGAGGTGATGTAAATGGACATATTTATTGAATATTTAAAAGTATTTATAACAGGTGGAATTATATGTTCTATAGGGCAAATACTAATAGATAAAACAAAACTTACTCCTGCAAGGATTTTGGTTATATTTGTAACATTAGGAACAATACTTACTTCAATTGGAATTTATGGAAAAATAGTTGAATTTGGAGGAGCTGGTGCCACTGTCCCTATATCAGGATTTGGGTATTGTCTTGGAACTGGTGTTATTGAAGAAATAAATAGTGTAGGCTTTCTAGGAATATTTACTGGTGGCGTAAAAGCATGTGCTGCTGGAATTTGTGCTGCTGTTGTTTTTGGTTTCTTATGTGCATTATGTTCAAAACCTAGTATAAAATAATAATGTATTTTTATTTTCTCCTAAATGAGTATTGTATATTTTTATATTTTATGGTATATAATTTATATATAAATATATAGCATTTATTCATAGGAGGAATTTTTTTGAGAAATGGTAGAATTGAAAAAACAAAAAATAAATTTAGTGTTATTAGTTTTATACGTATAATATCAATACTTGTAATACTAGTTTGCATTGGACTACTTGTATATAGATATATAAATTTAAAGAATTCAGATAAAATATTAGGTGAAATAAACTCAGATATAAAAATTGAAGACAAAAATATTGAAATAAATGGTGTGGCCGCAGCAATGGTAGATACTGATGTAAATTCTTTAAAGGAAAAAAATCCTGATACAGTAGCTTACCTAAAAGTAAATGGAACTGATGTAGCATATCCAGTTGTTCAATCAAATGATAATGAATATTATTTAAGACACTCTTTTGATAAATCATATAGCCAGGCTGGTTGGATTTTCATGGATTATAGAAATGATGCAAAATCTTTAGATAAAAACACAATAATATATGGTCATAATATGTTGAATAACTCAATGTTTAGTACTCTTACAAAAATGACAAAAAGTTCATTTTTTAATGATGAAAATAACTCATATATAAATCTTTCAACTGAAAATAAGTCTACTCTTTGGAAAATATTTTCCGTATATATAACTGATCCTAATACATATTATATGACTATAGGCTTCTCATCAGATAATAGTTATTTAGAATTTTTAAATAATATTAAAGAAAAAAGCATATATAATTTTAATGAAAATATAGGTGCAAATGATAAAATATTAACACTATCAACATGTACAAATTTAAATACTAAAAGATTAGTTATCCATGCAAAACTTGTATATTCAGAAGATAAATAACAGATGAAAAACATCTGTTATTTTTTTTGTTATAATTTCCAGTATAGTAATTAAAATTTAACAAATAATAATTATGTGATTTAAAAGGAGGAAAAATTTATGGATAATTTAAATCAAATTGAAATTCAAAACATTAGACACATTTGTGGACACACTGCAAGTTTTTGCGACAAAATAAACTACTTTAAAACTCTTACTCAAGATCAAAATATTACAGAAGTTCTAGATAGTATATGCAATACATGTACTACAATAAAATCAGAACTTTCAAATATGTTATAGGAGGTTAAAATTATGAATGAAAAATTAGCAATGGATTCTGTACTTTCATGTACAAACTCAATAATCACACTACTTAATTATTCTATACAACAAGCAAATAACAAAAATTTTAGAGATACACTTATTGAACAGAGAAATACTTTAGAAAATTTACAATGGAAGGTTTATTTAATTGATAAAGAAAAAGGATATTATATACCAGCTGCTCCTGCAGGTCAAGCAGATATTGAACAAGTTAAACAAGCTATAAGTCAATAACATATGAAACGTTCTATGTAAAAGAAAATTAGTTATACTTTTTGGACACTATAATAATTAAATTTATAGTGTCTTTTTTTACATACTCCCACTCTTTAACCAAAGAAAAAAGACTATGATTTTCTAATTATTCATAGTCAATTTAAAGTTAAATATGTATTCGAATACATTTTATCTTAATTTTTGTTTTGTTTTTTCTTCTTTTGATCTTGGTGGAATAGTTTTACTTTCATTATCTGCAATCTTCTTAACATCTTTATCTAAAGTCTTTTTAACATTCTTTTTCTCTTTTAAATTTTCTCTTTGAGGTTCAACAGATATTGTACGAGCTAATTCGTCATTTTCTCTTTGTTTTATAATTGGATTTAATTGATATTTAATAAAATACTCAATATACATATTTCTAGCCTCTTCACGTTTTTTCTTTTTTCTTGACTTTTGTGAATCAGTAGAACTAACCAAAAAAAATTCTCCATCTTCAAATACAAGTTGATCTTCTCCATCTGTGAATATTACTCTGTTACTATTATCAGAAATATCAATTTTTTCAATTGCTGCTTTAAAATTTAAAGACTCTTCAATTCTTTTTTTATCTTCTGGCGTAAGAATTTTCTTTTTATCTAAATTATCAATTATCTCTTTTACATTATAATCAATTGGAACATTTTTGTTATCTGATGACATATTTTTTCCTCCTTAATCAAAACATTTTATACACTCTGATACTAAAAAATCTAATCTTTTTATATCTCTTTTTACATATAAATAACCAATCAAAGCTTCAAAGCCAGTTGATTTTTTATATTCTATAACATCAACATTTTTAGATACACTGTGAATACTTGTATTTCTTCCTCTTTTATACACATCAATTTCTTCTTCAGATAATATATCCATTATTTTATCTATTGTTGATGATTGACCTTTTGCACTTACGTATTTTATAGAATCTCTATGTAATAATCCTGTTTTTCTATTGTTTTGCGCTGCAAGATATGATCTTATATACACATTATATACTGCATCTCCAATAAAAGCTAAAGTTTGCATTGATACAGTTTGTAAATCAATTTTATCTATAAATTCATCCATTTTCTTTTTTCCTTTATACACAATAATTATATATTATTTACAAATATTTTTCAACATATTAAAAAAAATATTAATAATATATTGAAAAAAGTTTTTATTTAGTGATATAATTTAATGTATGTATAATGTCTTGTCCGGAGGTGATAGTCGTGGAAGAAAATCAAAAAAAATCAAGTGGCAAAGCTACTGCGTCATCAATATTAGGAATAATTAGCCTTGTAGCATGGCTTTTACCATTAATTGGCTACCCATTATCTATTGTTGGATTATGCCTTGGAATTTCCAATGTAAAAAAAGAAAAAGATACTTTTTCAAAAGTTGGGATTATTTTATCAGCTATCGGACTTGGAATTACAGCTATAAACTCAATAGCTGGAGTAATAATTGCATTAAAGCAATTATAATTTATATTTTTTGAAAGGATGATATTTATGGAAGAAACTAAGGAAACTACAAAAAAAACTACTACTACAAAAAAAGCTGCGCCAAAATCTGCAGCAAAAAAAACAACTGCTAAGAAGACAACTACTAAAGCAAAAGCTGCAAGTACCACTTCTAGCAAAAGTGAAAAAATTAAAGTAACTGCAACACCAAAAAAAGAAAGTAAAACAACTAAAGAATCTACTAATGTAACTCAAGAAATTGATGCATTCGCTGCTATTTCTCTTATTCTTGGATTTGCAAGTATGATAACTTGGTTATACCCTCTTCTTGGTGTAGCTGTTGCAATACCAGGTCTATCAATTGGTATAGTTACTCATGAAACAAAAAGAAGTAATTATTCACTTATTGGAATTGTAATGAGTTTAGTTGGTATTATATTATCAATAGTTAAAGCTTTTTCAGCATAAAAAAGATGGAGAAAACTCCATCTTTTTTTAATACATTCCCATTTCAGGTGAATGACCTCCACAATTACAATTTTTTTCTTCTTTTTTATCAGCAACTAATGTTTCTGTAGTTATAACCATAGAAGCAATTGAAGCTGCATTTTGAAGTGCACTTCTTGTAACCTTTGTTGGATCAACAATTCCGTTTTTCTTCATGTCAACATATTCATCATGTAAAGCATCATATCCTATTCCTTTATCAGATGACATTACTTTTTCAACTATTACTGCTCCTTCAACTCCAGCGTTATATGCTATTTGCCTTATAGGTGCTTCTAAAGCTTTTACAATCATACTTACACCTAACTTTTCATCTGTATCTTTAATACTCTCTTCTAATTTTTTAACTTCTGGTAGGATATTTATATATGCTGTTCCACCACCTGAAACAATACCTTCTTCAACTGCGGCTTTAGTAGCAGCAAGAGCATCTTCAATTCTTAATTTTTTCTCTTTCATTTCAGTTTCTGTTGCTGCACCTACAGCAATAACTGCTACACCACCTACAAGTTTAGCAAGTCTTTCTTCTAATTTTTCTCTGTCAAAATCAGAAGTTGAATTTGCAATTTGTGCACGTAATTCAGAGACTCTTAGATCAAGTCTATCTTTATCTGAATATCCATCAATTATAATAGTATTTTCTTTTTCAACTTTTACTTGCTTTGCTCTACCTAACTTGTCAATAGTTGTATTTTGAAGTTCAAGTCCAAGTTCAGAAGAAATAACTTCACCACCTGTAAGAGCTGCTATATCTTGTAGCATTTCTTTTCTTCTATCTCCAAATCCAGGGGCTTTTACTGCAACACATGTAAATGTTCCTCTTAATTTATTTACAACAAGTGTTGTTAATGCTTCACCTTCAACATCATCTGCAATTATTAATAACTTTTTACCTTGTTCAGCTATTTTTTCAAGAATTGGTAATATTTCTTGTATAGATGATATCTTCTTATCAGTTATTAATATATATGGTTCATCAAGTACGGCTTCCATTTTATCTGTATCAGTTACCATATATGAAGATAAATATCCTCTATCAAATTGCATTCCTTCTACTACTTCAAGTTCAGTATCCATAGTTTTTGATTCTTCAATTGTAATAACTCCCTCTTTACTTACTTTTTCCATAGCTTCAGAAATTAATTCACCAATTTTTTCATCATTTGCAGATATACTTGCAACTCTTGCTATATCTTCTTTTCCACTTACAGGAGTTGATATTTTTCTGATTTCGCTAGTTGCCAAATCAACAGCTTCTTTAATTCCTCTTTTTACAATAACAGGATTTGCACCAGCTAAAACATTCTTAAGTCCTTCTTTTATCATAGCTTGTGCAAGTACTGTTGCTGTTGTAGTACCATCACCTGCAACATCATTAGTCTTAGTAGCTACTTCCTTTACAAGCTCTGCTCCCATATTTTCAAAAGCATCTTCTAGTTCTATTTCCTTTGCAATAGATACTCCATCATTTGTTATTAAAGGTGCTCCAAAAGATTTTCCTAAAACAACATTTCTTCCTTTTGGTCCAAGTGTAACCTTTACAGCATCAGCTAAAGTATCAACACCTCTTTCTAAAGCTTCTTTTGCTTCTCTACCAAATAACAATTCTTTTGCCATTAAAAATTCCCCCTTATTCTTCAACAGCTAATATATCACTTTGTTTGTATATTGTATATTCTTCATCGTTATATTTAATTTGTGTACCTGCATATTTAGAACATACAACTCTATCTCCTACTTTAACATTCATTGTAACTTGTTTGCCGTCAACAACACCCCCAGGTCCAACTGCTACAACCTCTGCAATTTCAGATTTTTCTTTTGCAGAACTAGGTAAAACAATTCCTGCTTTCGTAACCTCTTCTGCTTCTACAGCCTTTACTATCACTCTATCCTCTAATGGTCTTAACAAAACAAACACCTCCTATATATACATATATATTCAAAAAATATATTTTTAGCACTCTCTTATCTTAAGTGCTAAATCATTATATCACAATTTATATTTACTTTCAATATATTTTTTAATAAAAATCAGAAAAAAACATTGGTGCAAAAAATTACACCAATGTTTATAACTTAACATACTTTTATACTTTCATTTCATTCCTTTCAAATGCTTCAGTTATCTCCTGAACTGATATTATGCCTTTCTTCATAAGAAGATTTACAATGATATCAAGTTTATCCTTATTCTTGGTAAGGAATTTCTTTGTATCATCATAGACCTTTTTCATGATTTCACTTATTCTATCATTTACTTTATCAACCGCTGCTGGACTCATATTATGTCCATTTGAGTTATAATCATAAAGACTGATATTAGTATAGATATCATTATCCATGCCCATTTCAATTATCATACTCCGTATAATTGATGTAGCATTTTCCAGATCTGAAGAAGCACCAAAGTCCCAATCTTTAGAAACAAACTCCTGTGATACACGACCTGCTAAGCTCATAGAAGCTTTTTCCATAACTGCTTTTCTTGTAACAGGAGCAAAACAATCATTTGGCTCAGATATTGTCGCACCAAGATAATCAGATGTTGGAATGATAGATACAATTTTTAAATCATCCCTTAAATTATACTTTGACATTAACTTGTATAAAGCGTGACCTGCTTCATGATATGCTGTTGATAACTTATCTTTACGCTTCATGTTTTTAAACATGTCATAATTTGCTTTGAAAACTTTATCAACATCAACACGCTTAACAGCTTTTCTTCTTGCAAGTTTTGCCATAGCAGAAGCTCTATCTACAAGATCAATAGTTAGATCAGGATTATTACCATAATAATTCATTGCCTTTGCAGTTATTATAGCGTAATTTAATACATCATCATCCATGGATACCTTATGGTAATCCGTAATGGATTTTACCCTTAATGCCACCATATCTTTGACTTCTGAAAGTTTTGGTTCTTTTACTAATACTTTTTCAAATCTTCGTTTGAAAGCTGGATCAGCAGCAAAATACCTTTCATATTCAATATTTGTTGTTGAACCAATGAATACAACATCATCACGAGCCAAAATAGGTTTTAGAGAACCACTTAAATCAGGTCCGCTGTTTTCTCCACTACCGGTACCAAATATTTGATGAATTTCATCGATAAATACTATAATATTACTTGTTGTCTTTAAAAATTGAATGAGTTGCTGAATCTTAAGCTCAAACTCACCCCTGTACTTTGTACCAGCGACCATGCCAGTCAAGTTTAATGACACAACTTTATAGTTCTTAAACTCTCTTGGACATTTTCCATTTACAATTTGAATGATAATTGCTTCAACAATTGCCGTTTTACCGACACCAGCGTCACCAACCAAGATAACATTTTTCTTTGTCTTTTTAGAAAAGATATTCCAGACCTGCTTAATTTCTTTGTCACGACCAAGAATTTGACATTCCTCACCCTTAAAGTACTGCTCATTTAATATTTCACAACAGCTCTTAAGAGTTTCTGGAATAGAAATGGTATTATTTTTATTTAGATTATAAATAGTTGCGTTCATAGCTAACATATTTACAAGTTCCGAAATATCAAATTCAAATTTTTCTAAAAGACGCTTAAAACTGCAATCCTCTAAAGTTAAAATTGAATAAAGAAGATTTTCTTCATCGATAAAATCCTGCCCATTTGAAAGGCATCTTTGATATGCATCCTCAAATGCATTTTCAAGATTTGAAGAATATGGAATATTTTCATATTTTACATTATCTTGTATAAATGCTGATTTATCAATAAAATAAATTATCTGTTTTTGAATTTGTGTATCAACACTTTCAGAATTAGATAAGTTTTTTTCATCTTCCTCAACTTCATTTTGAGTTTCTTCTGTGTCGATTTCTTCTTCGGCAGGATATTTTTTACCAGTTACATACTCAAAAATTTCATCATTTCCGAGGATTTCATATACAATATTTTCGCAAGGAAATTCATAACCTGTTTCAAGATATAATTTTTGCAGACAACATGACCTATCCATAAGGATTGAAAGACCCATATGAACTGTACACACTTCATCACTTTTGAAGTCTTCAGTTAAATATATAGCCCGCTCAAAAGCCTGATTTAATTTTCCTGACATATTATACATTTTACTCATAATAATGCCTCCTTATTTAAATTTAAATATCATAATGATACAACTTTATGGTTCTTAAACTCTCCTGGACATTTTCCATTTACAATTTGATTAGTAATTGCTTCAACAATTGCCGTTTTACCGACACCAGCGTCACCAACCAAGATAGCATTTCTCTTTGTCTTTTTAGAAAAGATATTCCAGACCTGCTTAATTTCTTTGTCACGACCAAGAATTTGACATTCCTCACCCTTAAAGTACTGCTCATTTAATATTTCACAACAGCTCTTAAGAGTTTCTGGAATAGAAATGGTATTATTTTTATTTAGATTATAAATAGTTGCGTTCATAGCTAACATATTTACAAGTTCCGAAATATCAAATTCAAATTTTTCTAAAAGACGCTTAAAACTGCAATCCTCTAAAGTTAAAATTGAATAAAGAAGATTTTCTTCATCGATAAAATCCTGCCCATTTGAAAGGCATCTTTGATATGCATCCTCAAATGCATTTTCAAGATTTGAAGAATATGGAATATTTTCATATTTTACATTATCTTGTATAAATGCTGATTTATCAATAAAATAAATTATCTGTTTTTGAATTTGTGTATCAACACTTTCAGAATTAGATAAGTTTTTTTCATCTTCCTCAACTTCATTTTGAGTTTCTTCTGTGTCGATTTCTTCTTCGGCAGGATATTTTTTACCAGTTACATACTCAAAAATTTCATCATTTCCGAGGATTTCATATACAATATTTTCGCAAGGAAATTCATAACCTGTTTCAAGATATAATTTTTGCAGACAACATGACCTATCCATAAGGATTGAAAGACCCATATGAACTGTACACACTTCATCACTTTTGAAGTCTTCAGTTAAATATATAGCCCGCTCAAAAGCCTGATTTAATTTTCCTGACATATTATACATTTTACTCATAATAATGCCTCCTTATTTAAATTTAATTAAATTTAAATATCATTTTGCACAAAATGTTTGAGCAAATATATGATATTTATGTAAATATCATACACTTTTTTTTATCAAATGTCAAGAAAAAGATAATACAATTGCTGTATTATCTTTAAATTAATTAGAAATATTTGATAAATCAACCTTACCAAATTGATCTGATTTTGTAATGTTAATATCTGAAAAAAGGTAATCTTGATTTAGCGAAACCTCTTTTAACTTACTAAGCTCTAGCATTCCAAGAAAAGCAGTTGCAACTTCTATATTACTACAGCTATCAGGGTTAAATACATTATTAAATACCATATTATCATTTTGATCCAAATAATTTACTATTTGTTTTACTTTATCTTGAACTGTAATTTTTTCATAAATTGCAAGTTTTTCTATTTCCTTTGCTTTACGGTTGATTTTATTTGCATTTCTGGTTAGTATACTCGTATATATATTAAATATCTGATCTTTTTTAAAATTATCACCAGTATATTTTACTTTACTTTTAAATTTTATCTTTTCAAATGGTTTAGAAAATGATCCAAAATTATTAGAATACATCTCACTTATTGTACCAGATATTTCTTTATATTTTTTGTACTGAATAATTCTATTTATCATTTCCTCTTCTGTAATATGTTCTTCATCATCCTCTTCTGGCTCTAATTCTGGAAGTAATTTTCTTGCCTTTATATCAAGAAGCGTTGAGGCCATTACTATAAAAGAACTGGCTATATCAATATTTTTTTCAGTCATATCATGTAAATATTCTATATATTTATCTGTAAGCTCACTCAAAGAAATATCAAATATATTCATTTTATTTTTAGTTATAAGGAAAAGTAATAAATCTAAAGGTCCTTCAAAATTCTTTATAACCAAATTATATTTTTCTGTATCATTATTTAAAACTTTTTGCATTATATTCTCCTATTTTTCACATTCATATGCTAAATCTAAAGCTGTTCTTATCATTTTATCAAGTCCTATTTCTCTCTCATTAGATGATATTTGCTCACCTGTAATAGGGTTGTCTGATACTGTATATATTGCGATTGCATTTTTTCCACTTACCTTAGCATTTGCATAAAGAGCCAAAGTTTCCATCTCTACACCTATAACATCTTTTTTTGAACGTTCTACTAGACTTTCTCTAGATGAATAAAAAACATCAGATGTAAATACTTCACCATATTTTAGATTTAAATTATTTTTTCTATCAATTTCTAGTAATTTTTCCAATAATACATCAGAGCACTCTGGAAAAATTGTATCTTCAATACCACAAGATATTAAATAATTAGAATCACTATCTATTGTTTTTGCAACAATTATATCTCTTACATTTACTTCATTTGTAATTTTACTAGCCTCATTATTTGCAAGTGAACCAGCACTTCCTATTCTAATTATGTTTTCTACTCCATATCCTTCAAAAAGTTCTTTTGAATATATTCCCATAGAAGGAACTCCCATTCCACTTCCTTGAACAGATATTTTTAATCCTTTATATTCACCTGTAAATCCAAACATATTTCTTACTCTATTATAGCAGTGTACATTTTCCAAGTAAGTATCTGCTATATATTTAGCTCTTAATGGATCACCAGGCATTAATACTGTGCTAGCTATTTCACCAAATTTTGCTTCATTATGAACTGTTGGAACATCTATCTTCATTACAAATCCTCCTCATACAATTTTAATCCTCTCCTATATAAATATTGCTTTATTTTTATAGGGTCCATATTTTTACATTTTGTAGAAAGTAATTTCTCAGTTATTTTTTTTTCGTAATCTGTATCATATAGAAATGATATTTTCTCTTCAATTATATCTTTTTTTATTCCCTTTTGCAATAGTTTTTGTTTTATTTCAAAAATAGAATAATTTAGAAGTCTTGTACATTGCCTAATATATGACTGGGCATAATCATTATCATCAAGATAGCCTATATTCAAAAGATAGGATATAACCTTATCAATTATATCTTGGTTATATCCTAATCTATTTAATTTCTGTTTTACTTCATATATTGTTTTTTTGGAAATTCCTATGTATTTTATAGCTTTTTGCTTTGCTTCTTCAAAATTCATTATTCTTCTCCATCTTCATCCTTTTTACCATCAACTTCTTTTCCCATGCTATTTTCAAATGCTAAATTAAAGTTTGATTTTACTTTGGCTTCTATTTCATTCATAATTTCAGGATTATCTTTTAAGAATTGTTTTGCATTTTCTCTTCCTTGTCCAATTTTTTGACCATTATATGCATACCAAGCACCACTTTTATCTACTATATTTAAATCTGCTGCTGTATCCAAAACACATCCTTCATTAGATATTCCTTCTCCATAAATTATATCAAATTCTGCTTCTCTAAATGGAGGTGCTACTTTATTTTTAACAACTTTTACTTTTGTTCTATTTCCTTTAAATTCTCCATTTTGTTTTATAGCTTCTTGCTTTCTTACTTCAAGTCTTACAGAAGAATAAAATTTCAAAGCTCTACCACCTGGAGTCGTTTCTGGATTTCCAAACATAATACCAACTTTTTCACGTAATTGGTTTATAAATATTGCAACTGTCTTTGATTTATTAAGCACACCTGTAAGTTTTCTTAAAGCTTGTGACATAAGTCTAGCTTGAAGACCTACATGTGAATCTCCCATTTCGCCATCAATTTCGGCTTTTGGAACAAGTGCCGCAACAGAGTCAATTGTTACTATATCTACTGCTCCACTTCTAATAAGTTGTTCTGTAATTTCAAGTGCTTGTTCACCTGTATCAGGTTGGGCAACAATTAAATTATCTACATCTACACCCAAATTTCTGGCATAAACAGGATCTAAAGCATGTTCAGCATCAATAAATGCAGCAATTCCTCCCTGTTTTTGGGCTTCTGCAATTGCATGAAGCGCAACTGTTGTTTTACCTGAAGATTCAGGTCCATATATTTCAATAACTCTTCCTCTAGGAAAACCTCCTACACCTAAAGCAATGTCTAAACTTAATGCACCACTTGGAATTACATCAACATTTACATTACTTAATTCACCTAATTTCATAACAGAACCTTTTCCAAAGTTCTTTTCTATTTGAGCCATTGCTATATCTAATGCTTTTTTTCTTTCTTCTGATATCATATTTCTTCCTCCTATAATACATAAACTACAATTATAAACGTTTGTTCGTAACTGAATTATATCATTAGGTTACAACTTTGTCAATATATAATTTTAATTTTTATAATATTTCTTCTGTTTCTACATTTGCTAATAATTGTTCTATTTTAGGTTTTATTATGCTAATTCCTTCTTCTGGTACAGCAAAATAACTTCCTTGAACATATTTTGCTCCAAGTTTTTTTACTACATATAATTTTTCTTTTGTATCTATACCACCAACTACAATCTTTGTGTTTGATGAAATAGAGTAAGTTATTAAATCAGATAAAAATCTTTGCTTTTCGATATCATTTTCTATATCTTTTATTAAAGACTCATCTGGTATAATAAAGTCTGGCTTTAATATATTTAAATCTTCAATTTTTAGTGAGCCTATTCCAAAATTATTTAATGCTACACTTCCTCTATTTTTATGAATTGTCTCTATTGTTTCTTGAATAAATGCAACATCTTTTTTCTCATAATTAATAAATTTGATTACAATTTTTTGTTTTGCCATATTATCATAAAGTCTTGGTTTGTTTATATATTTTGAATAACTATTTAAATCAGAAATAATAAATATGCAATTAGCTTCCTTATTTGAAATACTTTCAAATTTTTCCATTCTATCTATAAGCAATACTTGTTGAACTTTATCATAAAGCTCCATATCCCTTGCATGATGAAAAAGTTCTAACATATTAACTTTTTTAGATGATTTTATTTTAGTAGTTACCTCATAACCAAAAACATTCTTTTTAGAAATATCAATAATTGGTTGATACATTGATATTATATCTTTTCTAAGAATAATATTTTCAATTATTCTATCCATTTCTACAACACTTATTTCATCACTTTGCACAGTAGATGTTATAGACTGACTATTTTCAGTATTAGTTTCATTTTTCTGTTCTTCACCTATATTATCACTTTTATTGTAAGTAAAAAATGTATTTATAAACTCTAAGTATTTAGCTTTTACCAGTTTATATTTATTATATACGTCAACATTTTTTGCTCTTGCGTCTGCATCCTTTACCTCTAACAACATGTAAAATAATTCTTTATTATTATTTAGTTCTGATGCTAAAAATTTCATATTATCATACGTTATTTCGCCTTCATTTAAGAACCTATCATGATATTTTATTAAAGTTAAAATTATTTTCTTTTCTTCTTCTGTAAAATAAAATCTATCTAATATTCCAGCTGCAAGTTCAACTGATTTATCATCGTGACCTGCGAAACTATCTGTTCCATCTTCATTAATTTTTTTTACATATGGCTTTCCAATATCATGAAATAACATAGTCCATTTTAATAATTTAAGTTGCCAATCTCCTAAAGGAATTTGTTGTGAAGTTCCAACTGTTTCAATAGTGTGTAATATATGCTTAAAAACTCCATACTTATGATATTCTGAATTTTGTTGACAATTAATTACATTCTCACCAAATTCATTTTTTTCATAAAATTCAGGAAAGTGCTTTAAAAAGATCTTGTCCTGACTTATCTTAGTCAAAATAAAACATACATTATCTTCTAATAATATATTTGTATATATATTTGTAAGTTGTTGCACATCATTATCATACATATATAATTGAGATATCATTTTTTTTATTCTTGCTGTTTCCTTTATATCCATTAAATCCTGCGCAATATTATCTGTATTTGTGAATTCAAATTCATCCATTGTATCAATCCTCTCTTATAAATACCTTTTTATTATTCACTATAATAATACAATAAATACAATCTTTTTTCAATAGTTTATTTTGTGATTTTTTAGTTATAAATATTTGCATAATTTAAGTTTTTTTACATAATTTATTGACTTTTAAGATATTATTATGTATAATATATGGGTATCATGTAATAAGCATAACTAAACCCCGGAAAGTTTAGCTTATTATTAAAAAATTAGGAGGAAATTCGAAATGAATAATACTACACATAGCGTAAAAGCTAAAGAAATAGAAAGAAAATGGTATGTAATTGATGCAGCTGATAAACCTCTTGGAAGAGTGGCTACAGAAGTTGCAAGATTATTAAAAGGAAAACATAAACCAACTTATTCAACACATATGGATTGTGGAGATTTTGTAATTGTTATAAACTCTGATAAAATTGTTTTAACAGGAAATAAATTAAATGATAAATATTATAGACATCATTCAGGATATATGACTGGACTTAAAGAAATTAGTTACAAAGACTTAATGGCAAAAAGTTCTGATAAAGCATTAACTTTAGCTGTTAAAGGAATGCTTCCAAAAAATAGTCTTGGTAGATCTATGATAACAAAATTAAAAATATATAAAGGTAGCGAGCATAATAACCAAGCTCAAAAACCTGAAATATGGGAATTTTAGTAGGAGGATATAAAAATGTCAAAAAAAGAATATATATACGCAACAGGAAAAAGAAAATCATCTATTGCTAGAGTAAATATAATTCCAGGAACTGGTAAAATAACAGTAAACGGAAAAGATATGAATGAAGTTTATACTCTTGATACTTTAAAAGCTATTGTATTAAAACCTTTTAAAGTAGTAGATATGATTGAAAAATATGATGTTGAAGCTAACGTTCATGGTGGCGGATTTGCAGGTCAAGCTGGAGCTATTGCTCATGGTATTGCTAAAGCACTAGCAACAACTGATCCAGAAGTTCGTACTACATTAAAAAGAAACGGATTACTTACAAGAGATTCAAGAGTTAAAGAAAGAAGAAAATATGGTCTTAAAAAAGCAAGAAAAGCACCACAATTTTCAAAGAGATAATATTTTTAAATTGTATAAATTTATTAAAATCCTACAACCAAACACGGTTGTAGGATTTGTTTTATTTTTAAATTTCAATTCATTTGATAAAACTGATTCATATTTAAAAAAAATTATTAAATAATATTTTTAATTTTCACTATTTTTAGCCAGTAGTATATAATATGACATACTACTGGCTTTTTTTATTTGCAACTTTTATCCTATTTATTACATTTTTAAAATATCTTTAACAATTTCTCCAGCAATAGTAAGTCCTGCTACTGAAGGAACAAAAGAAACGCTTCCTGGAGTATTCTTACCTGTTTTTGTATCTATATTTTCTACTTTAATAGGTTCTTCCTTAGAGTATACAACCTTTAGTTTCTTTATATTTCTTTTTCTTAACTCTTTTCTAATTACTTTTGCAAGTGGGCATACACTAGTTTTAGATATGTCAGTTATTTCAAATTTTGTATTGTCAAGTTTATTGCCTGTTCCCATACTTGAGATAATTGGAATATTTAGCTTATCTGCACGAACAGCAAGTTCAATTTTTGCCGTAACGTTATCTACTGCATCAACAATATATGTTAAACTTTTATCAACTATTCCTTTTGTTTCAGGTGTAAAGAATTCTTTATATATTTGTATATTTATATCTGGATTAATATCTAAAGCCCTACTTTTAGCGACCTCTACCTTAGGTTTACCAATTGTTGAAGTTGTGGCAATTATCTGCCTATTTATATTTGTAATATCAACATCATCTTTATCAACCAAAACAAAATTTCCTACTCCAGCTCTAACTAATCCTTCTAAAACATATGAACCAACTCCACCAATTCCAAATATTGCAATCTTTGCATTTTTTAATTTTTCTAGAGAATCTTTTCCAATTAAAACTTCTGTTCTTGAAAATCTATTTAACATTTTCCCCTCCTTAAATTATATCTTTTACCTCAAATCCTATATCTTCAATTACCTTTTTTATTTCATCATTATTTATACTTTTTGTTAATGTTATACTTGCCTTTTTATCATCTAACTTAACAGCTACATTTTCCACTCCATCTATACTTTTTAAAGCTTTTTCTACACTCATTTTACAATGATTGCAACTCATTCCTTCTATATACACATTTTTTTCATATATTTTCTTTTCCATTTTTCTTTCCTCCTCATATTTTACCTTAAATTTATTTATTCTAAGGGCATTTGTAACAACACATACTGAACTTAAACTCATAGCAAGTGCTCCTATCATTGGGCTCAATGTAATTCCAAACTTTGGATACAAAATTCCTGATGCTATAAATATTCCAACAGAATTATAAAAGAAAGCCCAGAATAAATTCATTTTAATATTAGATATAACCTTTTTACTAAGCTTTATACTTGTAATCACTTCCATTAAATCATTTTTCATCAATACTATGTCAGCTGATTCTATTGCTATGTCTGTCCCGTTTCCAATTGCAATTCCAACATCTGCTCTTGCAAGTGCTGGACTATCATTTATTCCATCACCAACAAATGCAACTTTTTTTCCATCATCTTGTAATTTTCTTACCTCTTTTTCCTTATCATCAGGTAAAACATCAGATACAACCTTTTTAATTCCAACTTCTTTTGCTATAGAATTTGCAACATATTTATTATCACCTGTAATCATTACTGAATCTATTCCCATTTTATTTAAATTTTTAATCATTAAGTAACTACTTGGTTTTACAACATCCTTTACAGCAATTATACCTATTATACTGCTCTTATCTGCAACATAAAGAACAGTTTTAGCATCGTTTTGTAAATTATCTACTACTAATGATATTTCATTATTTACATTAACGTTATTTTCAGCTAAAAACTTTAAATTTCCACATATATATTCTTTTTTTAATATTTTGCCACATATACCCTTTCCTGGTATTACCTTAAAATCACTTACATCTAATGTATCAATTTTTTCTTCTTCTATTTTATTTAATATTGCTGTGGATAATGGATGTTCAGAATTTTTTTCTAAACTTCCTGCAATTTTTAACAAATCATTGTTATTAGTAAATGAAATAACATCAGTAACTACTGGTTTTCCATAAGTTATAGTTCCAGTTTTATCTAAAACAACTGTATCTACTAAATGAAGTGTTTCTAAACTCTCAGCGGACTTTATCAAAATACCATGTTTTGCACCAACTCCTGTTCCAACCATTATAGCTACAGGAGTAGCAAGGCCTAATGCACATGGACACGCTATAACTAGAACACAAATAGCTATATTTAATGCAAATTCCAAACTCTGTCCACTAATTAGCCATAATATACATGAAATAATTGAAATTCCAATTACAATAGGTACAAAAACTAGACTTACCCTATCTGCAAGTCTTGATATTGGTGCATTTGTACTACTTGCTTCCTTTACTAATTTTATAATATTGGAAACAGTTGTATCCTCTCCTACCTTAGTTGCTTGTATTCTAATCATTCCATGCAAATTCGTTGTTCCTGATGTAACTACATCTCCTATTACTTTCTGGACAGGTATACTCTCACCTGTTATGCTTGACTCATCTACTGTAGTAGTTCCATGAACCACAATACCATCAACAGCTATATTTTCTCCTGGTTTTATTACTAAAATATCATCCTTTAGAGCATCTTTAGTATCTATAACAATTTCATTATTATTACGTATAACAGTTACCTTCTTTGGTACCAAATTAATTAATTTTTTAATAGCATCTCCTGTTTTTCCTTTTTGCTTTTCTTCTAAATATTTTCCAAGTGTAATTAAAGTAAGAATTGTTCCTGCTGATTCAAAGTAAATATTCATAGAATATCTATGGACTAATTCATGATTTTGTGTACTAATTCCATATCCTATAACATACATCGAAACAAGGCCATAAACAATACTTGCTGTACTTCCTATTGCAATTAAGGAATCCATATTTGGACTCTTCATAAATATTTTTTTAAAGCCACTAGAAAAATATGTTCTATTTATATACACAATTGGAATAAGGAGCAAGAATTGTGTAAATACTTCCGTAAATATATTATCATCTCCATCAAATATATTAGATATAAAACTTGGAGTTGGTAACATGTGATGCATAGCAATATACATTAACGGAATTAAAAAGCATATTGACACTATAAGTTTTCTCTTAAGAAGTTTTAAATTATTTTTTTCATTTTTATTTTCAGTATCTTTATTACTTTCTTTTTTATTACCATCTAAACTTGCACCGTATCCTGCTTTTTCTACAGCCTGAATAATATCATCACTTTTTAGAATTTTATTATCAAACTCAACTTCCATATTATTTAAGAGAAGATTAACATTTACATTTTTCACACCTTTTAACTTACTTACTGCTCTATTTACATGTGACGCACAACTACTACATGTCATTTTACTAATGTCAAACTTAAGTTTTTCCATAGCACTTCACCTCTTTATTTTAATTTTTTGATTAAAAGCATTACATCATCTATTATGTCTATATTTCCAGCTTTAATTTCATCTGCCACACAAGTTTTTAAATGTTTTTCCAGAATTTTATTTCCTAAGCTTTGAAGAGACTTACTTACTGCAGCAATCTGAATTAAAACATCACCACAATATCTGTCATCTTCTATCATTTGATTTATTCCTCTTACTTGTCCCTCAATTATATTAAGTCTAGATGTTATATACTTTTTATCATCCTTACTCCTATGAGTTAATCTTTTTTCTTCACATTTTTCACAACTCATTTTTTCACCTCAAATACATTATATACCCCTATAGGGTATATGTCAAGTAAAAAAAATCCTAATTATTAGTTTTTAATAATTGGATTCTTTTCATTTAAAATTTATTCTATAACAGCAAGTGTATCTTTTTTATCTATATTCTCTACTCCATTTATATTATAATACGATGATGGAGTATCACTAACAATTATTGTTTCTGCTATTACAACACTATTTGTATATTCTTGTATTTCTGATACAAAAGGTGCCAAAACCTTTACATCTGATGTAACTTCAAAAATAAGACTATGCCTTGTTTGATTTATTCCAGCACTTTCAAACTTTGATTTTATTTCACCTTTTACATCTCCTAAAGGAAAAGTTTTAAGAGTAATCTTTGGACCGTATCCACTCACAACATTTTCACTAAATATTATACCAAGAGGAAGTGTAATTTTTCCTTCTTCGTAATCTTGCAAATTTTTTTCAACATCATTTGTTATACTTGTTGTTAATTTGTTTATCTCAAGGGAATTAGCACTAAGTGAAGTTACCTTGCCATTATTATCTTTATTAATTGTTACTAAATTTTCATACTTTACATTTTCAATATTTTTATATACAGCATCATTTGTACATTTAACTGCAATATTTCTTGCACTATTTTCTGATACCTTTAGTATTGCTGGCCTTATTTTATTACTAAACGTATAAAAAATAACAATTAAAAGAAATATAAAAATAAATAAAAAGACAAATGGTTTTTTAAAACTCATTTGTCTTAAAGTTAAAGCATAATACTTTGCTCTCATTTTACCTTATTACAAATATTTTTTGGCCAACATTAATTTTATCTGGATCTAAAATATCCTCATTGGTCTTTAAAATCTTCTCAACACTAGTTTTATATTTTTTTGCAATATGCCATAGTGTATCTCCTGGTTTTACAATGTATATGTTCATACTATCTAAAGATGCTAAATCTAATTTATCACCATCTATTTTATCTATAATGTTTATATTTGCAACATTTTCAACATAACATCTTGCCATAATATTCATATCAATATCTATATCTCTTCCGCTTTGTGTAAGATTTATTCCATTATTTGAAATATCAACTGTTATCTTAGCATCGGATGTAACATTTTCAAGAGTTACATCTGCATTTACTAATACATCAACTTGCTTTGTTTCTAATTCACTATTTTCCGTATTTTGAGTTATTATATTTACTTTTGCATTTCCTTCTATATGAACACTATTATCTGGATTTATAGTTGAATTAATAGAGTTAGAATCTAATGTATAGTCAACAACGTTAGTATTTTCCGGTAATATATTAGAAAGATTTTCTCTAAGCTCAATATTTTTAACTATAACAAAATCTTTTTTTACAACATTTAATTCTGTTCTATCATAATTTAATTCACGAGTTTGACTATAAAAATCATCAACATATTCTATTTCTTCATCTTCAAACATTGTAACATCTGCTTCTATTCTGTAATCTGCACTCATTGTTTTTGAACTTTCAATATCAGATTTTTGTTTTAAATCAAAGTTTTGTAAATTATATTCAATTTCAAATTTAGATCTATCATTTATATTTTCAAGTTCAATCATAGCAGAAAAAGGAACCATAAGTTTTGTCTTTTTTACCTTTTTTTCTTCTGAATCTGGAAGGTATAACATACAAGCCTCAATATCTCCTTTTACCATTATTTTATTATAACTTTCCTTATACTCTGTATTTTTTATTTTTGTATTTAAATCTAATATTTCAAAAAAATCTTCTGCATCTTTTGGAAGCATTACATCATCTTTTGATGCTATAATACTTTTTTTATGTTGTAATATATTGCTAAAATTTCCTGTACACATTTTGCATTCAATATTTTCTTCTGGATCAAAAGAATTAATTAAATTTACATTTATGGTACACTTTCCCCTTACCCTAAAACATACTTCAGCTTTAACTGATATTTTTCTTTCATTTGGAAGTGCATATATTATATTTTTAACACTTGGAATTACTGTTACATTCATATCTTTAGAAATTCCTTTAACTTCTAAATTTTGAGTAAAAGGATAACTTGCAAAAAGCCCCCTAGTATTAAATTTTTCATCATCTACTCTATATATAACGAAATAATTTAATTTACCAACTAGTTTTAGCCTATCCTCCATAACCTCTACATCAGATACATATGGTGTAACATTTACGTATACTATTTTTAATGCATCTGGTTTAGTATCTGGCACTATAATATCTTGCTCCATCCATTCACTTACACTTTCATTTATGCAGCATTTATTTAGATTTAAATTCTTTTTTTGTGATGTTATTTGCATATAATTTCCCCCTCATATATTTATACTACACTATATGTAAGTGAAAAAATTATATGCATTCTATTCACAAATTTTATATATTTAACATACTATATATTAGTTGAATATTTACTATTCAACATTAGATATTTATCTTTAATGATAAACATAAACTATATATATAATCTCCTTGAGTTTTCAGGCTTACCACTTTATAACTTAAATGGTAAGCCTTTATATATTTTTATTTATAAAGTACTTTTTATGAGGACATTTTCGCCACTATATTTTTTGCATCAATTCTCTTAATATATCCAGAAGAAATTTTACCATTTTTTAAATTTCCCAAAATACTTATATACACTTTACAAATTCCCATTTGCTTAGAAATTATTCCATCTCTTATATTTACATTTTCAATTTTTTCATATCGTATAATCTGTAATCTTTTTAAAAATATACCATTTATTACACATATATATTTATCTAAAATAACAATTCTTTTTATTAAATATATTATAAACGTTAATATAAGTAATGAAAGTGAAATAAGTAAAGCTATTTTTATATTTATATATATACATGGAATTACTAACATAAGCATTAAAATAATAATTTTAGTACCAAATACAACTAAACTTTTTGAAGCTTGATTTTTATTCTTTAAAGGAATTTCATATTCAGGTAAAATCAATTTTAAAATATTTATACACTTCTTCTTTTTCATAATTGGAAAAAGCATTGAAAGTTTATTTTTGCTATCACCAATTCCTGATGTTATAACGTTGAGTTTATAACATCCAAATATAGCACAAAGTAAAGATACATCTGCAATTAGTCCATTTATTTTACTTACTGGTATAATATACAATTTCTTTGTAAAAATACCAAATGATACATATATATTTTTATTTTTTCTTTTTACATAGTAATTTAAATATTTTATTAAATTTTTAGCGACACTATATATTACAGGAAATATGAAACCTACTAATGTAATTATTAGGCCTAAAAAATTATATGAAATTTCTTTTAATAAACTACCATTTTGAAACATTGTAAATAGCAACATTATAAAGTTTATAATAACAATAATAGATGAAATAGGAATACTTAAAATACTATGTTTTACAATATCTCTTATTTTAAATTTAATAAAACTTTCTTCTGCACTATTTGTATATTTGAAATCATTATCTACTAGAAATGGTAATATGTATCTATCATAATTTTTTCTATTAAGTATTACTTCAAAATCGCAAAAAATTTTATTTTTTTCATTTGCATATATTTCTATTCTAGTTAGTTTAAATATTCTTTCAAAAATATTTTGACTTACGCAAATATTAGCTATATTTTTGATTAATATTTCTTTTCTGTCTTTTACAAATATGTTTTTATAAGTAACTACCATATCATTAGTTATTTCATATCTAGAAATCCTATATATTACTAAATAGTATATAAAAACTACAATTATAAATAAAGATAATGAAATAATAAGTAGTAAATTTATATTAATATTTAAATTAAATTCATTTATTTTTTTAACTATTATTGCAAAATTAGTTATAATAAGAAGAGAAGCAAGCCATGTAAGTTTTAATGTATTATCAAAAATACTAAGAATACTTAGTCTAAATTTATTATCTCCCATATATAGCCTTCATTCCTTTTTTTACAGTTTGTTCAATATCATAAGTCATACTATAATCAACATATTTTAAATTAACACATCCCCCACTACTATAGAACCTTACACTTGCTACTTTAAAAATTCTTCCTATTATTCCTCTTTTTATCTCAATTTTATACACTCTATTTACAAGCATTATTTTTCTTGATATTATTATTGCTCCACTTATAACTTCAATTTTTTTATTTGTCACTGTAAATTTATAATTTTTTATAACAATTGTTGAAATTAAAAATGCCCATATATATAAAAAAATATTAATTGTTAAAAATATAAAATTTAAAGTTAATTTAAACTTTACTTCAAAAACTATATCACTTATTATAGCTAAAAATCCCAAACATATATTTAAAATAATTGCAATTAACAAATAACATGTAATAATATATCTACTAGAGTTGTTAGAAATTTTTTCATATTTCATATACAATACCTCAGTATTATTATTTTACTTTTTTTACAAAAAAAACGCCATATCAAAGAAATTGATATAGCAAAAAAAAACGAACGAAAAAAATTCGTTCAGTTCCCTCTTATATTTCGCCTCTTATAACCTAGTATACTTTGGTGTCGAAAAGTCATAATTTGTAAGTGATTCACCTGTAGGTAGACTAAGTTCTAGATTGTTAGTAACTAAATCAGCATAACTATATGATAACTTACTAGAAGTTTCATTTTCTTTAAACACAAATAAATTTGGATATGTGCTGTCAATAACCCCTTTTCTACACACACACTTATTTCTTCCTACATTAGCTTTAATAAGTATTTCTTGACCAACATAGCTTTCAACATCTTGCTTTACTTTAAGTAATGAATCTTTTGAAACCATATCCTATCACCTATATGCCTCTCTATGCCGATTATACCACTTCATATTAGTTTTGTCAAAGTAAAAAAATATATATAACGGGTTTTTATTTCATAAATATGTAAACATATTCATGAAATAGTTAGTCCGTTATATTTATTCAAATTATTTTCATGTTAATATGACATTTTTGTTACATTTATTTTTTAGAATTTATATATTCTATAGCTTTTATAAGTTGAGTATCTTTATCTCTTGGAACACTTGAAGATTTTTGATATTCTTCAGGTAATTCTACAGTAATATTTGGTTCAATACCATTTTTATGTATTTCCACTCCACTTGCAGTATAATATTTTGCAACGGTAATAGATAATGCTCCTTTTCCATCTAATTGTTGTACTTCTTGTACTATACCTTTTCCATAAGTTTTAGTACCTATCAAAACTCCAGTATTAGAATCTTTTATTGCACTTGCAAGTATTTCTGATGCACTTGCACTTCCAGAATTTACAAGAACTGCTACAGGTATATTAATTTGATTTTTTCCATCACATTTATATACTCTTTCGCTTTCATCTTTATATACTAATTTTACAATATCACATTTTGGAAGCATTTCTTTTAATATTGATACTGTATCTGATACAAGTCCACCTGGATTATTTCTTACATCAATTACAAGTCCTGTTATATTTTTACTTTTTAATTTTTCATATTCAGTTTTAAATTGTTTATACACATTATTATCAAATGACCATATACGAATATATCCTATATTTCCATCCATTATATCTGATTCAACATTATTAGGAATTATTTCCTCACGTTTAACAGTTTTCTCAAGTGTATCATTATCCCTTTTTATTATTAATTTTACCTCAGAACCTGCTTCACCTTTTAGTTTATCTACACACTCATAGAATGATTTTTGGCTTACAACAGTTCCATCTACACTAAGTATTACATCCCCTATTTTTAAATCTGCATCTAATGCAGGTGCATCTGGCATAATTCCAAGAATTATAATTCCTTCAGATTTAGTATCATAAGTGATATGAATTCCAAGGCCACCATATGTTTCTGTTCCACTATTTAACATTTGGCTATATTCTTCTTCATCCATATATCTTGTATATGGATCACCTGTTGCCTCAGCAATACCTGCAACTGCCCCATCAACAAGTTTTTCAGTATCAATATCATCAATATACTTACTTTTTACCATCTTTATTGCATCTTCTATTCTTGTCATGTATTTTGATATATCTTCACCATTTGAAGTCTTCGTATTTTTGATTAGAGACATAGCAACAAGTGTCATTGCACCTATTACAATTGCTGAAAATACAACTATTATTGAAATAATAACAGCCTTATTTATAAACCTTTTTCTTTCATTTTTGTATTCTTCATTCATTTTATCTACCCTCTTTAACATTATAATTATATATTAATTGTAATATTTAGTCAATTAAAATATTATCTTTTTTTATTTTTTTTACACTTGTTTTTCAATTTTTTCTTATGTTTACTTGACATATGTTCTAAACTATTGTATAATTTAATAGTAAATTTTTAGGATATAAAACATTTGTGTTAATTATCCAATCGGAGGGAGGGAAACAATATGCCAGGAATAAAAGTTAAAGATAATGAAAGTTTAGACAATGCATTAGCAAGATTTAAAAAACAATGCGCAAAATATGGTGTCCTTGCCGAAATACGTAAAAGAGAACATTACGAAAAACCTAGTGTTAAAAGAAAAAAGAAATCAGAGGCTGCCAGAAAAAGAAAACATTAAAATATAATAGAGTTATATTTTATAAATATATTAAGGTCATATGTATAATGCATATGACCTTTTTATTGACTTTTTATGTAATCAGTTGTATAATATTCCTACAGAAAATTTTATATACAAATATATTAATATTATTTTGGAGGGAATCATGAATAAAAAACCTGATAAAACAGCGACACAAGAAATATATCTACCACAATCAAGAACTGATTATGGAGACAATTTCGATGAAAGTCCACTTAGAAATGATACCAAGCGGAAAAAAAGTAAGCCCAAATTAGCTTTTTACAAGAAGATATCAAAAAAACAGCTTATTATTATATCTTCTTGTGTTTTAGTTGTTATTATTGTAATTGGTATTATTGTTGTATCACTTTCTTCATCAAAAGTAGAAAAAAAACAAGAAACAACAATTTCATCTACAACGTCTACAATTAAGGAAGAAAAAAAATATACAACTTCTATTAACAATAATTATTACAATGAGGATAGTCAATCTAAGTACTCTTACACTGAAGGAAGTACAACTCAAGCTCCTTCTACTGAAATTGCCACAACTATGCAACCAACAACACAAGTTACAGAAACAAGTAAACAAATTGAAACAACAGATCCTCCTACTGTATCGTTTGAAACAGAAGCAGAAACAGCGACATACATGGAAAAAATATTATCTGTAGATGATATTTCTGTTATTAAAACAGGTGATAATGTATTCTTTTGTACAGCCAACGGTACATTTGATGGATATTCTGATGAAGAATTGCTAAACCTTGTTTCTATATCTACCACATCTGAAACACCAATTATATCATCACCTAGCCTAAATGGTTCAACATTTTCTTTTTATATAAACTTAAGTGATGAATGTGATGGTGAATTATGTATTCATTTTGGAAACTATGACTATTATCAGCCACTAAGCTCAATGAAGTAATTTAAATGCTCTCTTTTAATAGAGAGCATTTTTTATTATAAATTATTATTTTTAAATATATTTTTATCAAAATATTTATAACTGCCTAATTTTAACTTTCCAAGATTCAAATTTCCAATTTTTGTTCTTTTTAAATTAATAACATTAAGTCCTACGGCATTACACATTTTTCTAACTTGTCTATTCTTTCCTTCAGATATTACGATTTCAAGTTCATTTTTTTCAAGTATTTTTCTTACTTTTGCAGGTTTAGTTACATACCCTCCTATATCTACTCCTCTTTTTAACATTTCTATTTTCTCATTTGTTATATTTCCATTAACTTTTGCAATATATGTTTTTTCAATTTTATTTTTAGGATGCATCATTTCATTTGCAAAATTTCCATCATTTGTAAGTAGTAAAAGGCCCTCCGTATACATATCTAATCTTCCTATTGGATATACACGTAAATTTGTATCAATCAAATCTAATACACTTTTTCTCCCAAATTGTTCCTTGCTTGTTGTAACATATCCTTTAGGTTTATTTAACATTATATATACAAGCTTATCTTCCTTTTTTATTATTTTATTATCAACTGCTATAGTATCAGATATTTCATCAATTTTAACTCCAAGATCTGTAATAACCTCTCCATTTACACTTACTTTTCCACTTTGAATAAGAGTATCAGCACTTCTTCTTGAACATACTCCACACTCAGAAATATACTTATTTAACCTAATCATTATCCACTTCCTATCACAAAGCATTATGATATTTCATATATTATATTATCATAAGCTTATGTTTATATATTATATAAATGCTAGCATATTATTGGCTAGCATTTTCTTTTTTTTCTAACTTATCAATAATATTTAAAAATTCATTTGGTAAATTACTTTGAAATTCAACATATTTACCTGTTATAGGGTGATTAAAGCCTAAAGTTTTTGCATGTAACATTTGTCCTGTAACTTTAAATTTACCATCCTTTTTTCCATACACTTCATCTCCAACTAATGGATGATTTATATATGACATATGCACACGTATTTGGTGAGTTCTACCTGTTTCTAAAGTTGCTTTTACAAGAGTTACGTTTGAAGCATAAAATCTTTTTAAGACCTCAATATGAGTAACAGCCTTTCTACTATTTTTATTCGTTACTGCCATCTTTTTTCTATCTTTTATACTTCTTCCTATAGGAAGATCAATTGTAAAATTATCTTCTTTAACTATCCCTTTAACTAATGCAATATATTCTCTTTTTATATCATGTTCTTTAAATACATCAGATAGTTTTTTATGTGCTTTATCATTTTTAGCAACAACTAAAATTCCTGAAGTGTCTTTATCTATTCTATGTACAATTCCAGGCCTTATTTTTCCATTTATCCCTGAAAGCTTTCCTTCATGAGAATACATTAAAGCATTTACAAGTGTACCCTCGTAATTTCCATTTGCAGGATGGACAACCATCCCCTTAGGTTTATTTACAATTATAATATCATTGTCTTCAAATAATATATCTAAAGGAATATCTTGGGCCTTTACATCTAGTGGTACATCATCTTTTAAGACAACTTTTACAACATCTTTTTCCTTTAGACTATAGCCTGATTTTTCTATCTTGCCATTTACTGTTATATTTCCATCTTCTATTAACTTTTTAATATAGCTCCTAGTTATTTTTAAATCTTGCTCCAGAATAAATTTATCTAGTCTTTTTTTTACATTACTTTTATCTATAATATATTCCATATTTTTACCTATCTATTAAATATCTTTTTTATATCTTCCTCGTTAAATTGATATTTTTTATTACAGAAATTGCATTTTACTTCTATAATACCGTTATTATCTTTTAGAGCATCAATTGCTTCATCATATCCCATAGAAATAATCGCATTCTTTATTCTAATATCATTACAATCACATAAAAGTTTAGGTGTGTTAGTATAAACTTCTTCTATCTTTTCATCTGCTGTTATAAGTTTTGCAACATCTAACATATTTTCTAAATCCATCATCATAGATGTTACACTTTTTATACCAGTATTTGCATTTTCAAGAATATCTATAACTTTATCGTCTGTATCTGGTAAAGGTTGTATAAAATATCCGCCAGCCTTTAAAACATTTCCGTCTTTATCTAAGTTTACTCCTAAAGACACAATAGATGGTGTTTGTTCAGATTTTAAATAATAATACGCAAAATCCTCTGCAATTTCTGATGAAACTAAATTACACTTTCCAATATATGGTTCTTTTAACCCTATATCTTTTATAACTGTTAAAATTCCTTTTCCAATTGCTCCAGCTACGTTATATTTACCATTTACATTTTTTAATTCAATTTCAGGATTACTTACATATCCTTTTATCTCTAAATTTCCATTTCCGCATGTAATTATATTTGAAATTTGCCCATCACCTGAAATCTGTATACTTAATCTATCATCTTTTTCATCTAACATTGAAGACATGATTGTAGTCATAGCAAGTGTTCTTCCAAGAGCGACAGTTGTAGTATTAGATAAATTATGAATTTCTCTTGATTTCTTTACCATTTCTGTCACATCGCAAATAACTACTCTAACACTATTTTCATGTGCTAAATATTTTTTACATATATCTTTACTTTCCATTTTTTCTCCTTAAAAAATACAAGTATATTATATCAAAATATACTTGTATCTTCAACTTTTATTTATATTTTATAACAAAATATTATACTTTTTTTATTTTTATACTACTTTAGACTTTTTCTTTTTTATCCTCCTTGTAAGAGTAACTTTAGTGCCCTCATCTTTACTTGAATCTATTAGTACTTCATCCATAAATGTTTCCATTATAGTAAATCCCATGCCTGCATGTTCTAATTCTGGCTTTGATGTATATGTAGGAAGCATGGCGGTTTCTATATCCTCAATTCCCACTCCTTTATCTTCTATTTCTATTTTTATAACATCATCATTATCAGAATAAATATATGCTTTTACAATCACACTTTTATTTTCTAAATCATCTACTTCATCATATCCATGTTCTATTGAATTAGTAACAGCTTCAGATATAGCAGTCTTTATATCCATTAATTCATCTATAGTTATATCTAGTGTAGAAATAAAGCTAGAAATTGCTACTCTAACTATTGCAACATTTTCAAGCACTGCTTTTATTTCTATTTTCATTCTATTTATTTCTTCCATTAATCACACCTCACAAGAATTTTATCTGAAACTTTTGATAATTCTAGTATTCTTTTTATACTATGTGTTGGATTTAATACTATCATTTTAGAGTCCATAAATTTTATTAAATTATATCTTCCAATTAAAAGTCCTATTCCACTACTATCCATAAATTTAACATCACTTAAGTCTATTATAAATTCACGTGGTTGATATCTCATTATATATCCATCTATCACCGTTCTTAGTGTTTTACACGCTTTCATATCAAGTTCTTCATCCAAATCTATTTTTAAACTTCCATCATTATAATTATACCTCATTTGTACCACCTCACCAAGAGTATATCATATTAAATTAGAAAAAAATGTTGAAATTTATGAAAACAAAAAAAATATCCCACAAAATTAATTGTGGGATATTATATATACAGAATAACTGAAGGGGAGAGTTATTCTGCCTGATTATCAGTAGTAGTTGTTTTTGTATTAGATGATCCTACTACTGTGGAACTGTTGTTGCTTCTAGGAGTTAAGGGAACTGTAGGAGCCTTGTTAATTTCCTCCTGTGATATTGTTGGAGGAAGAGTATGTTCTTCTTCAAACTTTTTCTCAGGAGAGGGACTTTCCTTTTTCGAAGAAATGCTTGCACCATAGCCTTTGTTACCTCCAGTGATGCCTTCATCTTTCTTCGAATCCTTATCACTACTCATGTCTTTATCCTTTTCATGAGTATCATAATTTGAAACAGTTTTTCCACTACTATAGTTGCTATTTCCGCCGCCTTTACCAAATTTACTATTACCACTACTATAATTGCTATTATTGCTATCATTATTAGTAGTAGCACTACTTTCCTTTTTGGTTTTAGTAGTGGTTGGCTGAACTGTTGTACTCTCTGTTGCTTTTGGCTTTGTTGTAGCTGCTACTGTTGTTGCCTGGGTACTGCTTGATGATGTGGAAACTGTAGTTTCTACATTACTTGACGGGTTGCTGCTATTACAGCTATGAACTGCAAAAGCAATTGCAAAAATAACAATAGCTATTACTATAGCCCCTGAAACAATGTTGCATATAAGCTTATGCTTATCGCACCATTCAAGTAGCCGCTCTTTTATATTTTTTTTCTTTTCGCCTTCAGGATGAATATAAAGAGGACATTCCTTAGTTATTTTTTTACAAGTATTTGTTGGTACAAGTCCAGTTTCTTCTTTTTTATAACTGTATGTTCCATCATATTTATTCTTCTTTTTCATAATTATAATCTCCTTAATAAATATTTTAATGTAATATATATGAAAATTTCCCCAAAGTATCATGTCTCCCCACATAATTATCTGGAAAAATCATTATCTTTAAATTTAATTTAATAATTTAAATATAACTCTACAACTATATTATAGCATACTTTACATAAAAAATCAAGAGCTATACAAAAAAACAGGTTTTTACCTGTTTTTTATATTATTTAACTAATTTTGCTTGTACAACAAACCTACCATCATCTACAGAATAGTCACAAGTTGAAAGAGTAAGGATTGTATCATTTGAGTTAACATCAATATCTGTATTATACATACTTTTTTCTTTTAAACTATCTAAAAAAGTTGAATACTCTGTTACTGTATCAAAGTTTACATCTATATAGAAGAAATCTGGTGTTGTCTTGTAAACAGAGAATATTTGCCATTTATAATTTCCATTTATAGTAGACATATATATTGTTTTATGATTTTTAAAGAAATCTTCTTTTTCATATTTGAATAAATCAGAAAAATACGTTGTATCTTCTGGGTTATGCCCATAAATTATAAAATGTGCCATATTATCCATATTATTTAAATTACATCTGTAATCCATGAAAAGTTCACCATATTTTTTTTCTTCATTATCTCTATCTTTAGCAAAGTAATCTTCATTGGTAAGTCCTTTAAATACAGGTGCATCTATTGATGTATCTGGAATTTTAAGCCAAGCTACAGCATCTGTATATGTTGCATTTAAAGCTATAATTTCATTTTGTAAATTTCTGTTTGATTCAACATCATATTCCTCACTTGTTTGTTCATTATTTTGATCTTTAGATTTATTTTTTGAATTCCAATATATACTTAAACCTAATCCAATTATTGCAAGAGATATAACTACTACAATACAAATTATAATTATTTTATTTTTGCTTTTATTATTTTCACCCATTAATAGTAATACCTCCTTTATTAATATTTACCTGTCTTTGGATTTGGTACCCAATCAGCTGGTTTATCTTTATTTTCCTCATTATTCTCTTCTTTGGTTTCTTCACTTGCAGAATCGTTATTCTGATCACCATTTCCATTTGAATTTTGACCTGAGCTAGATGAACTTCCTGATGAATTTACTGCACCTCTATTTACTAATTTAAATGGACTAGAATTTACACCTATTGTCCTATTTCCGTTATAGTCTGAAGCTGTGGCAGCAACTATGGAAATATACTTACTTCCATTTGATCCTTGTATGTTACTTAATGTGATTTTTCTCTCTACTACTTTTGAATTTTCACCACTACCACTAATTGATACATTAGCTGTAAATCCTTTTAGTTTTACTGAATTTTGATATAAATTTACATTTGCAACTCCAGATGCATCAGTATATCTAACAATATATGTAACTGTACCACCATTATTTGCAGAAGATATATTAGGCCCTATAAGTGAAATACTTGGTGCTACTGTATCATTTGATCCAATACTAAAAGAGTTACTATATGCAGTTGCTGAATATGCTGATCCAAGCCCATCATTTGCTATTGCAGCTCCTGATCGTATCTCAACATAATTTCCACTTGAATTTCCTCTAACATTGTTAAGAGTTACTGTATACCTACTATATGTATTTTTTATTACTCCAACATTTGCGCTAAAGCCATGAACAGTAACATATGAAGCATTAAAAGGAATTCTTCCACCGTTTACTAGATTATTTCCAGAAAATTCTACAGAAAAAGATATACTATCTCCTTGAGAGCAATTTGAGATGTTTCCTATTCTTACTGTTGGTCTTGCTGTTGCCTTTACAAATCCTGTGCATAAAAAAGTAACTAATACACAAGACATTATTACAATGACAAATATTATTTTACTACGTTTTTTTAAACTTGTCATATTTTTACCTCCATTTCAATGCATTTCTATTATACCATACATTACATAATTAGTCAAACTAATGTATAAAGTTCCAGCTATTTTAATATAACTTTTTTATTTTTACTATATTCAAATATAATATATCATTAATTTGAATAATAATCAATGCATTTTTAAAACAAAATAAATTAATGAATTATAATCATATTTTTTACTTAAAGTAAGCACAAAACAGGGAAACAATCTAAAAATTAGTTCCCTGTTTTAATTTTATATATTTCATTTACTTTAAAGTTCATCTGCTCTTGGATGAGTCTTCATGTACTCATCTTTTGTACCCATATGAGCTATTTGTGTATAAAGCATTGTTGATGCTACATCTGTATGTCCTAATAGCTCTTGTACTGTTTTTACTTCTGCACCATTCTCTAACATATGCACTGCAAAAGAATGTCTTATTGTATGAGGAGTTATCTCTTTATCGATTTTAGCTTGATCTTTATATTGTTTTAAAATTTTCCAATAACCTTGTCTAGTCATTTTTTGACCATTTGTATTTATAAATAAAGTTTTTTCATCTTCACTACGAATAAGTAATGGTCTAACATTTTCCATATATTCCTTTAAACATTTTAAAGCTAATTTTCCTAAAGGAATATGTCTTTCTGAGTTTTTCTTTTTAACTTTTATAAACCCATTAGTTAAGTTAACATCTTCTGTTCTAAGTGAAATAAGTTCTGTAACTCTTATTCCAGTTGCATATAATATTTCAAGCATTGTTTTATCTCTTTGTCCTTTAAGTTCACTTGTATCAGGTTGTTCAAGTAACTTTTCTATTTCACTATCTGTTAAAATCATAGGTTCTTTTCTGCTAACTTTTGGAAGCTCTACATCAGTTGCTATATTTACTTCAGCAAGTTTCTTACCTACTAAATATCTATATAAACTCTTTACTGAAGCTGCACTTCTTGAAATTGTAGAATTTGATTTACCTTCAGCAATTAGATGATTTACATATTCTTTCATATCATCTTTAGTTAAATCAAATATTTTTTTACCTTGTGCTTCAAAATAATCATTGAACTGAATAAGGTCTCTTTTGTATGATGCAAGCGTATTTTGTGATGCTTGTCTTTGTTCTAAATTTTCAATAAATTCGTCAATAATAATTTTCATGATTTGCTCCTCCATCCATCATGTATATTTTACACTATTTAGTCTAATTTTGCAAGGGTTTTAATAAAAATTATGTAATGTTTTTATACATTATAATCTTTTAACTATTTAAGGAGACAAATCATGACATCTACATCTTTATATACATATGTATAACACCTAAAGAAAGTAGTTGTTCTATTATTACAGAAAGTGCTATTACGGAAAATCCAAGGATTAATTTATACATTTCTTTTATTGTTATTTTAATACCTCCCCCATTTTCCTTTGCCTCAATTAATTCATAATGAAAAGAAACTGAATTTATTGATAAATAAATAAATGCTGGTATATATATCAAATTTGGAATTATTACAAGTAAAAGTAATGCAATTATTCCATTTCCAAAGCCAAATACATAAAATAATGTTGGAATGTATAGTCCAATAGAAAAACCTTTAAATATATTTGTCATACATACAAGCCCAGGTGCAATTAATGTTATTGATGAAAAATATAGTATTAAAACTAAAATACCGTTCGATATCATACCATTTTTTATTACATTTATCCCTTCAAAATTTTCACTCTTTGTACTACTTAATGTATTATTTAATGTCTGTATAATCTCTGTTTTTGTACCACTTGTCATAAAGTTAAATGTAATTATCCCTACAACAAGTCCAATAATTAGACATGAAAAAATAAGGACAATGCTTTTAAAATTATTATTAATATACTCTTTTATATAATCTAACATACAAAACTCACCATACAACATATTATGCTTATATGATGAGTTTAGAACTTGTTTATTTTACACTTTTACTTTCAGCGACTGCCAATTTATCACATCTATTGTTATATTCATTATCAGCATGACCTTTTACTTTTATAAATTTAACATTGTGAAATGATATAAGACGTATTAATTCTTCCCATAATTCAATATTTTTTGCCTTTGTTTTATCTGACTTTATCCAATTATTCTTTTTCCATGAATATACCCATTTGTTATTTATACTATTTACAACATATGCACTATCAGAATATACTTCTACATCACATTTTTCCTTTAACACTTCTAGTGCTTTAATTACAGCCATCATCTCCATCTTGTTATTTGTTGTATTTTTTTCTCCTCCTGATATTTCTTTTTCTTTTCCGTTATATATTAATATAGCTCCATAACCTCCAGGTCCAGGATTTCCGCTACATGCTCCATCTGTATATAGAGTTACTTTCTTTAAATTTTCCAATATTCTCTACCTCTTTACTTGAATTTTACATTTTACTGTGCTAAACTTTATATATATATACGTGTACTATACCATAATATTGTACATTTTTCAATATAAGGAGAGAGATTTTTGAAAGTTTTAGGAATAATTGCAGAATATAACCCTATGCATACTGGTCATATATATCACATATCTAAAGCAAAAGAAATTACTGGTTGTGATACGGTTATAGTAATAATGTCAGGAAGTTTTACACAACAAGGAAATATAGCAATAATAAATAAATTTGAACGTGCAAAGCAAGCTATACAAAATGGTGTCGACTTAGTACTAGAAATCCCAAGTGCATTTGCATCATCTGATGCAGGAAATTTTGCATACAAATCTGTAAGTATATTAAATGATTTAAATGTTGACGCAATATGTTTTGGCGCAGAAACTGACAATATAGAAAGATTAAAATTAATTTCAGAAACATTAATTTATAAAGATAAAGAAATATGGATCGAAATAAAAAATGAATTAAAAAAAGGTATTTCTTTTGCTAAAGCAAGAAATAACTCACTAAACAAATTTCTAAATGAAGATGATATAAATATAATATTATCTCCAAATAACATTTTAGCACTTGAATATTTAAAGACTTTAAAAGTTTTAAATTCAAACATTATTCCTTTTGCTATACATAGAGAAAGTAATTTTAATAGTCATATGCTTGAAAATTGTTATACAAGCAGTACAAGCATACGTAAAGCTTTAGAAAATAAATGTAACTTAAATGATATACAAAAATACATTCCTGAGAATGTATCTAAATATTTAAAAAATAATAAAATAATATTCAATAATGATTTTTTTGAAATATTAAAGTATAAAATAATATCAATGAATGAAAATGATTTAAAAGAAATAAATGGAGTTAGTGAAGGTATTGAGAATAAACTAAAAAAAGAAATTTGTAATTCATATTCATATGATGAATTTCTTTTTAAAATAAAATCAAAAAGATACGAATTAAGTAGAATTAAAAGAATACTAGTTAATATTTTGCTTAATATATCTAAAGATGATTTTAACTTACTTAAAGAAAACAATTCTAATTATGCTCATATTTTAGCTTTTAATCATGATAAAAAAGATTTATTATCACATATATCAAATACTTCAAATATACCTGTTATATCATCTTTAAATAATAAAACTTTATCATATTTAAACAAATATCAAAAGCTATCACTTGATATAGATATATATGCTTCTAATATTTATAGCATGTTAATCAATCAAAAAATAAACAAAGACTATACAAATTTTATTTAATTTGTATAGTCTTTTCTATATGTTACTTATAAATTAATTAATTGCCACGCTTGTAACATCAACAATTTTTGAACTATTTGATGTGCTTAATCCTAATATTTTTAATAAGCTTATAGGATTTACATCTACATACACTTTATCTTTTCTTGAATATATTACTAAATTTTCAATGTTATTTTTTATAATTTCTGTATATTTACTTGTATTATTTTTTATATCTGAAGCATTTACAATAGCACCTGTAGAATCTGTATAAGTCAAATCAGCAGATACTTCAACAAGTTTATTTACTACAGCTTTACATACATTATCAACTTTTACTTCATATAAATCCAATACCTCAGAATTTTTTACATTTTCTTTAGTTTCAATATTTACATTTACTGCATATGAATTTTCAGAAATAACTGTATCTGCTTTTTTTACTATTTCCTTTGTGTATACTGATAAAATACCTTTTTGGGCATTTGTTCTTACTATATTTGTTTTCTTATTTCCACTTTCAACTTTTAAAGTTTTAAATTCATCTTGTTTACTAGAAAATTTAGCTGTTGCATCAGATTCTACATTTTTAAATGTAACAAGCTTTAATCCACTCTCGTCATCTTTGGCAACACTTACATAATCGTCTACATTATATTCTTTTGAATATATATCAACATTTTCTTTATTTTCCTCTTCTACTTTAGGCTTATTAAATTTTAATGCATTAAAATCAAATTTAATAACACCAAGTTTTACTCCTGCAAATCCTAGTCCTCCAATTATTAATAACATTACAAGGACTGTAACTATAACAGCAATTAGTGAATTTCCTTTTTTCATATAATTTACCTCCAATTAAGCTATACATATATATTAGCAAAAACAAAAACATTTTTCAACATATAAAATAAAAAATAGTGTAAAACTTTAACATTTTACACTATTTTAATATAACTATATTAGTTCTATTATTGCCATTTCAGCTCCGTCACCTTTTCTTGGAACTAATTTAATAATTCTTGTATAACCACCTGTTGCTTTTTCATATTTAGGTGCAATTTCATTAAATAATTTTTCTGTTAAATCAACAGTATTACCATTAAAATCACTTATTTTATTTAAATTTCTAAACATTTTTTTTCTAGCAGCAAGTTTTGATGGTTTATCAACATTTTTATTTTCTTTAACTACTTCTCTTACTATTACCTCATATTTTTTTCCATTTTTAGAAGTTTTAGTTTCTTTTACTTTTTTACCATTTTTATCTAATTTTGCTCTAGATACTGTTTTTTCCTTAACTTCAAAGTTATCTTTTTCTTTTATTGCTAAATCTACTAAGCTATCAGCAATAGGTTTAACTTCCTTTGCTTTAGCAAGTGTAGTTTCTATTTTTCCATTAAGGATTAAAGATGAAACTAAATTGTTAAGCATGGCGCTTCTGTGAGAAGTTACTCTTGAAAGTTTTCTTGTTCCTGGCATTTTGCTTATCCTCCTTTAATTACTCGTCCTTATTTTTAAATTCAAGTCCAAGTTCTGCAATTTTATTCATTACTTCATCTAGTGATTTTTTACCTAGATTTCTAACTTTTATCATATCTTGTTCAGATTTATTTACTATATCTGCAACTGTATGTATACCTGCTCTTTTTAGACAGTTATATGATCTTACTGAGAACTCTAAATCCTCAATTGATGTTTCTAAAATTTTATCTTTCATAGATAATTCTTTTTGAGACATAATTGACATATTTTTAGCTATTTCAGATAAATCAATAAACATTTCTAAATGTTCATTTAAGATTTTAGCAGCCATACTTAAAGCTTCATATGGTTCTATAACACCATTTGTCCAAATTTCAATAATTAATTTATCATAATTTGGATCTTGACCAACTCTTGTTTTTTCAACTTGGAAATTAACTTTTTTAACAGGTGTAAATATTGAATCAATTGGTAAAACGTTTATAGCATCTGTTGAATCTTTTTCTCTTTTTCCTTCAACATATCCTCTACCTTTTACAGCAGTCATTTCAATATCTAATTCTGCTCCATCATCAACATAAGCAATATGTAAATCTTTGTTTACAACTTCTATTGTTGAATCAGTTATAATATCTCCAGCTGTAACCTCACATGGTCCCTTAGCTTTTATAGTGATATCTTTTTTATCCACATCACTAGATTTTAAGCATACTTGTTTTAAATTAAGTATTAAATCTGTAACATCTTCTGTAACTCCTGGTATTGTTGTAAATTCATGAGTTACTCCTGCAATTTTTATTGTATTTATAGCATACCCTGGTAGTGATGAAAGAAGAATTCTTCTTAGTGAATTACCAAGTGTAATTCCAAATCCTCTTTCAAGAGGCTGTGCCTCAAATCTTGCATAATATGTGTCAGCGTTAACTTCAACACATTTTATTTCAGGTCTTTGCATTTCAACCATTTTAATTCCTCCTTTAATACGCTCTGATTACACGTATTATATATAACTTAATTAAATGATTTAATTAGTTCTTAGAGTATAACTCAACGATTAGACTTTCTTGAACTTCAAGATCAACATCTTCTCTAGTTGGTTTTCTTAAAACTTTTGCCTCTGTTCTATCTTTATTTAATTCTAACCATGCTGGTACTGCTTTTAATTTATTAGTTTCCATTACAGAAACTACTGTTTTATTATCTTTTTTAGCATCTCTTAAAGAGATAACATCTCCTACTTTACAAATATATGAAGGGATGTTTACTTTTTTACCATTAACATCTAGTACTTTATATCCTACTAGTTGTCTTGCTTCAGCTCTTGAAGTACCAATTCCCATTCTGTATGCTACGTTATCAAGTCTAAGTTCTAATTGTTCGAATAAGATATCTGAAGTTACTCCTTCACGTCTGAAAGCTTCTTCATAATATTTTCTAAATTGAGATTCTGAAACCCCATAATATTCTTTAGCTCTTTGTTTTGCTCTTAATTGAAGACCATATTCTGATAATTTTACTCTATTTTTACCATGTTGTCCTGGAGCATAAGATCTTCTATCAATTGCACATTTATTTGAATTACATCTTGTGCCTTTTAAGAAAAGTTTTGTACCTTCTCTTCTGCACTTTTTACATACTGCATCTGTATATCTTGCCATTTTATATTTACACCCCCACTATACTCTTCTTCTCTTTGGTGGTCTACAACCATTATGTGGTATTGGAGTAACATCTTTTATCATGTTTATTTCCAATCCAGCTGTTTGAAGTGCTCTTATAGCTGCTTCTCTTCCAGAACCAGGTCCTTTTACAAACACTTCTACACTTTTTAATCCATGCTCTTTAGCTGCATTAGCTGCTGTTTCAGCTGCTTGACCTGCAGCAAAAGGAGTATTTTTTCTTGAACCTTTAAATCCAAGTCCACCAGCACTTGCCCAAGATATAACGTTACCTTGAGAATCAGTCATTGTAACAATTGTATTGTTAAATGAAGATTGTATGTGAGCTGCACCAGTTGAAATATTCTTTTTTACTTTTTTCTTTGAAACTGATTTTCTTTTATCTGCCATTTCTAACTATACTCCTTTCTTTCCTGCTATTGTTTTTCTAGGACCTTTTCTAGTTCTAGCATTAGTTTTTGTTCTTTGACCTCTTACAGGAAGTCTTCTTTTATGTCTTTGTCCTCTATAGCAATTAATTTCCATTAATCTTTTGATGTTTAAAGATACTTCTTTACGAAGATCTCCTTCTACTGTATAATCTCTATCGATTATTTCTCTTATTTTTGCTTCATCTTCTTCTGTAAAATCTTTAACTCTTTTTGTTGGTTCAATACCTGCTTCTGCAAGTATTTTTCTTGATGCAGAACGACCAATTCCATATATAGATGTTAGTCCTATTTCTGCTACTTTTTGTTTTGGTAAATCTACTCCAGCTATACGTGCCATTTACTCTTACACCCCCACATTAACCTTGTCTTTGTTTGTGCTTTGGATTTTCACAAATAACTCTAACTACGCCATTTCTTCTAATCACTTTGCACTTCTCACAAATCTTTTTTACTGATGGTCTTACTTTCATTTTAATTCCTCCTTAAAATACTTGTTAATAAATTTAACAAAAGTAAGTTATATAATAAACATGAAACTAAAATAAAAGACATTTAAGGCCATGCCTTTTACAGCCGCTCTAGTTTTATGCTTATTGCATGATTTTAATATAATAGGATTATTTTCCTCTCCAAGTTATTCTACCTTTAGTTAAGTCATATGTTGAAAGTTCAAGCTTAACTTTATCTCCAGGTAAGATTTTAATGTAATGCATTCTTAGTTTTCCAGAAATATGAGCTAAAACCTCATGACCATTTTCAAGTTTAACCTTAAAATTAGCATTAGGTAAAGCATCTGTAACTATTCCATCAACTTCAATAACATCATCTTTAGCCACTATTCATTCCTCCTATTACAAAATTTTTACTCACTTTACGCATATAAAATAAGCAAAAGTTAACATATACATTATAACTTTTTTAACTCTAATTGTCAACATTTTTTAATAATTTTATTATTTTTTCCATGCATTTATTGAATTTTTTAAGTATATATTCTATAATAACAATATATATGCTATTATAGCTCAGTTGGTAGAGCAACAGATTCGTAACCTGTAGGTCGGGAGTTCGATTCTCCCTAATAGCTCCATTTGAAATTTGTACTCCCACATAGGGAGTTTAAATACGTAATGCGTCACCACTGGTGACGCATTTTTAGTTTAGTATAAATACTGATTTCAATAATTTACAATTTAATATAGTATATTTAAAATTTATTAAGCCTCTTTTAGACTATTTTCATTGAGTAAAAAGTCATAAATACTGATATAAATTATACCACATTATTTTAAAATATTTGTCGAAATTTATCTATCATCTCATTTTTTTATGTTGTCAAAAAGCTCCATCCCCATTGTCATATAACTAATCCTCCAATTCAAACTCATATCCATCATTAACAATAAATATATTTTTTAAATTCATTAATTTTAACTTTTCTCTAGTATTATCTCTAAAATGGGTTGGAATAATTTTCAAATTTTTGTTGTACAATAGTAATTCCTTTATATTATCAATTCCCATGTGATACTTATCACCAATTTCTCGTGAACAATCACATATCATAATATCACAATTTTTTGAAATAAATTTTATATTATCACATAAAGAACTATCACCAGTTACACCTAATTTAGAATTAATTATAAAACCATATGCTTCAATCCCCTTATGTGCTACTTCCTTAACTTTTATATTATGATTTTCAATTTCAAAATCATCAAATATTTCAATAAAATTTAAATATTTATCAACAAATTCGTCAAAATAATCTCCATACATTAATCTAATAAATGTTAATAGTTTTTCTTTTGTAGTTTTGGGTGCATAAATATCAATTTTATGTTTTATTCCCAAAACTTCAATATTAACAATAAATGTAGGAAAATCTAAAATATGGTCTGAATGTAAATGTGTTAATAAAATTGTATCTATTTCTTTTAAATCGTAATTTTCTTTAATTAATTGTTTGATTGTTCCCGGTCCAATATCTATTAAAATATTATTCTCAATTATCAAACTAGCACAATTTGATTTTGAATAGATGGAACCTGTACCTAGAATTTTTACTTTCATTTCATCACCCATTGTATTTTACTATAAAACCCAAAAAATTTCCATAGTATGGTTCTAGACTTTTTATTTATTTCTATTGGTTTATTTATTTTTATATTTTCTTTTTTTATATTTTTTCTAAATCTTCTTTTTCTAAATTATTTCCTTTGTGTCCTTGTTGACCTCCTTACTTTTTTGATTTTTTCTTCTATTTATAATTCTATCCCCAATTTCATATAAATTTTTATATAATCTTTTTTTGAAAAAGAGTGTTGTAGATCGTAAGCTGTTGCTTAACTGCTCCATTTGAAATCAACTTACGAGCTTATAAGTTCGTAAGTTTTTATTTTATGCAAAAAAGAGGAAAAATTATCAAAATAATTTAATCCTCTTTTTATGTTTTTCTTAATTTGGGAGTAATATTCTTGTCTAGCCAGCACTGAATTTGTACTCCCGCACAAATTCGTATATGGGAAAAATCCATACCCTTAGGTATCTTTATACAAATAATTTTGGTTTATTAAATTTTATATATAACCTTAAATAAGTTGCTCTAACAATTCTATCAATTCCACATACAAAACTTAAACCTATTAATCCAATATTATATTTTTTGATCAAATAGCATAAAGGTACTCTCACACATATACCACCTATAAAAGCCATCAAACTTATAGCTTTAGTATTTCTGTTAGCAGATAAATATGCTCGATAATTACATCCTGCTACAGTTGCTACAAATTCTATTGAATATATCCATATATATGGATTACAAGAATTCCAAGGAATACTTTTCCCTAAAAGTAAATATAGCGGATATATAAATATTGGAACAAATATTATTGCAAAGAAATTACCATATAATCCAACCATGTCGACTTTTTTTAGAAGATTATTTGTTTTATTGTTAATGTCATTTGAATATTCTACTAATAGGCCGGAATAGTATCCTTCAATTATTTCACATAATGTATCAACTATTGTTCCACATACGCAATGAATAGCATAAATATTAGTACCAAAAGAACTTGCTACACGTGTATAATATATATTAACTATTCTTTGAATAATTTTATTAAATATTAGATCCTTTGCAAAATATAATATTTGTTTTATATAGTATAAACTAGTGCTATACCATTTATATTTAGAAAATAATAACAATAATAAAGTATTAATAAATTGAGATATTATTGTTGCTACATATATTCCGATTTCATTATATCCTAATTTTATGCTTATATAATCTCCTGCTATATTTATTAGAGAAGAAGTAACTATAGAGATCCATATTTTATTTGTTTTATTATTAATTTTTAGTATATTTTTAGGAACATAGCTTATTGCTAATAAAGGCAACTGTATTGCTTTTAATTTTAATATTATAGTTAATATTTCTCTTGCGTCATTTTCTAAATTATAAACATATGTTATTTGTCTTGAAAAAGTAAAAATTAATACAGAAATTATAAAAGAACTGATTAATTCTATTAACATTGCAGAACTATTAATTCTTTTAGAATTTTCTTTATCTCTAGCTAGCACTATTGCATGAGCATTACTTATACAAGCTTGAATAGTATTAATTGCCCAATTTAAAGTAATAAAAGAAGAAAATACAATTATAGCAGTTTTTCCTATAGAATTATTAGACATAGACTTATCTATAGTAACTAATAATGTATTTGTAAACTCAACTAGTATATATGGCAAAACAAATAAGAATGTCTTAAAAATATTTTTATTAAATTTTTGTTTCATTTTTTCCTCCATTACATGTTTTTATAAACTCTTCAAATATTTTATTGTCGAAAACAGCTTGTAATCGTTTTTCTAGTTAATTTCATATTATTGCCACCTCGTATTATATTTTCATATTCTATTTTTTTCATAGACTACTTAACACTATCTATTATATAAAAGTAATAACTTACATTAGTATACAATAAGATTTTAAAAATTCCCATACTCCCATTGAAAATTAATAACAATTCATATCTAATATTTTCAGAAAGAGAAATTAGTTCGTAACTTATATGTGACTCGCTCCAGATGAAATTGATACTCCCACAAAGGGAGTCTTGTATATTTAAAAATCTGTTAATAACTTACATTAAGTCATTAACAGGTTTTATTTAAGCTTCTTTTAGGCTATTTTCATTAAGTAAGAAATCATAAATACTAATGTATATTATGCCATTGTCATCTTGCCATTTTATAAAACTATCATAAACAATTACCATTTTTTTAAAATTATCACTTATATTTAAAAGAGATTGTAATTCTTGCTCTTTTTTATTATTATCTTCTATGCTGTATGCCGATTGAATATAATATTTATCGCTACCTTTATTTGCTACAAAATCAACTTCTAATTGCCTATAATCTTTTTTTCCTTTTTCATCGATTTTTCTTTTTTCTACGATTCCAACATCAACATTAAAACCACGTCTGCGAAGTTCAGTATATATAATATTTTCCATTATATGAGTTTTTTCTATTTGTCTAAAATTGATTAAACTATTTCTAATTCCAATGTCTACAAAATAGTATTTTGACGGAGTTTCAATATATTTTTTACCTTTCACATCAAATCTTTTAGATTTTTCTATTAAAAATGATTCTTCGAGATATTTTAAATATGATGCTATTGTTTTGTTAGTAATATTTTTATTTCCTTTGCTAATAAATGTATTATATAACTTAGTCGGATTAGTAAGTGAACCTATGCTAGAAGATATTATTTCAATTAAAGTTTTTAATTCTTCATCATTTCTGATATCATTTCTTTCGATGACATCATTAATATATACATTATCTTTTTGAAAATTCAAATAATCGATTTTTTCTTCTGCACTTTTAAATGTAGTAATTAGTGGAAGTCCCCCATAATTTATATATTCATTTAATCCACTAATTTCATTTCCACTATAAACTGACATAAATTCAGAAAAAGAAAGTGGATAAACTCTTATTTCATCACCACGCCCTCTAAACTCTGTAATTATATCCGATGATAAAAATTTAGAATTACTACCAGTTACATAAACATCAAGATTCGATTTTCTTAAAAAACTATTTAAGACACTTTCAAAATCTGATACTTTTTGTATCTCATCCAAAATAACATAATAAGTATCCTTGTCAACCACTTTTTGCATAACATATTCATAAAGCTTTTTAGGATTAGTATATTCTTCATTTTCAATTGAGTCAAATTCTAATTTGATTATGTGATTTTCATCAACTCCATTATCTAATAAATAATTTCTAAAAATAGGATCTAATAAATATGATTTTCCGCATCTTCTAATTCCTGTAACAATTTTTATAAGTTTATTATTTTGCTTTGAAATTAATTTATTCAAATAATAGTTTCTTTTTATTTCCATCATAACCATCCTTTCTTACTATCATTAGTATATACTAAAAAATGAATTTTATCAATATTTTATTCCAAAAAAAGTGTCCAATTCCATTTTTTATAAACTTCATTAAAAGTCATTGAAAAAAATATACTAATTGCTATATAATATTTTTAGAAAGAGATTTAGTTCGTAACTTGTATTTGATTTGCTCCATAAGTTAAAATCGTCGCAACAATGTGACGTTAATGATTAAGTCAACTAGTAATAGTTGATTTTTTTGCGCATTATTGCAAAAAAGTGGATGTAATAAGATTAAAATAATTATAAAAATACAATATAAACAACATAAGAAATAAAATTAAATATTTAAAATTGCAAAATCCTACACCAACAAAGTTTTTATTGCACATAATTCTCTTATTATTAATCTTATCTATTGTTTTACGCTTCCATATATTTCCTATATTATAAATTTTGATAAAAATACTATACGAGAATTGCATTTCAATATTGTATGTGATAAACTTTCTATGTATGATTTTTTCATACAATCATCTCCTTCTATATAATTTATTTGGCTATCGAAGCTTTTAAATTATATCACAGGAGATATTTTTTTATTGCACCACTCAATGCTATAAGCTTTCCTAAACCACATGCTATCCATGGGGTTCCCTTTAACAGAAAAAGTAGCACACCCTATAATAATAGGGTGTGCATAATTTAAACAATGTTTTTGGCTATTCTTTGAATTCTTCTAAATCTGCATCATCGATTTGAATATTTATTTCAAAAGGCGGATTTGATGAACCGTTGAACAATAAATCTCCAAAGTTATTCATAACTTCCCATAACGGCATTTTGCTGAATCCATTTTTATCCACTTCAGGCAACTTAAATTCATCGGTTACATGTGGATAATCTTTACGAATTTCTTCGTAATTTTCTTTCAGTCTTTTAATACCAAATGGAGTGAGTTTAATTCTTACCTCAGAATTGATGTTTAAAGTTTTCATAGTGATATCCTCCTTTAATTGTTCGGAGGACTATGCCTCCGAAATTTGCTTATTCCAAAGGCAACAAAATATATTAGAATTAGTATAACATATTTTACATAAAAATTCAAATTTAATAACATATAAATTTACACATATATTATTCATTTTTTCCTATTAAACTTTATAATACTTAATGTTTCAAATAAAATAATTATAATTCCAATTGTTATATACATTACATTAAGGCTCATAAATTTTAATAAAATACTCATCAATATACTAAACAAAAATCCAACTATTCCAAGTAAAAATTGATTTATCGATTCAACAGTTACTCTAGATTTGGATGTAATGTTATTATGAAGGTAAGACATCATTATATTCTCAAAACTTTCTGAAAAAATATAAATTAATAATATAAATAATACTCCTATAAAATTATTCAAGACACCTATTAATAATATGCAAGCGCCAGATATTATTGGATTAATACTTAATATAAATTTGTATTTATTTTTATTAACCCTGCTACCTATATAACTTCCAACAATACAAAATAATAATATTAATGAAGTATATATACCAATTATAAATACAGATAACCCTATGTTTGATGAATACTCAGGGTGACTTTCTTCCACTAACTTTATTCCAGAAGATAATATAGAACTTCTTACTATCAATTTTAATATATAAGGATTATTTTTTACCTCTTTAATTCCATTTTTTAATATAGATAAATTTTTCTCAATACCTGTATATTCAGAATTATTTTTTACTTTTATATTCAATAATATAAAGAAATCTATAACAAAAGGTATTATAGTAATATAATAAGTATATACTAATCCAAATTTTTGACCTATATAACCTCCCATTATCATAGCAAGCATATATGATATATTGTAACAAAAAGAATTATAAAATAAAGTTTTATTAAATTTTGCTTTATCTTCAACATTCTCATATAATATAGAATTTATTATTCCTGAACTAAGTGAATTATTTATAGCATTAATTATTATTGCAATCAAAAAGGTAAAATAGTTGTGAGAAAATATAAATATTATAGTAGAAGTTATAAATAGCAAATTACTAGTTAATAACAGTATTTTTTTATTATATTTATCAGCTATAATTCCAAATGGGATTTCAAGCAATAATTTAACTAAAAAGCCTACTCCAACAAAACTTATATACTGACTAGAAGTTAATCCACGTTCTATATAAAATAATGTATCACATATGTAATATAGTATAAAAGTAGATAAAAATGTATGTATATAAATTAATGAAATATTTTTTATTTTCATCTATACACCTTATTCCATAAAGGAACTAGGATGATATGAAGCTATTCCGTATTCCTCAGCCTTTCTTAAAACATCTAATCTATCATCTTCAAATACTATTTTTTCTAAAGGAATATTAAAATGTCTAGAATATTCTATAATAACTTCTGGTTTTAACATTGTAGAATTTATAAAAAACATATTTTCCCTTTTTATTTTTGGATAATTTTCATTTAACCATTTATACTTTTGCTCTATCTCGTTATTAGTAACAACTGCACCTAATATAAAAATCTTATCACTATCTAAGTTTTCAATTATTTTTTGCATAGTTTTAAGTGGCCTTGCTTTATAAAATAGTTCTCCAAATAAAAAATCTTCTAATGACTGGTACCCTAGCTCTGGACATTTTCCACCGTACAATATATCGTTGTATCTATATTCAGATAATGTACCATCAACATCAAAAAATACATATTTATCTTTTAATTTTTCTAACATAAACAATATTACACCTCAAATTCATTTCTCCTTAACAATAAATAAATTATATAATTTATTTACTACTATTTAATAGTTTTTATTATATCATTTTTTATATATCCTTGCCACTTTTTTACTAAAAAAATTTAACTAATATAGTATTTTTTTGTCATTTATAGTATAATTTTACCATAATTTAGAAAAAGGCGGTTAAAAATGAAAGAATTTATTTCAATTCTCATAAGTTTTATATTTATGAGTCTTGCAGACAGTATTGATTCAGCGTTTAATAATTTAATTAGTATTGATGCAATAGTAGTTACTGGGAGTTTTTTATTAATAGATTCCATTTTTAAATCTTTTGCAGAAATAGGAATATACACTTATAGAACAACTAGAAAAAATGAATGGCAATATTTATGGTTTAATATTATATTTGGAATTTTAATGGGGATAATTGTTTTAACATGTAAAAATCTAATAGTAAATATATTCAATTTAAGTGATACACAAAAAAATATGTTATCTATACTATTAAACTTTTATGCAATTTATGTGGTATTTGGAAGATTAGCAAATGGAATTTTTGAAATAATAAGACTTAAAGGACAATTAAAATTATATAGAAAAAGCTTAATTGTTTACTATGTTTCTTTAATAGCATTAGATACATTTGCATATTTATTTACTAAAAATTTAACATTACTATTCGTTGCAACTATAGTATCTTGGCTAATTTCAGTTATATATATGTTATACAATTTAAAATTGAAATTTGAACTTCCTAATAAAAATTCCCTAAAAAATGTAATTAAATATGGATTTGCATATTCTTCAGAAAGACTATTATCTAGAATATTTTTATTACTGTATGGTGTGATTGCAAGTCATATGGGAACAGAAAAATACGGAATCCATACAGTTTGTTATTCAGTGTGTTTGACTTTAGAAATTATTACAAATGCATATCAAGCAGCTTTAATGATTAAAGTGCCAGAGGGTAAAACATACATAGAGCAATACAATAATTGCATAAATATGAGGAATAAATGTTTTCCTTTAATTATTGCATTAAATTTTGTATTTACTTTTATTTATTTAGTAATATCACATGGTAGTTTACCTTTAAATAAATGCTTTCCATATATTATATTTTATTCACTTGGCGTATTTGGGCTATATCCATACGAAACATATAAGACATTATGTATATCACAAGGTAAGTCATTTATATTACTAATAGGATCTACCATTGGGGTTATAATAAGATTTTTAATATGTTTATTATTTTTAAATACACCTTTTGCATTATTTGTATTTGGAATAGTAAATTTTATTGACTTTTTCTCTAGAAGTATAGTTTACAGAATAGTTTTATCAAAATTATGTAAGAAAGGAAATTTTTCTACATAATTAAAAATCAAGGATATAAATTAAGTTCAACTTGTTATACCCTTGATTTTTATGTAGTTATTTACAATATACTTTTATTTATTATGTTTTAAATTATGTTTTAATTTTTTTCTTTTAAATAATTATAAATTACTTTGCCCAAAATTCCTACTAGCCTTTTATTTCCTTCTTTCATTGTTGAATTATAAACAGAAATACCAACATAATAATATTTATTATTAATATTCATTACTCCAACATCATGATTTAAAAACTCTAAATAACCTGTTTTATGTGCAAATTTTACAGGGGTATAAATATATCTCATTATCTGATTTTGATGACGTTGATTATAAAGAATTTGAATTGCCTTATCACATAATTCATTATTTAAAATTTCTTTATTAAATAGCTTTGAAAAAGTATTTAACATATCTTCTTGGCAAGTATAATTTTCAAATCCATTTCCACGTGCTTTATTATCTAACATATACCTTTGCAACACAGTTGATTTTAATTCTAATGTATTTAAAATATATTCATTAATTTTTGACATTCCTATTTTCTTTATTATAACATTAGTTGCTGTATTATCAGATACAATAATCATCCAATTAATTAATTCATAAAGTGTATAAAAACCTTTTCCATTATCGAATACTTCACTATCATCTAATATATCCGCATCTTCTACTAATATTTTTTCATCTAAACTTATATTATTATTCTTAACTTCATTTAATGCAGCTAACATAATTTGAACTTTTATAGTAGATGCTGATATAAGTCTTATTTTATTATTATAGCTATATATAGGTGTCAAACTATTCAATTTTTTAATTAAAATAGATACATTTTCTTCTGACTTTTTGACGATTTTTTCTAAATCATTAGTTAAACTTTCCACTATTACCTTCTCCTTAAATATCAATTTTAAAATTATAAATACTATATTTTGAGTCATATTCAAAGCCAAGTTTTTCTGCTAATCCTATTGAATTAGTATTAGCTGCGTCCCAACTAACTTTTTTACCTTGTCTTAGGCATTCTATTATTAAGGTTGAGGCTAATGCAGTAGCTATTTTCTGTCTCCTATACTGCTCTTTAACTTTAATGTTAACTTCAATTCCATCTTTGTAAAATATATTTGAAGATGCCACACCAATTATTTCATTATTATAAATGCAACAAAATCCAATACCATTATTTTCATAATCATCCGTAATATTTATAAAATTTTCATTTTTTATTCTATTTGCCATTTCTTTATCAATCTTAACTATTTCATATTTAGTTTTTATATAATTTGACATATCTTCCAATTTTTGAATATTAAAAACTGGATCTTTTTTTATAGAATATCTATACGATTTTATAATATTATCCTTATATATTTCTTCAAGTTCTTTAGATAAACCATCACTAGGTATCAATTTATAACTTTTAAATTGTTCATCTATAATTTGTTTAAATTTTTCTTTTTCTATATTTCCACTAATAAAGCAATATTTTCTCACAGTTAAAAAAGCTATACTAGGATTTGAAATGTTATCTACATATGCATTTCCCATCATTCCATCAAGTACGCTTTTTCCCATAAAAAACCTTATATCATTAAAAAAGTCTTTTATTTTATTTAAACTTTCATCACCTTTTATTTCATATAACATTAATATCCCTCTACATCTTATATAATAAATATAATTATACTATATTTTGATAAATTTTTCTATATTATTAATTCAACTTTTATATAATTAATAACAATCTCCAAAATACAAATCTAACAAATGCATTTTGGAGATATAATATATACTTTTTTAAATATTTTTATACAAGATTTACAAAATGTAATTATTTTTAAGCTATAGTAAATTTTATTATCTATACACTGTATACTTATTTTTTCAATACAATTATCAAAAAAATATATCTTTTTAAAATTTCTACAACAGATCTTTTTACATTTTACATTATATACATAAACAGTATTACTTCTATATACTTTTTCTTTATAACAAAAAAAGGCTGTATTTTTTAATTCATTCCAGTTATTACTATTTTTGTTGCACACGGAAGGTAATATACATACTTTTATAAATAACCCATATTTATATTAAAATTTGTTACTATTCAGACTAAAGCCTAAAATTTTAGTAACAGTATTATATATTTGTAGATAATTAATATACGTAAAAATATAAAATTAATAAATATTATGTTCAAATAAATAAAGAAACAAAATCCAGACAACATTATTTTTTATTTTTGCATATTAATATTTATCTTGTAACAAATTTAAGAGCTCTAACGTACTATTACTTAATGATTTATTCTTTTTATCAAATTTTTCTTTTTGATGTAATAGAAAAACATAAACTGCCTTATCTATATCTTCATAAGCTATCTTTTTTAAATTCATAACAAATTCATCTTTATCTTTTCTGCCAATCTTATCTGCTATATATATTATCTTATCAAATGTACTCATATTAGGGTTTCCTATTGTATGATAACGTACTGCCATGCAAATTTCATCATCAAAGCCATATTTTTCTTTTACATAAACAGCCCCAACATCTGCATGAATTATTTTGTGATTTGATTCTAACAATAAATCTTTAGATAAGTTATATTTATTTACCCACAAAGTATTCTCTTCATGTGTAAATTCCTTTGCAATATCATGGACAAGCCCTGCCACGTAAGCTTTATCTTCATCTAAATTATATTTTTTTGCTAATTTTTTTGCCTCATCTGCAACCATTAAACTATGTTCATATCTATATTCTGATACTCTATCTTTTAAATCTGTTTTTATTTTTTCTATACTATACATATACCTTCCTCCTGTTTTAATAACAATACAAAAAATTATCCACATTATACACAATTTCTATATTATTTTAACATAAAAAGGTATATTTTACTATATCATAAATATAATTTACACGTTAAAATTATAGCAAAAATATGAACTGAATAAAATTATATATTTTTAAAATTCAGTTCATTTATATTATATTTTTGTACATACTACTATTTCCAAAGCCATTTTTTCGTATTGTAATGATTTTGCAAGATTTATAGAAGCTTCATTGTTCACATTTACAAAATATATTGGTAATAATTGATTTTCAAGTATTGAATTTGTAAGAGCTGCTACAGCACTCTTACCATATCCTTTTTTCCTATATTCTTTATTCGTACTTACAACAATATTAGCTCCTATATTATAAATATCAGATGTAAATGCCATTGATGCAATTTTATTATCAATTGGAACAATATATATCATTTCACTATCTAATATATATTTAAGTTGACTCCACTTTTTCTCTTTAAAATTTATATCATTTGCTTTTTTTCCTGTATTAATAAAATACTGTTTTGTATAATTATTTAGAATAACAGCATTATTATTTGATATATTTAATTTTGTATCTTTACACATTCTGTACATTTCTTTTACTTCAAAATTTTCTAATATATTTGAAAATATACTTTGAAATATAGAAATAATTTCATTATTACTAAGTAGTGTAAAGTCAATATTTTTTATATTCTTTAATATAACATCATAGTATTTTTTAGAAACAGACAAATAAATTTTTCCATTATAATTTGTTAAAATTACAGGATAAAAAAAATCTTTATTAAGTTCTATATCTCTATTATTTGTTCCGAATATACCATATATTATTTATTTTAACTGCACTCTCTATATCTAAAAATGCAGAATAATATTTATCAAATTTACTATTCATAACCTGTATTTCCATAACTGTAATATATCACAAAATTAGAGCATAATCAATACATTATTGTACTAATTATCCTCTATTAAATTTCCATATTATTTTAATAAAAAGGTATATTTTACTATATCATAAATATAATTTATTATAATGTATTTCTTTCATATAATGTTTTAGATCTAAAAATTTTATAATTTTTTTACAAAAGTATTGACAAACAATTAATAATTTAATATAATGTATGAGTAAGATAAATGCGGGTGTAGTTCAATGGTAGAATTCCAGCCTTCCAAGCTGGCTGTGTGAGTTCGATTCTCATCACCCGCTCCATAAGATAAAATCGTCGCACCAATGTGACGTTAATGATTAAATCAATCTGAAAAGATTGATTTTTTTGTGCGTTATTGCAAAGAAAGGTGTGATGTGATATGATTAAAATAATTAAAAAGAAAATCAATATGAGTGATGAACTCAAAGCCAAAATTAATTGGTCTTGCAAATTTAGTAAGCAGAAATATAAAATCTACGAAGGTTGCTTACGAATTGTTGAACATACTAATCTAGCGTATGTTGAACCTCATAAGGTTATAATAAATAACCAGTTATACTTGTTCTTTAATGAACAGAAATATTTTTATTTAGGAAACTTACAAAATAAAGTTCCATTATCTGAATTATCAGAATACATAGCAAGGCATTAAATTGATTTGAGAGTTTAGATACTCCCATAATATTGGTTGTTTTTGTCGTACAAATAATCAGTAAAATCTAGAGGTGTCCTTGTTATGTGACACCTTTTTTGGTGCCTTTCACTACCCTAAAAAGAAAGGAGAATGATAATTATGGATAATGAAAGGAAAACAGCAGGAGTTTATATTCGTGTATCAACAGAAGATCAAGCAAGAGAAGGATTTAGTTTAGGAGAACAGGAAGAAAAATTGCTTCAATTATGTAATTTTAAAGATTTAGAAGTTTATAAGGTCTATAAAGACGCTGGAATATCTGCTAAGGATATGGAACATAGACCTCAATTTCAAGCAATGCTACAAGACATGAAAGAAGGAAAAATAAATTATATTGTTGCTTATAAACTAGATAGAATTACCCGTTCAGTTCGTGATTTGGAAGAACTAATATCAGTTTTAGAACAATATAATTGCTTTCTACTATGTGATAGAGATGATGTTAATACTTCTACTGCTAATGGAAGATTCTTTGTAAGAATGCTTACAGTTTTATCACAGTTAGAAATAGAAATTGTATCAGAAAGGACAAAATTTGGATTAAATGGTGCAATTAAATCAGGTCATATTCCAGGTCAAAGACCATTTGGTTATAAGAGTGCTGATGATAAAACAATGATTATTGATAATGCTACTCGTCCCTATGTAGAAAAGATATTTGATATGTATTTAGAAGGTAAAAGTTTTCAGCAAATTGCTAATTACTTTAAAGAAAATAATGTTTATCCTCAAAAGAAATAGAGAGACACTACTATTCAAAAGATTATAGATAACAAAATCTATATGGGTGATTATGAACAATATAAACGAATTGGCAAACAAGAAAATTTAGAACCAATAGTTTATATGAATGTTGTAGAACCTATTATATCTCGTGCCAAATGGGAAGAATGCCAAAGACAAAAGGAAAGAAATCAAAGAACTTATACTAGAGATAGAATTTATACTTTCTTCCAAAGGCTTAAATGTCCAGATTGTGGAAGGATAATGAAATGTAAAGGTTCTGGTGGCACTAAAAGAAAATATATGTATTATACTTGTGAACATTGTCATATTAACTTCAATGAGAGTCATGTAGAAAAACTGTTGAAGAATTTTATTTATGATTTATTAGAATATGATATGGCTGTTAAAAAGTTTTTCTTACCTATTCTAGAAGATAAGAATAGTAAAATTGATACAAATTCTATTGATAAAGAAATTAGAATTTTAGAAAAACAACGAGACAGAATTAAACAAGCCTATATTAAAGGTATTGTAGAAATGGATGATTTTAAAGAAGATTATAAACTAATTGAAGATAAACTTGCCAACTTAGAAAATAAAAAACTAGAATTAATTAATTTAGGAACTTTTAATTACTCACCTCACGAATTACTTGCTGAAAGAGATTTAGAAAGAGAAAAAATGATAAGGCTTGATACTTTAAATTCATTATTAAAATCAAAATGGAATGATATGGATAAGTCAGAAAAACAAGAATTTATTTCTAAATTTATTGATACTATTGAAATTAAAAAGGATGATAAAGGAAATTTAATTCTTGAGAAAATTAATTTTAGAAATGGATTTATTAAAGAGTTAATAAGATTTTATGATGCAGGAATATTTGATGTAGCTGTTCCCGTTATGATCAATAATAATGAAGAAATAATTAAAGGTAGTCGAATGTCAAAAGATGAATTAAACAAATATTTAAATAAAATGAATGAATATTTTGAAACTTCTTTTTATGAAATGTACGAAAAAATTGATGATGAAACTAATGTAATAATATTAGAATATCAACCTAAAATTGATGAAAAAATTATTAGATTTGTAGCACTTACCAATTCAAATAATTTTCCAATATTGGCAGAAGATATTAAAGATAAATACGGAATTGTAAGTTATAAAACTAATAAATTATTAGAAAATTAGAAAGGAAATAATAAAATTATGAATATTGAATATACAAAAATTGGTGACTATTTATTGCCAAATTTAACAATTAAAAAACAGTATTATAAACAAATTAATAAGTATGGATATTTAAGATTAGATTATATTAAAAATCATAAAAAAGGATTATATGTGTCATTACTGATGAAAAATGAATTAACAAATCATCTTCTTTCGGTCAGTATTGAATGCTCTAAAAGATACAATATTTTAATGAGTAACTATATTGAAAATGATGACAAACTATCTGAAAAAAGTAAAGATAATAATCAAATTGAATGGGTTAAATTGATGAATAATTATAGAAATATGTCTGAAGAAATTATTTTAAAAGAGTTAATCTATGATTGATTCTTTCTATAAGCAAGCAACGGATTTTTACTCCCACTCCAAAAATCCACTATATAGAAAGGCTAAACCTTAATTATGGCGACTACTTCTATTTGGAGTATTAAAAATAATTTAAAACAGTCAATAAATTATATCATTAATCCCGAAAAAACCATCAATAAAGATTATGGAAAAAACTTATATAGTTATCTTGAAATTGAGAATACAGAAAACAATTATAAAAACGAAAAAGTATGTTATGTTAGTTCAATAAACTGCTCTGAAAGAAATCCTTATGAAGATATGCTTTTTACAAAAGAAGAATATGGAAAAACAAATGGGATATTAGCGTTTCATGGTTATCAATCTTTTAAAGAAGGAGAAGTTACTTCTGATATTGCTCATGAGATTGGAGTAAAGTTTGCAGAAGAAATGTTTAAGGACTTTGAAGTGGTTGTAGCAACACATCAAAACACTAATCATATTCATAATCATTTCATAGTGAATTCTGTTTCATTTAAAACTGGTAAAAAGTATAACAACAATAGGACTAATCTAGCTAAGTTAAGACATATATCAGACTCATTATGTGTTGAATATGGATTATCAACTTTAGATGAAGATATATGCTATAAAAACGCCTACAAAAATAAAGTATTAAGTGATGATTATTATAGAATATTAAAAGAAGATTTAGATAATGTTATTAATTATTCAGTTACTTTGAAACAACTATTTGAAAGAATGAGAAATTTAGGTTATAAAGTATATTCACTTAATGGTATTATAACCATTTATAGAGATGATGAAGATAAAGTTAGAATAGAAAATGTATTCGGCAAAGAATACTCAAAAGATAGATTAAACGAAAAGTTATATTCATCAAGACAAATTGTATTTAAACCTATGCCTCAAAAATCCATCTTTGAAGAATATTGTAAAACTAATAAACCTCATAAAGGTATCTATGGCTTATATTTATACTATTGTTATTTATTAGAGATATTCCCAAAGAAACACCCTAAACAATATCTTCCTTATTCCATTAGAAAAGAAGTTTACAAGTTAGAGCAAACTTCACAGCAAGTTAGATTTATGCAAGAAAAAAATATTGTTACAAAGGAAAATTTAGATAAGTTTGCTAAAAACAACTACGAAAAACTAAGTGAATTAAAAGGCAAAAGAGAAAATCTTTGGAGAAAATATCATAGAACAAAAACTGAAAATAAACAAACTCAAATACTTGCTGAAATAAATGATATACAACCTAAAATCAAAGAACTCTATAAGTACGATAAGTATTGTAAAGAGATAACTAAAAGAGCCGAAACCATACAAAATAATCTTAATAATTTTGATAAAGATATCCAAAAAGAGAAAGACAATGTTAGAAATTTATAGACTAGCATTGTCTTTGAATTTATTTACTAAAATTTTTCTTTTCTACATCTATGTTAAACGTTTCTTTATTATCACATATTTGTACAACGGAACCATCCTTAATCAAAAATGCTTTTCCATAGACTGTAATAGAATCATCAGTTTCTAATATATGTGCTCCGTCGCATAAGGCATAAATAGGTCTTCTTTTTGATTCTTCTAATTGATGATTTCTTTGATACATTTGTAATTCATCAAATTCAGTTGTATCTAAAACAAAATGTGGTTCAATATTAATGTTACTCAATCCAAGCCCTTCAAAATAAATAGGTTCGGATTCTTCTCCTTCTTCTGGACTATTATATGCAAGTTCTGCCATATTTATTGAACCAGCACTTTGTCCGATAATAATTCCATCGAAGTCATGCAACAGCTCTTTTAAATGTATTTGTTTAAAAAATTCATTTTCTATATAAGTATCTCCTCCACTTAAAAATATGACATTGGATCTTTTTACATATTCGGATGCATTATCTTTTGTTCTGTTATCTAAAATTAAATATTCAGAAAAAGTTATACCAGATGCTTTTAATCCTTCAAAAATTAATGAAGCATAATTATCAACTTTTTCGCTATCGTCTGGAGTAGCAGCAATATACAATATTGCATTATTACCACCAATTAATTGTTTAATTTGATCAACAATTCCATTAGTATTATCTATTTCATTAGGTACCTTTCTGCCATTAATCTTGTGATAATGTTTTGTATTACTTGTAAAAAATAATTTTTTCATTCTATACCTCCTAAAAATTATTACTTATAACTTTTCCTAATTCTTCATATTTGTTTGTATATGAATGGTCTGCTCCATCAATGATTTGAATATTACAATTTCTTATATTATTGTTCAGATAATCTTTAACAATATCAATAGGTTGAGTTAAAACGCATTCATCAACATTGCCAAATACAACCAATATAGGAATGTCTATACTATTAAGAATTTCACTTTTTCCATCTTTACCATCTATATATCTAATAAAATCATTTTCTCCTCCCGGAAGAAAATCATTATAATATGTACCTGCTGCAATTTTACCATTAGCCATTACAGAAAAATCAATTAACTCATTTTCTTTATTTTCATTTACTAATCTTGTAGATTCTTCTTTTGCAATTTTATATTCTTCTTCACTTAAAAACTTTTTACCCTCTGATGGAATATCACAAGGAGCAAGAAGTATAATCTTTTTAATATTCTCATCTTTTTTCTTATTGTAATAATATAATACTTTATTACAACCATAACTATGTCCTTCAAGTATAATTTCAGTATAGCCTTTTTCTTTAACCCAATTTACTACACCATCAATATCTAATATACAATCTTTAAATCTTTCTAAACTTCCACCAATAATAGTAAAGTCATTACCTTTAAGTAGTTCTGTTATAAAATCTCTACCTCTATTATTAAATGTTAGAAAAGCATAGTTTTTATCTGTATAAGTTTTTGCAAGTATATCTAAAAATCTGTTTTCATAGAAATTACCATTTAATCCGTGAATGTGGATTACCACTTTATTAGTATCGCTACTTGGTGTATATAAAATACCCGGTTGTTCTATTTGGTCAATAGAGTTAATTCTAACTAATTCTTGTTTCATATTACTTTTCCTCCTCAAAAGTTTTCCATCCATAAAAATTATACTATAAAAGCATTAAATATTCTAGTTTTTACCTTGTATTTATTTAAAAAACCAGTAATAAGTGATATAATAAGAAACAAATTTAAGAACGGAGGAATAATATATGGATAATAGAATATCTATAACAATTAAAATAATTTTGCAAATAGCTTTAGGAATAGTACTTTTTAATATGGTAAAGATATTTATGCCAAAATTATCTAAAATAGAATATTATTATTATTTTATAATAATTGGTGCAATAGTACTGTTTCACATAAATAATATTTTTATATTGTTTAAAAAGGCAACTGACAAACAAATAAAACTTTTTAATATTTATTATATAAACTATTCAAAAGTATTCGAAATCTGTATGTTAATTAATAATAAAAGGAAAGAAAAAGAAGAATTTAGCTTCCGAGACGAATATTCTAACAAATATTCTATTGGTGCTACTGGCAAAATAACAAAGAATATAGGAGAAATAACCCCGGATATTTTAAATGAAAATTCAAATACTAAAACTTACGAATACAAAGAACTACAAGAAATTAAAAATACTAATTCTACCTATTTAAGTGAAATAATAGATGTATGTAAAGATTTTACTCCTGAAAATATTAGAAATGGCGATTTAGTAAAAATTGATGATGTTCAATTAGAAATTACTAATAAACCTGAAATAGCTCAAATAAATTCAATGATTGCAGGAGCATTTAAAGATAATACCATATCTGCTGATTCTGATGGACAAACACTTAACATTAATATCAATGCGATAACTAATATTTTATTAAAAGATTACAAATATAGTTTAATAGGAAAAGATCCAAATGGAAAGAAATTTTATATAAGTATCCCTATAAAAGCAGAAAAAGAGTTCGAAAATGAATATTCCATATATGATTTAGAAATAGGCAAAGTTAATATTATAGGTATTTATAGAACTGCAAACTATGAATACAAAAATATAAATACTTTTAACTATCTTCAAGAAATAGGAGAAATCGAATCATCGATGGGAAATGAACTATTAAAATCAAATACTCAAAGTACAAATAAAAATGAGAAAAAAGAACAAGAAAATTTACCATATATAGACTTAATTGCAATAATTCAAGATTTGGATATGAAAGAGGATGAAAGCAATGAATAATCCACTAATCATTTATTCATACACAACGGATAGATTGAAAGAATTTAAAGATGAGAAAAAAGAAAATGATATTATAATCACTGCATTAAATATATTAGAAAAAGAAAAAACAGATTTTTCTAATGACAATAACATATATATTGACATTACTAATCTCTATAAAAGCACTCAAGACAACCCATTATCTGTGGAAAAAGTTATTAGCGAGGTAAATAAAAATAAAAATTGGCACATTATAATTAATTATAACTCATTAACAAGATTTAGAAGCGATTTTGGCCAATATATTGACGTTGTAATACCAATTAACAATATATATAAAAATGATGACGAATCAGATGCAGATTTTAGTAATCTTACTAATGAACAAATTGAGAAGTTAGAAAAGAATTTAGAAGAAAGATTATACGGACATAAGCAGTTTAAAAATGATCTAGTTAGATACATAAAAAATTATTCTATCCTTTATAATCTTGGAGAAATTAAAATTATGTCGTTATTGATTTGTGGAGACTCTGGAATAGGAAAAACCGAATTAGCAAGAATAATACATGAAACATTTTACAAGGATAGTAAAATTATTAAAATAAATCTTGGAAATTATAAAACTCAAGGTGCGCTTAATAGTTTGATAGGATCACCCAAAGGATATTATGGGAGTGAACGTGGTGGCGAATTATCAAACAAAATCAAAAATAGCGATTCAAAAGTTATACTAATTGATGAATTTGAAAAAGCAGACAATGATATTTTTAATTTTTTTTATGAGCTATTAGAAGATGGCAAATTTACAGATTTAAATGAAAATGAATTTGATTTAAGGAGATACTTAATCATTTTTACAACTAATTTAAGTGAAAATAATTATAAAAAAGTTATTCCGGAACCTTTATTATCGAGATTTACTATGAAAGCATTATTTCAACAATTAGATTATCCTACAAAAAATAAATATGTTAGGGATAAAGCAGAAAAATTAGTAAATACATATAATGAAAAATATAATAAAAATATTAATTATCATGATGTTATAAAATTAATTGATGAAAATAAAATTAAAACTATTAAAAACTTTCGATATTTAAATAGGCTTGTTCAAGATGCTTTGATCTCTATAATAGGAGAAGAAAGTTAGCAAAATATATTGATTTTTAAAAATAATTAATATATAATTTATCTAGTTGATTTAATCAAACAACTTTGGGAGTATAATTTTTCGAATATAAGTAAAGTTATCGCTCCATTTGAAATCAACTTACGGACTTAAAAGTTCGTAAGTTTTTATTTTATATAATAGTCTTCAAAAAAATAGGAAAAATTATAAAAACGATAAAGACAATATCATCTTAACGTTGTCTTTATCATTTAATTATTATCTGTTAATTTATTAAACAAATCCTTAAATATTTCGTTTGCATTTAAATAATTAACAAATTTAATGCTATGCCTGTTTTCGGTTAGTTTGAATGTATTATCAGCATTTATAAGGGGACAACTAACTTCCATTGTATTAAACCAATTTTTATTTATCATATATGCTATTACACTAATATCCCATAGTGGCCATCTTTTAGTAGGACCATAGGCTCTATTATAAAATCTATAGCATAAATAATCGCATAATTCGTTCTTGCCTTTTAATTCACTTTCTAATTCGTATATTGATGTCATTAGATTCGATGTTATAGGAGAACAAGGCATAACAGTAAGTTTAACTTTTGATTCAAAAACTACTTTTACCGCTTCTACATCTTGATCAAAATTGAAATCTTTATTAGTACCAAATAAAAAGTTACTTCCTAACCATACAATTTCTATCTTATCAACAATATCTGGGTTAGATTTTAATGCTAATGCTATATTTGTTAAACACCCTATTGCTAATATGTATGTTTTTTTATTTTTGTTAGCAATTTCAATTATTTTATCAACTGCTGAATTTCTTTCATTATATCCATTTTTTAAATAATCACGGGAACCTTTATATATAATAGATTTATCTTTTAGACCTAATAAATCAAATACTTTACATGCTTCATTGTAACTGGCATCTATAGAATCAGAAACTGTTCCTTGCCATTTTTCATGTCTAAAAGGTGCTATTGTTATAGCATCAATGTTGAATATTTCTTTGCTTTTTAGTAAGTAGGATAATGCGAATTGGTCATCTGCTTCATTATATGTATCTGTATCCAAAATTACATTATATTTATTTTTTTCACAGATTAAACTATATATTTCTTTCCATCCATTTACTATTGGAATATTTAAATTATAATTCTCATTATATCTTGTTTTCATTAAAAAACATTCTATTCCTGCGTTTAATATGTATTTACATTTATCTGCTTCATCATCAAACATAATATCAATACTATTTTCAATACACTCTGGACTTTTATCTCTGCTTTTTGTAAATACTAATTTATCATATTTTATACCTTTTTCATTTAACCAATTTATAGTTACTAATTCATGATTTTTAAAAAAATGATTTGATCTATGTGTTATTAAAAATATCTCGTTTTCTTCATATAATTTATTAATATATTCCTTAGTATCTTCTATTAAATCGAATTTTTCAGCCATTCTATCCATATTATTGCAGATAAAATCTTCTATTTCTTCTGAGCTCCAATCAAACATTCCTTCAGTAATGTGTTTAGCTTTTTTATTTATAATTCCTTTATTTCTTTTATTTTTATCTTCTTTTTCAAATTCTTCTAAAAATGTTTTATCTAAATCTGCTATTACATTATCAATATCTATTCCAATTCTCATATAACAACCTCCAATATAAAATAAAGTTTTAATCTATAAAAATTATATATTATATTACAATTTTTTTCCATACTCACTTAAAAATATTTAGAGAAATGATATAATGAATTTATCAGAGAGATTTAATCAAATCTTATAGTCTTAATTTCGCATACGTGTATAGTTAAGGCTCCATTTGAAATCAACTTACGGACTTAAAAGTTCGTAAGTTTTTATTTTATATAAATAATTATCAAAAGAAAATAAAAACTTTGTATAACCAGCACTGAATTTGTACTCCCATACTAATTCGTATATTTTGAAAACCTCCAATTTTCTAGAAATTTTTATTTTCTTTTTTAATAAACAAAAAATTAAAAGAATCTTTTCTTCCAATCATATTTTTTATAATGGTATCATAATCAAATGGTACACCCATTTGATTATCACCAATTTTATTTGAGTTTATTACATAAAAATTATCATTTTCATCAATATCACTTATTACTAAATAATGTCCATTTTTAGAAAAATTTAATGGACTTTCTTCAGATGGTCCAATATGAATAATTGCCATGTTTCCATTTTTCATAAGTGAAATGATTTTTTCTTTTTTATCATTTGGTCTTGAAAAATCTATTTTTACTATTTTATAACTTATATTAATTTTATTTTCTTTAATTAATCTTTCTAAACAATATATTATTCCATTACTGTTTATACCTTTATTTCTTAGATAAGTATTATCAAAATTTCCATTTCTATCATATAAAATTTTTTTGGCAGTATCTATTGGATTAATTTTAAATCCTAAATTTACTAAAATATTAGCAATTGATGTTGGTCCACATCCATACTTCTCTAAATTCCAATTTATTTGTTTTAATTCATCAATATCATCTAAAGAAAAATCTCTTTGTTTATACCTAACTCTTTTTAGATTCATACAAAATTCTCCCTAATTATTTATTAGCAATATAATAAAGAACAGTCATTGTATAGTAAAATTCCTCTTTTTTAAATTGATTTCTTAATTTATCTAATAAATTATTCATCTCATTTTTAATTTTATCTGGAATATTATTTTTATTGTCTGCACTCCTATATGCTATAGAACTATCAAACATTTGTATTTTTTGTTCTAATGTTTTTCCTATAGTATCACTTACAGAATAGAACAATTTTATATTTTTAAACTTATTATTAAGATAGCTATATACTTTTTTTCCAATATATCTATCTGTATTTTTTGTTATATTTTGATTAACCATAATTTGACTTTCATATAAATTAAATATTTTGTGTAATAAATCCTCAGGATCAGGATAACAAAACTTAAAACTATCATCTGGTACTTTAATTATTATTATTCCTCTATCTGTTAACTTCTTCTTTAAATTTGCCAAAATTTTTTCTGGATTTTCTAAATGTTGTAAAACGTAAGATAAATTAATAATATCGTATTTATTTTCATCGTGTAAATCATCAATACTCTTTAATTCAAAATTATATCTGCTATTATTCTTAAATTCTTCTTTTGCCTCATTTATTGCAGTATCATCAATATCTATCCCATTAATATGTGTAATATTATCATATTTATCAAATAGCATTTTGGTTTTAAATCCATTAGAACAGCCAATGTCTAAAACATTTAAATTTTGATATTTCAATATTCCAGATATATTTAATACATAATCATCAAATTCTTGGTTACCACTTGCTTGTTTTTCCAATTTCTTTAAATTCCAATTATTATTCATAATAGCCTCCTTAAAATATACGTAAATTATACTATAAGTCACAAAAAATTACCATACTTCCTAAAAAACATAGAAATTACTATATAATGTTTTAAAAAAATCACATTGTAATTCTGTAACCGGTAACTTAACTGACCCTTAAGATAAAATCATGGTACTAAACGATGTTAAGGATTAAATGCAATCTATAATTATATAAAAAAATGTGAATAGATATTCACATTTTGTGTATAACCAGTAACGAATTTTTACTCATGTATAAATTCTTACATGAAAATTTCCACACTCTTTATATTATTTTATACAAAAATAATTTAATCCTTCTCTTCTTTTATTATTTGAAAATTTATTACAGCAGTAGATATTATTGATAATAAAAATATCAAATAAAAAATGTCTTCTCCAATATATTTTGAAATTATAGATAAAATTGCAAATATCACAACCTCTGCAAAACATAAACTCATTTGACCTACCGCAGATAATAAATCATGATCTTCTTTTGACTCTTTAATCATATTTTGTATAGAAGTTTGTATTGATGTTTCGTAAACTTTTTCTAAGTTATCACTGACTGTTTTATTTACAGAAATTACAAATTTATTTTTTGCAAAAAGGTAAATTGAAGTTATAATTAACCTTATTAAAGATACTAGGGTATTAGCCTTTTTTATATTTTTATCAGTATATTTTCCAATTAGTGTAACTGTAATTATTTGAAATAGTAATGATATTACAACTACAACAGAAAATGCTTTAAAATCTTTTAAAGCTATATATAAATATAGTGGAACAAATAATCTTTCTATTATGTGGTTTGCCCTTAATGCATATATAACTTTATATTTACTTTTACTATGTAATAAATATTTAATACTAGACTTAAATGTATTAGTTTTCTTTTCTGGTTTATAATCAATTTGTAAAATTACAATATATTGTAATATATAGAAAATAGTAATTATACTCAATAACACAACCTTATTATTACTTATTATTCCCCACGCTACTAAAACACTAGCCAAAACTATTCCTAATATTTTACTTATAAAATATATACTATTAAATCTTCCTCTATGTTTACTCTCTACATATTTATTAGAAAGTGAGTCAGATGATGGATTTGAAAGTCCCATTAATCCCATTGCTATTATAAAAATTATTATATTAGAATATAAATTCTCACTATTTAGCATAAAATAAGAATTTATAATACTAAATATATTTGAAATTAATACGCATTTTGCCACTCCAATCTTATTTGATATTGTTACAAATAATGGTGTTATCAATCCTGTAATAAGAAACCTCATACCATATATTAATAAAATCATATATATTGGCAGACCTGCTTGATATAGCATAACTGTCCCAAAAGTTTCGATTAAAGCATTTGCAAAGTTGTAAAAAAATATGCTAGCATACATATATTTATATTCTCTTTTATAAAAATATTCCTTCATTGTTACTCCTTAAATTACTTTATTGACTTTATTTTCATATAAATATCATACCAACTATACACTCTAGTAATATTGTCATGATTTATATCTCTATTATATCTTGTATCATAATATAATACTTTCACTACTTTTACCAGTTCATCAATGGTTGTTGGTGAATCTTCAATCATTACATCTATCTTATTTTCTAGAATTTCCTTTATCTTAGGTGGCTTTGTAAATATAATTTTATCATATTCTATATTGTTTTGTAAAAGCCAATTTAAAGTACACTCTTTTACACTTTCTCCATTTATTGTCCCATTTTCAGCTGTTTTATGTCGTGCAGATATAATAAAAATTTTATTTCCATCTGCTCTTAATTTTTGTATAACTTCACTTGCAAATTTTCTAGTTGGTTCATTTTTTACATAATTTAAAAAATATTCCTCTCTATAACTATTAATTGTTTTTTTATCCCAGTTTAATTTTCTATACTCATACAAATTAGCATTATCAAATCCATTTAAATTGTTCTCATAACAGTATTTGCTAGTAAAATCTAAAATATAATCATCATCATTAGTTAAAACACCATCTATGTCTATACCTATATTCATAACATGTACACTCCCATTTTTTATTAAATTTTAAGTAAATATAAATTACCATTTAGAATACAAAATAATGTATTGCTCTTATTGTTCAATTAGCTCTATCAGATATGACAATAATAGCACCTATTTACACCAGTTATATTTTAAAATAAAAATGCTTATTATATAATATTAAACTATAAATTTTGTATATAAATTCATTTAACTACTATTAATTAATCAATAAATATATTATTTTTTTCTATATATTCAAAACTTTTGGCATTTTTTAGTATATTTGTTTTATTTTCAATAAAAGTATTACCTGTTAATACTATGTTTTTACATTTTTTAAAATTTTTATTTATATTATTATCTTCATTTCCAATACAAAATGCAGCTTCCTTAGAACTTTTTATAACATTACCATTGAATATTATATTTCTAGCCCCATAATCTACATATAGTCCACCATTATTGTTATATATATTATTAGCTGAAACCAAAACTGTGTCTCCTCCACGGATGCCAATAGCATAATGTCTACAATTTCTAACTATGTTATTAGAAATTATTTGACCTTTAGGAAAGTTTTCTTTATTATGAAAAATCCCCTGATCTTCTAAAAATATTCCAAAATGTCCACATGATACACAGATGCAATTTCTAATAATATAATTTTCATTTTCCCACAAGCCAATACCTATTCCAATTCCGGCACCTCCATTGCCACCATAATTCCAAGCTTTTCCACCTTCATAAATGTAAATTGAATCAATAACTACATTATCTAACATATCTATTCCTAAAGCTGTAGATGGTGTAGAAATAAGGCGCAAGTCTCTAAAGATACAATCTTTAATGCCACTATAATAAAAAGCCTTTCCCCTATGTGTATACTGATTTAAAGTAGCTTCAGACATATCAACTGTAAAATTTTGAGCATTTGAAGAATGTAATATCTCCTTTGAAAATTCGCTATTATGGCAAAATAAAGCTGAGCCTTTTTCTGTATTACCGACAACTTTTAGAACTGTGTCAGTTAAAGATTCTCCAATTAAAGATACATTAGATTTCATTTCACAAATTGCTGTTATATTATTAGTCATATTCCATGAACTTTTTGCAGAATCAAAAATATAAACTCCTATAGGAATAAATATTACCCCTCCTCCATTGTTATGTACTAAATTTATAAGTGACTGTAGCTCTTCTGAATTATCTTTATTTTTTTGATTTAATCCGTAATCTATTGCATTATATACTTTTTTATTTTCTTCTAATTTCTCCATTTATTTCTCCTTTTTCTAAAAAGTCTTCCACACTTCTTTTTATTTTTTCAAATTCAAATCCATCTGCCCTGCACGTTTTCCATTTTCTTTTATTTGCTTCATCTATATTTATCTGCGTATCATCAATAAATAAGATATTTTCTGGATTAATTTTAACAGTATTTTCTATATATTCAAAAGCCTTTGAATCAGGTTTAGCAAATCCCATTTTATATGTTAAAAAAATATAATCAAATAAAGATAAATTTACTTGTTCATTAATTCTTGCTTCATCAAGTTTTACTAAACTTGAAAACATGGCAATATAGCATTTATCTCTTAAACTATGGGCAAATTTAACAACATCTTTATGATATGGTATTTTTTTACCATATTCATAATATGCATTTTTATATTCATCATAACTGCAATCTATATTTAATTTACCTTTTACCTCATTAAACCAATCTATAGTTGTTTGTTCATCATCATCAATAAATGTATTAAACAATTTCCCTCCATTGGTGCAAACTTCTAGTATCTCCTGATCTGTTAATTTACATTTATATTTTCTCATAATATCTATAATTGCTTTACTAATATTATAATAAGATTGATTATTGTTTTCAATCACTCCACCCCAATCAAAAATTACAATTTTATTACACTTTTTCATATTTTATTTGCCCCCTAATTTCTTAATAATCCCTTATATATTTATATTTGTTTTTTCCGTAACGTCTGCTTTAAAATTACATTTTGATCTGTTGTTATCATTTTACCTCAACACCTCAAAATGTGCTACTTGAATTTATTACCAAATCCAAATATATAATCTCATTTTTTAAATTATACTTTACTTTTTTCTCATATAGTCATAATTAAATCTATTAAGATTATACAATAAAACGACAAATTTTACTATAGTAAAATCAAATTGCATATAATAAATTTATTTAAAAATTATATTTAAGACACTACTTTTTGGTATTATAGAAAAAAGAATAGATTTTTTCATCTATTCTCTTCTAATAAATTTTAAATTTATATATATTACGCCCTATTTATTATCACTTATCATTTTCTTTCTAAATACTATTATAGAAACAACCAAAGTAACTAAAAGGTATACTATAAACACTACAATATTTCTTATACTTATTAAATCAAGCTTATTATTCATTACTCCTTTTATAATAGTTACACAACTATCAAAAGGTAAGTAATTACATACCTTTGAGAAAACATCTCCTAACATATCTTTTGAAAAATACATTCCACTTGTAAAGCATACAAGCTGAACAACTATACTTGATATGCCAGATGAAGCTTTTTCACTAAATATACTTCCTATTAATATACCTATAGCTATAAACAAAACGGCAATTACAATTGAAATTAAAGCAGCCCATATAATATTTATACTAAAATTAAGTCCTAAAATAATTGCAAGTATAAAGAATAAAATGTTTTGAATTATTATTATCGGAATAATAGAAATTATATATCCAAATATATAATCCATTGGTTTCATTGGACTTATTCCAAGTCTAATTAAAAGCGAAGTACTTCTATCTTTAGATATCAACATTGCTGTAAACAAAGTTATAAAAGAAAAACTAAATATTATAATTCCTGGTGTAAAATTCTCAATTTTATAATTGTCAGTAGGAATATCAAATTGTTGAAATATAAATAGTAAAAAAAGTGGTAAAATTACAGCAAAAATTATGCTTAAAGGATCTCGTATAATTTCCTTAAAATTTCTCTTTGCAAAGTTTAGTGTCCTCACTATAACTCACCTCCTGTTGCAATTTTTACAAAAGCGTCTTCAAAGTTTTTCTCGCCAGATTTTTTGATTAATTCTTCTGGAGTACCGACATCGATTAAATTTCCACTTGCCATAATTCCAACTCTGTCAGATAAACTCTCTGCTTCTTCCATATAATGTGTTGTAAGTATAATAGTCATTTTATTTTTTTGTTTTTCTATAACACTCCATAATTCTTTTCTTGCAATAACATCAAGTCCAAGCGTTGGCTCATCTAAAAATAATATTTTAGGATCATTTATTAATGCCATAGCAATTGATACTTTTCTTTGCCAGCCACCAGATAAAGTTTTTGCTTTTTGGTTTAAAACATCATCTAATTTAAACATAGAAATTAATTCTTTTATTTTTTCTTCTTTGTTTTTTATCTGATATACTCCTGCCATAAATTCAAGATTTTCTCTTACAGATAAGTTAGGTGCAATAGCTGTTTCTTGTGGTGAAACATTTAAAATTTATTTTACTTTTTGTCTATCTTTTATAACATCCAAGCCATTAATTTTAACCTCACCACTTGTAGGTAAAATTAAAGTTGATAACATTTTTATTGTAGTAGTCTTTCCTGCTCCATTTGTTCCGAGTAGTGCAAATAATTCTCCCTCTTTAATCTTCAAACTAATGTTATTTACTGCAATTTTCTCTTTAAACTTTTTTGTTAGATTTGATATTTCAATTGAATACATACTTAATCATCTCCTTTTGGAAATATTTTACTTGATAAATCTTCAATTACATCTGACTTTACTAGTGCAATTCCTTGAGTTTTATCACAAAGTACAATTATAGAATCTCCCGGTTTTATATTAAACATATCCCTTGCTTCTTTAGGAATTACAATTTGTCCCTTTTTTCCAACTTTACAAATTCCCACATATTTATCTTTTTCCATAGCTCCTCCTTTTGTATAACTAGTTATACTTTTCGTACTTGTTATACTGCTCTACTATAAAAAATTCAAGTAGTTATATAATTATATAATTATATAATATATTAAAAAATTCTATTGTATATTTTTTCTAAAAGTGGTATAACAAAAAGGGAAATTTATATTAAAAAATGGAGATGAATAAAATTGATAAACAAAAAAAGTGAAACAAATATTATTGCTTCATACAAGGAAGACTGTTCTATTTCTAAGGAAGACTTTATAAAAAAATATAAAGTAAGTGAAAAAGGCCTTTCAAACAAAGAAGCAAATTCTAGAATTCAAAATCTAGGTTTAAATGAAATTAAAAAATCAAAGCCTAAAAAATGGTATAATTATTTCTTAAGAAGTTTGTTTGCACCATTTAACTGTATTTTGCTTGGAATAATATGTATACTGTTATATACTGATGTATATTTATCAAACCCTCCAAGCTATGCAAATATAATAGTTATACTAATTCTTGTTTTTGCAAGTACTTTACTTGACTTTTTTGAAGAATTTCGTTCAAATAAAGCTGCAGAAAAATTAAAGCAAATGGTTGCAACTACAGTAACTGTACTTCGTAATGGAAAAGAAGTAAAAATTCCAGTAAACAAGGTAACTCTTGGCGATACTGTGCTGTTATCCTCTGGAACAATGATACCAGCAGATTTAAGAATAATTGAGTCAAAAGATTTGTTCGTAAATCAATCTTCTCTTACAGGAGAGTCTGATAGTGTAAAGAAAAATAGTATATCTGAACTTTCAAAAGAGCAGTTAGATACAATTTCTGATTTAGATACTATATGCTTTATGGGAACAGATGTAATATCTGGTAGTGGTAAGGGTATTGTAATTAAAATCTCTGACTCTACATATTTTGGGAAAATTGCAGATACATTAACTCTTGGTAAACCTAAAAATGCATTTCAAGTTGAAATCGAAAATATTAGTAAGTTATTAATAAAATTCATGTTAATAATGATTCCAATAGTTTTTGCACTTAATATATTTAAACATGGAAATATTACTGCTTTTACATTTGCAGTTGCTATTGCAATTACAATCACTCCTCTACTTCTTCCTGTTATACTATCTTCTAGTTTATCTAAAGGTGCTGTAAGAATGTCAAAGAAAAAAACTATTGTAAAAAAATTAGATTCAATAGAAAACTTTGGCGCTATGAATATTTTATGTACAGATAAAACAGGTACGCTTACTGATGGAAAAATAGTTCTTGAAAGATATTTAGACATAAAAGGTCAAGAAGATGACAGAATTCTAAAGCATGCATTCCTAAATTCATATTTTCAAACTGGTTTAAAAGATAGTATGGACCTAGCTATAATAAACAGAGCAAAGAAAATTAAACTAGATGAATTATCTACGAATTATACTAAAATAGATGAAATACCTTTTGATTTTTCTCGCAGACGTTTATCTGTAATTGTAAAAGATACTAAGAAAAAACAGATGATAACTAAAGGTGCTGTAGAAGAAATACTAAACATTTGCACTATGATAGATTATAAAGGAAAAGTATCTCCTATTACTAAGGATGTAAAAGACAATATAAGGAAGATGACTAAAAAATTAAATGAAGAAGGCTTAAGAGTTATAGCAGTATGTCAAAAAAATGATATAAATGAAATAGATAACTTTTCTGTTGCAGACGAAAAAAATATGGTATTAATGGGATTTATAGGTTTCCTTGATCCTCCAAAAGAATCAGCCAAAGCATCAATTGAAGCACTAAAAGAAGCTGGTATTAGAACTATAATTTTAACAGGTGATAATTCAGATGTAACAAAATGTGTTTGTAAAAAAGTAGGTATTGACTCAAGTCATATTGTTGTTGGAAGTAAACTTGATAAAATGACTGATACTGCAATACTTAGAATATTAAAGAAAACTAGTGTATTTACTAAACTTTCTCCTATTCAAAAAGCAAGAATTGTAAGAATACTTAGAGATTCAGGAAATGTAGTCGGATATATTGGTGATGGAATTAATGATAGTCCATCTCTTACAAATTCAGATGTTGGAATATCTGTTGATACTGCAGTAGATATTGCTAAAGAAACCGCTGATATAATTTTATTAAAGAAAGATTTAAAAGTATTAGTAGATGGTGTTACAGAAGGAAGACGTACATTTGTTAATCTAATGAAATATATTAAACTATCAACAAGTTTTAACTTTGGTGAAGTTCTATCTGTAATAGTTGCAGGTGTGGTATTACCTTTCCTACCAGAAACACCTATACAACTACTAGTTGAAGGTCTAATTTATGATTTTGGTCAGATGACACTACCTTTTGATAATGTTGACAAAGAAACTCTTGAAAATCCAAAAAAGCTTTCAGTAAAAGATCTAAAGCGTTTTATGCTATTTTGGGGACCAATTAGTTCTTGTTTTGATTTAATTATATTTGCTATATTATGGTTTGTTCTTGGAATTAAAAGTGCTGCACTATTTCAAACAATTTGGTTTAGTTATAGTATAGTTTCAAACCTTTTTGGAATGCATATTATACGTACATCTAAAATTCCATTTATACAAAGTAATGCAAATAAAATGGTATATGCTTCATCTATAATACTTATGATAGTAGGACTTATCGTTCCATTTACAGGATTTGGAAAAATGCTTGGACTAGTTCCTATGAAATTAATTCATATTGGACTAATTTTTGCTGTAAGCATTATATACTGTATTATAGCAAGTTTTGCAAAAAGAATATATATAAAGAAATACAAAGAATGGATATAACAAAAATTCCTGATACATTTTATTGTATCAGGAATTTTCATATATTTTTCATATATGTTATTACATTTTTACTTAGTCTAAAGTTAAAATCATAGGTGTATCTTTTGTAATTACAATTGTATTTTCATAATATGCTGTCATTTTTCTATCGCGAGTTGCTACAGTCCACATATCTCTTTTTACATAAACATCAGGTTTTCCTTCACATATCATAGGTTCTATAGCAATAGCCATACCTGCTTGAAGTCTAGGTCCTGTTCCTTTTCTACCAATATTTGGTACTCCTGGATCTTCATGCATTTGTTCACCAATTCCATGGCCTTGATATTCTCTTAAAAGTGAGAATCCATGTTTTTCAACATATGTTTGAACTGCGTTTGAAATATCTCCTATTCTATTTCCTTCTTTTGCAACATCACATGCAGCAAAAAAAGCATCTTTTGCTACTTTAATTAATTTTTTACAAACTGGAGATACCTCACCTACTGCATATGTACGTCCTGCATCAGATGCCCAACCATTTTTGTATGTTCCTAGATCAACTGAAACAATATCGCCTTCTTTTAAGACAACCTTTTCGCTTGGTATTCCATGTATTATTTCATCATTTACTGATGTACATATTGCCCATTTATATGTTTTTCCACCTCTATATGGACATCTTTCACCAATAAAAGCTGGAATTGCTCCATGTTCTCTCATTGCTTTTTCTGCAACATCATTTAAAAACATAGTTGTAACTCCTGGGCGTATATTTTCTTCAATTGCTTTTAGAGCTGCCTTTAGAGCTACAGCAGATTCTTTCATAAGTTCAATTTCTTTTTCATTTTTTATACTTATCATCTATATTCACGCTTTCTATTAATCTTCTAAAGCTTGTTTAACAATTTCTTCAGGATGAGCTGAAGAGTCAACAGTTTTTAGAAGGCCTTCGTTCTTGTAATACTCTAAAATATCTTTTGAATTCTTTTTATATGTATCTATTCTTGCTTTTAGAGTCTCTTTTGTATCGTCAGTTCTAACAAATAGAGGTCCTCCACAATCATCACATACATCATCAACTTTTGGTGGAAAATCTATACCATACATTTTTCCACATTTTTCACAACGTTTTCTTTCTAATATTCTTTTAAATACTAGTTCGTCTGGTGCTGTAAGTTCTATAACTTTATCAATTTTTCTTCCAAGTTCATTTAATAAATCATTTAATAAATGAATTTGACTTAATGTTCTTGGATATCCATCAAGAATAAATCCTTTTTTACAATCTTCTTGTTGCAATCTTTCTCTAAGTAAATTAGTTATTATTTCATCAGATATAAGCTCGCCCTTAGCAAGTCTATTTTTTATATCCTCGTTTGTTTTAGCAACTTCTCTTAACATATCACCTGTAGAAATATGAGCAATATCCAAAGCTTTAGCCAAAATATCAGATCTTGTTCCTTTTCCTGTTGCAGGTCCACCTGTTATAATATATACCATAAAATCACTCCTTTTATTATCATATATTTTATATATTTATATAACATATATATTATCACACAAAGTTAAAAAAAAATCAAGTGGAAAAATCCACTTGATAAATAGTTATATCCTATTAGAAATATTAAATTGTACCATAAGTATGTCTTCATCTTCAAGTTCAACAATTTCAAAATCATCTTTTCGTAATAATGCAATATGATTATACATTGCCCACACTGCAAGCTCCTCTTTAAAAAGATCGATTTTTTCATTAAAACTAAAAGATTCATAATTAAAATATATGTTATATATATCACTTACAGGTATGTCAATTATAACCTCCATTGTTTCATAACTTGATATATCAGTAAAACAAAACTCATACAGAATATTTTTAAGTAAATATAAATATATGTACTCAAGAATATTGCAACTAATTGCATAATTATTAAGACAGATATCTATTAGATTTGATTCCTCTTTATTTATAACACTTTTTATTGTAATGCCTTTTAGTGTTTCCTTAAGATTCAATTTTTCTATTAAATCCATATACAAAGAATCGACATCATTAAAAGATAAAATATTTTTATCGTCGATTAAATATTTGTATAAGGTTAAAGGGGGAATTGAGAAATTAAATATTTTAGAAAGTTTTTTTACTTCCATAACTCCTTTTAGTATATCTCCATACGGTATCCGAGTTTTTAATACAAAAGCTTTTAATTTGGTAATACTCATATTATTCACTCCTACTTATTTAATTAAATCCTAGCTTTTTTTATATTCTTTTTACCATTTTATCACCCTAAAGGTGCAAAGTCAACACATAATATATATGTTTCGTTATATTCTAAAACTCTATATCAAATTCTACATCTGTACTATTATTTTCTAAATCTTCTGTTTCATTTATAACTTTAACACTACCATTTATAAATGCTGTCACATCTATCTTATCCCCATTATAGAATAAGTTTCCAAGCATTTCATCTTCTAGTAATTTATATTCAGAAAATGTTTTACACATATCAATCCTTTTATTCAATTTTTCATTTCCAACATTTCTAATGTTATTTTTTTTAAGAAAGTAGGTAACAATAACATTTTGAATAATCTTTTCTCTATACTTAATATAGCTATTTATTTTTTCTGTTGGAATTGAAAAACATTTTGCATGCCAGAATATCTTTCTATCTTTATATGAGTTTATGAAAAAATCATAAAAATACTCTGAAAATACTGAAATAGTTTCTTGGGAAAAATAACTTGTATCAGACTGAATATCTTCAAATAATAATTTAGGATTTTCTAATATAAAACTAATTTCATCTGTTCCACAATAAGCAAAACATCCATATTTTTTAGAGAAATACTTAGCAGCATCTTTTAAAGCAGATAAAAAGCTTCCTTTATGGGAATACAAAAAATTAATATTTTCATCTTTAGTTACATCTTTTCCATCCAATCTAATAACTAATGTTTTATTACTTGAAAGCTTCATTGTATATTTTTTCTGAATTTCATTAAAATAATCTATCCACATATTATCTCCTTTACAAAAGGTAGGATAAAATCCTACCCGATATATGTAATAAAATTTCTATAACTAAGTTCGTGGAATACGTTCCAATACTAAAATTACATATATAAATATATTATACTAAATAGCAACTTTAGTCAAGGAAAAATATCTAAAATATTATTACATTATTCTATACATTTTAAATAAATTACTTACTCATCTTTAATAACATTATACTCACAAGCCCTAAGTAATCTGTTTTCAATAGCTATTCCTACTCCCTTTTTTTCTACCCCTTCAATAATACAAAAATCACAATTGTTATTATCTAGCATTCTCAAGCTTTTAAAAATATTTTTAGATACTAAATTTAAATCTGAGTTACTACCATATGAAATATAACGTACATTTTCAAAATACTCTTCATCTTCATTAGATCCAATTATAAATATATTGTTATAACTATTCTTTTTTTCATCTATTATTTCTTTTATTTTTGATATTCTTTTTTCTTTATTTTTTATACAAACCAAGACAGCCTTTGCATTTGGAGCGTAATGTCTATGTTTCATTCCTGGAGATTCAACTTTTTCTCCGTCTTTTACATCACTAAAAATATGAGAATCTATATGTACTTTAAGACCTATTTTTTCAAAATCTTCTGGCGAAACTTTTCCAGGTCTTAATATATTTACAACATCTTTTTCCACTTTTATAACAGTAGATTCCACCCCTATATTACATGCTCCTCCATCTACAATATAATCAACTCTATCTTTTAATTCTTCAAATATATCATCAACATTGGTACCACTAGGTTTACCAGATATATTAGCACTAGGTGCAGCTATAGGGACACCTGATGTTTTTATTAGTTCTCTTGCAATAATATTTTCTGGCATCCTTATACCAACAGTTTTAAGTCCACATGTTACGTTATCTGGTATACTCCCTTTCTTTGACAAAATAATAGTTATAGGTCCTGGCATAAAATTATCTATAATCTTTTTTTCAACATCTGATATTTTTTCTACAACCTCACTTAACATTTCTTCATCACATACGTGTACAATAAGTGGGTTATCAGTTGGTCTTCCTTTTGCTATAAAAATTCTATTTACAGCATCCTTATCAAATGCATTTGCTCCAATTCCATATACTGTTTCAGTTGGAAAAACCACAATTTTTCCTTTATCTATTGCCTCTGCCACTTCAAACATTTCTTCTTTATTTATATTATTTTTAAAATTAATTATCTTCTCCATAATTTCACCATACCTATTATACCACATTATGCAAGTAAAAGGTTGCCAATTAAATTGACAACCTTTTTTATTAAAACTTAAATTAATAAATTATTTTTAAAATAAATTTATAATTATTTTCTCCAAGTTTTTCAATTTTCTCAATATTTCCTAACTTATGAAAACTAAGCCAAGCACTTAATTGCTTTTCAAAATCTTTTAAAGCATCTTCCTCATTCTCACATTCAACAAGTTCTATGATTTGCGAAATTGAAATATGCATTTGAAAATAAAAATAATTATCATTTCTACTTAAGCTGTTTATAAATGCCTTAATAATTGCTGGCCAAAGTCTCTCACTTAAAAATGAAAATAGCTTAAAATTTATGCAATATTCTCCATCTACACTATTTTTCATTGCTAAAAGATTTGCTCTTTTACTAGTATAATTTGAAGTTTCCAAAATATAGAACTTCCTATCTAATGATAAATATAAAATTGAATTTAATTTTTCAATTTTATCTAAGCTATACATAAGATAAGCATTCGATAAATATCCATACAGCTTTTCCTCATTTAATGAAAAAACTAATGGTCTAAGTATATCAAACGTCTTTTTTATTAAAATTAATGATTCACCAAGCCGTAAATTTTCTTTTCCTGCAAAACCAAGATAAATCTTATCCAAAATGAAAGCCTCCTTGTAAATATTAATCATACAAATCTATTATTTATATGTATATATATAATATCACTTTTTCTTATTTATGTCAAGAAAAAAGAGCGTATCATATATTATGATAGCCCTTTTTGATATTTATTCTTCAACGTCTTCAGTTTCAACTTCTACAGTTTCACTTCTCTTTTTGCCTATATTTTCATCTTTAACTTTTCTACATTGTCTTTCAATCTTACTAATTAAAGACTCTACTCCATAATATAAATCATCTACATCATCTTCTGCAAGATAAGTATGTGATTTATATTCAATTCTCATATCTACATGTTGTTTTCCTTTTGTAGAAGCAGTATATGTAACATGGCAAAGAGTATCCTCGTCAAAAAACTTGTTTAGCTTTTGTATCTCTTTATAAACAAATTCTATAATTGCATCTGTAACTTCAATACGAAGTCCTGTTAAATCTAATTTCATAGTATCACCTCACACTTATATTATACAATATATTTTCAAATTTTCAAGTATATATATGTTTTTCATAAAATTTTCACTTTATTTTTATAAACTACATGAATAAAATTTAACAAAAAGACATTTATTGACATTTTTTTCTCTATATAATATAATATTGAAAATACATATATATCCATAATTCATTAATTAGGAGGTAATTTGCATGAAAAATCAAGAAGCCTTACTTCAACCAAGTAACGTGCATCTCTCGAATTGGGAAGAAATTTTTCTTTTTTTAAAAGGCTATGCTATTTCAAAAAAAATGCGAAATACATTAATTGCTTTAAGTGTTGCATATCAACTTCATGCAGGCCAAAAAAGAAAAGGTGGAGCTCCATATATAATCCATCCTTTAGAAGTTGCATCCTATTTAATTAATTTAAATATCGATGATGACAATATAATATCTGCTGCTATTTTACATGATGTTGTTGAAGATTGTAATATTGAAAATCCATATCAAGATCTTGGACAAAAGTATGGACTAAACAAAGAAATAATTGATATTGTTCTTTTGTTAACTAAATCCAAAGATTATAAAAAAACAGACCCAACACAAGAAATTTATTACTCTAAAATAAAGGAAAATAAAAAAGCAATTATTATAAAGCTATCTGACAGAGCAAATAATTTATCAACTATTGATGCTTTTACTAAGGAAAAAATGATAAGCTACGTAAGTGAAACCAAAGAACTTGTTTTTCCAATATGTAAATATGGAAAGTCATATTATCCTGAATACTCAAATGCAATTACAATCATGAAATATCAAATGGTTTCAATCTGTGAAACTATTGAATCATTATATGATATTTCGCCTATTCCTACCAGTCCAACCAAGTATAGAAAAACTTTAATCTTCATACGTGGCTTTGCAAAAGGCAAAAAAATGCCAAATACATTAAAAGCTTTAGCCCTTTCAGAAAGACTACATGAAGGTCAAAAAAGAAAATGTGGTGATCCTTTTATTATTCATCCATTAAGAGTTGCTTCATACCTTATTTCATTAAAAGTATATGACGACGCAACTATTGCAGATTCTCTTCTTCACGAGGTATTTAAACATTGTAATATTAAAAGAGATTCTAATGATTTAGTATCAAAATATGGTTTAGATCCAGAAGTTCTAGAATTAATTAGGCTTGTATCCAAACCAGATAATTTATCTAATGAGGAATATTATAACAAGCTTAAGTTAAACTATAAAGCTCTACTTATAAAATTATCAAACAGAGCTAATACTTGTACAAGGCTAAGTGTTTTAAACCAAAATGAAAGAAGTGAGTATATATTAGAAAATCGTGAATATATATATCCTCTTTGCACTTATGGAAAAGCATATTATCCTGAATACTCTGATCAGATTGTAAATATGAAATATCATATTTCTTCAATTTGTAGAGTCGTAGAATCAATTATTAATTAAAAAAATACCCAGTATAATTAAAATAATTATACTGGGTGTTGTTTACCATAAAAGATCTAATTATGATTTATATCATAGTTTAACAATAACATTCAAATCCTTCATCATCTTCTGTGGGATCATAGTCGTCCTCACAATGATTACGATTGCCAAACAATTCTGAAAATAAATTTTGAAAATTTCCTCCAGGAAAGGCATTATTGAATTTTGAAAGTTTTTCACTTATGTTTACATGCTTAAACTCACCCTTTTTATTTTCAGCGGAGTTTTCCCATGATATCTCATACATTATTGCTTTGCCATCATTATCATCATCAGTTATTTTGATAACATCAAAGCCATCTGTAAGTAATATGTCAATTGTGTCATCACATAAGGTGCAAACATCAACAGGAATTTTGGACTCCACATCCTCATTTTTCATGTATTTTTCAATTAAACGCATTACATAGTCGTACTGTCTTTCAACTGTTACTTTTTTTACTTCAGATGCATACATAATAAAGTCTCCTTTTTAAGTAAATAGTTATAAATATATAGTAATCCTTCTTAATAGTAAAGGAAGTTTCCTATACATTTAAATGATTGCGAACATTTATATTATATCAAGCTTTACATAAAATGTCAATACTCAACATAAAAATAGAGTAAGTTTTTGTATAGCTACTTACTCTACTTGCTCTTTTTATTTACCCTAACAAATCAAACATATCCATTTGTTCAGAACGTGGCATTCCATCAAGGCAACCATTTTTTTGAAGTGTCTCAAGTGCAACTTTACCTATTTTTGCCTCGTATAATGAATATATAACATTATACGAGACAACAAATATGGACGTACAGAGGAAGTACTTGAATGTGAAGATTGCAATAATTGTAAATACAAAAACGATTGTTGCCCTAAGGCAAAGAATAATAGAACAATAAGAATAAATAGAGAATTAACATCAATGCATGAAGAAGTTTTAAGAAATCTTTGTTCTATACATGGTGCCCTACTTTGTATGAATAGAAGTATACAAGCGGAAGGAACATATGGAATTATAAAAAATGATAAAGCATATAAAAGAATAAAAAGACGAGGAATGAATAATGTTATTTTAGAGTTAACATTAATTTCTTGCGGTTTTAATTTATGCAAATATCATAATAAAAAAATGAGAATTGAAAAGTGCGCATAGAACATATAACTTACATAAAACAGATATGACTGATGTCATACCTACTGTTTTTGTGCTTTAAAAAGAAAAAATTATAATAATTTTAGTAAATTCTTAGTGAATTTTGTAAAAAATAATAGCCAAGTTCAAAATTGAACTTGGCTATTATTTTTTATTAAAACTTGAATTAATATATTATTTTTAAATTAAACCGATAATTATTCTCTTCAATTTTTTCAAATCCCTCAATATCTCCTAACATATGAAAATCAATCCAATCATAAAATTGCTCTTCAAAATATTTCAAGGCATCTTCCTCATTCTCACAGTCAACAAATTTTTTAGTCTGTGCCAATGATATTTGCATTTTAAAATAAAATAATTAATTTTTTTTGTTCAAGTTATTTATAAATGCTTTAGTAATAGCTGGCCATAATCTTTCACTAAAAAAAAGAATAGCTCATATATTTATCATTGAAATATTTTAAAATTTTTTCATGATTTAGTCCTGCTTATTATATATTATAATAGCTCTCTTAAATATTTATTCTTCAACTTCTACAGTTTCACTTCTCTTTTTGCCTATATTTTCATCTTTAACTTTTCTACATTGTCTTTCAATCTTACTAATTAAAGACTCTACTCCATAATATAAATCATCTACATCATCTTCTGCAAGATAAGTATGTGATTTATATTCAATTCTCATATCTACATGTTGTTTTCCTTTTGTAGAAGCAGTATATGTAACATGGCAAAGAGTATCCTCGTCAAAAAACTTGTTTAGCTTTTGTATCTCTTTATAAACAAATTCTATAATTGCATCTGTAACTTCAATACGAAGTCCTGTTAAATCTAATTTCATAGTATCACCTCATACTTATATTATGCAATAAATTTTTAAATTTTCAAGTAAAAGTATTGCTTTAATTTAAATTTTAAAAATTTAACAATATAATTAAAAGTATAATATTTTATTTACATTTAATCTATTTTTGATATATTTATATTTACTAATAAATCTGTGTAATATCTTTTAATTTATTATATTTTATTTTTAATTTAAAAACACTTGGTGAATTAATTTTTAATATTCTATCTTTATACTTTAGTTCACAATCTTTATTAAGTGTACAAAATTTACTTAAATAGAACTTAATAGCTGCCCCGTGACTTATTACAGCTATGCTCTTACAAGAATTACTAGAATTAATCAAATCATTAAAAAAATCACTCATTCTACGAGAAACTTCTATATTACTCTCACCATCTTCATTTTTTAATTTTTCATCAAGTAATTGCTCCTTAGTATATGATAATTTTTTATTTTTTTGCATTTTTTTTAAATTTTCTAAATTTCCGTAATTTCCTTTCATTCAATCTTTCATCAATGTTTATATCAATATTATTAATTTTAGCTATATATTTTGAAGTAGCAATTGCTCTTACGTAATTACTACTCCACAAAGTATCAATATTATTTAATTCTTTTAATTTACAAATTTCTTTTGCCTTTTTTTCTCCCTCAATAGACAAAATAATTTTCTCATTTTCTATTTGGCTACTCTCCTCTACATTTTTTATTCCCTTTAATTTTAATTGTTCCGAATGCCTAATCAAAAAAATATCCATGTATTCTAACCCCCATTGAATCTTTAACAACATAATATTATATGGTAAATATTTTATAAACACCTACCATATATAATTTATCCTAACAAATCAAACATATCCATTTGTTCGGAACGTGGCATTCCATCAAGGCAGCCATTTTTTTGAAGTGTTTCAACTGCCACTTTACCTATTTTTGATTTCATAGCCATATCTTCTATTGACGTAAACTTACCATATTTTTCTCTTGCTTGAACAAGTTTATTTGCATCTACCTCTCCAAATCCTGTAAGCTTTGAAAGTGGAGGTCTAAGTTTATGTCCCTCAACTTTAAATTTCTTAACATCAGATTTGTATATATCTGCAGGTAAGAATTCTATACCTCTTTCATTCATTTCAAGTACTAATTCAAGTATTGGATACATATTTTTATCTTTAGGTGCTGCTTTATTCCCTTGTAAATCAATCTCTTTCATTTTAGCTCTTACTTTTTCTTTTCCATATAGCATAGAGTCACTATCAAATTCATCTGCTCTTATAGACATGTAAGCTGCATAATATGCTTCAGGCATATGAACTTTGTACCACGCAATTCTAAATGCATTTGTAACATAGGCTGCAGCATGAGCTTTTGGAAACATATATTTTATCTTTTTACATGAATCTATATACCATTCTGGCACACCATGTTCCCTCATTTCTTCTTCATATTCTGCCCATTTTACAGGATCTTTTAATGCCTTACCTTTACGTACAACCTCCATTATTTTAAATGCATGTCCAGGCTCTAATCCTTTATCCATTAGATAAACCATTATATCATCTCTACAACATATTGCCTCTTGAAGTGTGACTGTTCCCTCCTCTATAAGTGACTGAGCATTTCCAAGCCACACATCAGTACCATGTGAAAGTCCTGATATTCTAATAAGTTCATCAAAAGTTGTAGGTTTTGTATCAACTAACATTCCTCTAACAAATTTTGTTCCAAATTCTGGTATTCCATATGAACCAACTTCAGAATTTATTTGTTCAGGAGTTACACCTAGAGCTTTAGTTGATGAAAATATTGACATTGTTTCAGGATCATCTAGTGGTACCTTAGTTGGATCTTTTCCTGTTATATCATATAGCATCCTAATTACTGTAGGATCATCATGGCCAAGTATATCTAGTTTTAATAGGTTTTTATCAATTGAGTGATAATCAAAATGTGTTGTTTTTATTGTTGAATATGGATCATCGGCTGGATGTTGTACTGGACAAAATTCAAATATTTCTCTTCCTTTAGGCACAACTACAATACCTCCTGGATGCTGACCTGTTGTTCTTTTTATTCCTGTGCATCCTACAGATATTCTGTTAATCTCTGCTTCTCTTTGCTGTATATTTCTTTCAGCAAAATAATTTTTAACAAATCCATATGCTGTTTTATCAGCAATTGTTCCAATTGTCCCAGCTTTATATGTAGTACCTCTACCAAATATAACCTCTGTATATTTATGTGCCTCAGCTTGATATTCTCCTGAAAAGTTTAAGTCTATATCCGGTTCTTTATCTCCATTAAATCCAAGGAATGTTTCAAATGGTATATTCATTCCATCTTTATCCAATTTATGTCCACATTTTGGACAATCTTTATCTGGAAGATCAAATCCATTTTGACATCCATAATCTGAAAAGTCTGAATATTTACAATTAGGACATCTATAATGAGCTTTTAAAGAATTAACCTCAGTTATACCGGTCATATATGCTGCAAGTGATGAACCAACAGATCCACGCGAACCAACAATATATCCATGATCATTAGAATCCCAAACAAGCCTTTGTGCAATAATGTACATAACTGAATATCCATTTGAAATAATAGAGTTTAACTCTTTATCTAGTCTTTCTTGTACAATTTGTGGCAATGGATCACCATAAAGGCTATGTGCTTTTTCATATGCTATATTCCTTATTTCTTCCTCACAACCATCAATATGTGGTGGACATTTTTCATCAGAAATTGGGCTTATTCTATCACACATATCTGCTACTTTATTTGTATTTGTTACAACTATCTCATATGCTCTTTCAGGAGTTAAATATGGAAATTCTTCTAACATTTCTTTTGTAGTTCTAAAATATAAAGGGGCTTGCATGTCCGCATCATCAAAACCTTGACCAGCTTGAAGTATTCTTCTATATATTTCATCTTCTTTGTTTAAGAAATGAACATCACATGTACCAACTGTAAGTTTTCCAAGCTTATCTCCTATATCAATTATTTTTTTGTTAATATTGATAAGATCTTCATGAGTTAACTTAAATATAGTATACTCTTTATCCTTATCATCCATTTCTTTATTATAATTTTTATTTTTCTTTTTTATACCTCTTGTATAAAATTCATTATTTCCAAGTGGTTGTATTTCTAAGTAATCATAATAACTTGCAACTTTTTCTAATTTTTCTTCACTTTCATTTCTAATAATTGCTTGGTACAGTTCTCCTTGTTCACAAGCACTTCCTAAAATTAATCCCTCTCTATACCTGTTTAACATAGATTTAAAAATCTTAGGTTTCTTTTTAAAATAATGTAAATGAGAATATGATATTAATTTATATAAATTTTTAAGTCCAACATAATTCTTGGCAAGGATAATTATATGATAAGCTTTTTCACCTAATATATCACCAATAATTTTTTCAGTATGAGCAAAACTATTTATTTTAATACCTTTTTTCTCTAAATCTTCATCCATCCTAATAAATACCTTAGCTGTTGCTCTTGTATCATTTATTGCTCTGTGGGCTCCTTCTAGTGAAATTCCAAGTTCTTCTGCTATAGTACCAAGTTTCTTGTTTGGAAAAGCAGGATATAGCTCTTTTGCAATCATTAAAGTATCTATTATTGGATTTTTAAATTTATCTTTAAGGCCTTCTTTTTCAACAAAGTAATTTAAAAATCCTATATCAAAATCTGAATTATGTGCAACAAGTGTACATCCATCCATAAAATCCAAGATTTCTGGTAATACTTCTTCGATTGTTGGTGCATCTTTTATCATTTCATCAGTTATATGAGTAAGTTCTTGAACCTCTTTTGGAATATGCCTTTCTGGATTTATAAAAGTGGTATATTCATCTATAATTTGTCTGTTCTTTACTTTACAAATTGCAATTTCAGTTATTTTATCCATTTTATTTGGATTAAATCCTGTGGTTTCTAAGTCAAATACACAATAAGTATCTGGAATATTTGCATCTACCTCAACATCATCAACCAAATATCCCTCTATTCCATATATTACCTTTATTGGTGCGTTATCCAAAATATCTTGAGTAGAAACTTTACTTTTACCAGTTTTTTCCTTAGCTAGTTTTTCGTAATTATCACAGATAACATGGTTTGCTTCTGGAAAAGATTGAGCAACACCATGGTCAGTTATAGCTACTGCATTATGTCCCCATCTTATTGCTTGTTTTATTATATCAGTAGCACTACTTACTCCATCCATTGCACTCATTTGAGTATGCATATGTAATTCTACTCTTTTTTCCTCTGCATCATCTGTTCTTTTTTCTTCATCACTTCTATCTGCTTTTACAATATTATGGGTCATTATACTTAATTCATTTGAAAAAGTATCTATACCAGCCTTTCCCTGAAGTAAAATATAATCTCCTTTTTTTAAAGCTTTTTTCTCTGTTAAATTTTCTAATTTTTTCTTATCTACAAATATTTTGCAACAAATTGTACTTGTTTTATCTGTAACATCTATAGAAATTAAAGTTTTACCATTTTTAAGCTCTCTATCTTCTCTTCTAAATATTTCTCCCTCAATACACACTCTTTGTTCACTAGGTGCTAGATCTACTATCTTTTTTATATTTTTATCTCTAATATCTACGCCATATATTACATTATCTGGTTGTGGTTCTTTAGCAAGTTTTCTATCTAATTTCTCATCTTCAGTAAGTGGTTTTCTAGGTGTAAATGCTTTCTTTTCTTGAGGTGGTGGAGTAGGTATAGCATTTGGATCTACTATAGGTCTTTCAACCTTTACGAATTTTATTTCATCTGATATATTACTTTTAACTCCTTGCTTTTCTTGTATTAACACGTTTGTTTCTACTCCATATTTTGTTTTAAAATCTAGTGCCATATATTTATCAATCTTTTTTAATTTAAGAAAATTTGCATAAGGAAGACTTAAATTAATTTCAACATTATCTGAAATATTAATATCTGAATTATTAAAAACATGTTTAGTAAAATCATATTTTTCTTTTACATCATTAATAACAGAATTAACATCATCTAATGTTATATTCTTTTTTTCTCCTAAAAATTTATATTCTATTTTAAATGAATTAAGTTCATAAGTTTTTTTGGCTTCTAGTTCAAATCTCTCAATTTCTGGAAGTGAAATATTATCATTACTTGAAGTATATAAAATTACTGAATTAAGTTTTTTTGAAAATTTTATTTCATCGACGTTTGCAAGTGCGAATTTATCTACATTTGATACACAGTTAAAAAAAACATCTTTTACATTCTTTGGCAATTTTTTCACTTCCTTTTTTCTTTTCATATTATACTATTTTTTGACAAAAAAGTCCATATATTTAAATCAAGTAAATATAAATTTAAATTATTAATTTTTATATAAAAAATATGTAACTAATATAGTCAAGTTTTTTCAAAATTATGAAAAAAACTTAGAAGCATTTAATACTTTTTTAATTTTTGTGTACAAAAAATACTAGAATAACCAATTAGTTATCCTAGCATTTATATTAAGTTATTTATTAGAACTTTTTTTAACTTTATTTTTACCTTTATTTTTATTTAAAATAACAAGTGTAACTATTGAAATTACAATCATAGAAATTGCAACTACAAGAATGATATCTCCTGTATCAACATTTGTAAATATTTCTTTTTGAATTTCATTAGATATATCAATGCTAATATTTCTATTGTCTTTTGTTATCTCAAATTCATATGATTTTTCATTTAGTTTATATCCTTCAGGTGCTTCAATTTGAGTTATTCTATATTTTCCAACTAAAAGTTCATTGAAGTTTAAAATTCCACTTTCACCAACTATTTTTTCAATAGTTACAAATGTTTCATCAATACTTCCATCTTCTTTTAACTTTTCTAGTTTAAATTTAGCTCCTGATAATATTTTACTACCATCTGAGTTATCAATATTTTTCAATGATAAATTTCCTTTAATTAATGAATAAGTATATGTAATAACTGTAGGTTCTTCTTTCATAGTACCAGAAACATTATCAGAATTTTGTTTTAATTCATATCCATAAAATTCTTTATTTTGTGCTTCATAGTTATCTCCAACTTTTCCATTAATTATAGTTGATTCTTCTAATTTACTTCCATCCTCTAAAATGTAATTTACAATAACAACGGCATCTTTTCTTTCAAATTTAACTACAATTGATTTATTATCTTGTACATTTGTAAATTTATCTAGTGTATATGTACCATCAGCATTCGGAGTAAATTGTATGTCAATATCATTTACTTTTATACTAGAAATCCTATAACCGTAATCTGGTGTTATAACAATATCTTTTTTAGAATTTCCGTAATATGTAACTGTTTCATACACTTCATCGTTTTGTCCTGATATTTTTCCACCATTACCATCAACTTTTGTTAAAATATTATACTTTTTAATCACATTTTCAACATTTAATCCATTTATATTTTTATCATAACCAGTAACATCTACACAATCAACTGTATAGGTTATAACATTACCTGAGTTATCATATTTTGGTAAATTATCAAAAGTATGTGTTTGACTATTTGCTGTTGTGTTTGTAATAGTATATGTACCTACAACGTCATTATTATTTTTTAGTTTAAAAGTAAAACTATTTGGTCTTACATTATTTTCGTTATTATTATCATTCCAAGTATTTGTAACTGTCACACTTACTTTATCATCAGGTACGGTAAATTTATTAGTTATTGTATTTGTCGTAGAATCAATTGTTTTTGAATAAAATTCAAAATCTCCTTCATTTACTTCTTTTAAATTTATTGTATATACGATTTCATTTCCTAAATTATCATATTTTAATAGATTTTCAAAAGTATAACTTTGTGTATCAGAAGTTGTATCTGTTAGAGTATGACTATTTTTTAATACGCCATTTGCATACAACTCAATTATAATACTACTTGGTCTTTTTAAGGCACTATTATTATTATCATCCCATTTATTAGTAGCAGTTATATTTATTTTTTCATCAGGCACAGTAAATTTATTTGTCACTGTGTTTGTAGTATCATCAACTGTTTTTGTATAAAACTTAAGATCACCTTCATTTGCCTCTTTAACATTTACAGTATAATTGTATTCATTCCCATTTACATCGTATTTATCTAAATCTTTAAAAGTATAACTTTGCGTATTTGTACTTGTGTTAGTTACGTTATAGTTTTCTTTTAAGTTTCCATTTTGATATAACTCAACAATTATACTACTAGGTCTTTTAGCAGCTATATTATTGTTATCATCCCAAACATTTGTAACTGTCACATCTTTTTTATTATATTCATAATAGTAAATAACAGTTGTATTTTCTTCCGTATATACTCCTTGAGTATTATTACTACTATTTCTATATATGTATCCTGGTATATCTTTCTTTTGTGTTGTATAATTTTCTCCTATTTTACCTGTTAGTTCATATCCATAACTCTTTTGTATCTCATTACCACTAGTATCATAATCTTTATATGTAATTTCGTTATTATTTAAATCTAAATATTTTACTATTATTTTTGAGTCTTTTACAACTAAACCTGCATTTTCATATTCTTGTTTAAGTACTGGACTAGCAATTGAGTTTAATTTTTTTATAACGGAACTCTGCATTTTGTTATTTACATTATTAAATTTACTATTTATACTTAAATCACTACCAACATTTGATGTTGTAAGTTTATATTTGCTATCAGTTGTAATTTCAACTATGTAATCATCTTTTGGAATAGATGAAAATTCATATTTTCCATTTTCATCTGTTGTAGTTTCAAGAACTACAGTAGTTGAGTCTGATTTCTTTAATGTCACTGCTACACCTTTTGCATATGATTCGCCAGAATCTTTTATTCCATTTTCATTTGTATCATACCAAACCATACCTGAAATCTTTCTTGTTACAACATTTGCGCCAACAGCAGTAGTTTGTATTGGATCTGTATTTTTACTTGTCTGAGCAGATGCTATATTTACATATGAATCTCCATCGTTATTATCTGATGTTTTTAAATATACATCAATTTTCACAGATGCTTTTTCTCTTACTTCACCTTTTATAGCAAAACTTGTTGCCTCTTCATTTAAAATATTTCCAATAACTTTTTCTGTCCAAATATCTGAAACTCCTATATTACTATCTTTTGCGCTTAAATTTCGTGCATCAGTATTATTTGTTATATATAGTTGCAAATTATCATTTGAAATACTTGCATCATTTGATGTTTGATGTATATCAATATGATCAAGTTTATATGAGCCATTAAATGAACTTCCCCTAGTATCACCATTATATGGTAAGATATCTATAAGTTGAAAATCAGGAACTGTAGAATCTGTTTTATTTAAATATGTAAGTGTATACTTTATAGTTCCATCTTTTTCTATCACAGGTGTACTTACTTCTTTATATAATCTATGTGCTGCCAAATTTGTAACTTGAATTTCGGAAGTCACTGTTCTCTTTGAAACTATAGGATTTCCTACCTTATCCCTATCTGCATATATTACAGCTGTATTTGTAAGTTTAGTTGAATTCTCTGTTTCTTCATTGATTTTTGCCTTAAATTTTATAGGAGAAATTTCACTTCCAACGTTACAGCCATATATTTCCCACACTAGAGTTGTCGTTCCATCTGAATTCAATGTAACCTCTGGATCAGAATAATTCTCTGTACTTCCCTGTACATATGTAAGTCCTTTATCAAGCTTATCTGTTATTTTTACAGTAACTCCAGAAATATCATTATTTGCTTCACTATATTTTGATAGAGATGGTGTAATTTTGTATGTAACTTCACTTTCATTTCTACCTAAGTCAAATATACTTTTAGAGTTTCCTGAATTATCTAATGAATCTATAGAAATATTTTGCTTAGCTCCCAATACTAATAATGATGTTCCTCCTCTGTAATCGTTATTATCTAAATAATTTCCTTCATCATCATATTCTGATTTTACGTAATTAATATTACCAGAATCGTATATAGGAGTTGGATATGTAAACGGTTCATTATTCTTAATTGTATAAATACTTCTATCTAATGTATCTAGCCACATTTGTGTTTTTTCAGAAAATCCGTATACAGTTCCTGCCTTTGCATCATTCTTTATTCTTAAAGGAATATTAATCATATTATTCCCACCTGACGAAGCAGCAAGATTTCCACCAGTAGATTCCAAATATACTCCTATACAAATCTTATCTGCAGGTATATCTGATATATTTTCATACCAATCTAAATCTTCAACATTAGCATTATTCATTTCCTCTTGTGACAACCAATTTGTTCCATCTTTTTTCGTTAAATACACAAGATTAAATTCCATACTTCCATCAAAATTTCTTTTAATATATTTTTTTCCATTTGGAGCAAGTCTCGGTTCAACACAATTTCCATCAAATTTTACTAGGTTATTTACTGCATTTACATCTGATTCATTTGTTTGACCTAATACAAGTTTTGAAGATGCATAAACATCTTGACCAACATATCCATAAGCATCACCTTTGGCTGGTTGTGTTGCTAATAATGCTAAATTATCTGCTGATAAATATAATAATTGTGAATAAGTTCCTGCTTTTGTTATATCATGTTCTACTACAGACTGATCATCATCATTTTTCATTTGATTTGTTATAACCTCATTAGAAAGTGAATTTATATTCATGTTTGAATCAGATACTGTTAGTTTACACTTTCTACCCTCAATAGTTGTTTCATCATTTAGTGGTACAAACACTTGAAAATACCCTGCTGAAAAGCATCCAACATTATTTTTATAATTTATTTTACTATGTACACTTTCATAATACTCAAAGTCATATTTTGGAAATATGCCATCAAATGCATAACCATTAATAGTAGTACTAATTTTTCCACCATTTTGAGTCATGCTAATTTCTCCAGAGTTATATATTGATTCATCTCTATTGGATGTGATAATACCAAGTGGAGCCACTCCTCTTGCATATTTTACTGAAGCAATATTAAAGTTCATATCCCTATTTTCTATATTTCCATATGAATTTGCTTTATTAATTTTATAATTCCAAAGGACAGGGGTAACTGTTGATGTTATATCCTCTAAAATACCACTTTCATTTGGTCTTTCTAATTTCAAATCAATATCGAAATTTATATCACTCTTAGGTACTTCTAGTCCCTTTATTCCTTTTGCTTCATCTTGATTATATAACTGCAACACTATTCCATATCCATATATTCTTCCAACTTTATCTTCACCATCATAGTTTACTGTTACTTTATTTGAAGTATATGTATTTCTTTTTAATTGAATGTTATAATTTGCAGCTGCACTTGCTTTTAAAGTATCTATATCATTAATAGTAATTTTTTCAGAATCATCATTTCCTTCAATCCAAAATTTAAATTGCGGAGTGATTTCTAAATCGTTTGGTGCACCTAATACATCTAATACAATTTCTATATTTTGTTTTCCTGGTACAGTTACTTCTTGATCACTCATATGGTATTTTGCAGAAAATACCCTTCCATTTTCACTTACACTAGCTGTACCTTCAGTCCATGACATTGAATCTATATCCCATGAAACTACACCTACGCAAGACTCAGGCAAGGTAACTTCTACATTTATATCTCCACCCGTTATACTTGTAGCAGTTTGTCCGTCTTTTATCTTCATTGTAGTTTCTATATTCCAGCTTACTTTATCAAAGCTTCTTACAATATTATCAGTTTGACTTACATCATTTCCTCTTCCTTCAGTTGTATCAAAAGGTGCTGTTCCTGTTTTTCTATTAGTTATAACAGCTGAATTAACGACACCTTGTCTTCCAACTCTTTCAACGTCGCCAAACTTTTCTCCTATTTTTCCAGAACTATAATTGTAACTTAACTTAATACCTGTTAAGCCACAAAAAACAACTAGTACCGCAACTAGGCACCACGTTATCTTACTTTTAAATATTTTTTTAGTCTTTTCCTCACGTGGCATAAATTTCTTTTTCTTTCCTTTCATATGATCCTCCTCTTTAATTTAAAACATATCAAAATAAGCGTATTTTATTCATACTATATATATTTTACAACTTTCTTCAAAAATATACAATATTTTTTTAAAAAATAACATATAATACAGAAAAAACGTACCTAAGTACGTTTTTTAAAAATTTCTAATTTTTGTTGCATTACCGGAGTTCAACATTTCAATATGTTCAAGTGACTTTCCTGTTCCTATAGCTACACATGATACTGCATCTTGTGCAATCATAACTGGAATTCCTGTTTTTTCTTCAATTAACTTATCTAATCCATAGACAAGTCCCCCTCCACCAGTTATATATATACCTCTTTCTGATACATCAGCTGCAAGTTCAGGAGGTGTTTCTTCTAAAACTGAATGTATTCCATCAACTAGTTGCTCAGCACATCCATTAAGTGCTTCTAATGCTTCATCAGATGTAAACTCAAACTCAACAGGAAGTCCAGATGCAAGATCTCTTCCCTTTACACTCATTCTTTCAGTAACAGTTTTGGGATACATACACCCAATATTGATTTTTATATCCTCTGCAGTTCTTTCTCCAATTACAATATTTCTATTTTTCTTTATATATTTCATTATTGCTTCATCAAATTTATCACCAGCAATCTTCAATGAACGGCTCTTTACTGAACCTCCTAAAGATATTACAGCAATATCTGCAGTACCTCCACCAACATCTAAAATCATACTTCCATATGGTTTAGTTATATCAAGTCCAGCACCTATAGCAGCCGCAATTGGTTCTTCAATAAGATAAACCTTTCTTGCTCCAGCATGGGTTGCAGCATCAATTACAGCTTTTCTTTCTACCTCAGTTACACGAGATGGAACACATACCATTATTCTTGGAGAAAATACAAATTTTCCACAAACTTTATTGATAAAATATTTTAACATTTTTTCAGTTACAGTATAATCTGAAATTACTCCATCTTTTAATGGCCTTATTGCTATAATGTTACCAGGAGTTCTTCCAAGCATTTTTCTAGCTTCTTGACCAACAGCTAGAACTTCTCCAGTCGTTTTATCTATGGCAACTACAGATGGTTCTCTTAGCACAATTCCTTTTCCTTTTACATATACAAGTATTGTAGCTGTACCCAAATCAATTCCAATATCTTGTCCAAAAATCACTATTTTCTCCTCCTATTTTCTGTTACAATTATATTACATTTTGGTTTCAATTGCAATATATTTAACAAAAGTTAGTAAACTTTTTACAATATATAATATCTGTAATTTTTTTAAAAATATTCAAAAAAATATAATTTATATAATATATTTTTAAATTTAAATTTATTTGTAAAAACATGTAATAATTATAAAAAAAATAATATATTTAATACTTTAAATCTATACGATTTTAAATAAATTTATATGATAAAAAAGATAAAAACTATTTCATATGTATTGAGAAATAGTTTTTAAATTTATTTATTATTTTTTAACTGGCTTTAGGATTTTCATGACTATACTTACGCTTTGTTGCCATACCTCCTCTTATATGTCTTTCCGCTTTGTTTATTTCTAATACCTTTTTTGCATCTCTTGCAAGTGAAGGATTTACTTTCTCTAGTCTTTCTGAAATATCCTTATGTACAGTTGACTTACTAATATTAAATTTTTTTGCTGTTTGTCTTACTGTGCTTTTTGTTTCAATAATATACGTTGCAAGCAACTTTGCTCTTTCATCAATATCTGACATTTCAAAATCTCTCCTTTTCTACAATTTATTTATACTAGTATTCTATTCTAAGCAATTTAAATTTATTCATAAACTTACAACAATATTATTTAAATATATATGTAGGATCTACATTATTGTTATCCTTAAAAAGTGTAAAATGTAAATGTGCTTCATCCTTTATTTCCCCTATAGATGTATTTGAAACTTTACCTATTACCTGACCTTTAGTAACTGTTTGTTTTTCCTTTACACTAACTTTAGAATTTAAATTAGAGTAACTACTTTTATACCCCTGTCCATGATCAATCACTACAGTTGTTCCATAGAATGAGTCATCATATACCTTTTCAACTGTTCCTTTTTCAATTGATTTAACATTTTCACCTATTTGAGAAGAGATATCAATTCCATCATGTGTTTTCCATAATTCTAAAGTTTTAGAATAAATAACTTTATCAATAGAATATGGCTTTTGTATCTGACCATTCAATGGCTTAGAAAAAGTCAATGGCTTTACAGTTACTTTATTCTTTGTCTTTGTTGTATTAGTATTAGAAGAACCTTTAGTTTCACTTTTTTTGGCTTCAGCTGCATTTGAATTTACTAAATTTTCTCCTTCATTTGCATTTTCATCAATACTGCTTATTGTAGATACCACGTTATTTTTCTCGTTATCACTACTTTGTTCGTAAAAATCATAGTCTTCCTTTGCAAATAAATTATATGCCTTAAATGTTATGGCAACACTTGCAGTTCCAAGTACAAGCATTCCAAAAAGCAAGACATAATACCCCTTAGATAAATTACCTTTATTTCTAAAAAGATTTTCAAGAGATTTTTTTATATTTATTTTTTTATTATCTTTGACGTAGGCACCTTTTCTTCTTCTTTTTATATTTTCTTCATTAATATCTGTTTTTTCCTCCTTTTTATTATTTTTAAGTTTAATTGTGCCTTCCTTATTAAATACTTTATTAATTTTTATTTTCATACCTAAATATCTCCTTTGTACATTATGAATACATCTGCAGTATATAAAATGTTTTCACCTCCAGAATTACAGATTATATTATATATATATTCATAACATGTCCAAAATATTACTGTTTGTCCTAAAAGATATATCAAAAATCTCTAAAGTACTTATTTTAATACTTTAGAGATTTTAATTTATAAATTGATTTTCAACAAAATGATATAATGTTTAATATAGCTTAAATTCTATTTTAAACATCTTTTTTTAATTTATTTAACTGATCCTTTGTAAGGTCTGTTACTTTTGAAACAGTTTCTATATCCATGTCCATTTTAAGCAATTTTTTTATTAGCTTTTCTTTTTCCAACTTTCCTTTAGCAAGGCCGACTGCATAACCCTCATCATAACCTTTCTTTTTAATATCGCTTATTCTTTTCTTATAATCTAAATCACATTCTTCTTTTATTTCCATTACATCTCTTTCAAACCTACCCTTACTTACCACATTTAATACGTGTTTTATATCTAATATCCTATTTTTAGACAGTCCAGTAACTTCTGATATTGTGTCTATATCCATGTTAATTTTAAATAAGTTTTTTATTAATTTTGCTTTATCATATGGATTTATTCTAGTATTAACTTCATCATCAGCACTAATTACTTCAACTCTACGATATAAACACCATTTTTCTTGTCCTTCCGTCACCTCTTTTTCTAACTTATCATCATTTACTATATTATCTACTTTTAATTCTTGATTTTCTTTCATAACTACCTCCAACTTTTACTATTTTTTCCAACTATTAACACAAGCAATTGGTTTAATTTTTCATGTATATTTGGATTAGCTTTTTCCATATTAATAAATGTACTTTTTCTTATGGAAAAACAAATAACTAAAAGTCACATCATTTTTAATAGTACAATTCATTTGTCCACTTCCTATCATATTTCCTTTTGCTGTAAAATTAGTATTTAAAGTGTTGATTCGTAAAAATATTAAATTTATATACAAAAAACATACACTATGAATTTGATTATAATATCTGGAAATCATAATTGATTTTTGCTAGATTTCTTTTTTTAATTTTTCTAATTCATCTTTTGTAAGACCTGTAGCTTTCGAAATTGTTTCTATATCCATGTTCATTTTAAGTAAATTCTTTAATAAATTCTTTTTTTCTTCTAACTTTCCTTCAGCAAGTCCGGCTGCATGACCTTCTTTTTTAGCACAACTTATTCCTGCTTTATAATCTAAATCCCATTTTTCTTGTGCTTCTATTAATTCCCTTGCTAATTTATCATCGTTTACAAAGTTGTCTTTTTTTATTATTACTTCTTTTAACTTTGGATTTTCTTTCATAGCTACCTCCAACCATTTTTCGTTTTCTGTATCTATTGTCGCAAGCCATTGATTTAATTTTTCATGTATATTTGGATTACTTTTCCTAAATTTTTCCAGTTCTAAAAAGTGTATCTCTAGACCTTTTAATGGCTCATGTTCTAAATTTTTGTTTTCTCTTAATTTCCAAATAGTATGAAAATCTTTTATATCTTTAAATAATGTATAATCAATTATATTTATCATTATTACATTTTTCATATATTCATATGATTCCCCTCTATCTAGTTGTCCTCTAAGGAGACCTCCTGTATATAGCAATACTCTTTTTACATAGAAATCATCCTTTTTTCTTTGCATTTCTAAATCTACATGTGCTTCATCATTTATTATTGCTTTTATATCAAGTACAGCTCCTTTATTTCGTATATCAAATTTTTCTAAAGAAAACTGATTTGATACTTCTACTTTTTCTATTTTCTTATTTAAACACACCTCTAGAAAATCTTTTACTATATCTTCTTGCGAAAACAGATAACTAAAAATTACATCATTTTTAATAGTATAATTCATTTTTCACCTCCTATTATACATCCTTAATTTTAAAAAATCAATATCTTATGTATAGTTTTTGGTGAAAATGCACAAAAAAAGAATAAAAAATGTACGATTAAAATATACTCAGAAAAAAATACCCAGATAAAAATTTATAAATTAAAGGTAAAAACATTAAAACATACATTTTTAATTTTGTAAATGTATATTTTTAAATTTCAATTCATTCGACAAAACTAGTTCAAATTTGATAAAAAATATTAAATATTAAATTTATATAAAAAAATAGATACTATAAAATTACTAATAGTATCTAAATAACATAATTTGTTATAATCAGTTATAACTTATTTATATTACTAAATCTATGATAAAGGTATTAAGTTTTAATTACTACTAAGAGTTGTTATTTCAACTCCTGTATAATAGTGTTTTATAATATCTTCATAACTATATCCTTTATTTGCATATGTATCAGCTCCTACCTGGCTCATCCCAATTCCGTGACCATATCCAGTTACATTGAATACCAAGTTGTTATCTTCTATATCTAATTTAAAATCCGTAGATTTAAGAGAAAATAATACCCTTAAATTTTCAGCAGATATAACAATTTCTCCACATTTTATATTTTTAACCCTGCCACTTGTAGTATATTCATTTATACAAGTATTTTTACATTCATCATCAGTTACATCTTTTCCATATTTTTCCTTTATTTTTGATTTAAAATCATCAAATGTTACTTTAACACAGCTTGTTCTGTTTTGATAGTCTTCTTTTTCCTCATTTTCCACTGATACTAAATATGGTAATTTTTCTCCACCCCATATTTGATCAATATTTTCAGTTTTATACGGACTACTTGCATGAAAAAATGCTTTTATATATTCTCCATTATATGTTATAACCTGATTTTGTGTAGAAACGACTGCCTCATTTATTTTATTCCAATATTCCTTAATTAAGTCTTCACTAAATCCCCTTTTTCTCCATATTGAAAACAAGGTATCCTTGTCATAAAAAGCCTGACAATGTGTATGATTATCGCACATATCAGCTTCTTCGCCTTCACCATGTGTCATCATTTTTTTATACGTATATGTTCTTGCAACTATTGCTTGTGCCTTTAGTGCTTCAATATTATATGAAGGTGGCATTTCTGAAGGAACAACCCCTCTTAAATAATCATTTATATCCATAGCAACTACATTTCCAGTTTTGCTATACTTTACCCTTATGGTTTGATTAGCTTTATACTCAATTGTATTCTTCTCATCAAATTCTTTATTCTTTTCTTCTTCCAATTTTTTTGAACTTTCTTTTTTTGTTACAAAAGAATTTATACTATAAAGTACAATACATAATAGAATAATTATTATTGTAAAAAATTGTAAATAATGGTAATTTTTCTTCAATATTATCACCATTAATATTTATATGTATAACACCAAAAATTATATCTGTTTGTCCTAAATTATGGAAAAAAATCTCTCTATCAAATGATAGAGAGATTTATATACATTTTATTTAGAAGAGTTTCTTCTCTTCGAAGCTGCAATTAAAGCTGTAGTGGCAGCAATAATCATAGCTATAAGGATATTGTTGTCAAATCCTAACATATTACCAGTTGCAACTGCACCATTTGAAGTATTAGTATTAGTGGTACTACTACCAGATGATGAGTTGCTGCCTGAATTTGAATTGTTATTATCAATTGGTGTATCAGGAGTAGCAACTGACTTAGTTGTCGGTTCAACAGTAGTAACTGGATCTGTTATAGGAACCGTTGTTACTGATTCAACTGTTGTAACAGGTTCAGCTGTTGTTGTTTCAACTGGCTCTGTCGTTGTAGGAACAGGAACTGTTGTAACAGGTTCAACCGTTGTTGTTTCAACCGGCTCCGTTGTTGTAGGAACAGGAACTGTTGTAACAGGTTCAGCTGTTGTTGTTTCAACCGGCTCTGTCGTTGTAGGAACAGGAACTGTTGTAACAGGTTCAACTGTTGTTGTTTCAACTGGTTCCGTTGTTGTAGGAACAGGAACTGTTGTAACAGGTTCAGCTATTGTTGTTTCAACCGGCTCCGTTGTTGTAGGAACAGGAACTGTTGTAACAGGTTCAGCTGTTGTTGTTTCAACTGGCTCTGTTGTTGTAGGTTCAGGCTTCTTAACTAATGCATAAACACTTAAGTGATCAGTTGTAAACACATAATTACCATTTTCGTAAATTGCATTTACTTCAACTTTAGTGCCATCATCTTTAACCCAGAACAATTTACAATCTTTAATTTCTGAAGGAATTGAAATTGTAATTGTACCAGAAGGCTGAATAACATCTCCATCTTTACGAAGTGTGATATCATAAGTTGCTACAGCATCTTCTACTGTACTTTCAACTTTTTCAACCTTAAGAGTTGCATCAGGATCCATTGTTCCTTTTACTTTTATTCCTGTACCTTCATCAACGAGATCTTTTTCAATTGGTGGTTCTTCCATAATCTCGTAAGCAAAGCCATGCTCTTTTGCCCAGTCAAGTGCATATGAATTGTTATAAACATAAAGAGTAACATTTGATAATTCACTAAATTCATTTTCAGGCATAAAGTTTACTTCTTTTCCGACTATAATTTTTTTCAAGCTAGGACAATATCTTACTACATAATCACTAGGCTGATTAGTTATAACCGGATATTCAACTTCTTCGAGAGTATATACTGCATCCAAAATCACTTCATATAATTTTCCGCTGAATTTCAATTTTTTCAAAAAAACATTTTGATAAAATGAAACACTTTTTATATAGTGAACTGTATTTGGAACAATATATTCATTTGCCTGTTTTGAACGAGGATAATATAACAAAGTTTCTTTATTCTTATCAAATAATATACCTTCACTAGAGGAGTATTTTTGATTTTCATTATCAACTATTATTTCCTTTAGATTAGGTAATTTACTGAATGTCCAACAATTATCTTTAGTGTATATATCTTCATATTCACCTAAATTATTAACTGTTTTAGGTATAAAAATACTTTCTATATTTTTAAAACCATCAGCAGGTCCACTAAATTCATTAAAGCAAACCTTAGAAACACTCGTAACAGTTTTTCCATCAATTACTTCTGGAATAACAACTTTACTGTTATTATCACTTACATATTTTGTAACTTCAATTGTTCCGTCATCAAGCAAAGTATATTCAAAATTGCTTGTTACTTCAGCAGCACTAACGCCAACAATTGGAATTGTGCCTAACAGAAGAAATATGGCAAGAAAAATTGAAAATGTCCGTCCAATATTTTTTTTAAATGTATTTTTCATATAGATTCTCCTTTAAAAAGTAAATTTGAATTTTAATTGCTGACTACGGAGATCCACTACTCTCCGTATTGTTGGAGAGTAATAAAATATACTCACAAACGAATTATACCATATTATGTATATCTTGTCAATGCTTTTGGCTTATTTTATTAGTATTTTACAATTTTAATAACTTTTTTGACAATTTTAGACAAAAAATATCAGGGATTTCCCTGATATTTTAATCAAAATCATTTGATGCTCTATTATCTGTATCATATAATACAACTGTACCCTTTATCTCTTGATATCTGGAATCATCAATTTTCCACTCTCCTTTTTCAAGTTGTAAAGTTATAGTGTCTACTTTATTTCCATAATTTGTAAATCCAAGATAGCCTTCATAGTCCCATTGAGTAGTATTATTTCGCTTATCCTCAGCGGCATTATTATTATTATGGTTATAACTAATCTCACGTATAACCTTACCATTGCTATCTTTATCTATACTTGTTATATTAAATACTACTCCAATATACCCATTTGTATATGGTTTTGAAACATCACTACCTTTTACAGCTATTGTTGAATTAGGTAATTTAAACTCTCCATACCAAGCCTGTATAAAGTTATTATCAGCTGTGCTCATCATTTTTGAATTTAATGTAAATCCTGAAGTTGAACCTACTGCAAGAGGTTCTAATTGTTCAGACATACCAGATGTGTTTCCGGCTGTTACAGAATTAGCCACTGATCTATACCCATCTTTTGGTTTAAAATATATTGTATAATCGCTTCCTGAGAATTTTTCATACTTTCCATCTGAGTTTTTATAATATAAATTTATTTCTTTATCGAAATTTGTTCCATCTTTTGATATATAATAATATGATGGTTGTATAAGTATTTCTCTAGAATAACTACTCTGTCCATCAAAAAATCCACTTGTTTTTAAATCAAAACTAATTCTATACCCCATTTTTGGTGCATTAACATATGATGTATTTGTATTTTTATATGGTCCAAGAGGTAATATTTTTTTAGCAGAACTTCCACTTATATTAATTTCTCCTCTATTCTCTAAAGAATTTATTTTGTTAGTATAAATATTAAATAATTTTACACCAGAGAAATATTGTACTCCTGTTAAGTCATTTATATTGTTTGTATCTGAAGACTTTCTAAATACTGATTTATAATCTATATCAGAGCAATCTGTTACTTTAAAATCATAAATTCTTCCTACATTAGTTGTTTCTGCTTTTGCCATTGCAAAATAATAAGCATCTGAATACATATTATGTCCACTAGTATATTGCTTGTCATGATATTGTTTATTTTCGTAATTTGCATCACAGTAATCTACAAAATCAACTCTATTTGTAGAAATAGTAGTGTTTATATATTTTTCTTCAATAGTATCATTTTTTACTACATATTTTTTAACTGCATTAGAGAATATTAAATTTTCAAGAGCTTCTGAAGGCATATTATTAGTAACACCTATTAAAATAACGTTATTTTGTACTTGTGATACTATATCTTTTCCTGCTTCATTACTACTTGCAATTGCGTTAAATTCCTTATCTCCTTTATTAATTTTAATTAATGAACCTGCTTCAACTTTAGAACCTGATGAAATAGTTTGTAATCCTGTAAATCCATTATTCATACGTTTTTTCACTTGATAATCAGATTTTAATACAACGTCTATATCAAATATTAAATAGTAATAATCTAAATAATTTGATGTATCCGTAATTGTAGCATACTGTGAACTTCCTTTAGTTCCAAAACTTACTGTAAAATCTGCATTTTTTTGTATAACATTTTGTCCTTTTGAAGATGATGACGTGTGATCAATTATTTCTTTTGAAGTAACTTTTATTGTATCAAGTTCTAATGGATTATATACAATAATGTTAACTTTATTTTTGGCATATCGATATCCAATACTTCCTCTTGTTGCTTTTCCATCATTCATGACATTAATTGCTTGATAATTGGCAGATAATTTTGGATTTCTCACTCCATTATATTTTTTTAATGGTATGTATTTATTATTTTCATTTGTATCAAAATCACTAAAGGTTGATTTATTATTTTCATTTTTAACAAATGAATCTATAGAAGATTGAGATGGCAATTTACCGTTATTATTTGAATTTTTAAAATTACTTGCATACTTTAGACTGGCTTCTTTACTTTTGCTAGTTACAGTCAAAATATGACTTGTATCCGAATTAAATAATGTATAATTTTCTTCTCCAAATATATTTCCAGTACTTTCAGGAGGGACATCTGGATTGTCATCTATTTTACCACCTATTAATTGTTGTACGTTAAAGTGCTCAATTTTGTACTTAACTGTATCACCATTTTTTTCCAATTTATACTTCAAATCTTTAAGTAGAATTCTATTAGTTTTTAAATATGGCTTAACATTTGTATCTGTTGTAGTATATTTTTGAATACATGCATTACTATTATCATCAGAAGAAAATTCAGTATGTATATCTCCTGATGGTGGATCGTCGTCGCCAGGAGGATATCCCGGTACATCAGCTTCATCATAAATAAAAGTAACAACTGTAACTGCTTTATCAGCAGAATTTCCACCAACTTGAAATGATGAATCCGATTTTTTATTACTATTCTTGTTTATATTATCATTATCAGCTGCAGCTTTAGCTGTCTTGGCACTTGAAACAATTGCATTTTTATATTTATACATTTTTCCATTTGAAGCCATAGTAAGTGATCTACTAACTTGTAATTTTTCTCCCAAATTAATTTTATAATACTCTTGATATTCAACATTTGTTTTATCACTTTTTTTCACTGTTTTCTTACCAGAATTATTAATTATACTTTGTTTTCCATCTGAAGTAACCTTTATTTCTGAAGAATTAGCTATATCTAATAAATTACCTTTTGAATCAACATGTCTAATATATACTTCTTGAGGAGTGTAAAATTCTGTAGGTAATACTAATATATTATCAAATAAATTTATTGCTGACTGACCAGCACTTGCAAGCTTACGATTGCTACCAACTTTTTTCGAGTCAGGGCTTCCTACATCATTTATTCCTCTATTTTCAGCTGCCCAGCCATTTGTACTTCCTCCATGATTATACCACACTATATAATCTGCTGCTTTATATGAACTATACCAATCTCCTCTATCATCAACTGTATATATATTTCCCGTTTTAGCAGCTAACGAAAAATATATCTCATTACTTCCATTATTTTTTAACCATTTATTCATCACCTTAGTTATAGCATTCTTTGATATATACCAATCTGATACAGTTATTGTTTGATTAGAACCAGCCAACTTTATATATGTAATTTTATCTTCGTAAAAGTCTTCACTGCCTCTATCAAAATGCAAACCATTTTGATAGACACTATCATTTTGACCTGTAACTGTTGCCTTTCTGGTTTCCAACTGATTACTAAGATTTATTGATGCTGAACTTGCCTTTATATCGTCTGTAGTCAAAGTTTTTTTACTTTTGTCATATCCAATATCTATTGATGAACTTCCATTAGACTTCCATCCCTCTAAATAGTTTGAAATTAACTGATTATGAAAAACTATTTTATATGTTCTATATGAACCCTCACTATATCTAAATGAATTATCAACATTTTCTATCCACGTTCCATACTTAAAATTAGATGGGGGATATCCATAAGTGTTACCATAAGTCCTAACAAGAGCTCCTTTTCCATTATTTGTAGCAACAGCCTTATACTTTAACTGATACCCATAAACGTTATTCCCAACAAGAGAAATTGCAATAAGACATATAAAAGTTAAAAATAATCTTAAAATTTTACTTTTTTTCACTGTTTCACCTACTCTCTTACCATAACATCTTTTTGATCTTTAAGTAAACTGTCAACTATAGTTGAATTATTATTATATAATGCACTAGACCCATCTATTGCATTTCCCATTTTCGCATCTATATATACAGTATATTTATCATTTTCATATTTAACTTTTGAACCATCAGATCCTATAGGATCCATATATAATAGGTTATATCTAGTATCTGAATTTTTAATTTCAAACTCTAATTTCATTCTTACTACATACTCAAGTCCATCAAAGTATATTGTTGGAAACATTACAGTTGATTTTCCTTCAATTACAATTTTGTGTTCTTTTACGTAATTTACATAATCTTCTAAACCTTCTGTTCCATATAAAACGTATTGCAAAATATTATCTTTCATTTCATCATAATTTATCGTTTTATAATCAATATTTAAAATAGAATCGTAATATCCTTCAGCTATTTCTTGTATTTGTGAATAATATTCTTTTTTTGTTGTATAAAGTTCTTTTGGTGTCTTAAAATTTTTCTCATCATCAACATAAAATTCTTTTTCATACACACTCTTATCTACACTAGCAAGCGTATATGGATATTGATCTTTATTAGATGGTTCTTTATCTTCACTAATATTTATCTTTTCATCATTTATAGTTAGAGTGTTATACTTAACAGCAAAATTTGAAATTAATTCATTCATTTGTCCTTTAAAAATATGCTTTTTACCATTTATCTTCTTAGTGTTTATTGTTATAATTTCATTTTCAATCATATCTTCTATTGCAGTCTGTTCATCAGTTTTGTATTTATTAATATCTTTTACTTTTAAATTTATCGCAGAGTTTAAATCTTTTTCTAGAATTTTTACCTTTGCATTTGCAAGATAACGTATTACTTCTATGTATGTTGCTTTATCATTTGCATTATCCTTAGTAATATCAGCATCTCCTATTATACCTCTATATTTAGCATATTCAACCCATATTGCATTATCATAATTTTCTTCTGGTTCCCCAGCAAATCCTGATATATCACTTGTATTAAAGGCTACTGATAAAATCATTTTTATTGCTTCAGACTTTGTAATACTCTCACCAGTTTTTGCACTTTCATTATTGTACATTTTGTCAAACCCATATGTTTTCATTGTTTCTTCATATTTTTTGTAAGGCTTGTACTTGTTATAATTTACAAGAGAAATAATTCCAAAAATAGCTAAACCTATTAATACAACAAAGGCTATGATTATCGCTATAGTAATTCTTGACTTTATTGTTTTTTTATCTGGTTTTACTTTTTTCTTTTTTTCAGGTTCATCTTTTTTTTGATAAGCTGGAATAATTTTTTTCTTTTTTTCTTTATTGCTATTCTCTTCGTTATTTTTTTCTAAACTTTTTTTCTCAGATGATGCATCTAGTTTATTTTTTTCTTCCTCATCTTTACTTTTTTTTGCATTCTTAGTTTCCATATCGTTTGTTTTATCAACACTCATTAATTTCACCTCTTAATCTCTATGGATTACATACTGGACAAGGATAAAATCCTTCCAATTGTATATATGTATTGTCTTTTTTCAACACTGCTTTTACCGATGCAGCTTGTTGTTTTGTAAATAAAAAACTTGGAGTAATATTAACATTTTCTTTATTACTTGCAAAAGCTCTATATTCTGGACAATTTTTATCTTTATGGTATAGATTTAAATTATACTTTGTCTTATATATTCCATCTGTATTTGGAATAGATAAATAATAACGAGTTATTTCTGTTAATTTTGATGTACTATATGCTCTTACATTTAAATATCTATTTCCAATTGATATTCCTTGAACTAAAGCCATTATACCAACATTTTGTATTTGACTCTCCATTTCTCCTTCTTCTAAAGTTGGAAATACGAAATTATATCTTATCCCTGCTTGTGATGCATAAGAATTATTGTTATTAGTTGCATATTCCATCTCGTCTTGTATAGAATTAATTATAACTGATTTTCTTTTATTTTGTAGGTTTGAAATTATTTTAGGTAATACATCTTTTTCCCTTTGTAATAATGAAGCATTACTATCAACATTTGCAACCAATTTTGAATTGTTTTTGCTATCTGATATATAGAAACTAGAAACAGGTATCTCAGTAACTTTTCCAGATTTTTCATTTATATATCCTCTATGAGTTATATAGTCATCCATTGTAAATTCTACTATGTGAGTTGAATGAAGACCATTCTTTACAGCTGTTTCATAATCTTCTGTATAAGTAAGTTTGCTTACATCCCCTGGAGTTGCACATAAATAATATGTATATGAGTAATATTTCTTTGGCTTTAACACATGCTTTATTACATTTTGTCCATTTTCTGTAAATTCTTCAATTGAAGATACCTGAACTCCATTATAGTCTATTATAGCTATAGCTGGAATAAAATATTGTAAGTAATTTTCAGCAGTATCATTACCTTTTATTCCAAAATTATTATATAATGAATTTAAAAAAGTATCAACACCCACTTGTGCATTTACACTGATTTTATTATCACTAGTACCTGAGTATCCATAGTCAATTTCCTTATCTGTGTTTTCAACTTCTTTCATTTGATTAGAGGCATCATCTAATGCAGCATTTATTATTTTTTTGTAATACATTTCTTGTTCTTCTGCTTTTATTGTAAAAGAAACATTTACATACACCGTTATAATAATTGGAAGAGTAATTCCAACAAATATCAAAGCAAAGTCTGTAATTTTCATTTATACACCCCTTTTCAAATATATTTATTTAATAGTTTGAGCTTTAGAAATCAGGTTTAAAATTTCTGTAGAATCACCCTTATCAATAACACCATTCTTATTAACATCAGCAGCTTTTAACTGAGTTTCATTTAATGTAACAACTTTGGCGATATACTCTAATAACATTTTACTATCTTCATCTGTTATTTTAAAATCTTGATTTACATCACCAATTATATACCCATTTTCTAAATACTCATTTATGTATTCCATATCCTCAGCTGTAATTTTTTGATTATTATCAATGTCATATAGTTCATTTTCTTGGCTAGTAAGTTCCTCATTGTTTTCTAGATATTTTTTTACTTTTTCTAAGTCTTCATTTGTTAATGCTTTTCTAGTCTCACCAGTAGTAGATGATGGTTCTTTCAATTCAAGAGTAATTATTGTACTATCAGAACGATATCCTAGTTTATCAACTGAGTATACTTCTATTTTATATGTATTACCATCTTTAAAATCTTCCTTTTTTTCTAGTTTGTTGGAAGTATTATAATCATAACTTTCTTTTGTACTATTATCTGTTATACTCCAAATATATTTTTCAATTTCATTTGGAATATTTGTATCTTGGTTATTAAATGCTACAGATGTAGCTTCTATATCTGTATCTATAAATTTATTATATGAAATTTGAATACTATTACCAGACTTAACCTCTTCTCCACCAACTGTAACTTTTGGTGCACCTGGAGCTTGTATATGTCCTTTATATGTTGCGTCAATTTTAGCCCATGAGTTGTTTTTTATAATTCCCCCATAATTTACTTCTATTCTTGTCTTAGAAGATGTAACTATAATTGAATTGAACAAAGAACCTGCAAGTGTTGTATTACTATTTTTTACTTTTACATATATTTCGTCGTTCTCATTCATTAAGTATATATTATTTTTTAGCTGTTTATCCATAACACCATTGGATTTTTCTAATGAATTAAATATATCATCGTTATAGTCTATATAGCTTTGTTCAACATATGTATCACCTGTAATGTTATCTTTGTCTTTTGTTAAAACTTTTCTGTGCGCTTCAATCTGTATATCATATATATTTCCTGTATTACCTAATTCATTTACTAGATTATTATACATATTTTGATCAATATATCCATTATTCATTACTTGATCTGCAAAATTTGTAGTTGCCTTTAATACTAAATTATATGACATATCATCTTGTCTTTCAAAAAAATTATATAGAGGAAATAGCACCATAAGAAGTACTATAACAATTATAGTTATAACAATACTTAAATTATCCTTCATAAATTACTATCTCCCCCTTTTATCATAAAATAAAATAATATAATATAATATAATTTAATTTAATGTTATTTCTATATTTTTGTTTCCCTTGTATCTTAAAATGTAATTCTTTGTACCTATTTTCTTTAATGCCTCAGCATAACTCATATTACTATCCAAATTCCCTGATTCGGTCGTTATTTTAACTTTATATCCGTCATCTGATTTTTTCTCACCATATAGGTCCTTTTTAATGTAATTTACAAAATATGTAAACACGTCAGTACTCGTCAAATGAGCTTGGCCTTTTTGTGCTTCTTCGAGTCCAGTTGTTGGAGTATTAATAATAGATGTTTCTATTCCTACTGAATACTCAAATGCAGAGTCAGCAAATCTATTTACACTTAAAAATAGAACAATAGCTAAACTTACAGCAATTATAAATATAATAACATATGTAGCTGTATATAATAATGTATTTGTTGATTCATCCATTATTTTCACCCCCTAAATTCTAATTTGCTTTTAATATTATTGTCACTTTATTATTATCTCTTTTTATTGTAGAACTGTATGTTCTAGATGCCTCTGTTGAATTTACAGATAAATCTCCTGTACCTGCATTTTCAACATTTAAACTTTTTTTTAAATCTTCTTCATTATATGGACTACCATTTCCATCTACAACACTAACTAAACTATTATTCTTATACTTCTTAACTGTATTTAATACATCTAAAGCTGTTTTTTGAGTATTATCATATGAGTCAAACTCATCGAATCCAGATCGAATAGAAGTATCTGTTTCATACACTTGTCCATATACAGTTACAACTTGATTTATAATTAAAAGAACTGCACTTGCAATTGCCATTGTCACAATTAAGCTTACAGCAATTATCAATGCTTTATTTGACATGTAATCCAATAGTGAGACTCACCTCCTAAATTATATAACTATAATTAACTAGTCATTTGTTTCAATGACGTCAAGTCTTTTATATCTATTATTTCATCTTGATTTACATCAGCGGATTTAAGTTGATCAGAAGAAAGATTTACTTCTTTAGATAAATATTTTTCTAATAATGTCACATCAAGAACATTAACAGTTCCATCTCCATTTACATCACCAAGCATAAACACTTTATCATTGTTATTTTCTAAATTTTTATACTCTTCTTCTTTAATAGTTCCTCCGTAATTTATATATACACGAACATTATTTTCAGTTCCACCTATTCCTAAAGTAAATGCATTAAATAAAACTGTAGCAATTGTTACATTTTCATTTTTTATTCTAACAGAAAATTCATCGCCTTTATTCATTGTATATATTCTATTTTCGTTATCAACTTCCATATTACCATCATCATTTAATTTATAATTAGCATACATATATGGAAGAGTAGTAATTTCTTTCTTGTCTAATGAAGAATATTGATTTAGTGACATCTTTGAATATGGTATATCACCACTTGAGTTTAATACTTTTAATATTTGTTCTTGTGTGTATTTTATTTCTGATGTATTATATGATAACTTAATATCTGATTTTTTATAACTATAAGCAACATTTCGAGAAGATAGCTTTAAACTATCTTCACTATTTGTCCACTGTTCAGCGAACAAAGAATAATCAAAAATAGATATAACTCTATTTTTATCATTATATACAAAAAGTGCAGGTTCATATTTTTTAGCAACATGTTCCATTTTTACATCATACACATTTCCTGTGACTGAAAGCCTTGATATGTAATCATTATACATTTCTTTTGTTAAATATCCTTTTGCAGTTACATTGTCTACAAAATTACTAGTAATTTTAAGTGCAAGAGAATATGATATATCATCCATTTTTTCAAAAGCAATATATAATGGTAATATAAATAAAATAAGTATTGAAATTAATATTGAAAAAACTCTTTGTAAATTATCTTCCATATTCCCTCCTTATTATACATTTAACCTTCGTTATTAATAGTAATTAAAGTTCCTTGTTTCCCATCATTTATTGAAACATTTTCCTCAACTTTTACAGAAAATCTTTGCCCGTCCATAATATCTTGAATTGCTAAATCATAGGTTGTTCCTTTATTAGCATTACTATATCGTCTTGTTCCAGTTGCTAGTTTAGGTGTATAATTTTCATATTCATCTATGTATTTAATATCAATTACATTAATTTGAACCTCTTCATTGTCATAAAAATAATTAAGTAAATTTTTTACATCTGCACCAGTAATATAGTTTGTTCCAGATACATTATATGTTCCTGCTGTTAAAATATCTTGAATACTTTGGTCATAATTTGCAGCAAAATCCTGGCCACGTCCAACATTTGATGCCATTTGTTTTGCTGTATTATAATACATTAAAACTGCAGAAATTGTAGCAACTGCAAGTAAAGTGCTTACACCTATTACAATAGCTCTAATTGGAGCACTTTCGTCCATGATTTTACCACCTCACTTTAAATTTATATATATAATATACACTTTAAGAAATTAATTTGTTTAAATTATCAACATTTTCCACATTAAATTAATTTTTTAAACTATATATTAGTAGTAAAGGTATATAACTATATATTCGTATATAATTATATACCTTTAAAAATATTTAAAATACTATTTTTTAGTAAATGTTACTGTAACCGCTCCACCAGAATTTGATACAGATCCTTCAAATTGTGAAGTTGTACCTAATGTTTTTATTTGTGCATTAATTGAATTTGTAACATCAGCTGTTGCCTTAGTATACGATTGATCACCAATTGTGACTGTAATAGTAGCATCGTCTCTATTAACTAACTGAACAGCTGCTGTTCTAACCTGAGCACCAGACATTTTTTTTCCGTCGTATTGAGCAACTAAATCGTTCATTAAACTTTCAGAAATACCACTAACTTGAGCTTGACCTTTGTTTAGTAGGTTTTGTCCCATACCAGTGATTAGCATTACTGCTGCAATTATTATGATTGTGATGAAAAGTCCAACACCAATCATGATCGCTTTTTGTGCGTTATCCATAATTTATATACCCCCTTTTAAATAATTATAAACATATATGTTAAACACCTTATGGAAATGGTGTTCTAACCAATTTAGTTTTAAAAAGACATTTTTGTAAAGTAATTCATCATTTGCATTATTGATACAATCATAAGTGGTGCAACTAAATATCCACCTATAAGTAGTACCATTGGTGTAAATCCAAGTACTTTACCTATTGCTGTTTTCTTTTTAATTAACCTTTCATTTCCTTCTTTTCTTCTTTCATGGAAGAAAGCTCTTTCTGTTTCAAGTTCATCAAATGCATCTCTTATTGGTATTCTCTCAACAGCTGATTGTAATTGTTCTATAATTCTTTGGAAATCCTTGTAAGGTACATCTTCTTTTAAATCTTCCAATGCTTCATATGCACCAGATTCATAGTTGTTAAGACATGTTGCGATTGGTTCTTTAAATGCATAAGAGAATCTACATAACCATTCTAGAATCGTTTGTACATCAATTCTGTCTATATACATAAGCATAAGTATAATTGACTGGAATTGCATAATTTCATTTTCTTTTTCCATCTCACGTATTTTGTTACGTATAAATAATATAATTGATGGAACATAGTAGGCTATAAATGCTAGAACAAACGATGTAAGTACTTGCCAGAACTTAATATATGAATTTTTAACACTTTGTATTTTGTCATATACCCTTGTAACTTCATCTGCATCAGCTTTACCCGTTACAGGATCAGCAAATTCCATTTCAAGTTGTTCCTTTGTAACATTTTTATTTTTATATTTATCAATATACGTTTTATCTCTATCATTAATAGCTTGTGCAGCTTGTTCTTGTTGCTCTGTAAGCTGTCCAAATGATAAAAATTCATCACTTATTTTGTTATATGTGGCTTTTACATCTATTCTTGTTACATTAAACATAAGTATTAAAGCAAGAATAAATGTAACAAAAGCTGCTGTTATTTTATTTACATACAACCATTCAATAGTAAGATAAGAATTAGTATTTTTAATAAGCATTGTTTCTTTTCTATTTTTCTTTGTATGTGGTCTTGATTTAAATGCATCTACCACTAATTTTACAATTGTTATTTTATATAGCTTGTCTTGCCATTTTACACTTGCTACTCTATCAAATTTTATTTGTTCAGAATCTTCTTTTACAATTCTTAACATTAAATATGATACAAATATTGATATTATTATAAGAGACTGCATTATAAATCCAAAACTACTGTTATAGAAGTTTGATAGTGCTGGGAAGTTTGACTCAGCCCAAGCCTGTAATGGTTTAATACATATAAGTGGTACTACAGCAATAATATTTAAACTTCTAAACATATAATTTATTTTATCTTGTTTTAGTATTTCAAGATATATATCTTGTAAAATATTGTTTAAATTTTTAAGATAAACAGAAGTACCATCAACCTTCCTATCACCTAGGTCATAAGTCAGATATGATATACCAGCAAACAATTTAAGAAATCTATTTGGAGCTGTATCATAATATTTTTCAAGCTCAACTTCTGGATTATCAGATATTATAGCTTCTTTTATCTTCTTTAATTGAGGCCCTATTTCTTTATCACCCATTTCATCAATTGCTGTATTAAAAGCCTCATCAATCATTCCATGCTCATGAAATGCATGTCTTATTGCAGTAAATGTATCAGGCATTTGCCTTAATATTTTATTTGAAACAGATGTTATACCAAGATCTATCATCTTTTCTGCAATAATTAAAACACCAACTATAACTATAAGTGACATGTATAAATCATTTACTAGATTTAGTAATACAAATAATGAAACAAAAATGAATATTACTGCAATTAGCATATATTTACCAGTTCTTTTTCTTATTTCATATTCTGTATAATCATTTGTCATTTCAAGTTTTAGTCTTGTTTTCTTTGTATAATATTTTATTACTGGCATTTTAACAAATGTCATATATACCATTTGATATAATCTATCAAATATATCTTTAAAACTAGATTTGTTTTTTACAACAAGATTATCTTTTGCAAAAAGCGCAGAATTTTTCTTGTATTTATGTTTTAATAATCTAAGATATACAAGTAATACAGTTATTCCAATTACAGAAACAGCTAGTAAACCTATTGCTATATAAGTAACACTCATTTTATCACCTCCAAGCTGTATCTATGAAGTTATCAAAACTTTTTACATCTTCTGGTGACATATTGTCTCTCATAGATTTAATATTTTCTTCACTTATTGGATTTACAAATACATACTTTCCATCGTGCCATTCTACAATATTTTTATATGTATAATTACTTGTTTGAGTCATATGCTCAAAATATTCTACTGCGTTATCCATAAAGCTGTCTAACTTCTTGTCCATATCTTTATAATTTTTGTAATCACTATTATATGTAAACTTTTTCTCAAGAGGAATACATTCTGTTATTCTTTCAATATATCTTGTACCATCTGTTCCTCTTTTTAAGTGAATATCAAAGTTTATAACAGATACAACCTGTACCTCTGCAACATCTTCAGATTGGAACATACCTATTTTTAAAAGTGAGTTTCTAAGTGCTGTGATTAAGTTTGGAAATGTTTTAGCATGGTGAGTAAATAGTGTAAACTTAGAGGCAACCTGTGCCATTTGAATCATCCATGCAGCAACCGGATCAGTTGCAACCTCACCTAGTATGTTAACTCCACCATCAGTTTTCTTTTGAACATCTAGACCTTCTTGTCCATTTATAGTTTCAGTTTCTCTAAGTGACAAAATGTTATGATAAGGATAAATTTTTCTTAAGTGTAACTCGAATGCTGTTTCCTGTACACGGATTGTAATTGTTGGGTATAAATATTTCATTATAGCCATTAGTAATGTTGTTTTACCACAACCCTGTTCACCAGTTATTGCTGTTACTCTTGCACCTCTAACTAAATATTTTAATAGCTCAATTACATTTGCTTTATTTTCATGTATTAAAAGCTGTTCTGCAGAAATAAGTGTTGGAGGAGCAAATTTTCTTACGAAGAATGCCCATGATTCTGAAAAGTTTGGACGTAAAACAACAATACGCGAACCATCTTTCATTTCATTTATTTTATAACCAACAGACTCAGACAATTGTCCTGGGTTATTATATTTATATATATTTTGACACACTCTTTTAAGTTCAGACTCACTACCAAACGATAAGAAAGATAAGTAAGTTGATTTACCTTTATAGAATATCCAAACACTGTCATAAGACATTGGTATCTTTCTCTCATTCATTTGTTCTAGGTAATCTTCCATACCTACAACTTGATCCAAGAATGATGGAGGTATACCAGATACACCACCGGATACACCATCAATATTCATGTCACGAATATCATCTACAACACTGTATCCTTTATATCCTTGATAAACTCTTTGAACTACAATTTCTAGTTTATCTTCGAAAGATAGAGTATCAGGAGTTACTTCATTTTGAAATATTTGATGTATTTCAGAAGCTGTTATAACATAAGATGGAACCTCTGGATCAAATTCATATTTAGGTTCATCCAAATTATATTTTGTAATAATTTGTGTAAGTGCCTCTGCTTTAAATTGCTTTTTATATAAATATAACAATATTTCAAATTCATCTTGTGGTGTAAGTTCATCAAATTCATTAAAAGGAATTGCATTATTAATATTAGAGTTGTTTACTTTATATGTATTTCTTAACAAATCAAACATTAAAGTCTTTACATATTTTTTATCACTAGCATCAGCATAACCTGCTCCCTTTAGTGCTTTTTTTAGTTCATACTTTACATTTTTTCTTCTTTCAAATTCTTCTTCTGAAAGAGCCAAATCGTAAAGATTCATTCTTGTGATTTCATCAAATTGTTTTTTTATAAATGCTTGCATACTTGCTATACTATACTTTTCTTTTGTTCTTTCAAGTTCAGAACGTCTACTATCTTCATCAGGGCTAGTCTTTTTTACTTTGTAAATTATAAAAAAGGCAACAAATGCAACTAGTAGTACGATAAGTACAATATTAAATACAAAAGCAACTGACATACTTTCCACCTCTTATTCTATTATTTTTAATTATCTTTTATTTTTGCAATATTTACGATTTCATTTACAATGTTTAATGTTTGAAAAATAAAATTACCATTATAATCTTTTGGATCAGAATTAATATTCTTATATAAAAAATCTATAACAGTTCCAGAATTACACGCATCAGCAAACATATAATTATGTGGTATTACATATATAGGATCTTTAACTTTATATTTTAATTTTATATTCATAACATTAAACTTTGAAGCTGCTTCATAATCAGCTATAACAATAATCTTAGTTTTGTCTTTTAAGCTCTCATTATTTGAAAGTGTAGTAAAGAAATCACTAAACTTTACTGCATCCTGATTTACAACACATACAACTATTTCAGCATCTGCTACCGTATCCATAATGCTCTTTTTATCCAATGATTTTGGCATATCAACAAAAACTAAATCATATATTTCATCAGCTTTTCTTGTCATGTATGGAAGATTGTCAATAATTTGTTTATATCCATCAGGATCGTCTGCACTCATTCCATACAAAACATCTAATCTTTCTTTCAAAACAGGTTTAGCATAGTTTTGAATGGAATCTGCTGTAAGTTTATTACTAGAAATAAGTCTAATTAGAGCATTTATTCCAATATTTGAATTATTAAATACACCACTTTGTTTTAATTCTTCATATGGAGTAAAAGAAGATTCCATTTTTCTTGAATTAAAGTTGGCTTGCATAAGTAAACTTGTCACCTTATGTGTCATTCCCATTAACGTACTTATAGCAACTGCCGTATGCGTATTTCCTGTCATGTTTTCATAAGGACTCCAAAATACAATTCTTGGCATTAATTTTTCCTCCTTTTTATTTGAGTTAAAACTTTTTTAGCATTAACATCACCTAATATTTCAGCAGTAAGATCTGCAAGTGTAGCGACATATAGTTTTGTATGTTTTCTTGTATCAATTATTCCACTAAACTGCGAATCAATATCCACTAATTTATCCTGTTCCTCAAGAGGAAATTCATAACTTGGTTCTTTCCAACTTACATCATAGTCTTTAATTTTTTGTTCGAAATAATCATTTGCTGCTCTTGAGACATATGATCTATACATTATCTTTGTCATCTCAAGTTTTGAATCCTCTTCACTGCTATACACTCTCATTGCTTTTATAATTTCTTTGTTTTTTGCTACTGAAAGTACACTAGTATCAATAAAAAAGTATACTTTATCTAATCCTCTTGTTCTAAAAAATTCATATGATCTTGCACTATCCATATCAATTAAAACAAAATCATATAACGCAATATTTATACTTTGCTCTGCCATATAATTTTCTACGTCGTGCATACTATCAAATCCAACAGCAAAGTCAATATTGTTATATTGAGTAACATAGGCCCTGCCTATATTATCCAAGGCAGGTACTATGTATTTTAATTTCCTATCTAAAGTTGCATCAACTACAAGGACTGATTTATCCATTATATTGATGGCTCTTGCAAGATTTAATATCATATCATATTTGTCTACATACCCTATTAATCCAATTACTTGCATTTAATTTCCTCCTATTTTACGGTTCTATTGTTCAGTTGTTCCGTTTAATAAAGCTGTTCTTTGGTTTTGTTGTGTTGTTATAGATGTTTGAGCTCCACTTACAATGTTACTATAATTTTCTTTATTATCAGCTTTGTAACTGCTAAGACCGCTTTCAATTTTTCTTCTTGATTCCTCACTTAATTTAGCTGTAGCTTGATCTAATATATTATCATTTGATTTCATAAGTTGCATTACTTGTGAATTTGGTTGATAATTTTCTGTTATTCTTGTTGCTGATGATGCGAAGTTTTTGTATTTTATAATTAGATCAAACATTTTTTCTGTAAATTCATCGGCATCTGCTTCTTGTAAAGTACTTAGTTCTTTATCAATTTCTTCAGACACATAACCTTTTGCTGTTGTAGTTGCTTCTTCTGATAAGTTAGTTTGTGATGTTGCATCTGTATATTTAGTTGCATATAATTTTGAACCTTGATTTAAGTAAGAGTCAACTGTAGCACTGTTAAGAAGTAATCTTTCATCTTCTGCTAAATCCATCCAAAAAGTTGTTCCAACAATATTTTCTATTTTCTTTTGCGCTAAAACAACATAATCTGTTCCGTTAGGGAACATTATTCTTATATCAACATAATCACCAATATTAAGGTCAGTTGGCATAAGAACTGTATTTACTTCTTGAGATCTTACATCAGCTGCAACTATTTCAGAAGTAACCATAGTGCTAAGGACTGGGACATTAGCCGCAATATTATACTTTGCAACGCTTCCAACTACTTCATTTGTGCTTTTTGCAGCTCCATTTGGTATTGTGTTTTTATTTATGTTTTTAGCAATAGTAACCATATCATCAGTAATAACCTCACCTTGTATTATATCTCTTTTACAAACAACAACATCTTGTGTATATTTTTTATTATACCCCTTATTTGTTCCATTTTGATAACTCTTTATTGTACTTATTGACCACCATAAAGAAAGTCCAATTCCAACTACACCAATTCCAAGGCCAATAAATACTCCTTGCATTGTTTTTTTCTTAATTTGACTCATTCCAATCATATGTTTCAACCTCCAAAAAATTAATTTTTACCTCAAAATATATTTCATAGAAATGAAAATATACTATATCATATTTAGTATATATTTTTATTAATAAAAAATCAACACTGAGATAAAAAATTTTTTTAACAAACCAAAAATGAAATAAAAGTGAAACATTAATGAAATTTTAATGAAATTTAACGAGCGAATTCTTGTAAAAAAATGTCAAAAGTTATTACAAATATTGTAAAAACCTTTGACACTTTTAAAAAATATATAATATATAATCTATAATCTATCCTTTATTTATAAGATAAAATCTTGCAGCTTCCTTAATATAATCAACTAAGTTTGATTTTGGAGCGTCCCTTAATATTACAAGTTTACTCTCTCCTATCTTTTCATTTGTATCTTTATTAAATATTTCAATATTTCCTACTTCATCTCCATTAGAGATAGGTGCTATTAAATTATCATTATATGTTATTTTTTCAACTGTATCTATTTTTGCACCTTTATCAGCAAGAATTGTAACACCATCTTTTATAGCTACTTCAAAACTTTGATTTACACATTTATTAACATTTATACTACCAGTCACAACTCCTTTTTCACAAACACTTTTAACTTCATAATTTGCAAAACCATAATCTAAAAGTTGTTTTACTTCCTCAAGTCTTACTGCACTTGACGGTGCTCTCATTACAACCGCTATAAAAGAAGTCCCATCTCTTGTAGCAGTACCTGATAAGTTAAACAATGCTTGTGAAGTTGAACCAGTTTTAAGACCAGTTGCGCCCTCGTAAAAACGAATTAACTTATTTGTACTATTTAAGCCAAACGTTCCATCTCTTAAAGTATCTTGCCAAATAGATGTATATTTTAAAATATCAGGATGCTTTGTTATAAGTTCTCTTGACATTATTGCAATATCTTTAGCTGTTGTATAATGGCCTTCTTCATCTATTCCATGTGAATTTTTAAAGCAAGTATTTTCCATTCCAAGTTCTTTTGCCTTCTCATTCATCATTTTAACAAAATTTTCTTCACTTCCACCGATTTTTTCGGCCATAGCAACAGTAACATCATTTGCAGAGACTACACATATAGCTTTTAAAGCTTCATCTACAGTCAGCTCTTCATTTTCTTTAAACCATATTTGTGAACCTCCCATTTTAGATGCTTTAGTACTGCATTTTACCTTATCTTGATAAGTCATTTTTCCGTGAATCTATTTGTTCCATTGTAAGAAGCATAGTCATAACTTTAGTTACAGACGCAGGTAATAACTTTTCATTCTCATTATTGGCATAAAGGATTTTTCCAGTTGTAGGCTCCATAAGGACCTGAGCTTCAGACTGAAAATTGAACTCAGGAGAGGATGCAAGTGTGCTTATACTACTTATCTTTGTTTCTTTATTTTTATTTACAGGATATGTATATGTTGCTGCACTAACTGTTGTAAATATAACCATTAAAAAGTATGTAATCAAAAAGCTTATTTGTATTTTCTTTTTCAAATTAACCACCTCAAAAAAAATCGAATAATATAACTATTACATTATATTATTCGACATTTATTTTATGATAATTAATATTCAGAACCATACATCTTTTTTATCTACTTCTTATCAACTTTTTCATTCATAATTTTTGCACAAACTGGACATAGATACCTATACTTAATATCCTTACCAATGTCCAGTGAATAATTTCTACACCTCTTGCATTCTACACCATCAGCTGTTTCAATTTTTATATAGCTTTTATCTGATATATTTGTTTCAAGTACAGATACATTAAGTGATCTTAAAAAATCTTCATGATTCAAATCGATAAATTCTTTTGTTTTTTGATTTATTCCTAGTATAACTTTGGCTTGTAAAGAATTTTTAATTTTCTTATCTAGTATCTCCTTTTTTATCTTTATATTTACTTTATTTACAATAAAAAATATATTGTTCCATTTCCTTATTGCACTTTCATATTGATGTATGTCTACTGGCATCAATTTATTCCTAAACAACATTAAGTTATTTTCTTCCTCAGCATTACTGTGCCAAATATAGCTCCACGTTTCTTCAAAAGTAAATGGTAAAATAGGCTCCAAGAAAAGTAAAAGTGTCATAAAGATTTCATATAAAGTTGACTGTGTACTTTTTCTTTTTTTATCATTTGCATTTAGTACGTATAGCCTAAATTTTATAACATTAAAATACTCATTGCACAAAGATTCATTGCAAAACTTAAGTACGTTTAAATATACTTTATATAAATCAAGGTTATCGTAATTTGCTTCAACCTCTTTTTTCATTGCCATTAATTTTATGTACATATATTTATCCAAATCATCTCTTTGATCAATGCTTAGTTTGTCTTTATTTGGATTAAAATCATACAAGTTTGATAAAAGAAATTTTATAGTTCTCCTAATTTGTTTATATATTTTATTTATATATATAACATTAGATTCACTTAAAACCGCTGTATTTTCTGAACTTCTCTGTACGCACCAAAGTCTTAAAACATCAGTACCATATTTTTTCACAACACTTGACATGTTAAAATTATTATTTAGCGTCTTTACTTCCTCTTTTTTTATACTTTTATCTTTTGATTTTTCTTCCTTCCTATTTTTACCTTTTTTATTTTTATCAATTTTATCTTCTGCGCTATCTTTTTCATCCACTTTTTTCATTTTCTCTTTTGCAATATTTACTTTTGGATGTAATAAAATTTTGTCAATATTTTGAATCTCTTCAAGACTCTTATCATCATAACTTATAGTTTTTATTTTTCTAATAAATGTATCTATATTTTCAATACAAATATTTACTTTATCAACTCCATTTTCGCTAGTTAAATTGCTAATAAGAGGTACACACATAAGCTTAAAAAATTCATTTAAAGATGTTGTACTCTTAAACAAAAAGGAGCATCCACATTTTTCACAAATAACTTCGCCCTTTAAAATTTCCTCTGGAGTTTCTTTATACCAACTTTCAATCCCTTTTGTTTTAAATAACTCTTTTAAAATTGAAATCACTTTATCATTAACTACTTCACTTGAACACTCTGCACAATAAAATACGGGTATTGGTGTTCCAAATGCACTCTCATTAGATATTATTTTTTCCCTGTTTTGTATACTTTCATATAACTTTTCTTTTATATATGTTTTTTTGGTTTCTTTACAATCGTTTAATTTAGATATTATATTATCAAATGAACTTTTTAATTTTTCATCATTTTCATTTTTCTTTATATACCACTCAAGTTCATTCCTATATACAACATCTTCTCCACATTCTTGACATTTTGGCATTTTTATTTTTACTAAATCTGTACATAACAAGTATTTTTTACTTTTTATATTTTCTAAAACTTTTTCGTTTACCTCTTTATAATACATATTTTTAAAGTTATATGCAAGCATCGTAGTTTTACCATCTTTAGATAAATTGTTGTTTATTTTTATGCCTGAATTCTCATTTGAAACCAAATAATCAACATAAGTATTTCCAGAAGAAATTATAGCAATACCAGATGAATGTTTTGGATTTAATACTACATATTCTTTTTTTGCTGGTATAACATTCAAATCCTTAGTATTTTCTAATGCATTATTACACGTCATTCCTATTAATTCTTTACCAAGTATTTTTTTCTTAATATCGTATTTAATATAAAAAGCTATCTCCATTATATAATCAACAAATTCAGAAGCTATTATATAATTTACATTTTTATCCTGTTGCTTTATTTGAACTACACTATATTCCATATTCTCAACTACAGCAAGACTGTTATCAAAGTCTAAAATCCAAGGTCTTATCGTACTTGCCACAAAATATGTATCATCAAAATTTTCTATATCGCTAAATAATCCTTTATCATACTTTACTCTAAAGTTTAAAAAATAGTTTTCAACATCTTGTTTTTTTCTTGAGATATTATCATTTTCAAGAGCCCTCTTGCATTTTGGGCACCAGTTAACAGGTCTTAAATCATGATATATCTTTTTTTCTTTATATAATTCCCAAAATTTTTCTATTATTCTAGATTCAAATTCTTTATTTAAAGTTGAACTATTAAAATTACTATAATTTATTATTGTTCCTAAATCTTTTATATTTTGAACTTGTTTTTTTACCGTTTCAGTTAACTCTTTTCTCCTTGCATCTCTCTTTTTTATAACTTCTTGTAATTTAGCTGTTTTTTCTTTTTGATTTTCTAGCATGTCGTCTATATGTATAAAATCTAAATTGTGATTTACCTTAGCTCCACTAAGCAGTCTGTATCGTATAACCATATCCTTTAAAATTTTATTTTGAATATACGTTGGAGATAATTCATTTCTAATTACCATTGGATTTTCTAGTATATTATATATTACATTACTTAATTTATTTTTACTTAATACCTCTCTATATCTCCTAACATCTTGGATTCTTGCTAAAAAAAAGCTTTCCTTTTTTGTGAGGTCAGCATTTGTAGATATAGTTTTCTTAGGTAAATTCATATCACTTGAAAAATCAACCTTATCATTTATTTTCATATCAAATCCCTCTTAACTATATTTTCTGTTTTATTTATAAAATTATATCAGATATTAAATATTATTTCAATAATTTTAAATTATTTTAAGTAAAAGAAAAGAATATTGCGCTACTATATAAACTAAATGTATTACTTGTTTACACATAGTTTACCAGAATATGTCTGCAATAATTGATGAGTAAATATAATAAGATTTTACCTTAAATTTACTATCTTCTATCCTTGTCAAACAAAATGACCAAGATTTTGATTTTTTCCTGGTCTTCTATATTATACTAATAATTTTGATATGCATATCATATTAATCATGGTTATTTTTCAAGTAACCAATCTATTACATTTATTTTTGTTATTCCATCATAGTCAGAAGATAGATTCATATCCATTGTTATTAAATATTTAGGATAATAATCTCCTGTTCTTTGTAATGATCTTAACTCTCTTTCTAAAACTTTTGCATCTCTTACTGTAAGTGATACTTGAAAATATTTTAAGCCATCGTAATTTTCGGCAAGAAATACATGATATGTTAATTTATATATTTTTTAAAAATCATACTCCGTATGTTCTATTACCATGCTCTTGTTATTTCTTTATGACACCATAGACAATTTATTTTAATCACTAAACTTATAGAAAATGGTTACTTCCTTGTTTTCGCCAATTTCAATTTTTTCTATTAAGCTGTTTAACATATATGCAGTAATATTATCTTTTTCTAAAAATTCATTTATTATTTTTTCATAATCAATAGCTTGCTTTTCAAATTTAATAGAGTTTAATTCTTGCAATTTCTTTTGCTTTTCTTCTCTTTCTTTTACTTTTTTGTCTTTAATATCTTGAATCATTCTTTTAAAATCAGGTCTTTCAAAGTTTGTGCCACTATATCCATCATCAATATAAATATCGAAAATATTTAGATTATTTTCTTTTGCATATTGTTTTAATATTTCTTTTTAGTTTGTAATACTGTTACTTTCTCCTTGTAAATCGTCGTCTTTAGATAACCTGCAATATAAAGCACAATTATATTTTTCTTGATTGCTTACTAACAAATTTTCCTCCTTGTATAATAATATTTGGGTTTTAATAAAGAATTTACCTATAAACCTATTGCCATTATAAGAATATTTTTATATACTATATGTAAAAGATTTTGAGACATATTCAAAAGGGCAATGCTATGAACAGTTAATATGATTCAACAAATCTTGAGAGAAGATATAGAATAGATTTATTTAATCAGATATGAAAAATACTTAGATGAGGGGCGAGAATATGATTGAAAAAATAGCAATTGTTGCAGATATACATGCAAATAAATATGCACTTTGTAAATTTTTAAAATATATAGATAACGAAGATATTAAATGTATATTAAATATAGGAGATTTTGTTCAAATTGGTCCAAACCCATATGAGGTTTCATTTAAAGTACTTAATGATATTAGATTTGTTAATATATTGGGAAATAACGAAACAAGTTTGTTTGAAATTGACGAAACAAATCCAAATGATGAAATTGCACATAGACTATGGACAAGAAAACAAATGAAAGAAAATTTTGAAAAAATAAAGCTAATGTCTAAAACTAAAATTATAATAAAGAATAATGTAAAAATTCTTATGATACATTCCAGAAAAAATGACATTAAAGGAATGCCTTTAATATATACAGATGGCATAGATTCCTTTGTGAAGGATTATGAGGATTTTGGTACAGATATAGTTTTATTTGGACATACTCATGAAAAATTATATATTGAACATAATGGCAAAATTCTCATAAATCCAGGTAGTTTAGGTTGCTCTAAAAATGGAACAATAGATTTCGTTATACTAAAAATAGACAATAATCAAAATGTAAAGTGTGATTTTGAATCCCTAGAATACGATAAAACTGAATTAATAAGAGATTATTATAATAATAATGTTCCAGATAAAGAATTTTTGCTAAAAACATTTTTTAAATATAATGATAATAAAAATATTAGTGCTAACGAATAAAAGGCAGATCAATCTTGCCTTTTATTTATCTAAACTAAATTCATTTTCTCTATCTTCTTTTTCTAAATCATTAATTTTATTTTCGTAATCCCATTTTAAATCAAATTCCTTTTTTTCGTATTCTTTTTTGATATTGTTCAGCTTTTTTTACAAGTTTTGCATTTCTTAATAATGCTTGTTGCATAAGAAAATGTCAATCTATAAAAATTTTGGCATAGTAATTTCAATATGACTTTCCTATTATATAAAAAATCCTTTCAAATTATTTTTATTATTTGAAAGGATTAAACTATATATACAAAAATTATCAAATTCCTAACTTATCATATGGAATTAGCACCTCAAAATCACCAAGATAATATGAAGCTACACTATAATTTGGAAAGAATAAAATTATTCCTTCTTTAGAAAATACAAAACTCTCAAAATTATCTTTTTTAGCAAAAGTTCCTGTTTTTAACATATCCTCTTTTTCAAGTAATTCTGTTTTTTTACTTAAATTTTCATAAGAGTATTTAGAGAAAACCTCAATTATATTTTTATTATTTTTTAATAAGGTATCTATTGTTACAAACTCTTTACTTTTTTTGTTATAGTTAACTGTTTTTATACTGCTATCTGGATGAGCCCCACCAAAGTCACAAGAATAAGTAATTAAGAAAGATAAATAATCATTATATTCGTAACCATTAAAATTAACGGTAAGTGTGAATTTTTTATCATTTCCAAGTAATTCTAATGATTCTGTTTCTTTTATGAAATCTTCTATTATTTTGTTATATATACTACTTACCTTATCATCTAAAATATCAACCCCAGTTACAGGCATATACGCTTTTACTACATATTTTTCTTCCTCTTTATTTATTTCTGTAACTTTGCAACTTTCATTTGATACCACATCTTTTACATTTACAGCAATATTATCTGAACTTAAATTTACAAAATATGTAACTATAATTAAAGTAAAGCCTAAAAAAAGTGCTAAGATGTAATTCTTCCACATTTAAATCACCTATTACATCATATGCACTTTTTCTAAATATATAATTTTATTCTACCAATTTATATGGTCTATTTAAATAATCTACTAATTTTTTTGATTCTATATTTCCATTAATATATGATATTATTTCCACATCTGGGCATATATCTAACATATATTGTAAACATACTCCACAAGGAGAGATGTTATCCTCTAAATTATTAGCTCCTTTTTTTCCACCTACAATTGCAATTTTTAAGAACTCTCTTTCACCATGTGACATCGCATTTTGAAATGCAACCCTTTCTGCGCAATTACTAAGTGAAGGTATTGTTTTTTCTTCAATATTTGCTCCTATATATACTGTACCTGATTTTGCAAGTAAAGCTGCTCCAACTCCAAATGATGAAATACCTGTTACAGAGTTTTTCCAAGCTAATTTTGCAATATTAATTAATTCTTCATTTGTCATGTTAATTTTCTCCTTTATATTATTTATTTAAAATATTATGCAATATATCTGATAGTTCCGGTTTCATAAGAATTATTTGATATATAATAAGAACAACAAGAACACCAATTATCGCACTTATAATCATATATATTGGTCTAATTTTAGTATTTTCAATTCTAATTTGCGCAATTATTACACTAAGTATAAGAGCAACTCCACCAACTAAAATACTTTTAGTAATTATATATACATAAGTTGTAAGTCCAAAAGCAAGTGCAACTCTTGCACTTGGATATGCTTGAGAATATTTTGAGCCTTTTCCAAGAATTCCTTTTAAAATAACAGCAAGAATTACAACAGCAAAAATAATTGTAAAAAGTATATACAAATTTGAACTAAATATTGTTGAAATAACAGAAGTAGTTGCCATTGTAAGCTTATCTGCAAATAGGAAAAATGCAACAATAACTGCAACTATTGATGAAATCAAAACACCTCCTGCTGCAATATCTTTAGCTGCCTTTGCCCTATCATCATATTTATCTGTTATAAGGTCAACAATATACTCTACTGTAGAATTTATCATTTCAGCAAATATTACAAAACCTATAGTAAGGCATAAACACGCAAATTCTGTTTTGGAAAAATCAAAAAATAAACTGCATAACAAAACAAAAAGCCCTATAATATAATCAATCCTTAAATTTCTTTCAGTTTTAAAAGCCCTAATTACACCATCTAAAGCATGTCTCATTGCTGTAAAAAAAGTTTTATTTTTTGTATGCTTTAATTCGTCAAGCCTTTTTTGTTTTGCTTCCTCTTTGCTAAGCCTCGGCTTTTTTGTTGAAGTTTCCTCTTTTTTCATATCATTTT
>OGFI01000006.1_pt1 | contig 178262 bp, 197 predicted proteins | sample 1570901 | NCBI WGS metagenome assembly OGFI01 (sample SAMEA2582018, study PRJEB24529) | metagenome | biome: Human gut stool | place: China | collected 2011 | reverse complement strand
GTGCGGGCCCCCGTCAATTCCTTTGAGTTTCAACCTTGCGGTCGTACTCCCCAGGCGGAGTGCTTAATGCGTTAGCTGCGGCACTGAAGGGCGGAAACCCTCCAACACCTAGCACTCATCGTTTACGGCATGGACTACCAGGGTATCTAATCCTGTTCGCTACCCATGCTTTCGAGCCTCAGCGTCAGTTGCAGACCAGACAGCCGCCTTCGCCACTGGTGTTCTTCCATATATCTACGCATTCCACCGCTACACATGGAGTTCCACTGTCCTCTTCTGCACTCAAGTCTGACAGTTTCCGATGCACTTCTTTGGTTAAGCCAAAGGCTTTCACATCAGACTTATCAAACCGCCTGCGCTCGCTTTACGCCCAATAAATCCGGATAACGCTTGCCACCTACGTATTACCGCGGCTGCTGGCACGTAGTTAGCCGTGACTTTCTGGTTAGATACCGTCACTGCGTGAACAGTTGCTCTCACGCACGTTCTTCTCTAACAACAGAGCTTTACGAGCCGAAACCCTTCTTCACTCACGCGGTGTTGCTCCATCAGGCTTGCGCCCATTGTGGAAGATTCCCTACTGCTGCCTCCCGTAGGAGTATGGACCGTGTCTCAGTTCCATTGTGGCCGATCAGTCTCTCAACTCGGCTACGCATCACAGCCTTGGTAGGCCGTTACCCTACCAACAAGCTAATGCGCCGCAGGTCCATCCCAAAGTGATAGCCGAAGCCATCTTTTAAATTTGAATCATGCGATTCAAATTGTTATGCGGTATTAGCATCTGTTTCCAAATGTTATCCCCCGCTTTGGGGCAGGTTACCTACGTGTTACTCACCCGTCCGCCACTCGCTGGTAAACCAACGTCAAGTCCGTGCAAGCACGTCCAATCAGTTGGGCCAACGCGTTCGACTTGCATGTATTAGGCACACCGCCGGCGTTCATCCTGAGCCAGGATCAAACTCTCATATAAAATATAAGAACTTGAAAAGCTCAAATTTAAATTAAGCGAATTGACTTCGCAAATGTTTTTGCATCAATCGTAATGATTGATGACCCTGCACATTTGTGTTCGTCGAAACTGTATTCAGTTTTCAAAGGTCTACCATGTAACCGATTCAATCGATCAGTTACAACATTTATTATTTTAACACTTGTTAGTTATTTGTCAAGAACTTTTTCAATTCTTTTTTTCAAACGTTTTAAACAAGCGACTAGAATAATATATCATGAAGTCATGTAGCTGTCAACAACATTTTTAAAGTCGTTAATAACTGTTAGAAACAAATCTGATTGTCATCAGCGTCTGCCTCATCGACAACGATAACTACTATACCGATATTCTGAGCTTTCGTCAACGCTATTTCCATATTTTTTAAACGTTTTTTCAAAACACAAACTTTAAAGCTCCAATACTATAAAATAATTCTCAAATTACGATCGATACGATCCAAAATAAGTACTATTGTCTATGTTATAAAAAGGGACTTTACTGAATGATTTAAAATTGTTTACGTTTTTGTTTAATTTGACGATTATTCTTCAAAAAGGCCCTAATTGCTGTTAAAATCTTAGCGATAATTGAATATAAGAAAAATAAAAGGAGTTTTATATGTCCACTTTAATCGATTTTATCCTTCACATTGACACCCATCTGATTCAGATTGTTAATCAATTTGGCGATGCCAGCTACCTAATCCTGTTTCTGATTATTTTTATTGAAACCGGTGCGGTAATTTTGCCATTTCTGCCTGGTGACTCGCTACTATTTGCCGCCAGTGCACTAGCTGCCAACGCAAGCTACCACTTAAATATCTGGATTTTTGCATTTGGCTTCTTAATTTCATGTCTTTTAGGCGATTCAATTAACTTCCTGATCGGTCAAAAAATCGGCAAGAGCCTATCAAATCACTCATGGTTCGGAAAATTGATCGATAAACAGAGTCTTGAAAAAGCAGAAGCATTCTTTGAAAAACATGGTGCTCCTGCGATCATCCTGGCTCGATATATGCCAATCATTCGTACTTTTGCTCCTTTTGCTGCAGCTGGATCCGGTTTCCCATATCGGCGTTTTATCCGCTACAGTATCGTTGGATGTGTAAGCTGGGTTGCCATCTGTTGCTCGTGCGGCTATTTCTTTGGTAATCTGCCTTTTGTCCAGGCCCATTTCTCGGCAATCATTCTGGCAATCATCGTGGTTACCCTGATGCCTGCCGTAATCAGCTTTATTAAATCAAAGCTCTCAAATAAGTCTGCTCAAGTAACGGTTGATTCGCCATTGAATCAAACTCAAGAGCAGGATGGTGAATAGCCACCAGATTCCAAACAGCATCGCGAAAAAATCATCGGGAAACAAATTAATAATTGGATTGCTGGTCGGTGAAAACACCCAATTCATATTAGAAAAAGCTAGATAATGGAATTTGATAAAAAAGTCATCAAAATCTACGATAATCATCATCCCGACGACTATCAACAATGCCAATAGATTCTTCAATGGACCTGACAGTTTCCAAAGCTGCCAGGTCTTTTTTTCATACTGTATGATTCCATATGCGCCAAACAATGCCAATCCAGTTATAGCAAGTGCCGTTATGATCAAGTGTCTGACATCGCTAAAATGCTCAACGGCACCTTCAGTCATTGGAATCCCGGCTAAGTGCAAAGGCGGCTGTGGCCAAGGCTGAACAAGATACATTAATAAATGACGATAATCTTTTAAAACCACTGCATTTGAAAGATTCAAAAAGTGCGATGGAATCCTTAAAATCAACGGCGAGATCATCAAGACTAAAAAAAGGGCAAGCCCAGCCGCCGCGACAGTTATCAACAGCAACGCAAGGATTGTCCCAATGGCTTCAACTATTTGTTTTCTAAACGTTCCATTCATCAAGCGTCTTCACCGTATAAGTTGGTTTAATTTCCACATGTTCAATATCGGCTGGCTTTGAAAGACCGGTATAGACAAGGAGCGTGTCAACTCCAGTATTAATACCGGCTTGGACATCGGTCTGATAGTTATCACCGACCATCAGCACCTCTGATTTTTTCAGTCCACTAGCCTTTAAAGCCATCTCAACAATGGTTTTTTGCGGCTTGCCGATCATGATTGGTTCTTGCTGTGTAGCATAGCGAACCAGTTCAACCAAAGCACCAGCACTCGGAATCATCCCTTCTTCGCTTGGCAGATTGGTATCGCCATTCGTACCGATAAAAACAGCACCAGCTCGAATACAAAGCGTTGCAATCTTAAACTGCTCATAAGTCACGTTACGATCCAAGCCAACAACGACATAGTCAGGATCTTGATCAGTCAATTGCATGCCCTTATTTAACAAAGCATCTTTTAGTCCTCGTTCCCCGATTACGTACACTCGGCGCTTTTGGCCAGCATGCTGTACCAAATAATCAGCGGTTGCCATTGCAGAGGTATATACATTAGCCGCCGTTACGTTAATATCATGATTTGTTCTTAGATTGGCAGCAACTTCTTTTGGACTGCGGGTACTATTGTTGGTAACAAACAGAATCTCTCGCTGATGCTCCTGCAAGCGCTTGATAAAACGTGCAGCAGCTGGGATTCTTTCCTTACCGCGATAGACCGTACCATCTAAATCGATAAAATAGCCTTGATATTGTTTCATGCTTTCTCTCGCTTATTATTCTTATTTTTTACTATCAGTTTTTGACGATGCTTACCGGTTTTTACGCGACGCACTTCCTGGTTCTTACGTTCTTTTAAAGGCGGTTGCTTGAGCGATTGTCGAACCTCTTTGACAGCTGCGCTTGACTGATGTTTTTTACTGTTCCCAGAAACTTTGCGCCGATTTGAAAACCGTCTGCCAGACCGCCGATTCTTTCTTGGCAGCTGCACCTCTTGATTATGAATGATGAAATAGGCACAGCCAAAGTTGCAGTCTTCATACAGATAGTCTTGAATCGTCTGCATCCCCTGCTCAGGATTATACTGTGGATTATCAGGGCCATAGAAGCCACGCAACCGCAGCTGTCCATATCCCCAATCACCAACTATATAGTCATACTTACCCAGAATGGAACTAAAACGATCAGCAAGTGCCTCAGAATTAAAAGCGTTTTTGTAGTCAGCAACCAGCGTGTAAGGATGATTGTTGATCAAAAAATGCTGCTGATCTTGCTGCAGAACCCGAAAAACGCCTTGCCGCTGCATCTGGCGACGTTCAATGTATTCTTCAACTTTACTGCGATTGATATCAGCCACTCCTTTCTTGTTTTAATAAATATCCAAACCATTATACGCACTGCTATGATCTAATGTCGAGTCAGCTTTTCTGCCTTTATCCGGGCAATCGTCTCAACTTCTGCCAGTGTCAAGGGCTCGCCAAATGCCGGCCGTTTTTTTAGATATTCCAGTTCTGGGGAATCAATCCCGACATTAACGTTTTCTTTTACTGGAACGGCATAGTGATGAATATGACCATGCAGATTTATAATCCGAGGTGCAATCCCTAGCATCATTGGATAATGCGTCAGATAGTACTGACAATGATTATACTTAATCAAAGCCCCAACATCATGAAAACTGAATTTAGGCTGACCATTTAAGTCATAATTATGAGCAGCCAGATATTTAAACAGTTCTCTGCGATCATGGTTGCCTTTGATCAGCACCAGGTGACCATGCAGCGCATTTAAAATCTCAAAAATCGCTTCATCGGCTCGCTTGGCTGGCTTGGCAAAATATACGGCAATATCGCCTAAATGATATACAATGTCATTTTCGGCAACCTTAGCATTCCAGTGTTCAATAATCTGCTCATCCATCTGTTCGGTATCAGCAAAAGGCCGTGGCGCAAAATCGTCAACTCCTAACAGATGCTGATCCAAAAAGTGAGTATCAGAAGTCACAAAACGCATCATTATCACTCCTAAACACAAAAATGGGACGCTCGCCAGCGTCCCATTTTGATTTTAACAGCAACTACTTGCTGGCTTTTTTAAGTCGTTCGATATCATGAACGATCATTAATTCTTCGTTAGTTGGAATCAGCAGCGTCTTAATCTTAGCATCATCAGTCGACAGATCATGCTCTACGCCACGAATGTTGTTCTTTTCTGGGTCAATTGCAATACCAAAGTAGCCCAGCTTGTCAGCTACGGCCTGACGAACGGTGATGCTGTTTTCACCAACGCCCGCAGTAAAGACAATGGCATCTGCTCCACCCAGTTCAGCAATGTAGGCGCCGATATAGCGAACGATCCGGTTGACATAGATGTCCCAAGCCAACTGTGCGCGCTCGTTGCCTTCGTTTTTGGCTTTTTCAACATCGCGCATGTCGCTGGAAACTCCAGAAATCCCCAGCAGACCGGATTTGTGGTTAAGCATGTCAACCATTTCATCGCTAGAAACGCCCAGCTTCTTTTGGACGAAAGCAACCAACGATGGATCAACATCCCCAGAGCGAGTGGCCATCGTAACCCCGGCTAATGGTGAAAAGCCCATCGAAGTGTCAAAGGACTTGCCACCCTTAATAGCAGTAATCGAAGCCCCAGCACCAATGTGGCAGGTAATCAGCTTTAGTTCTTCCAATGGTCGACCAAGCATTTCAGCTGCCCGGGCCGCTACGTAACGGTGACTGGTACCATGAGCACCATACTTGCGGGCACCGTACTTCTCGTACCATTCATAAGGAACACTATAAAGGGCATTCATTTTTGGCATATTGGCATGAAAAGCAGTGTCAAAAACGGCAACTGCAAATGCATCCGGCAAGACTTCCTTAAAAGCCTTAATACCTTGTAATTCAGCTGGGTCATGCAATGGTGCATATTCAGCCAGCGCATCGATCTTATTCATAACATCTTCATCGATGACAACCGAATCCTTAAAGTATTCACCACCAGCAACAATCCGGTGACCAACAGCCGTAATTTCATCATAGCTGGCAACGATCTTCAAATCCAGCAGCTGCTTGAGCAGATATTGAACTGCGGCTTCGTGGTCAGCAAATGGCTTATCTTCTTTCAGCTTTTGACCGTCACCATACTTGATTTCGGCATGGCCAACTTCCAGACCGATACGTTCAATCTGACCTTCTGCTACTACTTCTTCGCTTGGCATGTCAAACAGCTTGAACTTGACGGTCGAACTGCCGGCATTAACAGCAATCGTTTTTGACATTGGCGTAATCTCTCCTTTTACTAACTCTCAACTTTTAAGATTTGCAGCAACCCATGCATCAATCTGATTCATAAAGGCTACAAATTCAGCACGCTTCTTGACTGACGGAAAACTGCCCAACAAAACCTGTTTGGCTTGATGACTGCCACCACCTTGACGCTGCAAAAGAAGAATCGATTTTTGAGCAGCTTGATTCTTAAAAAGATCAGCTGGCAGATTGATCAATCCTTGGAAATGCGCTACCGAGTGGATCCACTTAACAAAGCCCATCGTCTCTTCAGTCTGGAAGAGATTCGACGGTACCAAAAATATGCCAAAGCCGCCTGGTTTAAGGTAATTCATTGATTGTTCGATCAACAGATGATGAACGTATGAATGTCCTTTTTCAGCACGGGTCTGATAATTTTTTGTATTTTCATCAAGCGGGTAGTATCCAACTGGCAGATCTGAAACCGCCAAATCACTTTGCGGAATCGTCAAAGGCTCAATGGCATCTTGGTGAAACAGCTCAACCGGCTCTCTTTGTAATGAGACGCTGACGCTGGCAACTGCCAGCAGCTCATCATCATTATCGATCCCGTATCCCTGTACTGGCTGATCAATGGCCTCTTGCAGGTGGTTCATGACCGTTGTTAGCAGATTAGCCGTGCCTACTGCCGGATCAAAAATCGTATATGGATGATTGCGATCAATGATTTTTTCAATCAAATAGGCCATCATGATTCCCAAAGTATCGGGCGTCATTTGATGATTGGCTTGAATCGCATCCTTACGAATCACTTTTAACAGATCCAGCTGTAGAAGACGTCGTACTGTCTCGCGGTCGGTATGCAAAAGATCCAGCTGCTGATATAGCTTGTTTAACTCAGCAACCGTCTCTGGCTTAGGCAAACCATCCTCGACACGAACCTTGCCATTATCAACCAGATTTTCAGCATTTTCGAGAAATGCATCAAGATAAGAGCTGTTCAAATCTGCCTGTAACAGTTCCGTTGCGCGATCAAATGGTACAAATAGTTGTTCTGGTGTTGCCAGTTTTGGTCACTCCCATCCTCATTCGTCGTACGAAATTAGTTTACCTATTTTTACCGACAAATTCAAGGAAGCGCCTCGTCTTCTTGAAACTTAAAAGATGATCCGTCATTGAGACAGACGATTGTCAGCCTGTCCTCGTGCTTGACGATTCCTTTATTAAAGTCCGCATTATCTTTGCCATCAGTCAAATTTAGCATTGTCTGTGCAATGAATTGGTCGCTAAGACGATGAATCAGTTTTGCTTGGCCAGCCTGATATCGATACTGAGCCAAAACGGCTGCTGTCGTAATACTCAGCATGATCATCGCCGCCAGCAGCGTACTGCTTTTGCGACGGTGCCAGACAGATAACCGCTGTTTGCCGATATCCATTGCTTCTTTTCACCTCAATTTCTAACCGCTGCCTGCCAAGCTGTTTAAATGTTGCCGCTTGAACCTGATAAAGCATTGGCAAATAACCACCACCATGCTGCAGCCGTAGGAATATTCGACCATTTTCAGCCGTCAGCTCATAATACTTCTTGGTGGCAGCTCCATACAGCACCGCATGCTGTTCATCCTGACATCGATAAAGACTGAAATGCCGATCCGATAATTCCAGCTCGGTTACGAATAAATACCAATCCGTCGGCATATCCAAAGCACGCTGATTGACTTGATCAACAATCTTGATAGTCTGCCCCAACGCCAAAACTGTCACCATACTGATCAGTAGCGCCATCATGCTTTCTGCCAGCGTAAATGCTGATCGTCTCAAGCCATTACCGCCTTTCCAGTTTTAGAATGCACTTTCCCGATCGTTCAACGACTACCCTACTATGATCAGCGGTTGCCACTAGCTGAGCTCGAACGATCCTGACGCGGCCTTGGTGGCTTTTGAGAGCATCACTGGCCTCTTTAGCCAGTCGACTTGCTACCAGCTGTTCATCAGCCAGTTTTCTTTGATGATTCAATTCATTTAGGCCAGTCATTAAACAAACGATACTGAGCGCGGCAATCGCCAATGCCGTTACACTCTCACCCAGCATGACTGCCCGATGCTTTTTTTGCGTTGCATGTACATGATAACTCCCCCATGCCAACTGAATTCTGATTTGATAATCCGTATTGTCCAAGGTTGAAACAAACTCTTCTGTCTGTGGACTGACATAGCCCGTTTTTTTCATCTCGATATCATTGAACCGTCTGACCGACAACGTACTTGGCACATTTATATGCTCGGTGCCGCTTGCCCAGGAAAAGACAACCTGACTGTGGCTTTTTAGGTAAAAAACATGGGTTGACTCGTTACTGGTCTTTGATCGTACCTGAGCTGCCTGCCATGCTTGACGAAAGGTCTGCCAAAACTGACGCTCTTCGTTTTTCTGAATGGTTCGCTGCATTGAGGGCCAGCCAATCAGCATCGTCAACGCAGCAATTCCCAAGACAATTATCATTTCAATCAAGCTCTCTAAAATTATTTGTGGGTAATAAAAAAGCCTTCCTAGCAAATCTGATAGGAAGGCTTTAGAGTTAGATGTAGAAAGTTTTGGATCAACTAGATCCATATAATTCGCAAGGCTATTATACAATATTTGCTTGAATTGTCAACACTAAATTTGTAGTGTTTGGCCAACATAAATTACATTTGGATCTGCAATACTGTTTTTCTGTGCCAGTGTTTTCCAAGTAGTTCCAAACTTAGCCGCAATACTAGACAACGTATCGCCAGCATGGACCGTGTAGGCATTGGATTGTCCTTGCGTAGCCTCACCAACATAAATCTTTTGACCAACATAGATGACATTCGGATTACTGATGTGGTTAAGGCTGACCAGGTTTGAAACAGTTGTCCCAAACTTATTTGCGATTGCGGACAGTGTATCTCCTGCTTGAACATAATACGTTGATTCTTGGCTAGCTGTACCAGTGACTTTAAGCACTTGACCCGGCCAGATCTGGTTAGGATCACCAATACCATTGACTGCTGCCAAAATCTGGTACGTTGTGCCATACTTAGCCGCAATCGCCGATAAAGTATCGCCTGGCTGAACCGTATAAGTACCAGTAGCTGGGTGACCAACATGTTCTACTGGTTGTGGTGCTGGAATTGATACTTCTGGCACTGTGCCCGAATTTGAAGCGCCAATCGTAAAGGTGCCGTCAAAATCATACGACGTGTCGACGTTCATACCTAATCCGTTGTCAGTCCATTGCCATGCAGCAGCGTTATCAACACCCAAGTCAGTAATACCATAACCGGCTTCCCAAATCTTAGCGTCGCCAAAACCATGACTATTCAGAATGCCACCAGTAAAGAATGACTTCATTGAGTACAGACCAACGCTAGCATAGCCCAATGCCTTAACTTCATTCAAAAAGGCTGCGGTTGCTGAATTGTAGTCTGCTACCGAATGCACTTCGGCATCATCAATCATCAGCGTATCGCTTGTCATACCGTACTGCTTAGCAATTTTAACGAAGAATCGCGCTTCGTTTTGAGCATCTGCATTACTCGTATAACGCGCAAAGTGGTAACAGCTAACCCGCAATCCTACTGCAAGCGAATTGCGAATCTGTGCTGCAGCACGAGGATTTACATAAGCAGAACCGTCTTCTGAACCTTCGGTCAGCTTAACAACGACCCCCATAACTCCTTGGTCCTTAGCGCGTTGGAAGTACTCAACACTGTCTTCTTGATAGCTAGAAACATCAATGAACAAATTACGCATTACTTTACCCCCTTAGGATTAATTGCCGCTACTGAGCCTTGTGCTGGTTTAATATCATTGCCTGGTACAACCGTTGGCGTCAGTGAACTCTGTTCATAAGCAGATTGCACCGCATTTTCTGCTGCCGCTTGATTAACTTCAAACCCATTGCTTTGCATTGCTTGCTGAACATTCTTAACTGCCAAGTTAAACTTATCCTTGCCAGTCATATTCTGACTAACCAACGCTGCAACTGAAGTGTCAGCTACTTGTTCTAGCAACCCCCAAGCTACTTTAGCCTGCTCAGTTTGGGCGTGGGTCTGCTTAGTATCTAGCCACGGCTTAACATATTTCCAGGCAAAAGAAAAGAGCGCAACGAGCGCTCCCGACTGGATCAACCATTCTACAATATTGTTAATTTCTTTCATCTTGTACCATCCTCCAGATGCTTAATTCTTTCATCGTGAGAAATTAATTCTTTTGAATGTTCTTCTAGGCGACGATTAAACTCTTCCTGACGATCCGTCTGCTTATTGATAGTATTATTTAAAATCCCCATACTATCTGTTAATCGGCGGATTTCTTGAGTTACTGGTGTCAGAAATGATTTAAAAGTTGTTTTAGTAACCCAAACCAGTAAAGCCATCACTCCAGAAATTACACCACAAACACTTGCTACTTCATCCCAATCAACATGCACATACTTACCTCCTTCCTTATCAAAATCTGCGCAAACAAAAAGCGCCCTATCAGTATCCCAACCGATGAGCGCTGGCGAGTGTGCTACCTGAGCAGTCGCTTAATTAATTTTTTAACGTGCTTACTAGGCACGAACAAAACAATCACACAAAAGTGAAGCATCGGAGTTTCCTCCTTTCTTGCACTAATCAGGTTTTCTACGCCTGCGCATGTGTGCTTGATTATTGTACCATGAATTTTATGTGGTATAATATTATCAACAAAACAATCACACCGTGTGCAGTTGGTGCTTTCTAGCCAACAAGCCGGCTGGGCGCTCCTCAAAAAGAGCGCTCTTTTTATTAGCTCACAGTATTATGCTGTGGGCTTTTTGTTTGCTTAAGCTTGGCTAACAGCCGTATTAGCTGATTGAGCAGCATTAGCAGACCCAGAATCAGATGCAGTAGCAGATGATGCAGCTACGCCTAAGATTTGGTTCTCTTGATCAGCGCTCAGGTCACCGACTTCAACAAACAAATCCAAATCGTCTTTAGTAAACAACTTCATCTCGTAGTAGCTCTTGTAGATGCCGAACATAAAATCATTAGCCATATCTATCCCTCCTAAGCGTTCGTTGTAGTGGTGTCAGTTGCCTGCTTTTTCTTGATCTCGGTTAATTCCTTAATCAAGTTGGCATTAAGCTTGCTCTGTGTGGCTACACTTGTTTGCAAGGCAGCGATACGAACCATCAACTGCTTGTTGAGTTGGTCCTGCGCATCTGGCTCTGGCGTAGCTGGCTTGTTGAGCGCATCGATTTCTTCTTGCGTTAGCGTCTCAACCCACACGTTTTGCGTAGTGTCAAATTTAGGCTTGTACATACCACGACCATCTTTGTCATATGGCACGACAAGCGTTTCATTAGCTTTCAAATCTGAGCCCTTTGGCACGATCGTAAAGTAGTCAAAGTAGCCATTGTCATCATAGTGGTAGGCATTGACCAGCTCGCTTACCCATTCCTTGCCATTAAAAAACTGTGACCCGTCAGCCGGTGCCACAGTCGTTTGATTATCTTCGAGTTTGGCATCTGTACTAACCTGCACCGCATCAAGATACCGGTACGTACGATCTTTGGTGTCAAATTCATAGACCACAATTGTATCGTTCATTTCATTACTCCTTTCAGTCAAAGTGAGTCCAGACCATTGAAACATTACCGTTGCCGATATTGCCTATACTATCTCCACCCCAAGCGATAAAGTCAGTACTCCCGCCTGCAGTTCGCTCTGCAAAATAACCATTTTGTTGCGCCGCGCCGCTCACAACATGTGAAGGAGCATATTCAGCGGCAACCCTCATACAAGGAATTTCAGAATTAAGTTTAGGCACCTTAATGTATCTGGCTTCAAATAAGCATAGTTTAGCATCCCCGATTTGGGTATAAAAAAGATCATTAAACTGTGAGCTCGCACCATTTAACCAAGTGCAGCCAGGTGAAACTTTATGCCAGTTTAGATTTGCAAGATCAGTCTTACCAAAGTTGTCATTGATAATTTTGGTCCAATTTTCGGTTGGAATTAGTTGTGTTAAAGCCATTTTTTGTCCTTTCCAGGACTGACCACACTAGCTACGCGGCAATGATCATACTGATATATGAATCGAAATTACCGATACTGAAACTATAGCCATTAATAATGCTGATTTTACCGTTGCTAGAATTAAACTCCAGGCCAGATGCCGGAGAACTTCCTACTGTACCTACTTGTGCAAAGTAAGTAGAGATAGGCTGGTAAATATTGCTTGCCAACTGAATGATATCCAAATGAGCGTTAGACGCAATGTTACTTGGAATCGTTACATAGCCAGCAATTTCGATAACTACACGTTTTTGACTTCCGATGGTTTGCGTTGCTTTTCGCCAACAAAGGTTTTGAGCTTTCCCCAAGCCATTTAAAGCCGTGATACCAGCAGTTGTCCATTCCGTAAAATCACCAATTTGGCTCAAGTCGTTGTTTAAAGCGTTAAGCCAGTCCTCTTGTCCATTCTTAATTGTTTGAACCATCAATTGTCACCGCCTTTCATCGAGACGGCAACTAAGCTAACAGAAGGGGTTAAGTTACCCCCCCCCCGAAATATTTACAAACGTAATCATATTTATGCCTCCTTTGGCCAGAATGTTACTTGACGCCACTTAGACCAAGCATTGTTCTCATATCCGCGCACAAAAGCGTTCTGGTCAGCGTCCGTGAAAACCTGTAGCAAGTGTGATGCATTGCCATGAATGCTAAGCATTCCTAACTTTCCATTTGGCAGATTGCCGGCAGAAGTCGTCGTCACATAGTAGCTCATACCAGGCGTGGTCAAAGTGTTTAGATCGTTGCCAGTATTCTGAGCCACCATATAGCTCTTCACGTAATTCTGCATATCAACCGTTGTTGGGATACCCTTTGTGTTGATCAAACTCGTTGCAGTCTCCAGTGCCGACTGAGCAGACTTAAGCTGTGCAGTCAAAGTTGCAATGGATGTCCCCTTGATCATCTCATCTGCTTTTGACTTTAAGTCGTCGATAAGGTCTTCAAGCCGGTTGCTGTAGCTATCATGCAACGTATTAAGGCTGACAGCTTGGTCAAGCACATTAAGATTGAAATTTAGTGTGGAAATCTTCTCGCCAGTCTCTGGTTTAGTTACAACAAAAGTACCTTTCATCGCGCCTGGATTTTGAAACATTTCTGCTGCCCAGATCACAGTGAAAAAGCCTCGTTTAAAACGGTCCGACTGTGCAACTTCCTTTGCGCAGTTTGACATCACAAATGCCTTGCCCTGACTGTCAGTTGCTTCGACTTGAAAGCCATATCCCGTCATGTCGAATGGCCGCCCGTCCATTTTCAGCGCCAAAGGCATCGGCGCTTGGCTGTCGCCAATACGGCCTTGGAAATACGGCGTCAAGTCTACAACCGATCCATAATTGGATTGTGCATCGCGCACCAAGTCTAGGACAACACGCGTATTAGTGTCTGCCATAATCAGTCTCCTCTCATATTATTTGCATATTGTTCGAGCCGAGCAAACAGCTCAAAAGCTCGTTTAAAATCATCATCTAAAACCGTCTCAACCTCGTTAAAAGCTAATGACTTCGGCATTGCTAAGTAATACGGCGGTGTTAATGGCTGACCGTCTGCGTCCCAATCAATCAGACTTTGAGCGTTGTACAGTGTAACCAAGTCGTTAATGTCAGCAGCCATTTTCTTCATCACTCGAAAAAGCCATTGACGCGCCTGCCGATTGAGGACATCTGTTTGACATTCCTCAACACGTAGTGTTGGTACTGTTTGCTCATCATTAGCATCAACTTCAATTTCCAGCTGATACAGTTCTGCAATTTTCTGATACACCTTTTTAACGTTGTCGGTTACATAACTAATTAAATCCATTAGCTATCCTCCTTTTGGCCAGAATGTTACCTGACGCCAGGCTTTCCAGCTGTTGACCCAGTGCTGCCGAATCCAAACATCACCAGAGTTAATCTGGTAGATCGTCTGAATAATCATGTCGCCATTGTGGTATGAGTCAACCTTCATCACGAACCAATCACCCATATCAGTACCGGTGGTCGGATGATTAGTGTAGTTAGACAACGAGTTAGGCATGTAGTATTTGCCTGTAGTCGTGTAGCTATTAAGGTCTCCGCTTGATACGGTTGTCGTATCATCGGCATCAGGTATGCTTGGCTTCCCAGCAATGTTAGCCCACGTCAGGTCGGATTTGTTGACCTTGCTGTTCAACGCGGTGGCATTGCTGTTGGCCTTGCTCAGCGCGCTGTCAGCAGTGTTTTGAGCCTCAGCTACATTCTCCACAGTAGCTAAGTCAATCGGCTTGCCGGAAACATTATCCCAGGTCAGATCGGTTTTATTGGCTTTGCCGGCTAAAACAGCTTCATTGCTATTAGCCTTGTTCAAAGCATTATTAGCAACTTCCGCCACTGTGGCCACATCTGCTTTAGTCGCAACGTCAGGCTTCCCGGTGATTGAATCCCAAGTGACCTTACCCAATACCGACTGCACCTTGTCTTTAAGCAGCAGCCACATATTATCACCGTCAGCAATGCTGAACATAAACAGGCCATCAGGCCCCAGCTTCGGAATCTTATCCTTGCCGTTAGGCGAGGCTACTAGCATTACTCCACCGCGTAAAGCAGTCGTGCTGTAATCAAAACCAACAAAGGCTCCTGGCTTGATTGGATAATCACCATTTGGATCAGTTACGCTTGCTGCTGTCAAACACCTGCACCTCGCTTTCTGTCCATGCATTGCCTACACTTTTTGCAGTGTTAATTTTCCACTGCAAGTTGGCAATCATCTTTGCTTGGTCTTGAGCTTTTCTTTGCCGCGCTTCATATTCTGAAGCATCAAAAATCCTATTGCCAAACGTAATCGTATCGCTAGTACCTGACTGTTTGTCGAGATAGTGCGTGTAGCTTTGAATCTTGACATTAACATCAAGACCATAACGATCACGTAACCAGCCAGTATTACCGATTTCAATATTATTTTTGATCTGACTATTATCTGCAAACGTTACCCAACTCATTGAATATTGAACATCTGGATAATCATGCAGCGAGCTTTTTAAAGCTGCCTGCAGAGCGTTACTGTCCGTAATTGTGTCACTGGTATAAGCGTCTTGCCAAATAGCACCAATTCCCGACTTGCCAGCTAGCGGACTATAATAGTCCGCCTCGCAGCTATACTGAATAGTTTGATTGCTAGAATCCTGATCTGAAGATTGCTCTAGCTGCTTGCCAAACCCATGAATTGCCGTCGCGAATGATGAGTAATCTTCAGTCCACGAAATATAGTTAGCATTGACTCGATCTACAAATAAGAATGAGTCTTTAGTGCCAATCGTTTTAGCAATGTGAATCGTCCGGTTGTCAAACCAATACTCACAACCCCAAGCCTGCGCAACCGCTGATAAGATATCATCACCATGCCCAGCACCAATCGTATTTTCGCCAAAATCATGAGGATTGAAATTCCCATCAATTTGATACGATAGCGTCGTTCCTTGGATTGCTAAATCCATACAGCTATTAATGGATTGAACACCTGCCAATGTATTGCGGACATAATTATCGTGCAGATCATGGCTAATGTGCGTGGCCGTAATCGTATAGGTTCGGTAGTTGAAATTTGGTACTGGGTTTGAAATCGTCAAGCGGTACTGCTGACCGTCTGCAAGCGTAAATAACGCTCGTGGCCCTAAAAGGTTTTCAGCGATCTTATTTTGACCAGTGGCATCAAAAGAAAACGTCAATGTCGGAAAACTGTTAATTGTTTTCGTAACACTGACGTTATAGGCAAGAATCACCGATTCATTGCCATCATAGCCTTGAACTGCAATTTTGATCACTTAATCGCCTCCTTAGTAGTAAAACCTGGTCTCCTAAGACTAAAATCGCTAGCACCATCAACATGCAGCTTGTTTTCACCAGTCACAAAATCCAAATAGCCATGATCACAATCGTTATAGGCCTGCTGACCATTAATCAACGGCATAACACCATCAATGATTACTTTGTCAGAACTAGAAACACCACGCTTAATCTGAATTGATTGTTGCGTGGTGTTATTGGTTATCGTAAATCCATTCGGCGCGTTGCCTTGAAAAATAATCTTAGCTGGCCGTTCATCAGCCAGCAGCGGTATCATGCCTAGATTCCAAAATGAAAAATCACTTTGCATAAATTCGTAACTGATTTCATCTTTTGGTACGTTCAGACCGAATCCCCATTCTTCTACATTCCAATCAAGCGTAGTCGCGACTGACTCAGCATAGCCATCTGCACAGTCAAGATTGATCGCAACATCTGCCGATTGCCAAAAATTGCTTTGCTGAGTTGGCGTAACTGCTTCAGCACGAACCTTCCAGCGCATGAATGGCGTAATAGCATTGATCACATAGAAATCTTCATCTGAACGAAAAATACGCCTTAATTCCAGCAGTTGCAGATTGTAGTCGGCCATGTCGACCGCTGTAATCACAATCGTTAATGGAATAACCAGATACTGACTGGCAAAAGTGGTCATCATTGAACCATATTTGCCAACTTGCTGATAATTATAAGAATTATTATTCAGTGGTACACTAAAGCTTTTGACCCGAAAGCCCAACGCGTCTAAATCATATTCAGTGCCGTCCTGTCGCTGAATGATAATCGTTGCCATTAGTATCCACCTCCTACCGGCATTGCATTCCCAACGGGAATTGCACCACCGTTGTTTCGAATAATAATTTCTTGTGCCTTCATCATCTTGTACTTTGGATAAGTCTGGCGTGCTAATTCTGAACTATCAACTTGGAATGTGATAGTAACGTCACCACTTAAATTGACACCATTATTCACACCGTTGTTCAGCATTGGCGCTGGCATTGTTGAAGGCGTTGCGGCTACCAATTGATGCCCGGCCTGTTGCTGACTGGCAATCATCTGATTAAGTTTAGCCGCAAAACCATTCGGCGACTTAGCAGCTCGTGCCCGAATTGCTTCCAAGATGTAATGGTCTGCTGTTTGACGAGCCGGATTAATCGCGAGTTCTGGTTCACCTTGTACTTCACCGAAAATAGCTGGTCGATCTGCCCAGCCACCATTCATCCAACCGTGACCATTACCGACGTTACCCCAGCCACCTTCACCGCCATGTTCCAGACAGTTAATCGCAGCTAGAATCTGATCATAACCATTTAGAATTTGGTGATGGCCTTTTACAGCCCATGAGTTAAATGTTGAAGGAACAAACTGAAGTAGGCCTTGTGCTGGATGACCAGCTGCGGAGTTATTGTCGCTAATCTGCTGTGGAATAGTCGGATTACCGCCAGATTCAGTTTGAATTTGGCGAAGCAACTTATTGATTTTGCCTTCAGTAGCTGTTACATGCAATTCCTTAAAGGCTTTCTCAATATAAGGACGCCAGCGCTCAACACCCGAACCGCTAGGATTAGGCGGCGTTAATGCATCTTCAAGCTTTTGCAGCTCTTTTTTAAACCATTCGACACCAGTCTTTGGCAGATAATCAGCTGCACCATCACCAACTGTTTTCCAAATATCAGTTGCGGTGTTTTTGCCTCTATGGAATAAGTCAGTCAAGACACCTAGCGGGTCTTTCAAAGCGTCTTCAATAGCCTCAAAGGTATCCCCGGCCCAATCCTTAACATTATCCCAAGCAGCGGAAAGCCAACCTTTTTTACCAGTTGCGTAACGATTTAGGCCAAAGAGCTCTGCCGTCTTCTTGGCCGGAATAACCTCATCACCACGATTCAAGAAGACTAGCTGATTCCGTTCTTTAGGAATTTCAACTTGGCCATTTGTGCGAACAATCGCTTCACGATAAGTGTCTCCACCTTCATCATTAACTAATGCTAACTCATCACGATCATTAGCCGACGTTCCGTGTACCAGCTTTTTAAGCTTTGGCACCGTATCTTTTTTACCGCCAAAGAAATGAATTACTGAGTTAATTCCGTCGACACCTGTGTTAATAAAACCGATAATCGCATTCCAACCAGACTTGGCCACGCTCTTTATCCCGTCCCAGATTCCAGAGAAAGCTGAAGCTAAGCCATTCCAAACATCTGACCATTTCTTACTGATTGCGTCTAGAATGTCACTCATCCAGTCGCGAATACCACCGAAAATCTTTTTACCAGTTTTGCTAATTCCGTTCCAGACATCACCAACAAAACTGCTAATCGCATTCCAGGTCGTATTCCAAGTATTCGATATGCTTTTCAAAATTGGCGAAATTACCGACTCAACAGCTTTCATACCTGCTGACACAATTTTTTTAATTGTGTTCCAAGCAGCTGAAAAAAGCGACTGAATCAGCTGAAGACCCGCTTGAATCGGTTTTGCAATTGGCTTCCAAATTGCACTAGCTATCGTAACTAATCCATTCCAAGCAGTTTGCCAAACCTTTTTAACCTGCGGCCACAATTTGCTAATCGCTGAGGTAATCCCTTTAACAAGTGGTTTCATGATGGTAATTCCAATCCCGACGGGCAATGCTAAAGCATAAACAAACGCCATGATTGCAGCTTTACCTATCTTTTTCAAGATACTACCGATCTTGCTAAACATTTTCCCAATCGTGCTAACAATCTTTGAAATCTCTTTACCAATGGCTTTCTCCCAGCCTAGTTGACCAGTAAAGAATTTGCCAATACCAATAAAGAAATCTTTTGTAGCTGCTAACGCCTTATTAACACCATCACGGAATGTTTTTGAGTGCTTATAGGCAGTTGCAAACGCAACACCTAACGCTACAACTGCCGTTACTACAATCCCTACCGGATTTGTTGCAAAAGCAAATTTAAGCAGTGCCAGTGCTCCTTGCAAACTCTTAATGCTAGTGATGATGTTCTTAATTGCTGTTAAGCCCGCAAGGGCCTTTTTAAAAGCATTAACAACAGTTATTGCGCCTTTAGCAGCCATTAACCCTGTAACGACTGAAGTGATTGCAAGTCCAAGTGCCTTCAACGCCTTTTGATGGCTTGCGATTCCCTTCAATGCATTGTTAAGCTGCTTAGCAAAACCTGAACTGTTTTTTAGCCCTTTGAGAGCATTTATAACATCTTGAATAGGGGCAACCATGCCTTCAAAGACTGTTTTGGCAATCTCTCCTAATGTCTCAAATGCTGGTATAAATGGCTTTAACCATTTTCCTAAGTTTTCAAAGGCTTGTTCCCCGTTCTTCCCAAAAGAACTAAAGTGTGACGAAAGCTTATTAATATTTTCACCAATACTTGAACCCGTTAATGTTTTAACCATATCGTCAAAACCGCGGATAACTGCTTCTAAGGCAATTTTAGTACGGTTTTTTAAGTTTTCCATTGCGGTGCCGATACCATTAGTGGCATTCAATGCTGTCTTATGGAATCCATCAGCACCGCCATCTAACTCAATGAAACGTTGATTCAATTGTTTCATTGAGATTTCGCCAGAATCAAGTTTGTTATACAGCTCTTGAGTCGAGCCACTCGCAATCCCGAAAGATTTTGCAACTTTTTGCAGAGATGCCGGCATAGTTTCTTCGATCGACCGCCAGCCCATCATATCAACCTTGCCGTTAGCCAACATTTGCTTGTATTGTTCTAGTCCACGAGAAGCATCAGCTGTCGACGCATTGGAAGCCAAGAATGCATCGTTTAACGCCAGAGTAGCTTTAGCTGCTTCTTTTGCATTATCTGATAATGGCATAAAGACTTGAGTAGTCTGCGCTACTTGATCAAGCGAAGTTGGCAAACCTTGAATCCCATTCGACAAAGTCTTAATTGCTGCGTTTGAGTCTTTAGCGCTAGCTCCCATTGACTGCATGACTTTAGGAAAGTTATTCAGTGTATCATAACGACTAATCGCACCTGAAAGCTGTTCAGATACAGCCGCCGATGCTTTAGCAGCTATCTGATAAATGCCTAACCCTGTCACAATATTTTTAACGCTCGATAGCATGCTTTTAGAGCTGCTATTCACGTTATATTGCGCCCGACCAAGCAATCCAATATGTTGTTCAGCGCTTGAAGTATCTGCTTCGAATTTAGTTGTATGTTCCGTCGGAACATCTTCAATCCCTTTTTTAATTCGCTTAATCGGCTCAGAAGCATTATCGTTCAGTTTTACATCTGACCGCTTTTCCTTAGGAATTTGGCTTAAGGCATGCTGAAAATCAACAATTCCCTTATCTTGAAAATCAGTTAACAGTTTGACTCGTTCTTCTTTAGGCAGAAGCTTCAGAAACTTGTCAAATTCTTCAATGCCCGCCTTATTGCCAATCGCCCGTAATTCGGTACGCGCTTCCTTTGGCAAATGGCGAACATCTTCAGAAATTTCCTTAATCTTTGCTTTGGCAGTTTCAGCATCAACACCAAATTTAATTTTATGATCGGCCTTACCAATCCCATTAAGAATGTCTTTTATCTTTTCTGAATCGCTCTGCACATTATCAGTCGCAAGATCAACTTCGATCGTAACTTTGCCGTCCGCTGCCATAACCTACCTCCTTTCTATTCGGCAAATAAAGCGTCAAGCATGGCATCAGTCCGTTGCGTTTGTGCATCTACGGAAGCACCATCTGTCAGCCGGTAATACTGCTGCTGTTCCATTAACTGAGCCAGCTCTTCGCCTTCAAGTTCGTCTGCTTTTCGTTGTCGAATGCTGACAATCTGACGAAACTGCGTTTCGGGACCCAAACCGTCAAGCAGTGCCTTAAATTTATCCCAATGAAGTTTGCCTTGTTCTTCAACTAAATCAATTCCGTATTGCTCCATAAACGAGGCGTAGATCGCCGGAGCGTCTTGCGTAAAGCTGAAATATCTAATCGGTACTTGATTACTGTCACTATTCTTGACGTCGTTCCCATACGGACTAGCACTGACATATTCGCCAAGCAGCTTAACAACGTTCATCAAGAACTCTGGATCTTCCGGAATTGATTCATCAAAGAAAATATGAAATGCTGCAATAATCTTTTCGGCTTCATCAAAATCAGTATCATCAAGTAGCTGATAGAACCTCAACACATTATCAAAAGCCAGATCAATTGGATACTCATGGCCTTTATAAGAAACTGACTGTGTTAGTTCCTCTGTTAGCGAAAGCATTTAACATCACTTCTTCTTGCGGCGCTGATAACGATTCAGCTTTTGATTCTCACGTTGCTTCTGCAGCTTTTCAGCTTCAGCATTTACTTCGCTAAGAACATTTGCCAACTGCATTGTTGAATTACCTACCCGCTTATAGATTTCTTTACCTAAACCGGGTTCGTTGAACATTTCATCAAAGACATTTTCTAAGATGAAACGGACATCATTAAACGCAGTTTCTAGCTTTTGCTTAGCCTCTTCACGCGGCATTTTTGCCAAATCTGCATCAAAAACCTTCTCTGCTTCTGCAATTCGTTGCTGAGAATCCACTAAGATATTAGTCAGATGCTTAGAAAGGACATCATCAAGTCTTGCAGAAACTGTCTTAAAGCCAAAATCAACTTCCAGCGTTGGTGCCTTATATTTATCAAGATCAAGAACTAATGCCATGTTATTTTCCTCCAAAACTTAACCGCCCCAACTGGTACTGTGTATTTCGCAGGCGATTTAATACGTATTAATTAATGATTTTCACCAGTGGGTACAGATGATGCTGGCGTCGTCACACTAGTTGTGGCGTTGCCAGTCGATGCGGTTGCATTAAGCGTAATGCCGTCAATCTTTGGTGAAATTGTATCGTTTTCATCAGCTACCGTTACCGGAATCGGCGTTTTAAGTTTATACAGTTTGCCTTGAATATTAACCGTGAAGGTTAATGTTGCTCCAGCATTTGAGTTACCACCATTGGGTACCAAAGCAGAAATTGCAGCAACCCCAATCATCTGATTACCATCAGGGTCAACAATCAAGAATCGGGTTTCTAGATCCGTCCCTAGCTTGTTTTGCAAGCCAATTACATATTCTTGGGCTGGATCGTTAGCCATCTTGACCCCAGTAAAGGCAAATGAAAAACGTTTACCAACAACGTCTGTCGAGCCAAAGCCCTCATCGTCAAGATACGTGTTGTTGATCGTTGTTTCATTACCGGAAAAGGTTGTCCCAGTAAAGCCTGCCCCCAAGCGGGCAAATTTAGCATTCGTCAGATCAGTTAAATCAGTACCGCCAGCCGTATCAATAAAATATTTGTACCGACTAGCAAGCACAATTCCGCTAGTTTTTACTGCCATTGCAATACTTCCTTTCTAAATTTAATTAAATGTTTCTACTTGAACCGTAAAGTCCAAAATATAATTAAGCGCATTGCTTAAATCAGCACCTGTCAGCGTTGGAAATGACGCTACTTGCGCTTGATCAAACACAAAAGAGCCATCAGTGCTTTCTAAATAAAAGTCCTCATTACCAATCAGATTAGCAATCTGCCAAAGCGTATTATTAATTAACGCTTCATCAGTACCGCGCATAACGACTTCATAGATGAACTCAACAACTTTATTGCCCACCAAATCTTCTGAAATTACTTGCGAGTTCGGTAAAACTAGCAAACCAATTTCTGGATCTTCTTTGCCAGTTAAGGCTGCGGAATATATGGTTACTGGCAGATCAAGCGAATTAATTTTTTCAACTAAGCGTTCTGTTAAATCCATCTCAGCCCTCCATCAGACTCTTTTTAGCAACATTAGCCCACTTGCGAGAGTACAAAGCCTTAGCTCTTAAATCCCAGCGTTTAGAAGCTTGCGGGTGTGGCGTACGAGTATAGTTGCGGACCGGTGATCCATTAACAATCCCGTAAAATTGAGCTCGAGCATATGGCGTCGTATACGTAATTTCAGAACCGTTCGCATTAACATGTGCAGATTGACTTAATTTGCCATTCTTAAACGGCACAAACGGCTCCATGTCTGACATCATCTGATTAGCCATGACATAACGCGCCTTGTCAAGCTTCGCTTGCGAAAAACGCTTATCTAAATTTAATTTGACGTTAACTTTAACCATTAGAGCACCTCCAATTCGTAGGAATATACTTCGTTGCTGAATGGTTCGTGATTGTCAACGATCTTTGTAATCGTATAGTCGCGTCCCTCAAACAATAAATGCCAGCCTACACAATCAGGTGTTAGCTCTGGCAGCGGTTCAGTAACTTTCGCGAATAAAAAAACGACCGCGTTAGCCGTGATCGTTCGATCGTTATTTGAACCGATATAAATTGTTTGTGGTTGAACCAATGCATGCTTGATAACCTGTTGCGTTGTCGTCTGACGACGATAGGCATCTCGTTTACCGTTCGGAATTAAAAGTGTAATCGTGTGGCCACACATTTTTTTAGGAATACGGGGCAGCATGACCTTCACTTCCTCTCCCACGATATATCAAACCCGCATGTGCCAGTAAAGAATACGCCTCATAGCATACTCCATTGACCAGTTTGTTACTAACGTGTGTTTGAGGCGTCATTGACAATCTGCCAATCGAAATTGCCTTAAAATCATCACCATTAGCATATGATGAATCGTTACCAGTTGTCGAAATATAATCGACTTGCTCGCAGATTGCAGCTTTATACGAATCTACCCGTCTTGCCGATTTATCTTCAGTAATTTCATGATCATCATAGTAATAACCCGTTAGGGCTGAAATGGCACGCTGTGCTTGACGTTCCAACTTAGCAAAATCCTCAGTGGTCACATCAGAATAACCAAGATCCTGATATTCTGCATAAGTCAATTGCGGCTGCATGTAATCACCTCTAAACCAAATTAAGCAGATCAGCCTTAGCCATATTAGCTGTATAGCTAATATGATGTGCATCTAGGTAGGCCTTGATCTGATCAACTGTTTGCGCATTGGTTGGTTTTACACTTCCATTCGGGTCAAACTCCCCACTAGATTGTGGGGTTAGGCTTTTGGGGAAGCTGCTACATAAATTGACTTCTTAGCGTTGTCAAAGACTAGAATGTCGTAATAAGACAAACCTTTAATCGTCGTCCGGTAACCAGAACGATCAGTTGAAGCGTCCAGCACGTCGACCGTGTCATACTTAACGATCGGTGCTACTGCATAGAGTGGCACCGCCATAAAGTTGACATTATCAGCAATCGTTAAGCCTTGCAGACGCGCCTTGGGAACTGTCAAGATTGGTACCCCACCGTCTAATTGACCAACACGGCGATCAATACCATTAATCTGCTGCGTGTTCGTCGAGAAGTTTTTGCTGACACCGTCAGCATTCTTCAAAGCACGATAGAAATTAGACGACGCAAAGATTACATAACCGCCAGGAATTTCATTGTCAGTCATGTATTGTTCTAGATCATCATAAGCAGCCAAGGCGTTCTTGCTGTCGATAGCATCAGTAACCAGCTTCCCGCCATTTTTAGCCGTGTCATACAGCTTCTGTGCGGCAAACTTGTCTCGGTGCGGCACCGTAATCAAGCGCTGGTGTTCGCGAACAACGTTCGCTACTTGGTAAGCCCCATTTTCGTCCATATCAAGACGATCCAGGTCATAACCAATCCAGTCTTCTTGCGTCAATTCAAACGATTCTTTTTCAACGTTAACATTGTGCCGTGTATTGTCGCCATTACGGTGATAAGCTTCCGCTTCTACAAAGCCCGACATCTTGTTAACACGTACCGTATGAACACCAGTAAAATCTGCCGCCGTAATTGATTTAGCGCCACCAGTCAATGGCTGCCAAATCTTAGAATCAACCGCGAATTCTTCATCAATCGCGTTCAGATCTTTTTGGTCCATTGCAATTGTCATTAATTATTCCCTCTTTCTTTATTCTGCCTTTATTCTGCCTTTGCAAAACGTTCAGCAATTCGAGAAGCGACATCATCTTTAACCTGAGGAGTGTCGTCATTACCAAATTTACCGCCAATATTAATTCGACCTGGTTGTTCCGTTTGCTCAAACAAATAGCCATCAGACTGTTTCAGAGCATCAAGCTGATCAGTTAAACCTTCAAGTGTACCGTCTTTACCAACACTAACTTGTTCAGTATCAAGCAAAGAAATGACGGCTTTAACGTTCTTAGCCTTCGCGTCTCGCAAAGCACTTTCAATCTTGAAGCCTTTTTCTTTAGCCGCAAGATCACTTTTATACTTAGCTTCAGCTGCCTTATTGTCGTCTTGAAGCTGCTTAATGGTAGCCTTTAGATCATCATTTTCACCCGCATTCTTGCGCAAATCATCTAATTGACCATCACGGTCAACCACTTGTTGTTTCAAGCTATCGCGCTCACTAGTCAAACTATTAATCTGTTCTTTAAGCGGGTTAAGTTCCTTACCATAGGCCATCATTACCGACTCGATCTGATCATCAGTTAAGCCCATTGTCTTTAAGTCTTCACGCTTCATTGCGATCTCTCCTTCACATTAGTTGTTAACGCGGATACGAGCCGCGAGAATTGATTGCATAATAAAAAAGCAGTTTAACGACATGCCTAGGTCGTAGCATTACATATCAATTATCTTTTCTCGATCATAATCACGTACCAAAATTGGTATTTCCTTGCCTGCATTAGTCTCTTTGATAAATTCACGTAGTTTAGCCTGACGAGCCCGTATTAACGTTTTAGCTTGATTGATCTTATTCTCATCACCAAGCTTTTCTGCAGCTTTTAAACGCCGTTTGGCGTCTCTGATTGCTCGTTCTCGAGCTCGTTGTTTTTGAACCAATTTACCATTCTTAATCGCTTCTTTCGGATCATACTGCGGCTGATGATTTTCATTCACACCAGGTACATATGGAAAGAGAATATGCCGACAGTTGATGCCTTGGGTTCCTGATGGTTCACCATAGCCATGATTATAAATTGAATCATAGTGTGGATTAAAATCAGGACTTTCTGGCGGCACTAAGTTCACCACGTGTCCTTGAATGTCCGCGCATGCCGGCCGACTGTCTGGATGACTGCTCATCAGTGCTAGATGCATGCCAAAGTCTTTCATACGTTGCAAACGAATCTCATTGTAAGTCCGATTTACAGTTGTATTAATTACCATCCTGACATAACCTTCAAGGCTCCAATTATGCCCAGCTTTATCAATCAACTTAGTTGGCAAGCCACGATCAACTGCGCGTTGAATTGCTAAATTAACTGCATCTTCATGGGTCATTAACCCTGAGACTGTTGCAGCAGTCGATTCTGTCAAAATACGCCGATAGGTTTGCGTAATGGCTGAATTACCATAATTACGCGTAATCAGTGTTTCATTAACGTTATTCTGCAAATCATTCCATGTTTGATCAACAATTCCTTTGATCAACAATTCAGTTTCTTCACTGGATGGAATTGGCGAACCGGTTACATGCTGTAGTTTGCTATCAATCTCTTGCTTAATCTGCAGACCATGAAACTTAATCAAATCCTCGATCGCAGTCTGTGATAAGCCATCAGTTTCAGCCATTAATTTGATCGCTTGCAGATTTAAGCTACCAAGCTTTTGTAATTGTTCTGCTTGCCACAATACTACATCTTCTTTATCAACGTGCTTATAATCACTCTCTTTGAGGGTGTTAATAATAACTTCAAAGATCTGTTCCTGTAGTGTTGAATAAGCATCAATAATCTTTTGGCCGCTTTGCTCAAATCGTTCTCGTACTCCCATGATTAATCAGCCTCAACATCAGTATCGCCATCTAGATCAGTACTGCTTTCATAAGCATTCGAATTAAACGAAGGCTGTTCGTTCAATACTTCAGCTACCCACTGATCTGCTTCCTGTTCACTCAAACCAAAATTGCGAATTAGATATTCTTTTTTCGGCATTACACCCGCAGATACAAGCGCTAACTCATCAGTACGCTGCTTATCCTTATCAACAAAAACGCCATCATCAAAATGGACGGACAACTTTAGATCGTCATCAGCATTAAATTTAATACGAGCTTGACCATCACTAAAGAATTCCGGTGTACTTGCAACTTCTAAGATCGCAGTTACCAGCTGATTCAAAAAGAGTTCAACCTGAGTTAGATAACTTGAACGCGTTTGATAGGTAGTACTGTTTTCACTGACAACCTCAGTAGCAGTTTTAACGCCTTGACCGTCAAATGAAAATGTGCCGGCACTAAAACCAGTCTGTTCTTCAAATTCACGTAAGAAGTAATCAATTGCCGATTTATACTGCTCTGAACGAATATCGCTAGTTAGATCTGTAATTTTCAGATCGTCAGTTCCATAGAACTGTTCGTAAACGTCCATATCAGAGTCAAACACTCGCGGATGTGCCTCATCAAGCTCGTTATTACCGTATGGCGCCCCTGGGCGCAGCATTTCGGCTGGCACTGCAATTCGCCGCTTCCCCATTTTAACTTCATGAACGAAAGCATCATGAGTGTAATTGATTGCGTCAATTACGTTACGAGAATTATCAACAACACCAATTCCTAATGGACTATCCAAATCACGGTTATTAGCTCCTGGGGTTTTGAAGTAAGCAAACAGCGGCTTTTTAATAACGCTATTAAATTCAACCCGCTCTTCCATTTCTGGATAGAGCGTGGCCAAAGGCACTTGATCACCAATTACTTGTCTCTGCGTCGAACGATATAGTTCGTTAGTGACAATATATTTATCTGGTCCGTCCCACTGATGAAACTCTAGTAGCGTATAGTAAATAGTCTGCTTATTCTCAATTCGTGTTGATCGAGAAGCAAAGGCACATTCACTAATGTTGTCTGTATTGGTTCGCAGCGGATAGAATTGATCAGCGTTGGCCCAAGCGATTCTAATATTGTTCTGATCATCTACATATGGTCGAGCTGCTAAACCGCCCAAAGCAATTCCAGTTTCCAAATGCTGTTCAAACTGCAGATTAAAGTGGTTATCATCAATAATCTGCTTCATGAATTTATCAAGCTCTGGATTCTCTAAAGAGATCTCACACTGCTCATTGAAAACAATTGAGGCCAAACGCTTTGAAGCTAATTTAGTAACGTTTAACGTACTTAACGGCCGTTGCCGTCGTTCGCCATAAGAATTTCGAAACCAGATATTCGGCAGATCATCACGATAGTATGACTTTGCTAACTGAATTCGATCATACTCACTCTGACCAATAGCCACCCGATCGTCATCAGTGATCTTAACTAAACTTTTTACCATACCGAGCTTAGCACCTCCTTTACGAAAAAGATTTTGTAATCGCGTTAAGAAGCTCATAACCTCACCTCCTACCACTTCAAGCCCAACAACCGTTCATTATCACGGACAAAATACTGTAACATGTCGCAACAATGATCATCTATCTTAATGACCTTTGGGTCTTCACTCTGTAAAGTGTTCTCTTCCCATTGGTACTTCTGGTGCTCAGCAATGAAGATCTCATTCTCTGGCCGTTTCAGATAATAAAAACGACCTTGTGCTAGTAAGTCCTGCACCCGGTCGATCATGTCTACTTTTTTCAGTTTTCTTACTTTGTGCCAGTGAATACCGAAGTCATTGTAGTATTGATTATCTAAGGCCCCTTCGGCCGAATCAATCGTCATGTTAGTCGGCTTCTTGCCAATCCATTTTCCGACTTTATCGACAAACTGTTTTAAGTCTCTCGCTAGTTCACTAGGCGGCTTCTTATGAGTTTTACCTTGTGGACTGTAGTAATACGTGTCCAACAGGATAACATTATGTTTCTTAGTCCAGCCGTAAGCACCACAAGTAGTTGCCGAAACTTCGTGGCCAGTATCGACTGAATAGAAAACGTTAGTGATGTAGTCGTCGTCAGGCAACTTATCAAGCGGCTTGAACAAGTCCATGTTGTAAACGTTGGTTCCAAGTCCTACAACTTCGCCAAGATACATCCAGCGATAATAGTCATTGTCATTGCCCTTGACGGTATTAATTTCATCTAGATAATCTTGCGAAAGGATATTTGGTAACGTCACATCTAGATAGGTCGAATGATCAACATACCAGCCCGGCAATTGCTCGCGCTGAGTTACCCACTCATTAATCCAATCATAAGGATTCTTAGGCGGATTATACGAATAGTATGTCACTACGTGACAACCAGGCGGCAATGGCTTTCGTGTAAATGAAGCACGGACCATATCGACTTCTTTCCATGAATCGAACTCAGCTAATTCTTCAAACCACAGCCAACGAACATACCCCTTAGCAATAATCATGGATTTCAACTTCTGTGGATCATCAACGCCGCTAAAGTAAAACGCTGTTCCGTTACGCTTATCGACGATACGATATGGCGACTTCTTAAATTCAAACAAGCGATCAACATGCAACATATAAATTGCCCATTTAATCTGCTCATAAACCGATAATTCTAACGTATTAGCAACTTTGCGCATGACCAATACGTTAGCTTGACTATCTTGTAAAAAATCCATAACCAATTGAATGCTGATCACTGATGACTTAGTCGAACCACGTCCGCCTTTTAAAACCTTATTAAGCGCAGGACTATACAACACTTCATCAAAATGAGGACAGATCATTGAATCAATATTCACGTTAAGTTGCTTCTCCATGATCTTCTTCCTCCTTACGCTTAGTCCGAATGAAGTTAATCGTTACCCCATCATCATTATCACCATTCTTTAATGCATTGGCTTTTAATTCAGCCATATCAGCTTCAGCATTTGCTTTTCGTATCTTAGCCTTATCAAGTTCAGGCGTACTATTATCAGACAAGACACCAGACATTTTTAAGACTGCAGTAGCTGCTTGAAATCTAACCATTTCCGACTTTGCATCAAGCAAATCAATTAACGTTCGCAAAGCTAGGCTTTTATATTTACCTTTGATCGCCTTAACAGCATAAGCATTAAAGGCTGGTTCATACCATGGCTTCTTCCGCCAATGTGACACTGTAGTTTCATTTTTCAAACCGATCAATGGAGCAATTTCTTTATTGCTATGATTTCCTTCAAAGTCAAGCGTAATAAGGGTTTGCTGGTTCTTATTCAAGCTTGCAAAAGGGTCATTTATTGTTCGATCTTGCTTCTTAGTCATGGCATATCACCACACCGCCTTTCCAATTATTTTTCAGCAAAATAAAAAGCCCAGCTTAAGCTGCGCTTCAAGTGCAAACATATTTGAAGTAAGTGCCTGAAACAACTTATGAGCACTTTGCCGACCACTGGCAACCCATCCTACAGGGCTCGAACCTGTAACATTTCGGTTAACAGCCGAACGCTCTACCCGTTGAGCTAAGGATGCATAGCCCGTTGGCATTGATAAGGAAAGCACCAAGCCAACAGGATAATGCAAAATTATACAGTTTGTAGAATTTATGCCATCTCTGGCAAAGAAAGGTAAGGGACTCGCACCCTTTTTGCATGCTGTGGTGGTTGTCGGTCCATAAGTACAGCAAGCCCACCTGGGACCTTTCTCTCGCTGTGTGGCGAGTATGCACCGTGCAGGAGTCGAACCTGCAAAACTGCTACGATCAAAACTTAATATAACTTTTGAGGTGTTTTCTAACTTGAATCAATCAAGTTATCTTGATAAATAGGCATTCGGCAGTTATCCCGATCGGCGCATCAGTGAGTTTTATATCACGATACTATTATTACACGAAACTGCTCCTAGTTACATCCTAATTTTATCCTAAAAATCGCCTAGTTTGATTTTAACTTCTGTTAAAAAATAAAGAGGCATGGTTTCCCAGCCTCTTTATAACACTGTGCATTAGATCTGAACTAACCTACTAGTCGTAGTATACAGCTACAAAAGATATTATCCAATTGACATTCTATCGGAAACCTAACCTACTAAATTCAATTCACGAAATAGGCATGTGGAAGTTTTTTCTATGATAAACGTACCTCGCCGTGCCCTAGCGGACTTTGTCATAGATAACAAATGAACGGTCAAAACGTTATACAGTATGACTAGCAGTCATTCACTATGCAAAGCGTTAGTACCTTCTGGTACGTCTTTAATATACTTGCTTTTGTGCTGATTTGCAAACACATATCGAAATGATTTTATAAATAAAATTGTAACTGAGGAAACAATCTTTGATCGGTTCTATACAAGATAGTAGCCGCTTCCATACATTCTGCGAATTGGCAACAAGCACGTTGATCAAGCCTATGCCAAGTAGCATTGCCTGCAATCTGAAGAATGTCTCTAACGATCTTAACCGGTCTTTGCTCAATATAGCGTTTCATTAAGATTTCACGGCTCACACGATCACAGCCGTGGATTGCATATTCAACTGCTTGGATAGCTTTTAAGCATTCTGTGTGTTTAATAAAGCGCCGCTCAACTGTATTCTCAACCCCACTTGTTGCAGAACTTCCTACAGAATTCAGAGATGGCGATTTAAGTTCTCCCCATGCTCCAGACAAGCGCTTCAGTTCTTGATAGTTGTAGCCGTAATAACACTCTTGTTCGCTGAAAAATGATTTAACTGCCTGAACCGTTGCCTCACGATCAATTGGTCGAAATTCTTTGTCGTCAATTGTCTGTTGCTGCACCACAACGCCACTCCCTTTTGATATACTAATATTGGTTTTGTATATATATCACCGTGCCTTTGTGGTGCGGTTTTTTATTTATGGCACATCATGATATTGACACCGTAGTCAAAATCCAACGATAAATCACATACCGTTGTCCTCGTCAAACCACACCTTCCGTTTTACTTTATAGCGATTGTGGATCCAATAGTTGCAGTGCCGGTCGTTGACATAAAACTTGATGCTTGCCGTGTTCAGACCGACTTTGCGTGCTGCTGAATACATCGTCCGCACGAGTGTATAATCGCCATTGTTGCGGTCATAGACAATGATCTGCGAAAAATCACGCCGGCTTTTATCGATGATCTTTTTAAGCTCCGGCGTGTCTCGGATCACATTGCCGATCATCTTAGCGTCCATACCGAGATACTCGGCAATCTCACGGACGCCCATGTATCGATGCAGACACGATGCAATCTCGGCCTGCAGGCCATGATCGCTGTGATACTTGCTCCAATCGTTCTCACGAATCGTATCGCGAAAATCCTTGACGATTCGAAAGTCTGGGTCAAGCGGTGATGCAACGTCGTCAAGCTGCAGCTTGCTGTAGGCTGCAAACACCTCAGGATAGTTATGCTCGAGATTGCTGAGCGCTTTGAAAAATCTCGGCGTGCAATGGTTGGTCATTTTTATGCACCTTCTTCTTGTTTCATTTCCGGCGAGTGTCGCGACGCTTGTGCTTTTTACGCTTTGCCATCATTTAATTTCCTCCCACACAATGGACAATACTTAACCTGCCAAACGTCCGAATTAGTTTTGCCAGTAACGACAAGCAGATTATCTTTGAATTTCATATTCATTGTTTTAGTAACACCGGCATAACAGTATTCTTTACCATCACAGAAAAGACACTTTCGTACAAAATGTCGTGGGACATCTGGCATCGTCCGATCGTCTGTCGGCTTTTTCATAGTGCCCTGCGTGCCCTGCGACCAACCATTAATGCTCTTTGCCATCGTGATACACCTCCCACATGTAGTAGACCAGCGCAACTAGCATCGTAATGACGATGACTGCTGAGCCGATACCCAGCGCTGAAAATCCCGTCGTCCAGTTAATAAAGATCATCCACAGCATGCCGCCAGAAAACAGCACACTGCCGATGACTGAGCCTAAGATGATAAATACTTCCAGTACGTCCATAAAATCGCTCCTTCCAACATCTTAATGGCCTGCTCAGTTTCTTCTCGTGTAAGCCCGTAACCATTCATCAGCTCACTAGCCACACGCTCCCGCACAGTCTGTACCCGATTAATAGTCCGCCAACGCGGGCCACTTATTTTATGAGAATTGTAGTAATAATAAGTGACGTTATGCCGCTCGGATTTATAGCGCATTAAATGCCGCATGGCTTTTTGGTTGGCAACAAGCCACTGGTGACGTTTTGCTCGCCTGGTACTCATTTAATCGTCCCCCTATAAATTAGGCTTTCTATGTCGTAAATAAAGCTTTCCATTCTTCTCTTGTTAAATTGATATAGCAGAGTTGTTTCGTCGTTAGGGCTTTGAAACTTAAGCTCATTCCGAATCTCCAAGTACCCATTGTTATCAGTATTCCTATCGTAGAATTCCCAATAATCCGCCCCGAAAGAATCAGCTGCCTTAGGAGTAAATGTCTTCCAGACTTTAACTGCCTGTTCTTTTAAAAACTTAAACAATTCAACGTTTAGATCGAACCGATAATCTAATAGATCCTTTCTTTCCGTGTGAATTTGAATGTTAGACCTATTCACACGCACAATTAACTTTCTTCTATGCTTATCAGTAAAGACTCGCTCAACCATTGCTCAGTCCTCCTAAAAAATAACCGTTGGCTTTCGAATCGAATCGATATCAATTTCGTAAACATAAAAATCTGAACTTTCATAATGGATGCTCGTCTGCCGACAATTTAAATGGTCAGCCACCATATCAGCTGCTTGTTTTTTGCTTGCAGCAGCCACTAAGTGGGAAGCGTATCCAAGTGGCGTTACTTCGATTGGACTTACTTCATATAGATTCATAGCTTCACTCCCTTAAACTCAATCCACGCGTAGATAGCGAGAATTGCCTGGATTAGCTGACTATCGTGTGGCGCTTGTAACTCTTCGCGCTCACCTTTCATCTTGCAACCATAGCGTTTGCAAATCTTCTTAACAGTGCCGTCTTCTCGCCAACTTGGCACAAAGCAGTCGAGATTAAATGCCGTATATCCGTCATCGGTAAAGTAGTTTTCATTGGTTTTGCGATAAATCGTGATGCCATCATTAAGACAGTCGATAAATTCGGTATCGTACGCAATCCAGCCAACTTTGCCATCATTTAAAATTAAACGCTTGTGTTCGATCAAAGCCATCTATCAATCACCTTCATTACAAATTCCAATGCACAACATGCCAGAATGCATATGCAGCCTACACCAAATAGCTTTGTGCCAAGCTGATAGTTGAACCAAAGCACACATACTGTTCCAACTATCAGCGTGACAATGTTGATAAAACACAATACATTCTCAACACTATTAACGACCTTAACGCAATGCCGTTCAGCATTCAGTCTGTCATACATCATCATGCATACGGTAGTTGGCCTCGTGCCTGCAGCATTCGCAATGTTCACGACAAAACAAATAATAATCTTCAGCAAGTCACGGCCGATAATTTTTTCTGGTAGCTGATCAACAAAGGCGTCCCACGCTCTGCTTGACACTTCGACTAGTTCTTTGTCAGTCATCGTCACAGCTCCCACTCCTTAAACTTAATCCAGGCACAGACAGCCATCATGGCCTGCAAAAGCTGTTCAGGTTTGTTAGAACGAAATTCATGATCAAATAGCTCACATTGATATGATTTAGCAATACGACTTAACAAATCATGCCGTTCATCCTCTAACGACTCATAACGCATCAATTTAAAATAGCAACTACTAACGTCAGTGTATGTCTTGTTGCTAATGTCGTAACAATATGTGACATGGCTACCGCCTTTATCCATAAAATTAGTTTCGTACTGAATGTAGCAAAGCTTATCGTCTCGATAAATTTCACGTACTTGTTCGCTTAAAGCCATTTGTAATTAGTTCCTTTCTTCCTTGTTCACCCGCTGCTCCCACGCATTACAAATTGCACCTAAAACTACACGCAGCTCCCCAGTACGAGCTATCATACGCCAACGTTTTGGCTGCTTTGGCCACTTTCTCTTGCGCTGTAGAATTCTAGTAAAAGTCTTGCTGAAAATCTGATCTGCTACCTGCTCAGCTCGTTGCTTTGATCGTCTAGTTGCCATTATCATTCCTCCATATCGTGCATTAAGCTTGCGTCTACATCGTTGTTGCTGTCCCAGTGCCCGGAACTTTTCATTACCCGTACGATTGCCGGGTCAATACGCAACATACCATCACCGCCACAAAACGGACACTTGCGCTCGATTGCGTCCAGGTATCCAGTGCCATCACACCAAGCGCAACTCTGCTCGGTGTCTAGCAGCATTTGGTCTTTCGTTAGTTTCAGCACTTCGTTTCCTCCTAAAGCATCTTTGATCGTACGTCTGTCAAACCGTTGAAGTTCAAGGTGTGTTCCCCGTTAGTAGGAATCAGCCGGCTAATTAGTTTAACGTTGTACATTGCCCGCAATTCTTCAACGGTATTGTTGGTCGTGATAATCGTGTATTTCTTGCCAAACCGCGCATTATTGATGTCATACATCAGCTCCTGCATAGTCTTGTGCACCGGTCGAATCGTGCCTTTCATACCACCCTCAGTACCAAAGTCATCAAGTACCAACACATCAGCCGTTTTAGCGAATTTGACCACCTGTTGCAGTCGATTGCGTGCCTGACTGTCGCCATCCATTGAGTGATAGACAAGCTCGAGCATTTCATCAGTCGCCAGGAAGAACACGTCAACATAACGCTTATATTTTTCAGCACCGTCTGGGTGCTTAATGTAGCCCCACCGATAGCCATGATGTCTAATATAATCAATCATGGCGATTGCTAAGCTCGTTTTCCCCGTTCCCGGCGAGCCTTCTAGCATGACATTAAACGGCTTGTCATCAGGCGTCAGCATTTGCTGAGCCAGCTGTTGGGCTTTTTGCTTTAGCTGCTCGGTATTCTGCTTGCTGATTTGCTTGGACGAGTCCCAACTGCTAAAATTAAAGGCAATCGGAGTTCGACCTGACCAAAGACTTTGCTTATAGACATGGTCGAATTTCTGACGCTTAAGCCGTTGATTCCACTCGCCAACGTGCTTATCATTATTGGCCTTCATATAGGCCTTAACTTCATCTTTATTATCAAGGTCAACCGGCAACGGCTGGCCTTTTTCTTGTGCAATTCTTTTAAGGTTCGCTGAGATGGACGCTGCCATTTCAGCTACGCTATGCATCGCCATAGCTCCTGCTCCTTTCTACAGTCGATCAAGCGCATCACTAATTGGAATTGCCTTTCCTGCCAGATAATCAAGCCGATATCGTGTATTGCCTTCTTGATCGATAGGCTGAACATAGTAAGCCTTCTGTTGCGGGCTAAGATTCTTAATCCCTTTAACAGCCACGTTGATTTCGTTCTGTGTCCATTTGCCATCAACTAGTTTCTGAGCGAACCCGCCATCGTTTTGTGGCTGTTGCAGTGGCTGATAGCCTTGACTGTTAGCAGTCGAATAGTCATCATCAAAGCGACCATTGAACCACGTTGAGCCATTCATTGGATGCAGCCATTGATTAGCCGCCAGGTAGTCTTTATATTCGTTCAGCTTCCGCAGCAGATAATCATCAGTGTTGTCTTTGGACTTCTTCCGCCAAGCTTTATAGTGCCGAAAGGCATCTTTCTTTCCCTGCTTCTTTGGATAGAGATTCCAAAGCTTGTTGAAGGACTCAGACAAATCAGCGTCAGCTGAGGCGGCGTTAGCCTGTTTGTTTGTACGTACTTTGTTACTTAAGTCCTTAGTAAGGTATTTATTTAGTAGTGTGCGATTTTCCAAGATAGGTTTTTCCAAGATAGGTTTTTCCAAGATAGGAAAATCGCATTTAGGTTCCTGGGCATCGACAGGGTCATCATGCAGAATCCATACTGGCGCGCCGAATCTGCCTTTCTTATCACGCAATCTTGTCCGCTCAAGGTAGCCGTATTTTGCCAATTCTTCCAAGCCGCTATCTAGAGAATGGATACCGTCTTTGGCATGCTTGGCTACTTCTTTAGCATAGAAGTCCCAATCATCGGGCATTGACCAGAGATAGTTGAATATCCCACGTGCTTTCCAAGTCAAACGCTCGTCACGGATGATTGTGTTGCTGGTGGTGGTAAACCCTTTGCTGTACTCCTTTCTGATTCTGACCATCGTTCTCGCCTCCTTATGAGATCTCGATGCTGCTAACCTCTGTAAATCCTGCCAGCTGTTTGCCCTGCCGACAGTATTCGCACTTACCGCACGCCTTAGGTGGCTCCTCACCCATCAACACACGCCAGAAATGATCTTGGTCATTGCTAATCTTCTCCAGAGCTTCCTGCATCAGAAACTTGCCATCGCCATCAAAGCTTATTGCGATTTTGTCTGGTGGCACCTGTTTTGACACGCCAAAGATATATGGCTGGCAGTCAATGCCAAACGTCTGTTTAATCAGTTCCTGATAGATGGCCATCTGCATGTGATAGCCACGATCCTCGACAAAATTGGTTTTCTGCCGCAGTCCTGGGTTCCAGTGTCCTTTGTGGAAGTCATCGACTGTCTTCAGATCGCAGAAGTACCCACGATCAAGACAGAGACTGTCGATCTTACCTTTCCACCGGTGGCCGAACAGCTCACCAGTAACAATGACCTCTTTGTCGCCTGGTGCGTAAACGTAATTGAAGAAATCGTCCTCGCTAAGCACCTTGATCATCTTGTCAGCGAGCTTATAGTCGGCTCGCAGATGGCCGTCGGGTTCCTTACTGTTGGGATTGGTCATCATAGCTTTATGGTTGGCACTGATAAAGTCCGCGTGCGCTTGTTCCGACTCAAAGTAAGAATGGACATAGTTGCCGACCAGCAACGGTTCCGGATTGCTTGTTGGCTCCCAGTCGCCTTTCAACTTGGCTAAGGTAGCTGCCTCGCACTTTTCAAAATCCTTGAACACTGAAAAAGACATATACTGGAAGTCCGTATCGTGACTGTAGTAGTTACTTTTCGTCAGCTTGATCGTCTTCGATGTAGTCGAAGATGTCGGTTTGGCCGTCTGCCTCTTGGTTGTCATCGTGTTCCGCCTCCTCTTTTACTGGTTCTTGTTCTGGCTCTTTTGCCGGTTTTTCTTGCTCTTGTTCTGGCTCTTCTTGGGGTTCCTCAGCCGTTTCTTTTTTTCTCTTCGTCTGCTCCTGTTCTTGCTTAAAGCCTTCCACGAGCTTATCTGCGGTTGATTTTGGTGCTTCTGGCGTCACGTCTTTGCGTTCAGAATCGTCCTCGTACTCGTTTGCCGTAACACTGTTGATTGAGCCGGTCAGCAGGTCACTATCATCACTCGTGTTGATGACCATCTTGGCAGCCCGATTGATAACCGTCCGTTTAGCCATTTCCTCAGGAAACTTGTTCTGAACGTTGTGCTGACGCGATTGCGACCAACTGGCTTGAATCTGTTTCTGCGTCATAACCGTGTAGTTGACACGACCATCAGTCATTTGGATAAAAGCAAAAACCGCTTTGATTGGCTTGTCCAGGTTCTCGAACTTAGGCACGAACTTGGTGACCTTGATTCGGCCAAGCTCGTCAGCGCCAATCACGAACTCATCGCCTTGATGTACTACCTGAGCATCGATGTCCTTAACCCCCTTCAGCCGCTTGAGCGCCGTGATCGTGCCGAAGTACGACCGTTGCATCTGCAACTGATTACCGTAGACGATGAAGTAGCACTGGTTCTTAGCCGGGCTAAGCCCTTGCTCGACCATATCCAGCAAAGAGTTAGCGATTGAGGCGGGAACGCACTGCAAAGCCGGCCGACCGTCACGTCCTTTGACGTTTTGGAGCGTAAAGAAAGCCGATTTTAAAGCGTTCTGCCATTTGTAGTTTGCCGGCAATGCCAGCCCTTCGTCCGTCAACTGATCGATTTTTTCCGATACTGTGTCTGTAATGTCCTTCTGCAGGATCGCCATTTGATTAGCCATTGTTTTGTTCCTCCCGTTTCTTGATTGTCTTTAGTGCATCAATCAGTGGCTCCTGTGCGCGTTCTAGCCGACTGATTGCTAAATCTAAATCAACAACTGCCACGTGGTCTCCTACGCCGTTATTGCCGGTGGCAAACGCATCTTCAATCGATTCGATTGCTTTACCGATATGTCTAAGCCCTGCGTCTACCAATGCTTTCTCGTTTGGTGATAAAGCCATATGTTATAATCTCCCTGTAAAGTTTTTTGTTTATGGCATTACTGGCGAGTAGTGCTTTTTTTGATGCTTGAAACAGTGCTTTGTATTGCAAACAATACGATCCAGATAACCGCGAACCAGTTTGCTTTGATGAAGTGGTCAGTCATGTATAGGTAGACAAATCCTGCACTGAGAGCTGACCAGACTAACGCCCGGAGCGTTCCCATAGTCTCACCTCCCGTTCCAACTTATCGATTCGCTGACATAACAGCGAATGATCAATAACCATCACCAGCAGAATCAAACCGCCAATCACCGGCGAAAAAATGTCAAATTCCATTAGCTAACTTCATCTCCTTTCTGATTTGACAACAAGATATTAATAATCAGCTGCTCCATGTCTGGAGGTAGTTTTACTTTTTCGAGGTCATCAATACGACGCCCACTGGCATCATAGTTTTCGATAACATACTCCATTGTGCATTTCTCCTTTCTGTTACAATTAGTTCATCTCCCAACGAAAGGAGGTGACAGTATGGCTATAGCAACTCTAGTATGTTCTATTATTTCTGCGTTAATAGCAGTAATAAATGTAACTATTACAGTTTGGTCTTCTATTCTTGATATAGATATCAACCATTCCATCAGTACTAATGGCAACAATAAATTTTTGAGAATCGAAATAACAAATAACGGTGATATCTCTACTAAAATCAAAAGCTTAGTTGTTGAAAGCAGCACTGGTGTCTTAAGAACATCCTCTGATACATCTATGTTCGTTCCATTTGCTCATCCTGAAATATTAATTGGTCATCAATCTGTTAGGTACGGCTATCTAGTTACTAACAATGAAATAATTAAGAAAATCAGTATTGTTTTCTCAAAACGAACATCGTTAATAAGCCATAAAAAAGTCATTTTTTTAGATTGAAATACAGCGTAATTAGTAGACTCACTAAAGTTACTAATTGGGAAAATAGTATCCATGCCATCAAGACAATCACTTCCTTCAAACATTACTTTATTGTTCGTAACGCATTAGCTAGAGTTATATTCGCAGCAGCTTGTTCTTCAAGTTGCCGTGCGATTCTCTCTAGCTCTTTTTTGGTTTCTTGATTCATCTATACTCCCTTCTTCCTGGTTGTATACTTAAGTCATCTCCTGATGAAAGGAGGTGACTATATGGCTACTAACCCTCCAAAAAACAATGCTCGAAAGGGTATGGTTCGTGGACGTTCTCAGGTTCTAAACACCAAGACCAATCGTTACGTTAAGCGCGATACGAAAACTGGCAGGTTTTTAAATGTCAAACAAGACGGAACTAAGTTCAAAGGTGTAAGAACTGAGAAGTAGTCTTTTACCGGCCAGCTTGCTTCTTTGCAGGCTGGTCTTTTTTGAATCCAATTTGTTTCATCTGACTGCATTGCTTTGGCTTCTGGCAGTATGTGCTTTCTAAATGCCGAAATGCTCGTAATCCTTTCTTCATATTGCATCTCCTACAGTCCTAAGTCGTCGTCTTCTCGTTCGATAAGCGGCAGGATATTGTTTGCCTTTAACAATTCGTACAAGAACAGGCGCCCTTTCTGCGTCCAAGTCGTGTTGATCTTTGTGTGCACGCGTCCGTCATGGCCTGTGATTGGAATGGTCCGACTAGCGATGTAACCCTTGCCTTGATACTTGGCATATAAGATCCATTGATTGTTGACCTTACGCTGTACGCCAAGCTCTTTCAGCAACTTGTTGAAACTCACGGCACTCATGCCATAGTCCTGAGCTACCTGTGTGGTCGTGATGTCGTCCTTACTATCGATGATCACGTCTACGTAATTAGCCTTCTTATTAGCTACTTCCAATTCAGCAGACAGAGCTTCGATTTCTCTGTCTTTATCGATCAGACGCTGGCCGGCTTGCATCAGAAGTTTTCCTAAAGCTTCCTTACTGTGAGTAATGTCGTATGCCGTCTTATCTGTCAGATATGCTCCGTGCTTGCGGATAGATGGGAGGACTTCGGATGTTACCCAGTTCTGGAATTTCTCTGCGACCTGGTTGTTGGCCTTGATTGCCAATTTGTAGAACTGCGGCTCAGTGATGAAATTGCCGCGCTTAATCTGTTGTCCAGAAGTGGACAACCCTAAATATTCGTTAACTCGTTCCCAACGAACGTACTCTTTACCCTTTGAAATTTTAGTAAACCCAAACCCAAAGGCTGATTGCTCAGCATCAAATTCAATTGAGCCGTCTGCATAAGTCTTAACCGGCAATTCAACGTCACCATATTTGAACATCTGCACGTTTGCTGTGTTCTCAATGGCAGCTTCTGTATTTACGTTTTGCATTATATTTCCTCCTCACTACGGTTAAACCGTGTTTTTGTTTAAAAAATAATATCGGAAAATCCGATATTTAGAATTTTTTCAATTTTTCTAATCTGTAAAGCATTGGGATACGTCATTCCACGTTCCCACTTACTCCAGGCGGCTGGCGATATCCCTACCTTCTTAGCAGCCTCTTTCTGCGTTAATTTGGCATTAACACGTGCAGCTCTCAATGTCATTGTCAACTTATCATCCCCTAGAAACCGAATAGACTGAGCAAGGATAGAATGAGGATCCCTACTAACAGCCATAATTCGACTCTTTCTCGTGTTTCTTTTTTCATTGATTCTTACAACTTGTCAAGGTACACTAAAGCTCGGGGAGAATTAACTCTCCTTGCTTTATGTTTTTAGAGCCAAGCAATTAGATGATCGATCAGTAAGACGATAAAGGTAATGATTTCTAGCCAGAACCGAATCGTTTCACGTCGCTCAGCTTTTTGTTGGGCTCTTTTTTGTTGCCTCGACAAACCGCTATGCTCCTTTCTTGTTAAGGCCTTGATCAACCTTACGAGTTATATATTAACACGGTTAAACCGTGTTAGCAATACTTTTTATCGTTTTATTTTACTTTTCTTATTAAAATTCAACAAAAACACGGTTTAGCCAGTTATAATTAGCCTAAAAAGGTGGTTATGAATATGACTAATAATGCTAATTATAATAAGCAGATTATGGCCGAACACATTAAGGAAAAACTAAATCAGAATGACATGACCGCTAAAGAATTTTCTGAGAAATTAGGTTTTAAATACACTACTGTCCTAGATTGGATTCATGCAAAAACATATCCTCGCATAGATAAAATTGAAAAAATGGCTAATTTCTTTGGCATTGACAAAGCAGATTTAATAGAGCCTCATCGCGCCCCCAAGGAAGACGATCTCAAGACCGCAGATCTCGCTGATGATGATACCATCTTCACTTTTGAAGGCAAGCTTATCCCTGAACAGGACCTGGAATATATGAAACGGCTGCTGCGCGGTGGGAGAAAATAAAAAACGCCCACTGAATTGTGAGCGTAAAAATACTAGCAATGTTAAACAAGTTTATTTATGTCATGACGAGCTCGTGGAGCGCTAATTGCTTGAGTCATCAGATAGTTCAATTCGTCTTCTTTAATGGTTAGTGCTTTAACTCTGGCATCTTCAAACGATATGTCAGTTTGAGCTTGTAGTAGCGTTGTAGTTAAGTTTAATGCTTGCCAATAATCCAACTTACTAATGAAGGAGTGACAAATATCTTCTGGAGTTTTCTTAAACATGCAATCTGGCCTCCTAATATGACACGTGCGACGGCAATATTATTTCCCATCTTTAGTTTATTAGAAGGAATACAAGCTTTTACCTCGTGGCTAGATAATATTTCCGTAGATATAATTATCGGATTCTTTGCGATCATAATAATTACCTATATTGTAAGCATTATAGCTTACTCTTTCAAATTGCAGCAAACCATAAAAAGATTATCAGACAATAATAATGGCTTGGTAAATCAACATAAAATAGATTTAGCTGATAAGGAACGATTGATAGACAAACTAGACTTGAATCATAAAATCATCGAACTATTAATCAATACGATTCCTAGCGAAAAAATAACAGAAACAACCAAAAGAATTAAACTGGTACAGGAAGTGTATAACATTGGTACAAGAAATGAAAATAGCAAAGATAATTAGCACTAAACAAGTCGTAGTTAATGCTGGAATAAATATTGGTTTAGCAGTTGGCGATGAGTTAGAGATAATAGATAAATTCGGTGATGACCCAATTATTGACCCTGACACTGGAGAAAATTTAGGAACATTAGATTTAGTTAAAGGAACTGTAATTGTAAGCAAAGTTTACCCTCACATGGCGATTGCTGATTCGCCAAAAACATCAACACTGGCTAACCTCATGCGCCCTAACTATTTACCTGGTTTACATGGGGACACTATTCAAAAGGACTTAAACGTTGACCCATCTCAAATCACTGGTGGCTTTCCTCAATCTGATAATCAGCAAATCCGCATTGGCGATATAGTTATCAAACGTTAATCGGGGTGAAATCTTTGTCTGAAATCCGTAACTACTTAGAAAAAGTAGCAGCTAACCACAATATTGAAATAATTTGGACCAATAAACTGGCTCCTGAAACTCCGCCTGGCTGTTCGCTCCATTACCGCAGCATTGTCATGAACCTTAACTGGCATCACCCTGCTGAAATTTCGTTTCAGCTTGCTCACGAAATTTCACACATCTTAAATGGTGATGAAACCGATATTTGCTTCTACCACGCTACTTTTACTGGCAAACATTCCGTTGAATATAAAGCAAACACTGGTGCCGTTAAGCTTATGGTTCCTTTTTATTGCCAAGGTGTGCCCAAAGAAACCATAAACGTATACGATTTTATGGAATCATATGAAGTGCCAAGCTACCTTGACAATATAGTCAGGGAAGAAGTGCACAACTATTATATTTTAAACAGATACTAATAATACGTCCAAGCGTGATCGACGTTAAAAGCTAACTTAAAGCTAAATGAGGAGTTATCAAAAAATGGGAATTAATATTGGATGCTTTGGCTGGGGAATCATTATTTTTGTGGTCTTACTAGCAATCGTTTACTGGCAGATAACCATACCTCTGGCAATCGTTGGATCCATTTGCTGGTATTTTTATGAAAAAAGTCCAAAAACTCAAGAAAAAAAGAAGAAGCGTGCAGCTGCAAAACAAATTGCAGAAGAGAAACGACAAGAACAGATTAAAGTATGGGAAAATGAAGACCTTTCCCAATATGCAACCAAGCTTACTGAGATAAAACTCAAAAAGACCGAATATGCTATATACACTTCTGGTACTCCTATAACCTGGTCTGAAAGCAGAACACGAACTAAGCGCATAAATTATGGTGGCCTTACAAGTAATGTTCATATTATGAAGGGCCTTAACTATAGGACTGGAAGTATCAGAACACTATCACAGAAAGAAGAATATATGCAAAATGTTTTAACTGGCGCCCTAGCGCTCACTAATCGTAGGATTATTATAATTAATGGCGATAAAGCTAAATCTTATCCATTTACTCGACTTTTACGAATTAAACCGTATCGTGATGGCACTGAGCTAATAAGTGACTCCGGTAAAAAAGTGATTTTATCAGGATTTAAAGATGCTACACGTTTTAACATTTATTTAGATCGATTAGCATCAGAATAACAGGAAAAGTTGTCATCTGGGTTTGGGGATATCTTAATGACCATTATCACTGCAATTCTATTTACTACTGGCCATATCCTTTTTTGCAATTATGTTCATTTTTTGACTGGATGGCATGTGATTAACAGAGAAAAACAGGAGGACAAATAAAAATGATTTTTCTAGGTTGGATATTTATTCTTTGGGCAGCATACCTATTGCTTAATCATCGGCATAATATTAAAGACTCAAAGAAATTGATTGTCGGAATTGTTTCTCTAGCATTTTTGGGTGTAGTTATGTTTGCTGCGGGAAGCTCTGACAGTCACTCAGCAGCAAAGCAGCAGACTTCTTCCAAAGTTGTAAAGAAGCATCATTCCAAACGAAAGCAAAAAAAGACGTCTAGCAATTCCTCTAGCGAATCTAAAGCATCAAGTGAATCGTCAAGCAACGACGATTCTGACAACAGCTCAGTAAGCTCATCCAACAATAGCATTTCTTCAACTGATTCATCTGTCGCTTCAGAGAATGATTCTGAATCAAGTACTACTTCTCCTTCAAACAAAGGCGATATGATGACTGATCAGCAAGGTACTATTGTTGGTAATTCTAAAACAATGGTTTACCACACACCTGAGCAAGCTGGTTACCGGATGAACTCTGCTAATGCTGTCTATTTCAATTCAGAAGCCGAAGCACAAGCAGCAGGTTATCGCAAAGCTCTTCGCTAATTATATGAAATATTATGCTTCTAAGCCCGTCGAAATCGACGGGCTTAAAAAGGCACTTATAAGAACATATGTACGAAAGGAAATTGTTATGAATAAAAACGAATTATTAGAATACATCGAAACTAATTCTGCTGTCATTACTATCTTCAAGAATAAGGTTCGCACTGACCAGAAAGTTAAAAATAAGAAGCGGCAACCTGCTAAACGTTGGAATGAAGCTAAAATTGAACGAACTGTTGATAAAATTACCGATGAATTTATTAACAATGTTTATGATAAATTAGCAAAAGGAGTAAAAGCTAATAGGCACACCACCAAACAGCAATGGATTACATTTATTGAAGAGCATGAAGTGCTAGATGAACTTGAAGAATCTGTCATAATGATTAGCTTTGAATAACACTAGTCACGAAAAATAAGGTATTTAAACAACGTTTGAGAAGTAATTAACCAAGGATACTAAAAAGCTAAACTTAGTCCGCTGACGGAAATAAAAGCAAACGTACATTTATTTTGTGAAATAAAAAGAACTTTCCTTTAATAAAGAAAAGCTCTTCTTTGTACCTAACCATCTTTGCCAATGGGTAAATCCAATTACTAAAAAATGTCTCCCGCAACTGTGGAAGACATTGAATATAACATTGGCTAGCACTAGTATATCATCTTTTTTAAGATAAGCATTACAAAAATGGAGGAAATTCATATGCCTAAAGTTGCAATCTATGCACGTGTCTCTACACTCAACCAAGCTGAAGAAGGTTACTCAATCGATGGACAACTAGCTAGTCTGCGTAAATATTGTAATGCGCTAGATTATCAAATCTATCAAGAATACATCGATCCCGGCTTCTCTGGAGGCTCTTTAAAGCGACCCGCTATTCAGAAACTAATTGTGGATGCTAAATCCCGTAGGTTTGATATTGTACTGATCTACAAGCTAGACAGATTATCACGATCAGTTCAGGATACACTTTATCTTGTCAAAGACATCTTTGCGAAAAATGATATTTCTTTCGTATCACTTAATGAAAAAATCGATACTAGTTCCCCGATGGGAAACTTATTCCTCACGCTGCTAGCCTCAATTGCTGAATTCGAACGTGAACAAATCAAAGAACGTATGATGATGGGCAAAGTAGGACGTGCTAAGTCTGGTAAAGCCATGGGCTGGTCTAAGGTTCCATTCGGCTATACTTACGATAAACAAACTGGTATTTATCAAATTAACACATTACAAGCACAGATCGTTAAGAGAATTTATCGTGATTATCTTGATGGTGTATCAATTACCAAACTTGTTGATTTGCTTAATGCCGAAGGTCATATCACTAAAGATCGTCCTTGGACTTATCGGACCGTTCGTCAAGCTTTAGATAATGTTGTATATACTGGTCGACAGTTTTATCAAGGCAACGTTTATCCTGGCCAACATGAAGCGATTATTTCAATTGAAGACTATGATAAAACCCAAGCTGAGCTAAAACGCCGACAATTAACTAATGCCCAAAAATTTAATCCCCGTCCTTTTCGGGCTAAATACATGCTCTCAGGTCTTTTACACTGTTCCGTTTGTGGCTCATCAATGATGGTTCAAACACGCTATTTAAAGTATGCAGATGACTATCACTATTATCGTTGTGTCAGTTCAATAAGAAAACGTATTCGCTTCAGTTATCGACAAGATACCGAACTTTGCCAAAATCGATCTAATTACCTAAAAGACGATCTTGAGAGCGCCATAATTAAGACCATACGACACCTGCAACTGCATCCAGACCAAATGCCTGTCGATACTGTTAAGTTTGACGACAAGCCCTTAAAAGACGAATTAAATCGTATTAACGACAAGCTAAATAAACTAGTGGATCTATACCTAAATTCTAATGGTATTTCAATTGGCATTATAAACCAAAAGCGTGAGGAGCTGCTGCAACAAAAAGAAGCGCTCGAAAACAAGCTACAAGAACGTAAACCTAAGCAACCGGAATTAGATCCCAAGAAAGCTTTGTTACTTTTAAGCAAGAAAAACATTCTAGAACTGCCATACGAAGAACAAGTAAAGCTTGTAAAATCCTTAATTAGCAAAATCGAGGTCAGCCCCAGCAAGATGAAAATTCATTGGCGTTTTAATGTCGAAAAATAATTTTAGGTTTCTTGATTTCCAATAGCGTAAACGCGTGCCGTTTCTGCTTCTTTAACATCTTAGTAAACCTCCTGCAGTGAGTGATAGATTGGCAAAAGAATACTGAGATACATTAAAAAAATCCCAGCAGCAATCAAAATAAAAAGCGCTGGCTGCACCAATACCAGAATATGCATCGTTGACTGCCGAAATTTTTTAAACTTGAGCTTGGAAAATAAAGTCAGTTCCTGGCCTAATTGTTCATTGGTCAAGCCACGATTGATAAAAATAGCCAGTTCATCCGGTAAGAAAGGTGCTTTCAAGATTAGGTCGGTCAACTGTCTTCCCTGCGAGCTGAGCTCAAATGCTGCCTGACCAACCTGATGCAATAACGAATCATCATCAAATTTATTCGTCAGTTGGCATATTTCATGCAAAGAGAAACCATGCTGCAGCAAAATAGCTAAATTGGACGTCAGATAATAACCATAGTATTCACGAAAGATTTTGCCAAACAGCGGCCAGCGACACTGATGTCTTACTTTTTTTAGCGTTGACATATGCCGCCAGTGAATTGCCGCCAATCCTCCATAGCTAAAAAAAACACCGCCTGTAATTATCAGTGTTTCACCAATTGGCCATTGCTCGCCGATTGGCAGCTGATTCTGCTGCTGCCAGCTTTGCAGCTCGGGAAAAACAAAAATCAGCAAAGCCGCCAAAATCGTCCCCAGCATCACCAATAAAATCAGCGGATATTCCAAAAGCGTCTTTAGCTGACGATGCTGTTGCTTTTGGACCTGTAAATACTGACCAATCTCTTTTAGCGTTATCGAAAGACTGCCATGCTGCTCAGCCAGCAAAAGCTGATAGTAAAGCTCAATTCTTAAATATGGCTTTAACGCATCTGCCAGCAGACAACCGGTCCTAAGCTGCTGATCAATTTTTGAAAAAAAAGCAGCCTGCTGCGGATAGGCTCGCTGTGAGAATTGAACTGCATGCTGCAGCGAGAAGCCAACCGCTAACAAATCATGCATCAGTAAAAACCAGTCAGCCTGTTGACCTGATTTAAAATTAACCGGCTTGGTATGACTGGGCCACGCTCTTTTCCACACAGCCCTTGGCCACGCAATTTTTAAGCTGCTGCTGCCAAGCATCGGTCATCCCCACCTTTCGCTTTGTAAAACTTTCTTGCAATGCATCATCAGCCAATAGATCAAACAGTACCGCCAATTGTTTTTTTACAGTTGGCAAGAGTCGTTGATAGCAGACACAGCTGACCGCCTGCTGCAGATAAAAGTCATCAACGTTCAGCTGTTCTAGACGCGTCAACGCTCCGTAGACATTTCTGGCATGCACGGTTGCCATGACCAGATGACCGCTTAAGGCTGCTTGAACTGCCATCTGTGCCGTTTGTGGATCACGAATCTCGCCAATGATAAAGATCTGTGGTCGATGCCGCAAGCCAACCTTAAGCAGCTGCTGATAGCCCATCTCAGCCAATTCGTTAACCTGCAGCTGAATAAACATTGGCTCGGTAATCTCAACCGGATCCTCTATCGTCATAACAACACACTGATCAACGAACTGACGCGCCAGATGGTACATCGTCGTTGTCTTTCCTGATCCCATTGGTCCGGCAAACAGCATCAACCCCCGCTTTTTAGCAGTCTGCTGCAGTTTTTGCCATTGCGGTGGTACCAGCATCCGATAATCATTGCATAAACGATAGATAAAACGTACCACCAGTGATTCCTGTCCACGACAGTCACCAACCGACGACAATCTTAAGTCTACCTTTCCCCTAGGCGCGTGCCAGCAAAGCGATCCTGACTGTGGGCGACGATGCTCACTGACTGACATATCAGCACGGTACTTTAAATATGCGATCAAGCGCTTGCCAAGTGGTAATGGCCATTGCTGATAAAGCTGCAGCTGGCCCTCATGCATGATTAAAAGTCGATAGTAGCTGCGATATGGCAGAACATAGAGATCTGACACCCGGTAGCGAATTAAAACTGCAATGTCTCTTGAGAACTCGCTTTTCAAAATTATCCCTCCTCTAACAATGCTATATGCCAAAAGAAGCAGGATGATATTTTTTTAATGCCGATTATTCGCTTGCAAAAGTTTTCTAAAAAAAATCACGCCACTCTCGACTGTAAGCGTCGCTGTTGGCGTGATCTTCTAAAGATTAGCAGCCAAAAATAAAGGCTGCTCTTAAAATACCGAAATACATTACCTGACATTGTTAAATATTGAATGCTTTGGAGAAAAAAAAGACGCAGGCATTATTGCCCGCGCCTAAAACGAAACTATTCAGCATCGTCATCGTCTTCGATAACCCCAGCTTCATAAATGTCGGCAACATCGTCGTTGTCAGTCAGTTCGTCAATCAAGTGCTTGTATTGACTGACCTTGTCGCTAGGAACAACCGTCGTGTTTTGAGGGATCATCGTTACTTCAGCCGTGTCCAGTTCGTAGCCTTGTTCTTGCAAAGCATCACGAACGCTGGTCATGTCGCTTGGTGCCGTGAAGATCTGGAACTTGTCGTCAGTAGCCTTCATGTCTTCAGCACCGGCATCCAGAGCATCCATCAGCATGTCGTCTTCGCTCTTGTCGAGACCGTCACGCAGAATTTCAATCAAGCCCTTGCGATCAAACATGTAGGAAACAGAGCCACTGGCACCCAGCGAACCGCCGGAATGAGTAAATGCAGAACGTACTGCAGCGGCCGTCCGGTTCTTGTTGTCAGTCAAGGCAAAGACCATCACTGCAACCCCACCTGGGCCATAGCCTTCGTAAGTAACTTCTTCAAACTTGGCACCACCAGCACCAGTAGCCTTTTCAATTGCCCGTTGAATGTTCTTCTTAGGCATGTTGGCTGCATGAGCCTTGTCAATTACCAGACGCAGTTGAGGGTTGTTTGCTGGATCAGGATCACCTGTTTTAGCGGCTTGGTACAAGTCACGAGAAATCTTTTGGAAAATCTTGCCACGCTTGGCATCCTGAGCGTTTTTACGCCCTTGAATGTTATGCCATTTTGAATGTCCTGACATTACTAACTCCTCTTTTCTTATATAGATTTAGATAACAAACATTGAAATTTTACCAAATTAAGCTGGTAAATTCAAGACTTTATCAATGACGACGAACAATTCGCAGTCCACCGCGCAAAAGCCAGCCAACCAAAGCCAACGCCAACAGCAGCCAGGCAATTCTCCATCCCCTGGTTAAAACGTCATTGCCGATGGTTGCAATCGTTGAAGCATAATCTGGTTGTTCTTGAGCAGCCTGATTGATTCCCAGCTTGATCAGCCAGACAAAGCCAAAGTACAGTCCTGCTGACCAGGCAGTCGACCAGCTGAAAACGGCCAGAAAGCAGTGTTTAAATAAGCTCCAGACAATTAAGACTGCCAGCGCCACTCCACTGATTGCTAACAGCACGTTAACGACTGTTTTAACGGTCGTAATCGTTTTGGCAGCCGTTTGTACCTCATCGGTGTTCAGTTTTTGGTTGACCTGGTTCGTCAGCTGCTGATTGAACTCACTGGTTGCCGAAGAAGGGAGCAGTGATGTTGAAAGACCATATGATCCCAGTTCATCATCAACCTTTGACTGCAGTCTTTTTTCAACATTGGTAAGATCAAGCTTAATACTCTTGCCAGCATAGACTTGTTTAACTGCCTGCCTTACCAAGCGATGCGTTTCCTTGGTTGTTAGCAGTGAGCCAGAAACGCCATATTCGCTTAAACTGCCATTGACTTCTTCTTGAAGCTGCGTGCTGATTGGCGAATCGGCCAGCTCATCAGCCGCAAAATCGGCATCTAAGACCGTTGCATTTAGCAAAACCGCGATTGCCATCACCATCGTCAGCAAGATCCCCAAAAAGGTCCCCCAAAAATGATGATGACGCGGCTGTTTAACGGAAGCATCGGCCTGTTGTTTTTGACGATGCATCTCTTCTCGAGACATCAAAGATCAATCACCTTCTAGCGCGTTGACTGACGCTTTTCAAAACCATGTTCCAAAATAACGTCTTTGGATTCATCATCTTCTTTGTCTTCATCCTTGCTGTTCATCAACTTGGTCAATAGACGCATTGATACGGCCCCTAAATCATAAAGCGGCTGCGTAATCGTAGTCAGCTTAGGGCGTGTAATCTCAGTGGTCTTAGTGTTGTTTGAGGCAACAATCTGGAACTCATCAGGAACCTTGACGCCGTGATCAGTCAAACCGTTCAGCAAGCCCGCTGCTACGCCATCATCGCTGACAAAAGCTGCCTTGGCGCCACTGTCAGCAATAGCTTGAGATTGCTTGTAGCCTTCAGCATAAGAATCATGTGTCTCAAAGATCAGCTTTTCGTCAAAATCCTTGCCAGCTTCCTGCAAAGCCTGCTTGTAGCCTTCAATGCGGTAACGCTTGTTGATGGTACTATCCTTTGAGCCTACTACCAGTGCCACCGGACCATCAACACGTTCAATCAGGTACTTAATGGCTTGTTTGGTAGCTTCTTGATAATCAATCCGGACCGTTGGCAGCTCGTCATCATTAGTAACGGAACCAGCCACAACGACTGGTACATTGGATGAGCTGAATTCCTGCCGCAGTTCTTCTGGAATGTCATGCCCCATAAAGATAATACCATCAACCTGCTTGGCCATCAGCCCGCGAACGACTTGCAGCGCCTTTCGATCATCAGCATCTGAGTTGGTCAGAATCATGTTGTATTTGTACATTGAAGCAATATCGTCAATCCCCAATGCCAATTCTGCAAAATATGCATTCGTAACATCTGGGATCACAACACCAACCGTCGTCGTTTTTTTGCTGGCCAGACCACGAGCAACGGCATTCGGGCGGTAGTTTAACTGCTTGATAACGTCGAGCACTTTTTTGCGCGTTTCTGGTTTAACGTTGGGATTACCGTTAACCACACGAGAAACGGTCGCCATGGAAACACGCGCTTCACGTGCCACGGTGTAAATGGTAACTGATTGTTTTTCCATAATTTATAAGCCCTTTCTTTGTTGATTTTAGTTGCTTTCATCGGTTTTTCATAACCGCAATCAATATAACAAAATTAACGGTTTTGCGCAAACGTAATGATAAACAAATATGCTATAATATTAACAATTGCTTAAAAAAATCTCATCTTATGCATAAGGAGCAAGACAAATGAACAAATTAACACAATTGCGTCAAGCTGTCAATGAAGCACAGCTCGATGTTGCCTATCTCAGTGATCCAATGACCATTAAATATCTGACTGGTTTTGGCAGCGATCCGATTGAACGGGTTTTGGCGCTGCTGGTCTTTGCTGATCACGATCCTTTCCTGTTTGCCCCAGCACTTGAAGTAGAAGCCATCAAGGATACTGGCTGGCCCTATGACGTTTATGGCTACCTCGATCATGAGCAGCCTTATGCGATGATTGCCGAACAAGTCAAGAAACGCATTGCCGCTCCAAGCAGATTCGGGATTGAACAAGGCTTTTTGACTGTTGCTCGACTGCGGGCCTTACAAGAGCAGTTTCCTAAAGCCAGCTTTGACTATGATATGACGCCAACGATTCAGCATATGCGTTTGATCAAGTCGCCAGACGAGATTGCTATTCTGGAAGAAAATGGCAAGTGGGCTGATTTCGCCTTTAAGGTCGGTTTTGATGCCGTCAAGATTGGCGCAACCGAAAACCAGATTGCCGCTGAAATCCACTATGCCCTGCAAAAACACGGCGTTATGCATATGAGTTTTGATACCTTGATTCAAGCCGGTGCCCATGCAGCTGAACCACATGGCGCTACCAATGACACCAAGATTCAAGACAACGAGCTGGTATTGTTTGATTTGGGAACCAACGTTGACGGCTACACCAGCGATGCCTCTCGAACAGTGGCAGTTGGAACGCTTAACGATAAACAAAAAGACATCTATCAAGTCTGCCTTGAGGCTCAGCTGGCTGCCCAAGAAGCTGCCAAGCCTGGCATGACCGCCGCGGAACTGGATAAGATTGCCCGCGACATTATCGACCAGGCCGGCTATGGCGAATACTTCATTCATCGTCTGGGCCACGGAATGGGAATGACCGACCATGAGTTTCCTTCAATCATGGAAGGAAACGACATGCTGCTTGAGCCTGGCATGTGCTTCTCAATTGAACCAGGAATCTACATCCCAGGTTTTGCCGGTGTCAGAATTGAAGACTGCATCCATATTACAAAAGATGGCAATGAGCCATTTACTCATACGACAAAGGAACTGCAATACGTTGGCAGATAAATTGCAAATCAAAAGCACTTCACCAGCAAAAGTGAAGTGCTTTTTTTGTCGATTCATAATTTTTAATCTTGGTCGCTTGATGATGAATGATCATCCTGACTAGCAGCATCATTATCTTCATCAGATGCATCCGTAGTTTTGTCGATTACGATATCATCTTGGCTTGAGGTGTCGGACTGGGCTTTGGCAAGTTCTTCTCTAATCTGAGCGGTCTGTTCGTCAAAATCATCGTTGGTAAAATGATTGACCGCTTGATCAGCACTTTTTTTAACCGTATCAGCGCCTTTTTTTAATGAGCCGGCCAAGTCACTAAATTTATCGCCAAACTTATCAACAGCCTGTTCCTTAACATCCTGCACCATTCCATCGGCAAGATCCAAGGCATTGATTGCATAGTCGGTTGCATAATCAACGGCATCATGCGTCTTATCAGCCACAGCCTGCTTAATCTGCTTTTTCTTATCGGCACTCAGCGCTTGCCAGGCTCCAAATGCGGCCGCGCCACCAACCAAAAAACCAGCTAAAACTTTTTTCGTCATGTGCTTATCCTCCAATCAAAACTAGTTTTCCTTGGAACGATGCAGCTTGCTAAACAGGTTTAGTACTGCTTTTTTACCGGCATTTGCCAACAGCTGGCGTCCCTGCTTGGCACTTTCATGCTGCGCGTTCAGCTTGTCAGTAAACTGGCGTGCCGCTGCGTTAACGTCGCTGGCACTCTGCCCAAGATCGGCAATGGCTTTTACCGCCGGATCCAGTTCTGACGACTTTTTGTTCAAGTCTTCCAATAATTCGTTGGTATTTCCTAAAACGTTTTCTAATTCATGAGTAAGTGCATCAACGTCTTTGCTTAATCCATCAATACTTTTAGTCGTTTCTTCCAGTGTCTTGCCCAAACGAGACAAAAACATTCCAATAAAACAAACCAGCACTACAAACGCGATCGCCGCGATCAGGCCGGCAATTTGTCCAGCAGTCATTTAAAAGCTCCTCCTTTGTAGTTACACCAAGTTTAACATATCGCATAATTTTTTGTTAATTATTATTAACGGTTGACTTATGATATAGTTGTCTGGAATCTATATAAGGAGCGATTTCAATGAACAAGCAGATCCAACAGCTGACTAAATCTTTTGCCAACGTCGATCTGGACCAGATTACCCAAAATATCGTCAATCGTCTATTTTCGATTTTACTGACGATCGTTATTTTTTTCGTGATTCTTTGGGCGGGTAAACTCATCATCAACTACGCCTTTAGTCATACCAAACGTTTTAACATGCTTGGCGCTCATCGCATGGCAACCTTTCACACCCTGACACTCAATATTTATCGGTATACCTGCTTTTTCTTTCTGCTGTATGCCCTGCTTTCTTTGATTGGCGTACCAGTGGGAACCCTCGTCGCCAGTGCCGGAATCTTTAGTATTGCTTTGGGACTTGGCGCACAGGGATTCGTCAGCGACATGGTCAACGGTTTTTTTATTTTGCTAGAAAAACAGCTTGACGTTGGCGATGTCGTGGTAATCGGTACGGTTAAGGGCACGGTTTCTGGCATTGGACTGCGAACTACCCGCGTCACCAGCGCGGATGGCACGCTTAACTACATTCCCAATCGCAACATTACTACCGTCAGCAATCTTTCCCGCTCAACCTGGCATGCCAGCGTCGACATTCCTATTGGTCCCAATGCGCCATTGGATGAGATCAAAAAAGTCATTGCGGATGTCAACCAAAAACTAATCACACAGGGCAAGTTCGGCAAGCATCCCGCTCCTAAAATCGTTGGTCCCGTTACGATTCCAGCAACTGCTTCTGCCAAGGCCTCATTGGTTTACCGCGTGGCTTTGACGACGACTTATGATGCCGAATATCAATTGACCAGTGACTGTCTGGCAGCTTATCTGACGGCTTTAAACAATGCCCATGTTTCGCTTGACTAACTTCACCAAGAAAGGTTTATGACTATGTCTATTCGTTTAATTGCTACCGATATGGATGGCACTTTTTTAAATAATGAACACAACTACGACCATCACCGCTTTAAAAAAGTCTTTGACAAGCTGACTAAAAATGGCGTTCAGCTGGTGGCAGCCAGTGGTTCCTCATACCCTCGTCTGCGTCGCGAATTTGCCGCAGTTGCCGACCAGATGATTTTTATCTCGCAAAATGGTTCGGTAATTCATTATGGCGATGAGCTGATTGATTGCTTTCCGCTGCATCATGATGACTTAAGGGCCGTTTTGGTCGCGTTGACCAGACTGTATGGTGATGACGACATCAATCAGCTGGTTATTTCAGGACCAACGACCTCATTTGTTGATCAATCCATGGATGAGAAAAATTTTGCCATCGTCAAGCTTTTTTATGAAAACGTTAAACGCGTCCCCAACCTACAAGACATTTTTAAATATCCGCTTGATGAGCCGCTTACTAAGATTTCGGTAAATTTTGCCGATCATATTGATATTACCGATGTTACCAGTGAATTGGACAATCTGCTGCCAGCCAATCTGATCATGGAAAACTCAGGCTTCAATACTGAATTGATTGGTGATGCTCATGCTACTAAACGCAATGCTTTAATGGCAATCGCCAGTCAATTCAATCTGCGTCAAAACGAAATCATGACCTTTGGCGATAATGAAAACGATCTGGGCATGCTTACGCTGACTTCTCACAGTTATGCTATGAAAAATGCTGCTTTGCCGATTCGCTTGGCCGCATCCAACGTAACGCGTCTGACTAATCAAGAGAGCGGCGTTTTGGATACGATCGAACATTATTTTGATTTTTCCCACTAAAAAAGAGCAGCCTAAGTCAGGCTGCTCTTTTTTTAGACATTTTCAGTTTCTGGCAGATCAAGCACCTCAAAATGCCGATCAAATGTGTGAGCCGCATAGTTAACGGCCTTCAACAATTCGCGACGCGTAACGATGCCGGTAAATTCACCGTGTTCAGACACGACCGTCAAAAATGACTGATCAATCAGCAGATGCAGATTTTCTTCCACGTCATAAGGATCAGTAATCACTGGGGCATCAGTCTGCATAACGTCTCTGACCTTCATCGTCTGCAGCTTATCCAGATTGATTCGGTCAGTTTCTAACAGTTCATCGGTAATCATTGAAAGCGACAGTAATCCGCGATAGTGACTTTCATTATCGACGACAACGATCTTGGCATAATGATCCTTAGTCAGTACCAAGAATGCATGATACAGTGAATTGTCTTCATTGACCGTAGCAACCAGGCTGGCTGGAATCATGAATTTTTCACGGCGATCCATCATTAATTGGCGAATCTGTTGGTTAATCATTCTTAAAAATCATCCCTTCATCAACCTGCTTTTATTGTAATGCTTATGGACGTCAAATGCGACTGTTATTCCAAACCAAGATGATCGTCTATTGACGTAAAAAGACAAAGTGCAGATCATTAATCGGCTGCATCCTGCGATCATAGTACTGAACATCAAGCTTATTTGAGTCAGCCATCACAATCGCCAAGGTTCCGCCAATATTTTGATACTGTCCACGCGGCTGACTGATGCTGCCCGGATTTAAATAAAGCGTTCCTTGATTAAACTCAACGGCTAATTGATGAGTATGACCATAGGCTGCAATCGTCGCTCTTTGCTCTTTAGCCAGCAGCATTAGTGGCGTCAAGGTAAAATTGACTTGATAAAGATGACCATGCACGACCAAAATTCGTTCTTGATCCGCGACTGCCAACCGAGACTGCGGATAGTCCAATCCCCAATCGGTATTGCCAATCACGGTCTTAAATGGCTGCATGACCGGATCGCTTGGCTCAAGGTTTGAATCACCGCAATGCAGCATTATGTCGACTTCATTGCTAAATCGAGCAGCTATTTTTTGTAAAATCGCGCGATCGCCGTGATTGTCACTGACAAATAATGCTTTCATTAAATCAACTCCCCTAAACTGTCATCGTCGATCAGGCTATGCCTGCCACCACTCATTAAAATGTTTCATAAAATCCGCTAAGGCGCGACCCCGGTGACTGATGGCGTTTTTTTGCTCGCTGTTCAGCTCTGCCAGGGCACAATGCAGCTCATCGACATAAAAAAGCGGATCGTATCCAAAGCCATTGCTGCCGGTTAATTCATGCAGAATATGTCCATCAACGCGCCCATCAGCCGTCAGTTGGGCCCCATTTGGCTTTAAACCTACAATGGTCGTGTGGAAGTGCGCCGTTCTTTTTTCGTCAGCTACCCCAGCCATCTTTTCCAATAGCTTGGCATTATTGGCAGCATCATCATGGTCTTTGGCATAACGCGCCGAATGAACTCCCGGCTCGCCGTTTAAAGCGTCAACCACCAATCCTGAATCGTCCGCCAAAACTGGTAAGTTTAGTTTTTCAACAGCTGTCTGGGCTTTGATCAGCGCATTTTCTTCAAATGTCTGACCGTCCTCATCAATTGCAAAAGCGGGAAAATCTGCCAGCGTCTTGACCTCAATTCCTTTTGGCGCCAACATTTCAGCATATTCACGCGCCTTACCCGGGTTTTTGGTAGCAACTACAATGGTTTCCATAACTGCTTTCCTTTCTTAAAGTTCCAAATGTGCACACGTATAGTTCGAATTGCTCAGCCACTGATTGGCCCCTGATTCTAAGACCTTGACGTCGCCAGTTGAGTAAAGCTGGCTCTGTGGAAGCAGCGCAGCATCATTGCAGGCATCGTGACTAATCAGCCACTTTTCGGCACTGTTGACTGCTTCTTTAGCGGGATCAACCAATGTTACCTTCTTACCGAGCTTTTGTTGAATCTCAGCTGCCAAGAACGGAAAATGCGTACAGCCTAAAATCAAGGTCTCAACCGGCTGTTGATCAAAAACTGCCAGCTGTTCATCAACCGTCTGTTTGGCAAGACTGGTTCCGGTCTGACCATGTTCAACGATTGAAACCAATGGCTGCGCGGCTTTTTCAACTACTAAGACATCAGGATCTAGTTGATGCAGTGCTTTTTCATAGGCATGATTTTTAATTGTCGACGCCGTTCCGATCACGCCTACTGAACCATGGTGCTCCTGCTGCAGTGCTCCCTTGGCTCCAGGAGCGATCATACCGATTACCGGAAACGGCATCTTCTGCTGCAGAGTTGACAAGGCGGCTGCTGTTGCCGTGTTGCAGGCAATGATCATCATCTTGACGTTTTGACGCTTGAAAAACTCACCAATGTTTAAGGCTAGTTGACAAACGTCCTGTTGCGTGCGCGTACCATATGGAAAATGTCCCTGATCGCCCACAAAAATCAATTTTTCGTGGGGCAGCTGCTGGTTCATGATCCGGATGACTGATAAGCCGCCAAGGCCGGAATCCATAATCCCAATCGGCCGTTTATCCATAATTGCAACACCTTTCTTCCAAATACTTGAAACTCCATTATCTATTTATTTGTCGTTATTTTCAAGTTTTGCGGCAAACCCGATCTTAAAATCATCAATTGATGAATTACTAATCAGCAGTCAAACTCGTTTTAATCGTAAAAAAGCATCAGTATCAAATTAAAATAAGTTTTTAACGATATTTAAGGAACTAATGTCTGACTTTCTATTATAATGAATTATGATTTGCGAAAAGGAAGGATCGTATTTCTGATGAGTCAAAAAACCTACGACCGTTTGATACACAGTCATCGCGGCTTAATTGCCGGCACCATGCGCGATGTGATTTTGCCAGCAATTCTCGGCAAAGAAACTGACGGCATTCTTTATTGGATTGGCAAGGACCTGGCCCGTGAGTATCCGGTAGCATCGCTTGAGGACTTGATCGTTTTAACCGAGCAGCTGGGGATGGGAAAACTCGAACTGCGTCAAAAAAACTCAATTCAGCATGTTTGGCGTTTGAGTGGTCCCATCGTTGAGGAGCGACTGGCAGTTGATAAAGAGGAAACCTCTTTTTCTCTAGAGGCCGGTTTTCTCGCCCAAGAACTGGAATTTCAGCTTAGTGCCGTTACTGAAGCCGAGGTAATCGAGCACAAACGCAGCTACGTCGAAATTCTTGCTCAAAATGATCCTCAGTCCGATGCTGAATCGGAAAGGACGGAACTGGCTGAATTTATTGAAATCGAAAAGCCCGTCTCTGAACAAGCTTCTGAAGCTGATTCTCAAAAGGGCCGCCGCTTTCGTCATAAAAAGCAGGCTCCCCAAAAATAAAAGCATCACTCATCATCAAATTGATTGAGCGATGCTTTTTATTTTAAAGGTATTGATTCAAAACCTGCTTGAGCTGGTCGGCAGAATGATAGCCAATCAGCTGATCGACCACCTGACCATCCTTTTTGATCATCAAGGTTGGAATACTCATAATCCGAAACTGCTGAGGCGTTGCCGGATTTTCATCAACGTCCATCTTGTAAAAGGCAACGTCAGGCATCTGTTCTGATAAGGCATCTACGACTGGCGACTGCATGCGGCAGGGACCACACCACGTTGCCCAAAAGTCGATCAAGACAACGCCTTGCTGGGTGTCCTGTTCAAAAGTCTGATCGGTTGTAGTTTTAACTGCCATGATAAAGGCTCCCTTCATTGATTGATGATCTTATCATACCAAAACTGCTGATTTTCGTCACTTATTTTGCTTACTTTTTATAAGTCGCGCTTAATAAACTTATTCTACTGTAAATAGACGATCGTTGCCCCATCGCCACCAGCATTAGGTGCCGCGTAGGCAAACGACTTAACGCGCGGATTGCTGCGCAGGTATTCCCATGTTCCTTTTCGCAGCGCACCAGTTCCCTTACCATGAATTACGGTAACCGGTGAAAGATTATTAAGCAGTGCATGATCGATAAACTGAGCCAATTCGCTCATCGCCTGTTCATAGCGGTGACCGCGCAGATCCAGGCGGGCTGACGTATGCCGCGTTTGAACCGTACGCACTGGACGACGCTTGGGTTCGCGCTCTTTTTCGGCGTTGGCGAGCTGCTGTTTGGATATTTTCTCCAGGTCGTTTTCGTCAATTTCCATCCGCAAGATTCCCAGTTGTACTTCCCATTTGTGGTTGCCGCGTTTCTCCAAAAGCTCGCCTCTTTGACCGTAAGATTTGACCAAGACGGCATCCCCCTTATGCAGGTCGCGCTTTTGCTTGGCTTTTTTCAAGACTGAGTTGTGCTTTAGGCGTGGATTTTGGTGTAACGCATTTAAAGCTCCCTGTGCATCGATCAATTCATTTTCCTTAACGCTGCCGCCTTGGGTAATCTCCAGTTGGCGCAAATGATGGATAATCTGATCAGCTTTTTTCTTAGCCTGCGAGACTTGATGGTTAGCCTTGGAACGAGCATCTTCATATAGCTTCTCGCGCTGTTCCTCAAACCGCGTCAGCTTGTCGTTAAGCTCTTGTTCCGTTGCCTTATTTTTGGTCAAAAGCACCTCAAGCTTCTCGCTGCGTTCCCGGGCCTGTTTGCGCTGCTCAACCAGTTCGCCGATCATCTTGTTTAGATCCTGGCTGTCATCACTGACCAACGATTTGGCCTCGGCAATTACATCTTGACCGATTCCCAGCCGTTTGGCAATGGCAATCCCATTTGACTGTCCAGGAATCCCCAGCAGCAGTCGATATGTCGGCCGCAGCGTTTTTTGGTCAAACTCCATGCTGGCATTAATGGTTTCTGGTCGATCATAGGCAAAGGCTTTTAGCTCGGGATAATGAGTCGTAACTACAACGTCACTGCCTAACGCACCAATCTTGTCTAAAATCGCCATTGCCAGAGCCGCCCCTTCTTTAGGATCAGTTCCGGCTCCCAGCTCATCAAGCAGCACTAGGCTGTGAGCCGTAGTCTGATCTAGAATTGCCTTCACATTTTCCATATGACCAGAAAACGTACTCAGATTCTGCTCCAGTGACTGCTCATCGCCAATATCGGCAAAAATCTCGTCATAAACTGCAATCGTGCTGCCCTCAGCTGCCGGAATAAACATGCCAGACTGTCCCATCAGCTGAATCAGCCCCAGCGTCTTTAAGGTGATGGTTTTCCCACCCGTGTTTGGACCAGTGATCACGATGGCATGGTAGTCCTGTCCCAGCTTGATATCGTTGGCAACGGCTTTTTTAGGATCAATCAATGGATGCCGTGCTTTTTTCAGCACTACCTGACCGGCTTGGCTGAGCAAAGGCAGTGTTGCCTTGGTGTCATGGGCCATTTTAGCCTTGGCATTGACAAAATCCAGATGTCCCAGAATCTTGGCATTATTCTGAATATCCAGCTGATAAGGAGCCAGCATCGTTGAAAGAGCTGCCAAGACTCTTCTGACCTCTTGCCGTTCCTCGATTTGCGATTGACGCAGACGATTATTCAGATCAACTGTACTGGCTGGCTCAATATACAGCGTTTGACCACTGGCACTTTGATCATGAACTACCCCGCCAAAACGGCTTCGCTCACGACTCAGCACTGGCAGCACATAACGTTCATTGCGGACCGTAATAATCGGCTCGCTTAGATACTTGGCCATTTTGCCATGCGTATATTTTTCCATCTGTTGGCGAATCTCAGCCTCAGTTTTAGCAATCAGTTGCCGAATCCCATGCAGCTTGCTGGAAGCCTCATCCAAAACAGCACCGGTATCCTGATCGATTGACTGTAAAAGCCGCTTGGTAATGGAAGGAATCGTCACCAATTCATCAACTTCTTTAGGCAGTACCTGCAGCATGATTTTTTCGGCATGCAGTCTTTCAAAAAAATGCTGGACGCTCATGCTGGCCCGCAAGACCTTGGCAATCTGCGCTAGTTCGGCACCATTTAAGCTGGCCTTGATCTTTAATCGTTTCATCTGCGGCCGAACATCTGCCAGTTTGGGAATCGGCATACCGCCTTTTAAGCGCAGAATGTCTGCTCCATCCATCGTTTCTTTCTGCCAGGAAAGTACCGTTTCATAATCAGACTGCGGCATCAGCTCAGCAAGTTCCTGCTTGCCGGTTGCCGATGCCAGATACTTTGCCAGCTGATCTTTAATTCGCTGAAATTCTAATGTTTCTAAAATTTTTTCGTTCATTTAAAACTCCTTTCAGTCCGTATCAAGCACCTATTAAGCTTTAAAGACTGATGCCGATCTATCCCAATAGCTGAAGAGCTGCCTTGGCCATCCCCGGCGTATCCCTGATCATCAGCTGAGCAATTCCCGATTGAGCAAGCTGCTCTTGCCACCATTGGCTAGGAAACAGCTGAAAAACCATCAAAAACATAAAAATAATCAAATAGCCGACCAAGACGTCCAGTGCCCCGCCAGCCCAACGATTAGCCGAGCCAAGTACAGGAAGACGATTCAGCCAGTTGGTTCTTTTCAGCAGCCAATGTCCAAAAAAAGAAATCGTGCTGAAGATGATCATAAAGGCCAAGCCATTATAGAAAAAAGAAGTTGGATCAATACTGCTCAAGAGACTGCCACTAACCGAGCCGGTAGTATTGCTGCCAATCTGGGGCAGAAATTCAGCCAATGCACCGCCCAAAAAGCGCGCCCCTACTTTAGCGGCCAGCCAGCTGATCAAATAGGTACAAGTCGAGATCAGCATGCCTAATAGGCCACGGTTGGTGCCATTAACCCAGCAGCCAATCAAGAGAACTAAAATTACTGTCGTTAAAATCATTTTCTGGCCTCATTAATCTACAGTATCAATTCAATCAATAATAAATAAGACCCAGCATCCGGATAAACCGCACGCCAGGTCCCGATATCTTAACCTGAGCTGGCTAAAAAAGTCTCTTTTAGCCTCTCTGGTCGGACTTAGGCATTGAAATTGCCTTCATCATCAATAAACGTATTAAGCACTTCTTGAACCATTGCCCATTCTTCATCACTTTCAATTGGCATCAGCTGAATGTCGCCACTGTCAACGCCATCCATGTCGCTGGCTGGTTCAAATGAAAAGGCCTCAATATCAACTTCATCGGCATTTTCTTCATCCAATGGGTAAAGACAGATATACCATTTGCCGTTTTGATCGGACTTAAAGCGCATTGCTTCTTTGTAGAGCTCTTCATTGCCCTTTTCGTCGACCAGCGTAAAAATCTCTTCATTGTCGCGTGGTTGATTTTCGCTCATAAGTAACTCCTTTATCGCTCTTTATAGCTTTTGAACCAACTTGCCATGCCGATCGAGATAGTTTTGCAGGATCAGCGTTGCAGCCAGCTCGTCAATTACTTTCTTTTGCTTGCGTCTTGAAATATCAGCCTGTTCGACCAACATTCGATGAGCCTCAACCGTAGTCAGACGCTCATCTTGAAAATCAATTGGCAGGCCAAATTTTTCTACCAGCAGCTCGCCATAATGATGTGATGCCTCAACACGTGGTCCCTCGGTATTATTCATGTTCTTCGGCAGGCCGATCACAAAACCAGCAATCTGCCGGCTTTTAACCAGTTCTGCCACCCGATCAAGACCAAACTCGCCGGCTTCCTCATCAATCGGAATGATCTCTACTGCCTGTGCCGTCCAGCCTAGTGGATCGCTTTCAGCAACGCCAACTGTCTTAGAGCCGACATCCAGTCCTAAGAGTCTCATTTGGCGTCTCCATTATGCTGCAGATAGAAGCGCACGAGTTCTTCAATGATTTCATCACGCTCATGTTCACGAATCAAGTTACGGGCATCATTCAAGCGTGGAATATAGGCTGGATCGCCAGAAAGCAGATAACCAACGATTTGGTTGATTGGATTGTAGCCTTTTTCTTCTAAGGCTCGGTATACAGTATTTAAGGTTTCTTTGACGTCTTTTGGCTTTTCTTTGCCAAAGTCAAAAAACATGGTCTTGTCACTTGCCATCTTTTCACCCCCGACCTTTCTTTATCAGTATTTAATTCTACTATACCACTTAATAAATCACAATCAGCAAGCTTTTCCTTAACCAACCTTTAATGAAAAAAGACGCAGTGCCGTTTTGACACTCCGTCTTCTAAATTGCATGCAGCTATTTATTCAGATATTCGGCGGCCTGCTTTAGTGCAGTTGGAATTCCCGCCGGATTTTTGCCACCGGCTTGTGCCAGGTTAGGACGGCCGCCACCGCCACCGTTGATCGCTGGGGCAATCGCCTTAATAACATCGCCAGCCTTGATATCTTTAGTCTTGTCATCGCTAACGGCTACCAGCATGTTGGCCTTGCCTTCACTGCCGGTTGCCAAAACCAAGACATCAGACAGCTTCTTGGCCCGCCAGCTATCAGCCAACTGCCGCAATTGTCCCATACCGGCAACGTTGACTTGCGCTGCAATCAGCGTTCCCTGCTTAGTATCTTGAACGTTGTCAAAGACCGCGTTAGCTTGTTGAGCAGCTAGTTTGGCCTCCAAAGCCTCATTTTGCTTTTGAGCTTCTTTCAGCTGACTTTGCAGTTCTTCAACTCGATGCGGTACTTCTTTCAGCTGAGCAACCTTCAATTCACCAGCGGTTTGTGTCAGCAGATCGTCATGTTCCTGCATGAACTTGAAGGCATCGCTTGAGGTAACGGCTTCGATCCGCCGTACGCCGGCACCAACCCCACCTTCAGAAACAATCTTAAACAATCCGATCTCATTAGTGTTCTTAACGTGATCGCCGCCACAGAATTCAGTGTTGTAATCACCGATCTTAACGACCCGTACCTTGTCACCGTACTTGTCAGAGAACAGGGCAATGGCATCCATCTTCTTGGCAGCTTCCAGATCGGTTTCAACCGTCGTTACCGGGATTTCTTTCCAGATCTGTTCGTTGACCATATCTTCAACAGCTTTCAGATCTTGGTCCGTTACCTGGCCAAAATGGTTGAAATCAAAGCGTAAGTAGTGCTGTTCAACCAGAGAACCGGCCTGCTGCGTGTGTCCGCCTAAAACGTTGCGCAGAGCCTGATCAAGCAGGTGCGTAGCGGTATGGTTCTTTTCAATCTTCAAATGACGCAGCCGATCAACCTTCAGTGCATAGCGGGCACCTTTTTTCAATGGCGACTGCAGCTCCACCCGATGCAGGTTTTGCTGGTTTGGCGCGTGCTGAACGTCAACAACGCGGCCAACCAGATTACCGAAGTTGTCGATAATGTCCCCCGTGTCGGCAACTTGGCCACCCATCTCGGCATAAAATGGCGTGACGTCAAAAATAACCTCGACATCCTTGTCGCCTGGCAATGCCTCTTCAACGTGCTGACCAGCTTGAGCCAAACCGATTACCTTGGCATTTTGAACTTCCAGATCGGTATAGCCAACATACTTGCTTGGCTCCTTGAATTCAGTCCAAACATCCGTCTGAACGCCCATCCCGTTGTCAATATCACGAGCTTTGCGGGCCCGATTCTGCTGCTCGGTCATGGCAGCTTCAAAACCAGCTTCATCAACGCTAAGACCTTCATCAGCCGCATATTCCTTGGTCAGTTCAATTGGGAAGCCATAGGTATCATACAGCTTAAAGGCCGTCTTGCCATCGATCTTATTGCTGCCATCTGCCTTGGCTTTTTCAATCACGTCGTTTAACAGACTCAAGCCGCCGTTTAACGTCGTGTTGAAGCGTTCTTCTTCAGACTTGATAACTGAGGCAATGTAGTCGGCATTTTTTAAGACGTCTGGATAGTATGATTCCATAATCTTGCCAACCGTTGGCACCAGCTTGTACAAGAATGGCTTGTCAATCCCCAGCTTCTTGCCGGCAACGACCGCGCGCCGCAGCAGACGACGAATTACATAGCCACGCCCAACATTGGATGGCAAGGCACCATCACTGATTGCAAACGTGATCGTCCGGATATGATCAGCAATGATCTTAAAGAAGACGTCATCATCCTTGTCAACACCATACTTCTTAACACCGCTGAATTCTTCAGTCTGTTTGATCAGCGGCATAAAGAGGTCGGTTTCAAAGTTGGTTGGCGCATTTTCAAAAATGGAGACAACCCGTTCCAGCCCCATCCCAGTATCGATATTCTTATGTGGCAGCGGCTCATAGGTATCCTCTGGCGTGTGATTGAATTGGGAGAAGACGATGTTCCAGATTTCCAGATAACGTTCGTTTTCACCACCAGGGTAGTTTTCTGGATCATCTTCAGGTACATTGTTCATTTCCTGGCCACGGTCATAAAAGATTTCCGTATCAGGACCAGATGGACCTTGACCAATATCCCAGAAGTTGTCTTGGTTGGCCAGCAGGTGATCTTCGGCAACCCCGGCTTCCAGCCAGCAGCGGTGAGCATCGTTGTCTTTTGGGTAATAAGTAACGTACAGCTTTTCAGGATCAAAGCCGAACCATTCGTCACTGGTCAGCAGCTCCCAAGCCCAAGGAATGACTTCTTTTTTAAAGTAGTCGCCAACCGAAAAATTACCCAGCATTTCAAACATCGTATGATGACGCGCCGTTTTACCAACGTTTTCAATATCATTGGTCCGAATACTCTTTTGCGAGCTGGTCATCCGCGGGTTTTTAGGTACGACCTCCCCATCAAAGTACTTTTTCATCGTAGCAACCCCAGAGTTGATCCAGAGCAGCGTTGGGTCATCAACCGGCACCAAAGAGGCACTTGGCATTTCGGTATGACCGTGTTGAATAAAGAAATCCAGGTACATGCGGCGTACTTGGGCACTATTGAGGTGCTTTAATTCCTTGCTCATGTTATCTTCCTTTCCTGGTAAAAACAAAAACCCATCCTTGCGAATCAGAGACGCCTTTTGACGCGGTACCACTCTGCTTGCAACGATGGATTTCGTTTACCTCTTTAAATTTCCGAATTTCGGAAGCTGATTGTTGAATTGTGAATCTGGGGAGCACCTAATGATGATCGTCGTTTTTCACAGCAGCCAAAACGTTTCTGAAAGCTCACATCAAAAAGCATATCCCAAACAGTCCATATTATAAGCGAGCTGACCTTAAAAATCAACGACCATTATTTTCCCGCTCGCGGCGATGCTGACGCTGACGCTGGCGTTTTGCCTTACGCATTTCATGACGCTTGGCGAGCTTGCGTTTTTCCTGCTCATCTTCTTTGATCGCACGCTGGATCCGTTTCTTGTAGCCAGGCTTAACCTTCTTTTTGGTTTTCTTGACGAAGCCACGCAGCGTCGTATCAAGACTTTCTTTGCGACGATGATAGTTTTTCCGCCGATTGCGGTCATAGGTCGTCACAATCTGCCCATTCTTAAACGTCTTTGGAGTAAATTTAATGCCGCGCTCTTCCAATTTGGCAATCATCTCATCTTCTGCCGGGGCATACAGCGTAATCGCCGTCCCCTTCATATTGGCACGCCCCGTCCGACCAACGCGGTGAACAAAATATTCCAGATCACTTGGGATATCGTCATTGATTACCAGCGATACGCCATCAATATCAATTCCCCGTGCAGCCAGATCAGTCGCAACGACATATTGATAGTCAAGGTTGTGAATCTGGCGCATGATTCGTTTCCGTGCTCTTGGCTCAAGGCCGCCATGAATCAAGGCAACCTTTAAGCCTTGCTGCTGCAGGTAGTTGGTGATTTCCTCAGCTCGTTGGCGCGTATTAGCAAAAACTAGTGCCAAGTATGGATCCCCCAGCGTCAAAAGCTGATAGAGCATCTCATTTTTATCGCGACCTTTAGTCGACATCAGCCAGTTATCGACATTGGGATTGATTACCGTTTCAGTAGGAATCTCTTCAACAACGGGATTTTCCATGTATTTCTTCAAAAACGGCCGCAAACCTTGAGGAATCGTTGCTGAAAAGACCATCATCTGCAAGTCTTCTGGAAAATGGCTGGCAATGCCGTCAACCTGTTCCAAAAAGCCCATGTCAAGCGTCATATCAGCTTCATCAACGACAAAGCGGTGAGCAGTATGAATATCCAAAGCCTGCGAATTGATCAGATCCAGAATGCGCCCCGGCGTACCGATTACCAGCTGAGGCTGTTTGCGCTGCAGTTGCTCAATCTGATGCTGCTTGTCGGTACCCCCAACGTAATTGTGAATCGTAAATTTTTGCGGTGCAAACCGATTCAGCTGCTTGGCTGCGTTATAGATCTGGTAAGCCAGTTCACGACTGGGCGTGGTAATTACAACCTGCACGTTTTGATTTTCAGCGTCCAGCTGTTCAAAAATCGGCAGCAAAAAAGCATGCGTCTTACCGCTCCCGGTCTGGGACTGACCAACTACGCTCTTATTGGCAAGCACGATTGGAATTACTTTTTCTTGAACCGGTGTCGGCTTAACGAAATGAAGATCTTTTAAGGCCTCCATTAAAAAAGGTTGAAAATGAAAATCAGCAAATGTTTCAGTCATTGAGGTTGGATTTCCTTTCTTGGTTAGGCATTGGCAGCCAACTCATCCAGCTGACTGACCACTTCTTTGATTTCTTGTTCATCACGAGCCTTGGCACCACTGGCTAATGGATGACCGCCGCCTTGATGCTTTTTGGCCAGCTCATTGATAAAAGGACCTTTAGAGCGCAGACGAATCCGATAATGGCCATCCTCTTGTTCAACAAAGATTGCCCATGCCTTGACTCCTTGAATCTTGCCCAGCAAAGGCACGACAGCCGAAGTCCCAGCTTCAGTCAAGCCATAGCGCTTCAAGATTGCATCGGTCAAGACTACATAGGCTGCTCCGCTTTCCAATAGAGTCATGTTTTCATAGACGTATGCCGATAAGCGAGCCATGGGCAGCGTAATCGTATCCTCACGCTGACAGATCGTTGCCGCATCCGCACCGGCAGCCATCAGCTCACCCGCAATCCGCATCGTGTTGGGCGTAGTTGCCGGATACAAAAAACGACCCGTATCGCCAACGATTCCCGCATACAGAGCATGAGCAGCCTTTTGTGGCAGCTTCAGTTCATTTGTGAAGCGCTCATAAAACTCATAGATCATTTCCGAGCAGCTGGAAGCATCATCTCTAACCCACATCAAATCACCATAAGGCTCGTCATTAGGATGGTGATCGATCTTGATCAGCTCATCGCCATTGTTGAACCGCCGATCATCAATGCGGGGAGCGTTGGCCGTATCAGTCACGATCACCAAAGCATCGTCATAGACGTCGCTTTCGATTTCATCCATCATACCGATCCAATCAAATCCTGGGATGTGCTTGCCAACGACATAGACCTGCTTGTAGGGAAACGAAGCCTTTAAAATCTCAGCCAAGCCAACTTGCGAGCCGATTGCATCGGGATCAGGACGCTGGTGGCGATGAATAATGATTTTGTTGTACTTTTTTATCTGTTCAAGAATTGACGTTAACTCGTCCATTTAACAAAATCCTCCTTGCATATTAAATAAATTGCTATTTTAAAACCATTCACCAGTATATCAGCAATTAACGTTTTTTGCTTGTTCCTTAAACGTAAAAATCCCGATGAGCTGTTTGCCCATCAGGATTTTTAGCGTTGAGTTACGATTACTTGTCAGCGTCAGCACTATCGCTTTCAGCCGGCTTTTGATCATCGGCAGCTTCAGCCGATTCACTAGCTGGTGCGGCTTCGCTTGCCGGAGCGTCACTAGCTTCACTGGCTGGTTCTTCGCTGGCCGCAGCCTGACTGGCAGGTTGGGCTTCAGCCGCTTGGGTCTTGCTTGGAATTACCCGTGCAATTGCGGAAAGGTCAAAAGTCAAGTAGACGCCTTCACAATCAATCGTTACCGTTTGATCGGTAGTATTGATTTCATCAATCACCCCATGCAGACGGCTGATCATTACGACCTGATCACCCTTCTTCAAGTGATTTACCATTGATTGATGCTCTTTACGTTGCTTTTGTTGTGGCCGAATCATAAAGAAATACATGAAGGCAATCATCAAAACGATAATGATGATGCTAGACATTCCAGATCCGGTACTGCTTGCAGCTAAAATTTCCACTGCCGTTCATCCTCTCTTAGTAAATTATAATTATATGCTCAATAAACAACTTTACCAAAAAAACGACACAAATACCACTGGTTCAATCAAAAAGACCGTCAGCTGACTGAATGAAACGTTTTTTTCTAAATCAGGTTCTCAAAAATCGCCGTGATGGGTTGATCATGCATGATCGCTAAACGAGCCTGACTTACCAGCTGCCGCAGATACCAAAGATTATGCTGACTAATCAAGCGCGGACCAACGGAATTATCCATATGCAGCAGATGTCTCAGATAGGCTCTTGAATATTGCTCACAGACTGGACAATGGCAGTCTTCAGCGAGTGGTTGTGGGTCAGCAGCAAAACGCGCCTTTTTAATCGGCAGCAGTCCTTGAGCGGTTAAAGCCTTGCCATAGCGTCCCCAATGAGTCGGTAAAGAGGTTTCAATCAGATCGATGCCGTTTTTAAGCGCGCTGACCAGCTGTGCTGACGATTGAATGTCAACCACCATCCGTGCCTTATCGGCAGGCAGCAAATCGACGCTTAGCTTCAAGACGCGATCAAATTCCTTGTCATTGTCAATATCGCTTAAGCCACCGATTACATAGCCGGAAAAATCCATTTTAGCTAAAGCCTCGATACTCTGTTTTCTTAACTGGGCAAACCCAGCGCCTTGCATCACGCCAAACAACGCCGGCGAATCAGCAGTCAGTTTCTGAATGGCCGCAGCTGCCCAGGCAGAATTGATTGCCACGGCTTTTTCAACATAGTCATACGGTGCATAATAAGATGGCGTCTGGCTCAGCATCAGCATGATATCCGGCTGCAGTTCGGTTTGTGATTCAATTACCGTTTGCGGGGTCATCAAGCGAACCGCACCCGTCTTGACGTCATGAAAACGCACGCCGTCTTTAGTCAGATGATTCTTCTTGACCAATGGCAGATGCCGAAAATCACCGGGCTTGGCAATCACCAGACCATCCCAAGCCATGAAACGATGCAGGCCGCCCAAGTCACGGACTGTTTCGGTTCCAGGATTTTGCGAGATGATGCTCTCATCGATGCTAAGTCCCTTGATCTGGGATCGTTTGACTTCAGCCGGCGCCAGATCATGAACCGTTAAGGCCGGTGCAGGCATGATCAGACTTGGCGTCTCAAGCGGCTGGCGACCGATTGTCAGCTGGGCTGCTCGGGCTGTTTCTGCATGATGCTGCAGTTTAAAATCAAACTTCAAAACGGTTATCCTTTCCTTTTTACCTAGTGTACCTGATGCGTTCTAATCACTGGGCAAAGCGACCCCTAAATGACGGTAGGCGGCTGGCGTTGCAACTCGTCCTCTTGGCGTGCGGGCAATAAAGCCGATCTGCAGCAGATATGGCTCGTACATCTCCTCAATCGTCCCCATCTCTTCGCCAACGTTGGCAGCGATCGTTTTTAAGCCTACTGGGCCGCCATGATAGTAGTCAATCATCGTATGCAGAATGCGGCGGTCAATCTCGTCTAAGCCACGCTCATCAACCTGTAGCAGCTTGAGTGCCTTGTTAACGGTGGCTGCATCAATGGCATCGCAGCCTGCAACCTGGGCAAAGTCACGCACCCGTTTCAAAAGTCGGTTGGCAATCCGCGGCGTACCTCTTGAACGCATTGCCAGCTCACGGGCGCCGGTTAGTTCAATCGGCATGGCAAAAATCTTGGCCGATCGAAAAATAATCTTTTCCAATTCTGCCTGACTGTAATATGCCATATGCTCAATAATGCCAAAACGATCTCGCAAAGGCGCCGATAAGACTCCCGCTCGCGTCGTTGCGCCAATCAGGGTAAACGGCGGCAGCGGAAAATGAATCGGATGCGCAGCTGGTCCTTCACCAACGACAATATCGATAAAATAGTCTTCCATTGCTGAGTAGAGCATTTCCTCAACCGTTTTCGGCAGCCGATGGATCTCATCGATAAACAAGACATCGCCCGGATGAAGCTCATTTAGCATTGCAACCAGATCACCCGGCTTTTCAATAGCTGGTCCGCTGGTCGTTTTGATGCCAACGTTCATCTCATGAGCAATCACCATTGCCAGCGTGGTTTTCCCTAATCCCGGCGGTCCATATAACAGCACGTGGTCCAGCGCTTCTTCACGACTGCGGGCAGCTTGAATATAAACGGAAAGCTTTCTTTTAATCTGTTCCTGGCCAATATAGTCAGCCAGCCATTGCGGCCGCAGACTGGTTTCACCGGCACTTTCAGCTTCATTTTCAACCTGTGCCGACATTAAGTGCTGATCATCGTCCAAAAAGGTTCCTCCTCTCTTAGCTCAGCAAGCGCAGTCCTTGCCGCAGATAATCATCAGTCGACATTGCCGGTTCCTTGCTAAGCGCTTTTTGTACTTTTTTCACCGACCGTTCCGGATAGCCCAGTGCCGTTAAAGCAGCCAAGGCATCCCTTAATTCAGTCGTCATCTCGATATCGCTGGCTGGCACGTTGAAATCAAGTGGCTCATTAGCACGCAGCTGATCAATCTTGTCATGCAGATCCAAGACGATTTGGCCAGCCGTTTTCTTGCCAATCCCAGGAAACTTGGTCAAGTAGCCGACGTTGTCATTGGCAATCGCGTCAATCAAGCCCTGGTGATCCGGATTGGCCAGAATTGCCAAGGCGCTTTTGGGACCGATTCCCGATACGTTGATCAGCTGCATAAAAAGCTGCTTTTCTTCTGCACTGACAAAGCCATACAGAGTAATCGCATCTTCTCTAACGGCTTGATATACATAAACCTTGACCTTATCGCTGGGATTGACCTGCCAACGAAACGGATTGGCACAGGCCAGCCGATAGCCTACGCCATTGACGTCGATTACGATGTAGGTTGGCGCTGTATCAACAATTGCCCCAGTAAGATATTCAAACAATTTTTATTCCTCACTTTTTAACTGTTGTTTTTCATTATACCACACAAACGTTCGCCATCTAGAATGAATGGGCATCAAAATCGCGCGAATAGGCTTGGTGATGATCCTGAATCCGTTTAAAAAGCTTCTCTAGATCAGTATCAGTAAAGCGAATCGTGACTGGGCGGCCATGTGGACAATTAAACGGATTTTGACACTGGGCCAGTCTTTCCAACAGTGCCTTAGCCTGCTGATTATCCAGATGATGATTAGCCTTGATCGCACGTTTGCAGCTCATCATCATTGCCGTTTTCAAACGAAAATGCGCCACGCTCAGTTCTGTATCGCTCAATATCCAATCAATCATTTCTTTGGCCGTTGCCTCTTCTTGTCCTTCAACAAACCAAGTGGGATGCTCAGAAAGGACAAAACTGTTCTGTCCAAACGGCTCCAGATGCAAGTCAACCCCGTTAAGAATGTCGAGATGCTCACTGATTTTTAATGCCTCGGCTGTCGAAAAGCTTAAGACCAGGGGCGTCAAAAATGCCTGCTGATCATGACCAACCTCGCCGATCTCATGCCGAAAGCGCTCAAAGTTGATTCGTTCTTGGGCAGCATGCTGATCAACCAGATAAAGACCATCTGAAGCCTGAGCCAGCAAAAAGGTGCCATGATACTGCGCTAGATACTGCAGATCAGGGAAGCGCTGGTTTTCCTGATCGCCTGCATCGTCAATATCCAGCGCCATTTCTTCAGTCTTTACGTCTGCTTTTGTTGGCTGACTGATCGAAATCGGCTGCTCAAATGGTGGCACCTGCGACTCATTTTGATAGCGCTGGTCAAAAGCAGCCATTGCAGGCCGAGTCAGATCCTCACGCTCTTTGATGACAACCGGTGCAGCAGCCTGATGCTCATCATCTTCAGCTGCGGTAACCGTCGGCGGCGTAGCTTGAGCCGGTGCTTTTTCATCAGCCGTCTGGTAGGCAGGTACGGCTTCAGCAAAATGCGCTGCTTGAGCTTTTTGCTTATCTTTTAGCTGCCGTGCCTGTGAGCCAGCGTCCGGAATCAGATTCTGATTAGCCAGACTATGATAGACAGCCTGTTCCAAAAGACTGGCCAACTGATCTTCCTTGCTTAGGCGAACCTCACGCTTGGCTGGATGCACATTGACATCAACCAAGACCGGATCCAGATCGATATTAATAACGGCAAGCGGAAACCGTCCGACCATCAGCTTTGACCGATAGCCGGCAATAATCGCCTTAGTCAATGCATAGCTGCGCACATAGCGATGATTGATCGTCAGTGTGATATGGCTTCTTTGGGCACGCGTCAGTTCTGGTCGTGAGATATAGCCAGAAATTCTAAAATCTGGATTTTCCCCTTGGACTGGAATCATCCCGCGCCCAACGTTAACGCCATCGATAGCGGCAATAACCTGCTGCAGTCTGCCGTTGCCTGCTGAGCGAAACATTTCCCGTCCATCGTGAGTAAACGAGATTGCAACATCAGGATTAGCCAAAGCCAAACGATTGACGATATCAACCAGATGACTCAGCTCGGTTTTAGGCGACTTTAAATACTTTAGCCGCGCTGGAGTATTATAAAACAGCTCCGTCACTAAAATATCCGTTCCTTGCCGTGCAATTGCTGGTTTAAGCGACTTCTCCACGCCACCGCGAATATGATAGGCCGTCCCTTCTTGTCCTTTTGTTGCCGTTGTCATGATTACATCAGCAACTGAGGCAATACTAGGTAGCGCTTCCCCACGAAACCCCATCGTCTGGACGCGAAACAGATCGCGCGCTGATTCAATCTTGCTGGTTGCATGTCGCTTAAAGGCCATTGGAACGTCGCTTCTGGCAATTCCGTCACCATCATCGATCACGCGAATACTGCCTAACCCAGCTTCAGTTACCACGACGTCAATTCGATGACTGTGCGCGTCCAAAGCGTTTTCTACCAATTCCTTTACGATTGATGAGGGACGTTCAATTACCTCACCAGCCGCAATCTGATTGGCCAAAACGCTGCTTAGTTGATGAATTTTTCCCATGAATGCTCAGCTCACTTTTGTTTTGCCAGTTTTGTCTGCCATTCGTAGACCTGGTTCATGATTTCCATTGGCGTCATTCCCATTAAATTCAGATTCTTAAGCTGACTGATCACTTTTGCTTCTGGACCTGATGCAGACTTGACAGTTTTTGGTACTGGAGCAAACAGTTCCAGCTGCCCATCTGATTCGGCGGCAAGTGGCGTTGACTCATCAGCATCTGGTATCGCAGCTGATGATGAAGCAGCCGACGCAGCAATTTTTTCAGTTGGTGCGGTCAATTTGATCTCATCTTGACTTTCCAGCTGATTGAGAATCTGAGCAGCCCGTTTCAACAGATCTGCCGGCATCCCCGCCAGTTTGGCAACATGAATCCCATAAGACTTATCAGCCGGACCATCCTCAATTTTATGCAAAAAGACGAGCTCGCCGTTTTCTTCAGTTGCGCCGACATGAACGTTATGCAGGTGCTTAAGTGTCTGCTCCAGATCGGTCAGTTCATGATAGTGCGTGGAAAACAGCGTCTTAGCACCGACATGATCATGAACGTACTCAATAATTGCCTGTGCCAGTGCCATGCCATCATAGGTTGCCGTGCCTCGTCCGATCTCGTCAAACAAAATCAGACTGTTAGCCGTAGCATGCTGCAGTGCATTGTTAGCTTCCATCATTTCGACCATGAACGTACTTTCACCAGCAATCAAGTCATCAGCAGCGCCAATTCGCGTAAAGATCTGATCAAAAATCGGCAGGTTCGCCCGATCAGCCGGTACAAAGCAGCCCATCTGCGCCATAACTGCTGTTAGAGCCAGTTGCCGCATATAGGTACTTTTACCTGACATGTTGGGGCCTGTGATCAAAAGAATCGATGTCTGCGGATCCATCAAAACGTCATTTGGCACATACTTCTGGTAGCCCATTACCTTTTCAACCACTGGATGCCGGCCGTTTTTGATTTCCAGCCGGTGCTCTTGGTTCATCTGCGGCCGTACAAAATGATAGTCTTCGCTGACCACTGCAAAACTCTGCAAGACATCCAGCTCCGACAAGGCCTTCGCCAGTGACTGCAGCCGATTGATTGCCTGCTTGACGGTTTCGCGCACGCCTACAAACAGATCGTACTCCAAAGCAGTTGATTTTTCCTGTGCGCCTAAAATCAAAGCTTCCTTGGCTTTTAGTTCTGGCGTGCTGAAGCGCTCGGCATTCGTCAGTGTCTGCTTGCGTTCGTAACGTTCATTCGGCAGCTTGCTTAGATTGGCCTTGGTAACTTCAATATAGTAGCCAAAAACATGATTATAGCCAATCTTAAGGTTGCTGATGCCGGTTGCTTCGCGTTCTTTGGCCTGTAGCTGTGCAATCCACTGCTTGCCATTATTCATCGCGTCACGGTACTGATCAAGCTGGTCGTTGTACCCTGTCTTGATCACGCCGCCGTCAGTAACCGAGATTGGCGGTTCTTCAGCAATCGAGCGTTCAATCAAGTCGGCGATATCAGACAAGGGATCCAGTTTGGCTGCCAGATCATCAAAAACCGGCGCGTCAAGCGTTTCTAAAATATACTTGATTTTTGGCACCTGCAGAAGCGATGTCTTTAACTGAATCAAGTCGCGGCCATTTACGCTGCCATATGCAACTCGACCAGCCAGGCGCTCCAGATCATATACTTGGGTCAGTTCCTGCTGCAGATTGCTTCTTTCAAAATAGTTGTCCAACAGTACCTGAACCTTATCTTGCCGCTGCTCAATCTGTTCAGCATCAATCAAAGGGCGATCCAGCCAGCGTTTTAGCAGCCGACTGCCCATTGCCGTTTTCGTTTCATCCAAGAGCCATACCAACGTTCCCTGGCGCTTGCCGCTGCGCATATTGGTCGTTAATTCCAGATTAGTCTTGGAATAATGATCGATTTTCATATAGGAGCTCGGCTGATAAGAGATCGCCTTTTGCAGATGGTCAAGCGAGCGTTTCTGCGTCGTCAGCAAATATGAGACGAGCTGCGCAACCACCTGTTTTTCGCCAGGTCGTTCGAGGTCTTGCGTCAGGTAGCTGACTTCGGCATTTTTTAAAATTTCAGACTGTTTGGATAGTAAAATGTTGCGTTTGGTCAGCTGCTGTACTATTTCAGCAGCCAGTGAGTCATCAGCAACGATTTCTTTGGTCTGCAGGTTGATCAGCTCATTTAAAGCCGCGTTTTTTCCTTTCAGCGTGGTAGTCTTTAATTCACCGGTTGCCAGATCTGCATAGGCCAGCTCAAACGTCGATCCCTGCTGATTCAAAGCAGCTAAATAGTTGTTATTGCGAGCCGCATCACCGCTTTGATCCATCTGCGTTCCTGGGGTAATCAAGCGCGTAACGGCACGTTTAACCATTCCCTTGGCTTTTTTAGGATCTTCCATCTGTTCGCAGATAGCAACCTTGTATCCCTTATCAATCAGAACGTCAACATAGCCGTCAACAGCCTTATGTGGAACGCCGCACATTGGAATTGGGTTGGCAGCACTGTGATTACGTGTCGTCAGCGTCAATTCGAGGATTTGGGCACCCTTGACGGCATCATCATTAAACAGCTCATAAAAATCACCCAATCGATAGAACAAAAAAGCATCTGGATATTGATCTTTAACTTGTTGATATTGTGCCATCATTGGCGTAAGCTTTTTAGCCAAAAATTTTCACCTGCTCCATTTATATTAATTTCTTTATTTTACATGAATTTGAATCAAAAACGCAAAACAGGGACTGAAGAACCGCTTCTCCAATCCCTATTTTTACTATTTAGCATAATCGACGGCGCGTACTTCACGAATAACCGTAACCTTGATATGGCCAGGATATTCCAGCTGTCCTTCGATCTCCCGCTTAATATCATGTGCCAAAGCCGTGGCCTGCAAGTCCGTAATCTTGTCTGGCTTGACAATAACGCGAACCTCCCGCCCGGCTTGAATAGCATAGCTGTGATCAACGCCCGGATTGCGGTTGGCAATCTCTTCTAATTTTTTGAGTCGTTGAATGTATTGCTCAAGCGACTCGCTTCTAGCACCTGGACGCGCACCTGAAACTGCATCAGCCGCCTGAACCAATACGGCAATGACTGATTCAGCTGGTACGTCGCCGTGGTGAGAGGCAATCGTATTAATCACAACTGGATTTTCTTTGTACTTGCGAGTCAGCTCGACCCCCAATTCGACATGTGAGCCATCAACCTCATGATCGACGGCCTTGCCGATATCATGTAATAAACCAGCGCGTTTCGCTAGGGTAACGTCTTCACCAAGCTCGGCAGCCATAATGCCTGCCAGCTTGGCAACCTCAATTGAATGGTCCAAAACATTTTGGCCATAGCTGGTCCGATATTTCATCCGACCAATCGTTTTGATCAGATCAGGATGCATCGCATGCAGTCCCAGATCAAATACGGTCTGTTCGCCAGTCTCGCGCAGCTGAGCATCCATATCTCGGCGAGCTTTTTCAACTGCTTCTTCGATCTTGGCAGGATGAATTCGACCATCTTGGATTAAGCGTTCCAAAGCCATTTTAGCAATTTCACGCCGCACCGGATCAAAACCACTCAAAACGACCGCTTGTGGCGTGTCGTCGATAATCAGATCAATCCCGGTTAAAGTTTCCAAAGTTCGAATGTTACGTCCTTCACGCCCAATAATTCGACCTTTCATATCGTCATTAGGCAGGGCGACAACGGAAACGGTCGCTTCTGAAACCGTGTCAGCAGCGCTGCGTTGAATTGCTTCAACAATCAGCTGCTTAGCCTTTCTGTCAGCTGCCAGTTCAGCAGTCTGCTCACTTTCGCGGATCATAACCTCGCGTTCCGTCTTCAACTCATTCTGGAGCTGTTTTAACAACAGTTCTTTGGCATCTTCATGCGACATCTGAGCTACTTTTTCCAGTTCAGCCTGACGCTGTTCAATCAATTGCGTTACTTGTTGTTGACTTTTTTGAATCTGCTCGTTCCTTTGATCCAGCTTATGTTCGCGGGAACTGACTGCATTTTCTCTTTTTTCAAGGGCACTATCCTTGCGATCAAGGGTGGTTTCGCGCTGCAGCATCCGGTCTTCTTGACGCTGAACCTCATCGCGACGCTTTTTAAGCTCTTGCTCCACACTTTCCCGATATCTGTGACTTTCTTCTTTGGCCTCTAAAATAGCCTCTTTTTTGGCCGTCGCAGCATCTTTTTTCGCAGCAGCGATAATTCCCTCGGCGCTATTGTGCGCCTGTGCAATTTGTTTCTCATAAGAGACTTTTCGAATTACATAGCCGACAATAATACCGACAACCATAGCGAGCGCGGCGATAAACAAGCCGAAAGCACTCATCGTTTCACCTCCGCATCAACTATTTTATGTTGTTGGTTGAATTAACAATTAATTAATAGTGAACAAATGAAAATCTGCACACAGATTAATTTTAATCGTGCTTATGAATAGTGTCAATAATTCAAGTTAAACAAATCTTAATGCAGCTTCCGTGACATTACGATAACTAAATAAAACTCAAATCCAGCTATGGCCGAATTTGAGTTTTATTGCTTACTTATCGTCAGTTTCTGTTGCCACGTCAAGACTTTCCTGCTGTGGTTTTTTGTTTTTGGCAGTCTCATTTTCGCCATCAGCTGCTGCCGTCAATGAAGCATCCGGCTCCATACCATAGGCAACTCGAACTTTGTTAGTCAGCTCGGCCATTGCTTCAGGATGTTCATCCAGCCACTTCTTAGCATTTTCACGTCCCTGACCAATTCGTTCGTTACCATATGAATACCAGGCACCACTCTTTTTAACCAAGTCTTTTTCAACAGCCATATCCAGGACTTCACCAGTCTTAGAAATCCCTTGACCATACATGATATCGACTTCTGCTTTTCTGAATGGCGGTGCAACTTTGTTCTTAACGACTTTGATTTTGGCACGGTTACCAATAACCTCAGTCCCGTCTTTCAACTGTTCACCACGACGGATTTCCATTCGAATCGTGGAATAGAACTTCAGTGCTCGGCCACCTGGCGTCGTTTCCGGATTACCAAACATAACCCCGACCTTTTCCCGAATCTGGTTGATAAAAATGGCAATCGTCTTAGTTTTATTGATTTCACCAGAAAGCTTGCGCAGTGCCTGCGACATCAGACGTGCCTGCAGACCAACGTGAGTATCACCCATCTCGCCCTCAATTTCAGCACGCGGAACCAATGCGGCTACTGAGTCAACGATCACAATATCAACCGCGCCGCTGGCAATCAAGGCATCAGCAATTTCCAAGCCTTCTTCACCGGTATCTGGCTGAGAGAGCAGCAGGTCCTTGACATTAACGCCTAATGCCTGTGCGTATTGTGGGTCTAATGCATTTTCAGCATCAATATAGGCTGCCGTCCCGCCACGCTTCTGAACTTCAGCAACAGCATGCAGGGCCACCGTTGTTTTACCAGAACTTTCTGGTCCATACATTTCAATAATTCGGCCACGCGGATAACCGCCTACCCCCAGTGCTTCATCAATTGCCAGCGAGCCACTGGAAACCGTCGCAATCTTGGTATCAGCTGCGTCACCCATTCGCATGATGGAGCCTTTGCCAAAGTTTTTTTCGATTTTACGCAGTGCATTTTCCAGCGCTGCCTGTCGTTGATCAGCCAAAATGTTTTCCTCCTTATTTCCGAAGTTGTCTGTAACTATCTTATCAGTAATCATGGGTAAAAGACAAGCAAAAAGTGAACGTTAGTTCGTTTTATTTTGCAAAGCCCAATAGGTAAACAACAGTCCCATCTGAACGCTGCGTTGGCGAATCCATTGGCGCGTTGCCATTTTTTGCGAGAGATGCAGCTGGCTGGTCTGAGTTGGCTGCCCCTTGATTGCAATCCCGATCCAAACCGTTCCAGCAGGCTGACCTTCTAAATCATCTGGGCCGGCGACCCCAGTAAATGAGACGCCAACATCGGCATTCAGTTTCTTTTGACATCCCTCGGCCATTGCTTTGGCAGTTTGAGCACTGACGACGCCATATTGGTCGATTACGGCTTTAGGAACGCCCAACAGCTGTTCTTTTGTCTGCGCGGCATACGTTACAAACCCACCATTAAAGACTTTCGATGCGCCTGGAACGCTGCAGATCGTACTTTGAAACATACCGCCCGTCAGACTTTCCGCACCGGTAATCGTCCATTGATGCTCTCGCAGCAGCTTAACGACTTGTTCAGCCAAGGTGACGTGTTCGCCAATTCCAAAACAATATCGGCCAACACGCTTGAAAATGGCTTGTTCAGCAGCAGCCAGCTTTTTTTCTGCTTGATCCTGCATTGCGTCATGAATGGTCAGACGAACTTGAATCTCGCCAGGCTGAACGTATGAGGTTGCCAAGACGTCATCAAGTTTGGCTTCATCTAGTACCTGCTCAATCTCATCCATCAGCTGCGATTCTGGGAGTCCTAAAAAATGCAGATTATGACTGAAAATGGCTTTATCATTGCCAAACTGCTGTTTTAAAAGCGGCAAGAGGCTCTGGGTTACCATCGGCTTGAATTCACGCGGTGGCCCGGGCAAAACGACATAGGTGTGCCCTTGATGGTTCAAGTAGGCACCATCAGCCATTCCAGTAGGATTAGCCAAAATCTGACCGCCTTTTAGATAATAGGCCATTTTAATGTTTTCTGGCGTCATTTTGGTTTTTCTGATCACAAAATCGGCTTGAATCTTTTGCCACTGCTCATCATCCAAAGCCACTTCAACGCCAATTGCCGCAGCCGTGCTTGCCATGGTCTGATCATCCAGCGTTGGTCCCAAGCCGCCACAGACAAAGATCAGCTGAGCACGTGTCTGTGCCTGCCTGATGGCTGCCTGAATCCGCGTTGGATCATCATCAGTCGTTGTCTGCCAGTGAGCATCAATATCCAGCCGCCGCAGCTGATCAGCTAAGAAGCGGGCATTGGTATTGACAATCTGTCCTAAAACGATTTCAGTTCCAATTGAGATAATTTCTGCTTCCATAAGCATCCCCCTCAACTTAATATATGCCGATTATCGGCTTATGCATTAAAAAAAGCAAAAAAGCAAGTTCTAAAGCGCAGTGGCTCTAAGAACTTACTTTAATTTAGCCAATTTTATTTAAATCCATCCGCAAAAACGCCACGACCCTTAACAAAGTAGTCGATTCCTGAGTAGACCGTAAAGAACAGGCAAATGTACAGCATAATCTGACCAAATGGAATATTCCAGATTGCAAAGATCACATTGTGCAAAAGCAAGAAAATAATGGCGATAAATTGAGTCGTCGTCTTAATCTTGCCCGGCATCTTGGCAGCCAGCACCGTTCCATTTTGTTCTACCAGCAATAGACGCAGGCCCGTTACCGAAAGCTCACGCCAAATAATAATAGCAGTCACCCAGGAAGGTACGACCCCTTGACCCGTCAAGACGATAAAAGCCGTCATTACCAACAGCTTATCAGCCAATGGATCGGCAAACTTACCGAAATTGGTTACTAAATGGTCACGACGCGCAATTCGACCATCCAGATTATCAGTAATCGTGGCCGCAATAAACAGGATCGCCGCAATCAGTTCGGCAACTGGAATCGTAGCACCCCAAAACGTAACGCTGCCCCAACCAAATGGCACTACCATTAAGATCAGGAAAAATGGAATAATGATCAGCCTAACGATGGTTAATTTATTTGGTAAATTCAACGAAACTTCCCCCTATTTCACTAAATTAACGCGTACTGGATACGCTCGTCTGCGTTGATGAGGTTGACGCAACCCCAGACGTCGTACCTGACCCAGCAGTTGAAGACGTGCTTTGCGAAGTACTGGTCGTCACGGCAGATGAAGAAGTTGAAGACGATTGCGTGGTATTGCCAAGCTTAATCGTAACCGTCCGCGTGTTTGGATAAGTGTTGTTCTGCGTCAGATCAACCGTGGTATTGCCAAGCTTGACTGTAGTAGCGCTGGCATTGCCAAGCGTCAAGACGATCGTTTGGGCGTTCTTGGCAATATTGATTTTTTCCGTTTGGTTGGCGCTCATCGTCTTGCTTAAACGCTGTGAGTTATCAACCGTTACTGCATTCCAGGCTTGTCCAGAAGTCTTGATCGTCAAGGTCGTGTCTTTGGTTAAGGCATCACCGGTAAACGTAACCGCACTGCTGGTCCGCGTTGAAGCCGTCAGCTTGATGCTGTCAGACGTCTTCTTTGAACTGGACGATGACTTCTTTTTGCTTGAGTTGGAAGACTTCTTGCTTGATTCACCTGAAACCTTAACCGAACTGTTGTCAATCTTGGTCGAAGAATCACGATGACCTCTAACGATTGCCGTCAGCCAAATTGCCGCCAGAACAATAACGACGATGACAATCGCAATCACCGTTGGCAGATACTTTCTGGCATCGTTAACCTTAGTAAGCTTGCGTTTGGAAGTTGCCCGTGTCTCAACGGCTTGAGCAATATGTTCTGAATATTCATCAGTCTTGGCTTTAGGCAGATCGTCATCGTATTCCTTTAACAGATCTTCGCCGTCCAGCCCAACCGTATCAGCATACTGTTTGACAAATGCCCGAACATAAAAATCGCCAGGCAGCTCATCAAACTTTTCGTCTTCGATGGCAATCAAATAGCGTTTTTGAATCTTGGTCGCCTGCTGCAGGTCATCTAAGGTATATCCCTTGGCTACCCGAGCATCATGAAGCTTTTTACCAACTTCTGGTCGTTTTTCTTCGTTTTCACTCATACCTAATCCTCGTTCTTTTAAATTTTAAATTAGTCCATAACCTAAAATAGTATAGCATACTATCGCGACGGCAAATTTTAAGAAACGCTTATTTCGTTGGCGGTACGATTTGATAGACCGAGAGCCGCTCTGGTTTGACGAATTGATCAATGGCAATTGCCAGCTCATCATAATCAATACTGCGCAAAATCTCAATTTCATCCAGCAGCGTTGCATGATCAAAATAGCTGCCGCCGTACAGCATTGCGATATTTTCCGGTGAGTCCAGCTGATTGATCAAGCGGCCCAGCATCGCGTGCTTTACGTCTTCAAACTGATTTTTCACTGCTGCCAGCTGTTCAGGCGCCTCTTTTAGAATCTGAATCATGGCATCGGCAAACTGCTCCATTTGATCAGTATCCGTGCTGAAGGTTGCCAAATGAAAGCCGCGCTGAATCTCAAAATTATAATTAAAAGAATCGTCTATAACACCAGTATCATACAAACGTAAAAAGTTGGCTGACGTCTCATCAAACAGCATTGCCAGCAAAAGATTGATCCGCCATTTATAAAGCAGCCGTTCCTTACCGTTTTCAAAACTTTGAATGCCGCGCAGTCCGACCATTACCTTAGGCCGCTCAACTGCCATCGTCAATGTACGAAACGGAATGACGTCGTTGGCGGTCGGATCACTGATTACCGCGGTTCGCTTAGGCAGCTTAGGCTCATCAAAATGCTTGGCTGCCTGATTTTGCTCAACCCACGCTAGAACCTGCTCAACATCAAGTCGTCCAGCAACAAACAGATTCATATTGGCTGGTTGATAAAAGGTACGATAGGCATCGTAAAGAATCGGTGCCGTAATCTTTTGAATCGATTCCTGGGTGCCGGCAATGTCAATATGCATCGGGTCATTAGGATACAGGTTGCCCAGCATCCCAAGATATAAACGCCAACTGGGATCATCATTATACATGGTGATTTCTTGACCAATGATTCCCTTTTCCTTAGCGACGGTTTGTTCAGTAAAGTATGGATCCTGAACAAAATCCAGCAGTACATCCAGGTTTTCGTGGAGGTGAGAAGTCGTTGAAAACAGATAGCGCGTCTGCGTAAAGCTGGTAAAAGCATTGGCATCGGCTCCCAGCTTGCCAAATAGGTCAAATGCGTCATGATCGGCCTTTTCAAACATTTTATGCTCTAAAAAGTGCGCCACGCCATCAGGAACCGTCAACAGCTCATTTTTTTGATCAGGCACGAATGTATTATCAATTGAGCCAAATTCAGTTGACAAAACAGCATAGGTCTTATGAAAGCCTTCCATTGGCAGCATCGTTACCAAAAGACCATTATCCAGCTGCTTTTGGTACACGTTTTGATTGAATTCCGAATATTTGAATTGCTGCATTATTCCTCACCATCCAAAAAATAGACTGCCTGCAGCTGAAGCTTTTTAGCCAAATTGGCAACCTGCTCTTTTGTCACCTGCTGCAGTGATTCAATAACGTTTTCTGCTGGCAGCCGATTGCTCATACAGTCAACCAGCCAATGCTCAACAATGCCGCCAGGAGCATCCAGCCCGGTCTGATACTGGTTGATCAAGGCATCTTTGACTTCCTGCATGACCGTTTCGCTAAAATCACCCTGCTGAACTGCCTTGACTTGAGCCTCAATCAATTGTCGCGTCTGATGATAGTTTTTGGCATCGATCCCCGTCTGAATTGCCAGATGGCTGCTGAACAAACGCAGCTGACTGGATGCATAGTAAGCTAGGCTGGCTTTTTCCCGCACGTTGGCAAATAACTTGGAATATGGCGTGCCGCCTAAGATTCCATTCATGACCAAAGCAGCATAGTAGTTTTCATCACGATAGAAAACCGGAAAGTGATAAGCCAGGTTCAGTTTGGCCTGATTAACGTCTTGGCGTTCACTCAGCTCACGAACGCGATGATGAAACGGTTGACGATAATAGATGTCGTTAGGCAGTGGCGACTGACGCGGTGATAACGGCCACTGTCTGAAAAGATCAAGTACCGTCTGCGGATCCACATTGCCATAGACAAAAATATCAACCTGGTCATGAGCCAGCATATCATAATAGGTCTCAACCAAAGATGCCGGCGTTAGCTTGTCCAGATCCTCCAGCCGACCATAGCTGGGAATCCGCATCAAAGAGCTTTGGTCATAATAAAGACGGACCAATTGCCAGGCAGCGTAGTACTGTTTATTTTCTTTTATGGAAGCCAGCTCATTGGCAACGTTTTGCCGCTGGGTCTTAAAGGTTGCTGCATCAAAAGCACCATCCGTTATTAAAGGACGAAAGATCATCTGATACAAGATATCCACCAAGCTGGCAAAAATACCTGGCTGAGCAAAGCGATCATCAACTGCCTCAGCTCGTACCCGCAGCGTATGTGCATAGCCAATGCGACTGACGCTGGCACTGGCATCGGCGCCATATAGGTGATTCAAGGCCTTGGCAAATGCTGTCTGCGTTGGATATGCTGCCGTACTGGTTTCTAAAAGATTGGCCAACAGATTGCGCGCTGCCGAATTATCTGCCGTCTGTGGCGTTGCAAAGTTGATCAGAATTCGATTAACGTGAAACCGCGACGTTGGCTCAACATGCAGTCTAACGCCCGGCTGCAGATTAAAATCCACCATATTACCCTCATTTCCAAAATTGATTAATGTTTTTGACTGTCATAATTCATTCTTACTGATAGATACAATATTCCATATTACTTGATTCGCCCATAAATTACAAACGAGGGCCCGTTAAGTCGCGCCCTCGTTGGTTAATTTTATTTTTTTACCGGTCCCAGATAATTGCTGCTGACGCCAAACCACTTCTTATTGATTTGCCGCAGCTCGCCGTTTTTCTGGAGTCTAGCCAAACCTTCGTTAACCTTCTTTTGCAAGGTCTTGTCACCCTTGCGCATCCCAACGGCAAAATAGTCTTGCGGCATCTGCGGATCTGAGTAGACTCGATAGGCCGAGCTGTCTTTTTGGTGCTTAATGTAGTAGTCCGCATAGACCTCATCCATTAAAATGCCTTGAATCCGCCCCGCATTCAAATCGATAAATGCATCAGGGAAGGTATCATAAAGCACGGCCTTGTGATTCTTGATCTTATCTTTTAACAGTTTAGGATATTCGTCTAAAGCCATTGCTCCCGTTGAGCCATTTTGGACGCCTAGACTCTTCCCCGCCATATCGTTGAAATTATTGATGTGATCTTTTTTCTTGGTAACCAGCACTTGTTTGTTAAGCAGGTAAACACGACTGAAAGCAACTTTTTTAGCTCGTTGCGAAGTTACTGAATATCCGTTCCATAACAAATCAATAGTACCATTTTTTAATTCGGTTTCTTTCATTGACCAATCGATCGTTTGAAAATCAACCTTAATGCCATATTGTTTAAAGACTGCTTTAGCCAGATCAATATCATAGCCAACCAGCTTGCCATTTTTTTCCCGAAAGCCCATTGGCACGAAACTGTCATCCAGACCAATCACAACCTTGCCCCGCCGCTGAATCTGTTTCCAGGTGTCTTGCGTATCAGCACGCTGGGTAACGTTTTGACAGCCACTCAACAGCATAACCGGCAAAATCAACAGCAGCAGCCAATATTTGAACTTCTTCAATTTTCCGGCCCCCATTACTATTGCTGATCCAAAGCTTTAACCTGCAGAATATCGTCAGCGACTTTTTGAGCAAACTCCATATCATGCGTAACCACCAGCTGCGTCATACCGTCTTTTTTTAAGCCCAAAATCAGCTTGGCAACCTCATCACGCAGATTAGGATCAAGAGCAGAGGTTGGCTCATCGTAGCAAAGGATCTTAGGCTTCATCGCCAGTGCCCGCGCAATTGCCACACGCTGTTTTTGACCACCAGAAAGCTGATATGGATACAAATCGCCTTTACCATCCAAACCCAGTTCCTTTAAGAGATTTTCGGCATCCTGCTGGGCGGCGGCTTTTGCTTTTTTCAAGACCAGCGTTGGTGCCAGCGTAACGTTTTCAAGAACCGTCAGATTAGGGAAAAGGTTAAAGTCTTGGAAAACAACTCCGATCACACTGTCAGAGCGATCCGTTCCCTGTGGATCAAAAGGACGACCATCAATCAAAAACTTACCGCTGTCGGCTGCCTCTAAACCAGTAATGCAGCGCAAAAGCGTTGTTTTACCTGCACCGGATGGACCAACGATGCACAAAATCTCACCATCTTTAACCGTTAAGTCAACGCCGTCTAAAATCTGACGCCCACCAAAGCTCTTTTTAAGTTCTTGCACTTCCAGCATCTTCATGGCCTCCTTTTACTTAAAGTACGAATAGCGCTTTTCAATCTTGTTCAGGATAAACGTGCAGATCCCGATTAAGATTAGGTAGATCAAGCCAACCAAAAGCAATGGTACCAAAGTTACGTCCCGTGCCGTAGCAACATTGCCGGCCCGCAACAGATCGCCCAGACCAATTACGTATACCAAAGATGAGTCCTTGACCAGATTGATGACCTCGTTGCCGATCGAAGGAATTACGATCTTAACGACCTGTGGAATCACGATCTTGCGCAGCGTCTGACCATAGCTTAAGCGCAGAACCCGCGCTGCCTCATATTGGCCTTGATCAATTGACTGAAAGCCACCCCGAAAGATTTCGGCAAAATAGGCACCATAGTTGAGAATAAATGCAAACAGCGCAGCATCGTAACGCTGAAAAACAATCCCAATAATTGGCAAGCCATAAAAAACAAAAATTAATTGCAACAGCAGCGGCGTACCCCGCATCAGCCAGACATAAAGCTCAAGCAGCCATTGCAGTGGCCGAAACTTGGAAGTCAATCCTAAACTAACTAAGATCCCCAAAGGCAGTGAACCAAGCAGCGTCCAGAAAAACAGCTTTAATGTCATGCCAGCGCCTTGAAGCAGCGATGGCAGAATTTCCATAACATAGTGCATTGACATGATAAAACCTCCCTCAAATGCTTCGATAACAAAAAACGTCCTCAACAGTCATAACAACTGTCGAGGACGCCGCAGCGTGATCCCACCTCGGATTTGCAACGGCTTCACAGCCATTGCCTCATTAAGTTCAAATTTTCCAGAAAAGCAAAAACGCCCCCGAGCACATGGCTCAGAGGGCGTTGCCGCGGTTCCACCTCATCATTGCAGTCAGCTCACGCTAAACTGCCTCAGCGAGTTCAAATTTAAACTCTGTGCTGTAACGGGCTTCCCCGGAGCGACTTACTAAATTCGATCGCCCAACTCGCAGATGTGATTCACTGTTGCCTTCTGGTCGCTTCCCATCAACCGCGACTCGCTAAGCAGACGGCTAAACAGCTACTAGTCTGTTCTTTGTTTTTGTTATCGTTTTTTAATAATTGTCAGTATCTTACTATCATCCAGCAGCCTTGTCAAGACCTCACCGTAAATTTAGCGGCGTTCGATATCAGCAGCCCAAGTAATCAGCTTTTGCAATGGAAAATACAAAAACAGCAGATATACCAGATTCAAAAGCAACGTTGGCAACAGCGTATCCAACAAAAAACCGCCCAGGCCAACCTTGGCAATTCCCACTGCAGCATAGGCCCAATAGTTAAAAAGCTCAAATACCGTCAGATCGATCAAAAAGACCAGGACAATCATCGGAAACGATGACGTGATATATTTAGCCAGCAATTTCGTCAGACCAACAACCATTGGATAAAGGAACATGAACAGTCCCAGGATCCCTGAATAATAGAGATCACAAAAAATCCCCGCGACGACCGAAAATCCAATCAACGGAATCTGAATGTCGCCTTCAAAAAAATACGAGCAGACCAGCCAGACAATGACCAATTGACTGACCATTGCATAGGGATAATGAAAGAAAAAGCCTGCAAATATCTTGCTTAAAGAACCATCTAAAAAGAGGGCAGCGAACAGACCCAAAGGAAACACATATCTCAACCGGGATAATCTATACATGTCACACCGCCTCTAATCGTTTAATTCCGCTACCGTAACGATATTGATCTCGTTAAAGTTCGTAGCCGGTTTGATGTAGACTTTCTTAGCCAGTCCATAATCATCCTTGCCGATACGTGAGACTTTGCCGACATAGAGTCCTTTTGGCGTAATACCGCCCATTCCGTTGGTTACGACCTTAGCGCCTTTTTTAATCTTAGCCGTTGAGGTTACCTGCCCCATAACCAGCTCATTGGTTCTGGCATTATAGCCCGTAATGATCCCGTTGACGCTCTTACCATCAGTGCCATTAATCACAATTGAAAAACGATTGGATGACTCGCTGGTATCACTGAGCAGTTCAACTTTACTGTTGGTCTTGTTAACTTCCGCCACTCGGCCAATCAAGCCGCCGCCAGAAAGTACCGGCATGTTCTTTTTAATACCGCTGGTCTGCCCCTTGTTGATCACTAATTGCTGCTGCCATGAAGAAGGCGTCCTGGACATTACAGCTGCACTAACGGTTGAATAGTCGGTCAGCGAGTTCTTGAGCTTCAATTCTGCTTTTAGCTGCTTGTTTTCCTTAGCCAGCGTTTGGTCACGAACCTTAACCTGGGCCAGCTCAGATACTTTCTGCTTCAGCTCGCGATTTTCCGTGTAGGCATTCATCAATCCGGAAACTGAATCAGCGACGCCCTGTACGGCATTGACCGGATATGCCACAATGCCATCGGCAAAGCCGGCGATGTCATTGCCAAACTGCTGAATCAGCGGTGGGGTCGAACGACGGTTGCGCATCGCAATCGAGCCGCCCATTAAGCCAAAGCAGACTACTAGAATTACCACTGTAATTACCAAGCGGCGATTCGAAAAAAACTTCTGCATTTTTATCCTCCAATGCACCCAGATACATTTAACGGGACTGGGCAAAACAAATCGTTTTGCGACCAGCCCCGCCCTGTTAACTGTGTATCAGTTATTCTCTTTACTCGATTGCGTGACTACTTGCTTTTTTTCATCACATCAATGCTCTTCAGTGACTCACCAGTCCCGATAGCAACACAGTCCAATGGATCATTGGCGATAAATACAGGCACCTTGGTAGCATCGGCAATAACTTCTGGCAAGTGCTTAAGCAAGGCACCACCACCAGTCAGCACGATCCCATGGTCAATTACGTCAGCCGCAATTTCCGGTGAGGTTTCTTCCAACGTTCCCTTGATGGCTTCGATAATCGCTTCGACAACATCTTGCAACGCGTTGGAAACATCAACTGCCGAAACTTCTTTAGTCTGTGGCAGACCAGTTACCAAATCACGACCACGGACTTCGGTAGTTCCCATTTCCTTAGCTGCCTCAACAGAAGCTGAGCCGATATCCCACTTGAGCTTTTCAGCCGTACGTTCACCAATCAGCAGATTCTTGTTTTGACGAACGAACTGTGCGATCGCATCATTCATCTTGTCACCAGCCATGCGAATCGAACGACTTGAAACGATGCCACCAAGTGAAATCGTAGCAACATCCGTCGTACCGCCACCAATGTCAACAACCATACTTCCAGTTGGATCCATAACCGGCAGACCAGCACCAATTGCAGCTGCAAAAGGTTCTTCGATCACATAGGCATCACGTGCGCCAGCCACCCGCGTTGCATCAATTACGGCACGTTTTTCAACTTCCGTAACGCCACTAGGTACGCAGACCATTACGTATGGTTTGCCGCCATTTTTGCCGAGTGCCTTTTCCATATAGTGCTTCATCATAGCAACCGTCGTATCATAATCGGCAATCACGCCGTCTTTCATTGGGCGAATCGCCACAATGCTTGCAGGCGTGCGTCCAATCATATCACGTGCTTCTTCACCAACCGCGATGACCTCGCCGCTCTTTTTGTTGCGGGCAACTACGGATGGTTCACGCAAAACGATGCCTTTGCCTTCAATGTAAACAATAGTATTGGCAGTACCAAGATCAATGCCAATATTTTTTGCTCCAATTCCTAGCAATCTGTTTCTTCCCTTCGTATACAAAAGTAGTCGTTCATTTTCATAATACAATAGCGTTGATATTATACCATAGCCGAACGTTAAATTAACAGACATTACTATACACCAAACGCCAGAGAAAAACAGCATTGCTATTCAGCATTCAGGTTTCCTTAACCGAATTTTAAAATTCAATTCGCAATTTGATCATTAAATGCCGCATGAGCCTCTTGACTTTCACGCCAGCTGTAATAGTCCTGGCTGCCAATCACAAGACAGTCCAACAGATGCAGTCCCAGCAGCTGACAGCCCCGTTCCAGCCGTCGCATAAAGCTCAGATCCTGTCTGGATGGCTCAGGATCGCCTGAAGGATGATTGTGAACCATGATCAGGCCAAATGAATTCCAGTGCAGCACGTAGCGAAAAATTTGATCCGGATAAAGCATACATTCCGCTTGACCGCCTTTAAACAGACAGCGTCGTGCTATGATCTCGTTATGCACATCCGTACAAAGCACTTCGACTGACTCTTGCATCTGTCCAGCCATCTCATCCATTAAAAACTGGCCAACCTCATTACTGGAATAGGCGTGACCTAAGATATCATGCGGACAGGTTAAAATCAGATTTCCCAGCTCAATTGCTGCCAAAACCGGTTTAAGACGTTTGCGATCATATCCCAAAAAAGCATCCTGTTCTTCCATCGTCATATTGCGAAAAACAGCTGGCGTGGGAAAAAGTTCTAAAAAATGATTGGCAAGGTCTCCTTCTTGATCAAAAACCATGTTAACTAATGCCACATAGCGCTGCTGGCAAGTTTTTTCAGTCATTTGATTACCTCCTCTGCCATTACTATATGCAAGACAGAGCAGATTTTATTTTTAATCAGCAAAAAAACGCCGAACCTCTGAGATAAAGTATAACGAGCCGGTAATCAAGATTGCATCATCGGCTGAAACTTCCCTTGATAATCTCAGCAATCCCTCTTGCCAGCTGGGTGCCGTCTCAATTGGCCAATGTGTTTTGATGTCTTTAGCTGCCTTTTCTAAATCAGCGCTCGGCCGCTTGGGACCCGGACCGGCAAAATTGGTCAGCATCAAATGAACATTGGGCAGACTGGCAATCTCTCCCAACATTAACTGATATTGTTTATCAGCCAAAATTGCTACCAAAACATAGATTTCCATTTCTTTAAAGTCATTTTGCAGCGTTGTCGTCAAAGCTTGCATTCCGGGCAGATTATGAGCACCGTCTAAAACAACCAACGGCGAGTCATTGACGATTTCTAACCGCCCCGGCCAGCGTGTATTGGCCAAGCCGTTTTGAAAAGCCTGGACGTCAATCGGCACGCCCAGTCGTTTCAAATAAAGCTGCGCCATGGTGAGTGCAACGGCTGCATTATCAACTTGATACTCGCCAAGCAGGCTTAACTGAAATTTTTGCCGATGAAGCATTAGTCCATCATATTCGATTTCATTTCTTAACTGATGATTGTTCAGTTTTTTAGCCGTAAACTGTCGCCCGTTTTCATATAATGGTGCCTGTTTTTCTTGTGCATCTGCTATGATTGTCTGCCGCGCAGTCTGAGGCAACCGGCCAATCACTACCGGTACATTTGGTTTGATGATACCAGCTTTTTGGCATGCAATCTCAGCCAGCGTATCACCCAAAACATGCATATGATCGTAGCCAACCGTAACAATCCCACTGACAGCTGGCACAATCACATTAGTTGAGTCATAAAGGCCACCAATTCCCACCTCGAGAATTACAACATCTGGCTTTTTTTGTGCAAACCAGGTAAACATGATTGCTGTATCAATCTCAAATTCAGTGGGACCACCCTCAGGCAATACTTGATCTAGATAATCAACAACGGGGGCCACCTTTTGGGCAGCCTTTACCAGCTCATCATCCGAAATCGGCTGGCCATTCAGTGAGATTCGCTCATTAAAGCGGACAATAAACGGCGAGGTAAAAGTCCCTACCGTCAAGCCACTTGCCATTAAGAGCGATCGCAGCATTGCTACGGTTGATCCCTTGCCATTGGTGCCGGTAACGTGCAGATAGCTGAGCTTTTCTTGTGGATTGCCAAGTTCTTTTAAAAATCGCCGCATCCGTTTCAGAGTTGGAATCTTTTTAAACTTGGTCCGGCCATGAATAAATGCCAGGGCATCATCATAGTTCTGAATATTTGTCATGATAAATCCTTTCATTTTTACGCCTAATTATAGAACGATTGTTCGCAAAAATCGACTTAATTTGCAAAAAAACATCCCCAAAGCTCTGATGAACTCTGGGGATGTCCTGCTTACCTAATTAAGCATTCTGCAGCGAAGCAAGACGTGCTTGGGCTGCTTCCAGCTTTTGCTTCCATTCGACTGCCTTAGCGCGTTCTTCGGCTACGACGGCTTCAGGAGCATTATTGACAAATTTTTCGTTGCCAAGCTTCTTTTCGGAACGTTGAACTTCCTTTTCCAGCTTAGCAATCTCTTTTTCCATCCGTGCCTGTTCCTCTTTTAGGTCAACCAGTTCAGCCATTGGAATGTAGACTTCAGCACCGGTAACGATACCGCTCATGGCCAATTTTGGCGCCTGCGTATCGGTAGCAATCTGCAAATCAGCAGGATGGCAGAATCGCTTGATGTAGTCTGCATTGGCCAAAAGCATATCAGCAGCAGCCTGATCATCTGTCTTGATCAGCAGATCGACTGGCTTGGACATTGGCGCATTGGCTTCATTGCGAATGTTGCGCACGGCCGTAATCAGTTCGATCAGACGCTTCATCTGTTCTTCTGATTTTTCATCTGCAAATTCATCATGAACCACTGGATAGTCAGCAATCATGATTGACTTGCCTTCATGTGGCATATCTTGCCACAATGCTTCAGTAACGAATGGCATGATTGGATGCATCAGTTTAAGCGTTTGGTCGAGCACGTAGCCTAAAATGTTCTTGGTGTCGGCTTTTTCTGCTTCTGTACCATTGTTGAGCTTTTCTTTGGTCATTTCAATGTACCAGTCACAGAAATCGTTCCAGATAAAGTTGTACAGACAGCGACAAGCTTCACCAAAGTCAAATGACTCAAATTGATCGGTAACCTGCTTGATCGTTGCGTTCAAACGACTCAAAATCCAACGGTCTGCCAGATCCCACTTGTCTTTAGCCGGCAGTTTTGGTGCATTCTGCATGTCACCAAGATTCATGATTACATAACGGCTGGCATTCCAGATCTTGTTGATAAAGTTCCAGGCTGCATCCATCTTCTTGTAGGAGAAACGAATGTCTTGACCTGGCGTAGAACCCGTAACCAGGAACCAGCGCAAAGCATCCGTACCATACTTTTCGATGACGTCCATTGGATCAATCCCGTTACCCAAAGACTTACTCATCTTACGGCCCTGCTCATCACGAATCAAGCCGTGCAGCAAGACATTGCGGAATGGTGCCTTGCCGGTAAATTCCAGTGATTGGAAGATCATCCGGGCAACCCAGAAGAAGATGATGTCGTAACCGCTGACCAGCGTGTTGGTTGGGAAATAACGCTTAAAGTCAGCAGAATCAGTGTCTGGCCAGCCCATCGTTGAAAATGGCCACAATGCCGAGCTAAACCAGGTATCAAGCACATCTTTGTCCTGCTCCCAGTTTTCGGCGTCTTTTGGTGCCTCCATGCCAACGTACATTTCACCGGTTTGTTTGTTGTACCAAGCCGGAATTCGGTGACCCCACCATAATTGACGTGAGATAACCCAGTCATGCACGTTTTCCATCCACTGATTAAAGGTGTGCTCAAAACGTTCTGGGACAAAGTTGACCCGATCAGCTGTCTTTTGGTTGGCCAATGCTTTTTCTGCCAATGGCTTCATCTTAACGAACCACTGCGTTGAAAGCCGAGATTCAACCTGTACGCCGGTCCGTTCAGAGTGACCAACAGAGTGTACGATTGGATCAATCTTCAGCATATAGCCGCCATCTTCCAGATCCTTGACGATTGCCTTGCGCGCCTCGAAACGATCCATCCCGCAGTACTTGCCGGCATTTTCATTCAGCGAGGCGTCCTCGTTCATCGTATTGAGTTCAGGCAGGTTGTGACGCTTGCCAACCAAGAAGTCGTTTGGATCATGAGCCGGCGTAATCTTAACCATCCCAGTACCAAATTCAGGCGTTACGTAGTCATCAGCAATGATTTCGATCTCACGGTTGACCAGCGGCACCATAACATGCTTGCCGACCAGTTCCTTGTAGCGTTCATCATTTGGGTTTACGGCAACGGCCTCATCGCCAAACATGGTTTCAGGACGCGTCGTAGCAACTTCAATGTAGTCTTTGCCATTAAACGTCGTGCCGTCGGTAAATGGATATTTAACGTGGTAGAAGGCACCCTTGTCATCTTTGTGGATAACCTCCATGTCGGAAAGCGCCGTCCGTGCCTGTGGGTCCCAGTTGATAATGTAGGTTGCCCGGTAGATCAGTCCCTTATTGTACAAATCAACGAAAACCTTGCGAACCGCTTTGTTTAGGCCCTCGTCAAGGGTAAAGCGTTCACGATCGTAGTCAACTGAGATTCCCATCTTAGCCCACTGTTTGTGGATGATGTCGGCATATTCGTCTTTCCAGTCCCATACTTGTTGAATAAACTTTTCGCGACCCAGGTCATAGCGTGAAATGCCTTGTTCGCGCAGCCGTGCTTCAACCTTAGCCTGCGTTGCAATGCCGGCGTGGTCCATCCCTGGCAGCCACAAAACGTCATAGCCCTGCATCCGCTTTTGCCGAATAATCATATCCTGCAGCGTGGTATCCCAGGCATGACCCAAGTGCAGCTTGCCAGTAACGTTAGGAGGTGGAATAACGATTGAATATGGCTTGGCTTTCTTATCACCACTTGGCTTAAAGAACCCTTCATCGATCCACCACTGGTAGCGCCCTTCTTCAATCGAAGCCGGGTTGAACTTGGTGGACATGTTCTTTTCTGACATGGCAAGTTCCCCTTTCAGATTTACAGTTATTGGTTAATTTAATTGGCATCAAACAAAAAAAGACTCGCCCTAATAAATTAGGACGAGTCTGCTCGCGGTACCACCTAAATTGAAACCCATCCAAAGACAGGCTTCCACTCAAACATGGGATATCGGCCATGAACCGGAACTGCCTACTTACTTTCAGCAATTCTGCTCGCGAGCTACCTTCAATCTGGCAAACCGAACCTTTTTTCAGCAACAAGGTCTCTCTAAACGGCTTTACCAGATCTACTCTCTCGTTCAATGCTTGAATAGCGTAATAATAAAAGAAATTTTTGACAACGTCAAGTCGATTCAAATAATTTCTTAATTATTCAGCAGCCGTGCCCAACTTTTCTACTGCATTCAAGGCAGCCAGATAGTCAGGCTCATGCGTCATTTCAGGAACGATCTGTCGATAGACGATCTGGCCATCAGCATCAATGAGGAAGATTGACCGTGCCAAGACGCCTTCATCAGGGATCAAAAGCTTCATTGCATAGCCAAATGACTGTTCATAATCAGATAAAAGCTCAGCATTTGGGATATCATTGGCCGCGCACCAGCCCTTCTGCTCGTTAATTGGATTGGTGGAGACCGTAATCAAGCGGACGTCAGGATATTCAGCCATTGCCTTGTTGAATTTGCGTGACTGCAGCGAGCAGACCGACGTATTGATGTCTGGTACGACTGAGAATAAAGTTGGCTTGCCCAGCAGCTCACGAGTCTTAACCCGTTGATTCTGAGCATCAAACAGCTTAAAGTGAGGAATTTCCGTACCTACTTCTGGCGGATTGCCGACCAGCTGCATCTTCTCACCATTGACAGTAACTTCCACGATGAACGCTCCTTTCAGTTTCACAGCGTTTTTTAATTTTGTGTGGGAACAGTATACCAAATTTAGCACCATTCGAATAGCCAAATCCGGTGTTTGAAATAAAAAAGCTGATGCATTAAAAAGTCTTGCATCAGCTTAAATTTTACAGCAATTCGGCGAATACGTCTTGATTCTGATTCAAGAATTCGTCACCAGCATGAATCTCAGTAATCTTAATGTTTTCCAAAGCCCGCTGCATCAACCCTTCAACATCCAGCCGTGCTTCATAGGCCCGCGCGCGTTTCAGATTTGGCTTGGTTTTCGGCGATGGCGGCGTAAAGACCGTACAGCAGTCTTCATATGGCAGAATCGACAATTCATAGGTATCGATTTCTTCAGCGATCTTGATGATTTCAGTCTTATCAAACGACAGAACCGGACGCAGCACCGGCCAGGTAGTCACATCATTAATAGCGACCATGCTTTCCATCGTCTGTGAGGCCACCTGTCCAAGGCTCTCACCGTTAAAGATGGCCAGGCCATGACGTTTCATGGCCAAAGCCGCAGCCAGTCTAAGCATTAAGCGGCGCTGGACGGTCATCAGATAGCCCTCGGGAACCTTTTCCTTAACCGTTTCTTGAATTTCGGTAAACGGTACTTGAATGAACTTGATGCTACCACAGTATTTTGCCAGTTTACTGGTCAGTTCCTTTGATTTGGCCAAAGCCTGTTCACTGGTATATGGCGGACTGTAGAAGTGTACCATCTCCAAAGAAACGCCACGCTTCATGGCCAGGTAGGCAGCAACCGGTGAATCGATTCCGCCTGAAAGCATCATCATGCCTTTACCAGCCGTTCCAACTGGCAGACCACCCGCTCCCTTGATCTTTTCACTGGTCAGATAGATTCCGCTTTTCCGAATCTCAACCATCAGATCAATGTCCGGATGGTGAACGTCAACTTGCAAAAGATCAGGAAATTCCTTTAACAGGTAGGCTCCCAGCTCACGATTCATCTCAAACGTCCCCATTGGAAAGCCATGATCGGCATGCCGAGTACTGATCTTAAAGGTGGCCGGTTTTTTTACCTGTTCTCTGATCATCTTAGCCGCTGCCTGCTTAACTGCCTCAAAGTCGCTTTCAACTCGTAAAGAAGGCGAGAAGGTCTGGATGCCAAACACCTGCTTTAAGCGATCCATGACCTGACTGCTGTCGGCACCGTTTAAGTCAATATGCATCCGGTCTCTTTGCGGATGAATCTTAACCTGATCGAAGCCATGCAACGCTTTGGTGACATTGGCTCCCAAACGGTCAATAAAGTTCTTTTGGTTGCGCCCTTTAGTCGAAAGCTCGCCATAGCGCACCATAATTTCATCATATTGCATTTTGGAACTAGATTTTCCTTTCAAAAACTAATCGATAATCTTCTTAAAGCCGGCATACAGCTCATCAAAGACGCGATTGAACTCATCAGCCTCAGCCAAGGTGTTTTGATCGCCCAGGCTGATCCGTACGGCACTGGTTGCAATTTCATCGGGAACCTTCATGGCGGCCAGCGTTCCTGCCTCAACGTGCTTCTTTGAAGAGCAGGCACTGGTCGTTGAAATATAGATATCGTGATCTTCAAAAGCATGCACGATCGTTTCACCACGGACGCCAACAATTGCAAACGTCAGAATATGAGGAGCAAACGAATCATCATTTTGCGAGATAACCTCAACGTGTTCAAAATTCTTGATATGATCGTAAATTCGCGTCTTGATTGCTTTTTCGCGTTCAACGGCCTGCTTTTCGTTTTGTTTTACCAACCGTAATGCCTTGGCCATCGCAACAAAACCAGCCGTATTTTCGGTCCCATTGCGGCGGCCGCGCTCCTGACCGCCGCCATCAATCAGTGGAGCCAGCTTGCGGCCGGCTTTGGCATATACAAAGCCGGTTCCGCGCGGTGCATGGAACTTATGACCAGAAAAGACCGCAAAATCGACCCGATCTGAAAAGACAAGGTCATCGATTCCCTTACCGATTGCCTGCACCGCATCAACCATAAAGTGAACTTTAGGATAGTCCTTTAAGATTTCACCAATTTCCTTGATTGGCTGAATCGTACCAATCTCATTGTTGACAACCATTGATTCAACCAGAATCGTATCTGGGCGCAGTGCTTTTCTAACGTCTTCTGGATCAATGCGTCCCTGATCATTGACCGGCAGATAGGTAATCTCAAAACCAAGGTCAGCTAAGCGCTCCATCGAATTACGCACCGCAGCATGCTCAACGCTGGTCGTAATAATATGTTTGCCATATTGACGCTTTTCAATTGCCGTTCCTTTGATAACCCAGTTGTCGCCCTCTGAACCGCCACTGGTAAAAACAATCTCACTTGGCAAAACGTCAAACAGGTCCGCAATCTGCTTACGTGCCTGCTCTTGAAGATTCCAAGCCGTTTCACCAACCTTATGCAGACTGGAGGGATTCCCCCAAATCTTTTGGCAGACTTGATTATACGTATCCAAAACTTCCGGCCAGATCTGCGTCGTGGCACTATTGTCAAAATAAATCATACTGTGCTTACTCCTTTAATGCACGCGGGAAAACAGATTTTCCTCGCAAGATATTGCCGCCGATGGATCACATCCGCGACGAAGGTTCGGCTCCTAAAACAACGCTACATTATAACAGATCCCGTTTCTTTTAACCATGATTGACGCCTGAAAATAAAAAAACGCGTCATTGGCGACACGTTTTTGGTTTTAAGAATTGCGCTTAAGCTCGGTGTAGTAACGCTGCTCCATTCGCTTATAGGAACCCGGCTCGACTTTTTCAACGGCCTTTTCCAAGATTTCCAGACTACCTGGATAATTATAGCGATTGAATTCATTTTGTGCTTTGGCAATCGCATCATTGATTTCTTCATGATCAATACTGAGCCGGTTGGCATATTGAATCAGCCGTTCGGTCAGTTCGGCACTGTCTCTTAAGTCATCAGTTTTTTCCTGCAGCGTTTCCAAATCGTCCTGCACGATCAAAAGCTGCTTGGTAATGTCTTCCATATCAATCTTAACCTGATTGATTGCATCGGCCAGTTTGCCAATTTCATCACTGACCAGGAAGAAATAGTCCATGTAGTCTTGGGGAATTCCCGGCAGATTCAGCGACTCCACGCGTCGTTTGATTGTGCGAATCTCAACTGAGAATCGCTGCAGCGTTTTTTTGGCTCGCGCCTCATCAGACTGTAGATCGGCGACGCTGTCATTGATCTGTTTTTGCTGTTCTTCAATTGCCGTCAACGCCTTTTCATTATCGGTCTGACGAGCAACGACCTGACTGTCAATCGCTTCTTCGACTGCAAGTGCTTCTTGATCTTGATCATACGATGCCTGCAGCTGCCGCAACTGCTCGTCAAGGCCGCGTGCGTTGGCCAGTTCGTCATTGTTAAGCGTGTAGTTCAGGCTTAAGCGTTCCAACTCATCAATCAGCTCACGATTCTGCTGTTTGGCATGACTTAAATGCCGCCCCACATCACGCATCAAGGGCGCAACTTTGGGCCGGGCATCAAGCTCACGCTGCATAACGTCATAAAGCTGCTCAATATGTTGCGTCAGCTGATCATTTGCCGTTGCTGCCTCATCCAGTCGCAAGGCAGCCAAATCAGTATCCGCCTGTTCGCAAAGCTGACCAAGCTGTTCAATTTCTTGATCGATCTGATCATCGGCAAAGTTATAGTTGTGTCGTTTCAGCTGTTCATAGCCATTTTTTAGTTCCTGCAGTTGGGTGGGAAATTCAGTCAGCAGTGGCTTATAGATATCGGGAATCTTTTGCATCAGTCGGGCCAGTTCCTCGGTATCCTGCTGCAGCTCGTTAAGGACGTCTTGAGCTGCTTCATAGTCACCCTTGGCCGTAAGCGTGGTGAACTTGGCAAAACGAGCTTCCAGATCCGTCAGGCGCTGGCGCAGAGCCGTACTGCTTTTGCCATAGCGATAGCTGTTTTCTTCCAGTTCATTATGAAACTGCTGGTATTGCTTTTTTAGCTCGCCAATTGCTTTTTGATGTTCTGCCTTGGCATCGTCAATTTTTTTCAAACCTTCTTCAAGATTTGTCTGTTCACTCAGCAGCTTAGCAGTCGCATCCTGCAGCTTACGCAGATCCGGCTTGACTTTCAATAGATTAAATCCATGCAGATCTTGCGCTATTTGATCGGCCAAGTCATCGACCCGACTGGCAGCCGTTAGGAATTCATCTTGATATTCATCCTTGAGCTGATTAAAATCCTTTAGCGAATCGCCGCTCAACTCTGGATTTGCGTTTTTGGCAAACCGTTCGTCCAAATGAGTTGTCAGTGCGGCAGCTTTTTGATTCAGCAGGGCGTCTACCGCATTGAGGGTGCGCTTTTGATAGACGTATACGCCAATAATTACCAATGCAGCAATAACTAAAATTCCGATCAACACTTGAAACATCTATATCCCACCTATATTTTGCACGGTTTATGCTTTGCGTTTTTCACCGTTTAATCTTAAAATTCCACTAATTAAAATTATATCATATCTGCTCTTGACAACTTATTATTTATCGGAGGGATTTTTATTTTGCCAAACTTTAAGCTTATCAACACCCAGCTGGCTGCCTTATTGGAAAATGAAACCAACTTAATTGCTAATCTGGCTAATGCCTCAGCACTGTTAAACGACAGCGTTAATCAATTGAACTGGACCGGCTTTTATCTTTATGACCCTAAAGAAAACGAACTGGTGCTGGGACCATTTCAAGGGCATCCAGCCTGTATGCACATTGCAATGAACAAAGGCGTCTGTGGTCAGTCAGCTGCTCAGCGGCAGGCATTGGCAGTTGATGACGTCACTAAGTTTCCTGGTTATATCTCATGTGATGCTGCCGCCCGTTCTGAGCTTGTAATTCCCTTGATTAAAGATCAGCAATTGCTTGGTGTCTTGGATTTGGATGCCCCAGTTGAAAAAAGATTTGATGCAAAACTGCAGGCCGGCATTCAATCTTTTGTCGATGAACTGATCAAACATCTTGACTAGGCATGTTTTTCGCGTTAAAGTACTCTTTGTGTAAAATAATGCAGCAGTGAGGGGCAAGCTCGTCAACAGACCAATGCCGCATGGTGTTTCCAGTAACCCAGCTGCAAGGGTGAACGATCCAATTGGCCTGCACGAATGTCAAGCTCACAATCGGATTATTTTACTCCAAATAATTTTATTGGAGGAATTCTAATATGTCTCGTTACACTGGCCCTAGCTGGCGTGTATCTCGCCGTCTCGGCATGTCTCTGTCCGGTACCGGTAAGGAACTGGCTCGTCGCAACTACGCACCTGGTGATCACGGTAATGACCGTCGTGGCCGCCTGTCTGAATACGGTATGCAACTGCGCGAAAAGCAAAAGCTGCGTTACATGTACGGTATGACTGAACGTCAATTCCGTAACCTGTTCAAGCGTGCCGGTAAGATCAAGGAAGGTACTCACGGTACCAACTTCATGATCCTGTTGGAACGTCGTCTGGACAACATGGTTTACCGTCTGGGTCTGGCTACTACTCGTCGTCAAGCTCGTCAACTGGTTAACCACGGTCACATCACCGTAGATGGCAAGCGCGTTGACATTCCTTCCTTCGAAGTTAAGGTTGGTCAAGTCATCTCCGTTCGCGACAAGTCCAAGAACCTGGACGTTATCAAGAACGCTGTTGAAGCCGTTGTTGCACGTCCTTCATACGTTGAATTCGATGCTGACAAGCTCGAAGGTAAGCTGGTTCGTCTGCCAGAACGTGAAGACATGAACGCCGACATCGACGAAGCGCTGATTGTCGAATTCTACAACAAGCTGTAATATCTAATTACGGTTTATTTCTTAAAAAGCTCTGTGATTTAAAATCACGGAGCTTTTTTATATACCAATTCAAATCAAAAAGGCCATGAGCGACTGGGATAGTGGATCGCTCATGGCCTTTGGGGATTTTTGGAGTATTTTGAGATTTAGAGATTAAGGTTTATGTGTGATACGTAGTTTTTAGAAAACAGCAGCTAGCCATTAGCAGCCATTTGAGTTGATTTTTCATTTTCAAGCCCGGCTGTCTGCTTAAAGGCTGCAGCAACGCGTTCTGGCGTGAAGCCAAACTTTTCAATAACCTGTTCACCTGGAGCGCTGGTACCGAATTCATCAACGCCCATTACCATGCCATTCAAGCCGACAAAACGGTGCCAGCACATTGAACTTCCCATTTCGATTGCCAAGCGCTTATCCAGGCGTGGCGGCAGCACCATTTCTTGATACTGCTTTGACTGCCGTAAGAAACGTTCCTGACATGGCATCGAAACAACCTGCACGTCAATGCCTTCTTTGGCTAATCGTTCTCTAGCCTGCAATGCCAAAGAGACCTCAGAGCCGCTGGCAATCAAGATTCCAGCCGGGTGATTGGTTTGAGCCGGTGCCAGGATATAAGCTCCTCGTTCTACCGGTGCATGTTTAGCTGCTGCCAAAACTGGCAGTCCCTGACGCGAGGTAACGATTACGCTCGGACGATCAGTAGTTTTGCCAATGACCTGCCAGGAAGCAATCGTTTCATTGGCATCAGCTGGACGATAGACATCGACACCCGGCATTGAGCGCAGCGCTGCCAATTGTTCAACTGGTTCATGCGTTGGACCATCTTCACCAACAGCCAAAGAATCATGAGAAAAGACAAAGGTAGTCGGGATCTTCATTAAAGCAGCCAGACGAACGGCACCCTTAAGATAGTCGCTAAAGACCAAGAACGTGCTGCCAAAGGCTCGGGTACCACCATGCAGCGTAATTCCATTCAAGGCTGCTGCCATGCCAAATTCACGTACGCCAAACCGCAGATTGCGGCCTAATGGATTATCCGCAGCAAAATTGTCATCATTTTTCAGCAGCGTTTTGTTAGAGCTGGCCAGATCCGCGGCCCCGCCCCAAAACATCGGGTTCTGCCGGGCGATTTCCTGCAGTGCGTCATCGCATACCAGCCGCGTGGCAATTTTTTCACCTGGTTGATAGTTTAAGGCATCATCACTCAGCTTAAACTCATCATTCATCAATTGAGCAGCCAGTTGCGGATACTGCTGCTGATAGGAAGCCCACATTTCCAACCAGCGCTGGTATTGCTTTTCTTTGGCAGCCACCAGCTCTTGGAAGTGATCATAAACAGCCTGTGGTACAGTGAAAGATGGCTCATGCCAGTCAAATTTTTCTTTGAGGACAGCCAGGCCATCCTGACCAACCGGCGTACCATGAACTTTGTTGGTTCCCTGCTTAGGCGCACCGTAGCCAATTACCGTCTTAACCTCAATCAAGGTTGGCTTATCGGAACGTTTAGCCCGCCATAAAGCTGCATCGATCTGAGCCAGATCATTGCCATCCTCAACGCGTTCATAATTCCACGAAGCCGCCTTGACTCGCTGTTCAACATTGTCATGCGTACTCATTGACAATGGCCCATCCAGTGAAACATCATTTGAGTCATAAAGCACGATCAGTTTATTAAGCTGCAGATTGCCTGCAATATCCAAGGCTTCTTGACTGATGCCCTCCATCAAATCACCATCACCTGCCAAGGCGTAAGTGTAATGATCAATTACTGGCATCCCCGGTCGGTTGCACTGTGCAGCTAGATGCTTTTCTGCAATCGCCATACCAACTGCCATACCAAGTCCTTGACCCAAGGGACCAGTTGATGCATCAACGCCAGGCGTCCAGCCATATTCAGGATGACCTGGTGTTTTGGAACCCATTTGGCGAAACGCCTTCAAGTCATCAACAGTGAGATCAAACCCGTTTAGATGCAGCAGACTGTAGAGCAGCGCTGAGCCATGGCCTGCTGACAAGACAAAGCGATCGCGGTTGATCCACTTAGGCTGCTTAGGGTTAAAACGCATATGATATTCAAACAGCGTGTAAGCCATTGGCGCGGCATCCAAAACGATCCCGGGATGGCCGCTGTGCGAGGCTTCAATCATTTCTACGCCCAGCATTCGAGCAGCCGTAACTGATTTTTGATCTAGAGTTGCTTGCTGATTACTCATTGACCGCCGCCTCCTCTGCAACTTCATCTAAAATGCTGAATCCCAGCGTACTAATATCTTGGTCAAAACCGCGAACCGTATCCAGAGCAACATCTTCTGGCGTAAACTCTCGCCGTGCCAGCCATTTTTGCAGAATTGCCGGTGGTACTGTAATAATATCGATACCAGCCTGCTGAGCCTGACGAATGTTGTCGACTTCACGCGTCGAGGCCCACAGCAAGTCAACGTTTGGATGCAGATGCGACATCGCTACGCTGGCATTGACAAAGGAAGTTGGATCCGCACCCGTATCAGCAACTCGTCCTACAAACAGTGAAATAATCGCTGGCGTCTGTTCGTCCAAAGCTTCCAATGCCAAGCGCACCTGTTCGCTGGTCGTTACTGCGGTAATGTTCAGCTTGATGCCGGCATGTGCCAGTTGACAAATCAGCTCCGTATTAGGCTGTCCATTCAAGTTTAAAATCGGAATCTTAACATAGACATGTTTGCCTAATGAACTTAAGATTTCTGCTTCCTGCTGCATTTTCTGAGGATCTTGTGAAAAAACCTCAAAAGACAGGGAAGCTTCCGGAAACTCACCGACTACTTGCTTGGCAAACGTCAAGTAATTAGTAACCCCTGCTCGCTTCATCAGTGAGGGATTGGTCGTAAAGCCCGTTACTTCAGGCAGCTTAGCCATTTGACGCATGTCATCAATGACAGCACCGTCAGCATAGATGGCAATCGTTTTTTGCTCAGTTGATTGCATTTCTCTTGCTCCTTTGTTAAATATACCAATTTTTAGTTAACAATTAATTCATGACTCGTATCATGACCGAATTTACCAACGCCGTCAATTGAATTTTAAAATTATTTTTGCTAATCGATTAGCAATACCAATTCAAGCTTGTGTACTGATTATCAGTCAATTTTTGAATTAATTGCCGTTATATCAACGATAATTCACATCTGGACCACTAGGAAACATTAACTTTATATTGTTAAGCAATCGATTGCACAAAGCTTTATCTTTTTTAGTTATATATGATTTTATTTTCATTTATTTCCCTGAAATAAGCATATACCAATTTTAAAATGAGCAAGCTGGGACTGTCAAAAGCCTGTGAATCAAACAACAAATTCACGAAAAAAATTAAAAAAACAGCTGTCAAACCGATTAATTACCACTATCTGATTACAGCAGCAAAGAAATCGCTTTCGCAAACTGATCTTGAGACAGTTTTTATCATTCTAAATTATGTCAACCGGTTGACATCGATAATTACTAGGGGTATCTTTATCGTGGCAAGTGAAGTCTATCACCAATTTTTAAGACGTGATCTTGTCAGGAAGAAGGGAATTAATTTGGAACAAGCAAGCTCAAAAAATGTCACCGCGGTACCAAAGCGCACTATTTCAATGCCAGTCAGCATCGCCTACTTCGCCCTGTCGATCGTTATCAACTCGATGGGAAACGTTTTGACGCTGGTTACCAGTTCACATATTCATCCACAGTTTTTAGGATCCGCCTATTGGACGGCGGCTGAAAACAACCTTGGTATTGCCGTCCTGGGGAATAATTCAATGACACTGTTTTGGGCATTCATGATTTTGGGAATGCTAACCGCAATCTTAAACGCAATTCTGATGCATAAATGGGAATGGAAAAGAATTTTTGGCAATTTCATGTTTATGCTGCCGTTTTCAATCTTTATTCAATGGTTTTCCGATATTTTCAATCGAATCATGCCCGATGCCCATTCTTTGCCAATGGTAGTTCTGTATGTTCTGATCAATTTCTTGGGCGTTACTTTAATTGGAGTGGCCATTTCAATCTATCAGCGAGTAAATCTGGTCCTGCACCCGGCCGATGATTTATTCCAGATTCTGCGTTTTCGTTATTTCAAGGGCAATGCAACCTTATCAATGTGGGCATCCTATATTCCGCCAACGATTATGGCTCTGCTGGCTCTGCCTAGGATGGGGCTGGCAAACTTTGGTCTTGGAACGGTTTTTGCGCTGCTCTTCCAAGGCGGCATTACTGGGCTTGCCGATCGAATTATCTTCCCTAAGCTCAAGCATCAAGCCTTAGATGTTTAGACTCTTCACTTTTATTAACAGCAGTCTTAGTTAAAGGAGAAAAATTATGGCATTCAACAAAAGTTTAGCTGGCTACTTCGATGATCTGCAGCACATTGGCATTCCAACCGACGATCTGCAAAAAACGGTTGCCTTTTGGGAAAAGCTCGGGTTCAAGATGCTGGGCAATTTTGATACTGACGACCAAGGCAATGAGGTTGTCTTTATGCAATACGCTCACCTGACTCTGGAAATCTGGACTGGTGATGGTGCCGTTCGCCAAACCGGTGCGATCAACCATATCTCTTTAAATACTTCTGATGCCGATGCCGCCTTTAAAGCAGCCAAGGCAGCCGGCTTTAAGATGAAAGAAGATAAAGTTCAGCACCTCGACTTTTGGCAGCATGGTATCAAGTTCTTCAATATTGAAGGACCAAATGCTGAGACTATTGAATTCTGCCAAATCGTCAAAGACTAGGATGATCTTCGCCATTGCTTAATGCAGTGGCGTTTTTTTATTATTCAAGATTAATCAATGATACAATAGGAGAAACTACTTACGGAGGGTTATGCATGGCTAACGAAGAAAAAAGTGCAGTTGATCAGCGGCTGCAAAATGCAGTCTATGGCACGCCTAAAATCAATCCCGATGAGCAAAGACGCTATCTGGGAACTTTTCGTGAGCGAGTCTGCCTGACAATCAGCGTGGCTCAGCTTGGCGAGCGTGACTGGTCTGATGCCCTGCGATTGGAGTTAAAAAAAGGGATCGGCAAGTTGGTCTTTTTAAATGGCAATCTAGATGATGAGCAGCTGCGTCCGTATATGCGAGCAGCCGTTCAAGAACATGCCAGCTTCACTTTAAAAACGGATCCGGAATTTTCAACGGCTCCTGAAAAGCTGGCGGTCGTAGTAGCGGCTAAAACCGCAGTCTATCAGTCGCCAGTTGACGTTGCGAAACGCTATCCAAATCTGTCAAATCCAGTTTCTCAAGTCAAGCCACCAGCTAAACAAAGCTTTTGGCAGCGACTGTTTCATTCTAAATAAAACAAAGGAGGCCCTGTTTTTTGCAGCCATTAGCCTATCGTATGCGGCCGCGCAATCTAAACGAAGTCGTTGGTCAGCAGCATCTGGTTGGTCCTGGCAAGATCATCAATCGCATGGTTAAGGCAAAAATGCTCAGCTCAATGATTCTGTACGGTCCACCTGGTACTGGCAAAACGAGTATCGCCAGTGCTATCGCCGGATCAACCAAGTATGCCTTTCGCATGTTGAATGCCGCCACCGATTCTAAAAAAGATCTGCAGATTGTCGCCGAAGAAGCCAAAATGAGCGGAACCGTGATTCTGCTGCTTGATGAGATTCACCGCCTTGATAAAACCAAGCAGGATTTTTTGCTGCCTCATTTAGAAAACGGCCACATCATCTTAATCGGTGCCACGACTGAGAATCCATATCTGTCGATTAATCCAGCTATTCGCAGTCGTACTCAGATTTTTCCAGTCTACTCCTTAACCGAAAAAGACATCAGCCTGGCCATTGATCGCGCCCTTGCCGACCAGGAGCGGGGCCTGGGAAAAATGCCGCTGGAGCTTGCCGACAATGCTCGTCAGCAGCTGATTCGCGCAGTTAACGGCGATCTGCGCAGTGCGCTAAACGGATTGGAGCTGGCCGCTAAGTCAACCGATCCAGCTCAAGACGGTAAGATTCACCTAACCCTGCCGATTATTGAGGAATGCGTCCAGAAAAAAGCACTGGCTGCCGATAAGGATGGCGATGCCCACTATGACGTCATCTCTGCTTTTCAAAAATCGATTCGCGGCAGTGATGTTGACGCCGCACTTCATTATTTGGCACGGCTGATTGCCGCTGGTGATCTGCCAAGTATTGTCCGTCGCTTGACCGTAATTGCCTATGAGGATATTGGTCTGGCAAACCCGCCAGCCGTTCAGCGAGCCATCACGGCAATTCAGGCGGCTGAAAAAATGGGTCTGCCTGAAGCTCGCATTCCCTTGGCTGATACCGTAATTGAACTGGCGCTGTCGCCCAAGTCAAATTCTGGTATTCAAGCCATTGATGCTGCTTTAGAGCGTATTGATCAAGGCAGCTTCGGCGAGATCCCCAATTGGCTAAAAGACGCCCACTACCAAGGTGCAAAAAAACTTGGCCATGGCGTCGACTACCAATATCCGCATGATTTTCCACAAGACTGGGTTCGCCAGCAGTATCTGCCAGATAAAATCAAAAATGATGAGTATTATCATCCCAAGCCAAACGGTGAATTTGAAAAAGCCCTGGGCCTTCAGTATCGGCGGCTATTGAAGGCCCAACGCCAGCCAAGAAGTTGAAAACGATTGCACCTATTTAAAAAAAATGCTAACATACTAGTAGAGGTTCTGTAGTGTGCGTGTTGTCTAATTCGCAGTCTTGCCTTACAGTTTCGTTACTTTGGGACTAGTGCCACGACACTGTAACGACATGCCTTCTCACTTGGTAGTCGAAGCTTTGTCGGCCATGGCCCACCTGTCTTATCCACAGGTCAACACTGAAAGACAATTAACGGCATGAACGGAGCCGATACATATCATAATAAAGCGGGATTGAAAGCATTACTGGTTTCAGTCCCGCTTTTATGGTACCTTGGCAGAGAAAGGAGTTTTGATTTTTTTGATTACTGTTTTGATGATTGTTTTTGCCGCGATCATGCTGATTGAAAGCTGGTATCTATTAAGTCACCGCAAGACCGGTATCTTTGGCCAGGCCGCTACTGAGCGCAGTTTTCGCCACTGCAGCATCTGGGGCTGGCTGCTGCTGATCTGGGGCATCGTAAGTTTGATTGCCGCATTCTTCTCTGATCATATTGGTTTGGTAGCAACCGTATTGGTAATTGGCTGCCTGGCTGACATGGCCATGGCGCTGGCAACCAGTTCGTTAGTGTTCAAAAAGCATTGATTTTTTAAACATTTTTTTGCGAAAGCCTTTACAATGTTGTAAAATATAAATAAACAAAGAAGCTTAAGCATTAAGGGGGTACTTGATATGACTCAACAATACCAACACATTTTGGTTCCTGTAGATGGATCAAAGGAAGCTGAACTGGCTTTTAAGAAAGCTGTTGCTGTTGCTAAACGGAATGGTGCTGATACGGAATTGCGCCTGTTGCACGTTGTTGATACTCGTGCTTTCCAAAACATCTCCAGTTTCGACAGCTCAATGGTTGAACAAGTAACCACGACTGCCAAGAAGACGCTGGATCAATACGTTGACTACGCTAAAAAACAAGGCGTTGCCAATGTCAGCTACACGATTGAATACGGCGCACCTAAGACGATCATTGCCCGCGAAGTGCCAAAGGAAATGCACGCTGACCTGATCATGATCGGTGCCACTGGTTTAAATGCCGTTGAACGGATCTTGATTGGCTCGGTTACTGAATTTGTTACTCGGACTGCAATCTGTGATGTCTTAGTCGTTCGTACCGACTTGGACAACCAACCGATTCCAGTTCAAAAAAATCATTAAAGCATAATTAAAAGCGTTGACTGAAATTTCAGTCAACGCTTTTTTATGTATAATTTAAGCCATTGCTAAGGCCTTCATTGATTCCTTAACCAGTTCAGGATGCTGACCAACCAGCGCCAAACTGTGAGCAATCTCTAAATCCTGTTTGCCCACCGCCTGATTGGCCAGTGCCAGCTGCGCCTTGCCGGCATGCAGATAATAGCGATCAAGCAGAAACATCGAGCGCATCTGCCGACAGATTTCAATACCGCGCTGCGCCGCATTGAGTGACAACTGCGGCTGACCCAGTGCCAGATACAAGCCGGATATGTATTCATAGACTACGATCCACTGCAGCTGGCCACCAGTCAGTTTTTTTTCATCAATCAAGCGCATTGCCCTTTCAACCAACCGCAGCGCTCGACTTTGACTGCCGATCTTTTCATAGGCCATCGCCATGCCAATCGTGGTCATCGCCAGATAAATATTGGCACTAGCGGTCGAAAATTGAGTCAGAACCAATTCAAAGTTAAAGATTGCCTCATCAAATTGATGATTTTGTACCTGCAGCATCCCTAGCAAATAATAGTAGCGCTGCTTATCAAATTCATTTTGCAGATTTTTGACCTTGATCATCTGCAAGGCAGTCTGGGCATCTTCAAACTGTCTTTCTGCCAACAGACGGCCAATCTGATCAAAAGTTGCTGTCATTGAAACGTCATCATTTTCAATAATCTCATTTGCCGAAATATCCAACCGCGAACAAAGTGCAGTCAAAATATTCATTTTAGGAATTCGATTTTGTTTTTCCATCAGGCTGATCGTTGCCTGCGTACAGATTCCTTCCGCTAATGCCGTCTGTGACAGTCCCTGTTTGCGCCGAATCTGCTTAAAGATATCCCCACGAAGCTTCATCTAATGTTCCTTCTTAATATATGTATAGTAAAACCAATTAACCAATATAAATATGTGTATGATTATTTTATCATAAATTTATCAATAATTAGACAATTATAAACAGTTTGCCAAATATAAAACCTCCAAAACTGGCTGGCAGCTCTGGAGGTTGTTATTAATCATCTTAATTGCTTATTTTAGTGGTATTCTTTTTTACCGACTTTTTCTTCACCAAGCGACTGGAAATCGTACTTGATCTGTTCTTGCCGTTCAAATTCTTCCAGGCCCAGCTTAATCAGGCGATCGATCAAATCTGAGTACTTAATACCAGAAACTTCCCACATCTGCGGATAAAGACTGATGTTGGTGAAACCTGGCAGCGTATTCGGCTCACTCAAGTATGGAACGTTGTTTTGGTCAACCAGGAAGTCAATCCGGCAAAGTCCCTTCATGCCAAGTGCCTTGTAAGCTTTCAGTGCCATATCGGTAATTTCCTGCGTTAGGTCGTCTGGCAGGATTACCGGCAGATCAAAGACCACGCCACTGGCATCGACAAATTTATTTTCATAGTCGTAGAATGGGTCATCGCTTGGTACGCGGATACCGCCAAGCTTAGAAGCGATTGGATGCTCATTACCAAGAATTGAGATTTCAATTTCACGAGGGTGATCAATCCCCTGCTCAACCAAGACCTTAAAGTCATACTTAAAGGCATCATCAAGAGCAGCCTTTAATTCAGCCTCGTTTTCAACTTTATGAATTCCGACTGAAGAACCTTGCTTGGCTGGCTTAATGAATACCAGATCGCCAAGTTCTTCTTGGATGGCATGCCAGTCGTACTGATCGCGATTTTCTGGCGTCAGCAGAATGTATGGCGTATTGCGGATTCCAGCTTGCGTAATGATCTTCTTGGTAAGATCCTTGTCAAACGACATGGCACTGGCAGCAATTCCTGAACCAATATATGGCTTCTTCAACAGACGGAACAGCCCCTGGACCGTACCATCCTCACCTAAGTTACCGTGAATAACCGGAATGAAGAAATCAATCTGCTTAACCGTGCTCAATGCTTGAATTGGTGCGAGTGGCGCATCAAGATCCATATTGGCATAAGCTTCCTTTACTACGGCATCTTCTGGTTCGCCGTCAAAGATCCGCTGTGAGTATTCATTGTTCAGCAGAATTCCATCTTTGGTGAACATAAACAGGCTGACGTCATATTTGTTCTTGTCCATCGCGTCAAATACATTGTGAGCGCTCCGTTTAGAGACATCGTGTTCCGAAGAATTGCCCCCGAACAGCAATGCTACGTGCAGCTTTTTGTTCGTCATGTAAAATACCACCTATCTAATTTTAAATGTACTTAAACCGTTTTTATTAGAAACTACAGTATAACACTATCTGTAAACGTTGACAACTAAATCTCCTGTTCAATGATCTCAGCCATAACCTTAGGCGGCAGATCTTTGTCAACCAGCAGGGCCGTCATCAAGCGCTGATAGTTGAAAAACAGATGCCAATCTCCCTCGTTATCAACGTCTGACTGCTGCTTCAGCCAAGCGCGCCAATCTTTTAATTCCATCAAAAAATAATCCTGGTACAGACGATGACGCTTGAGCAGAGAGACTAAATACTCCGCAATCTCATTTTGCTCGCCCATTTCCAGCGGCGTGCGCAACCGACGATAGCGTTCCACTAAAACGGTCATCATAAAAATATGATCGCCCCTTAAAAGATCCGTGCGCTCCGTCATTTCCTTAAAAATATTGGTCAGTTCAAAAAACATATGTGCCCAGCCGTGTCTGCCGATAAAGCCTCTGGTATCTTTTTCCAACAAGACTAAGAGTGCAATCTTATCAATTACCTCCTGCAGCTTTTCTTCAGTCAGAAAAAAATAGCCGAACCGATCAGCCATTAAAAAAGAGTGCAGCATGTTGACGGCTGAAGCGCGCATAAAAACTGCCTGATTTTTAGGCTCCAAGACATGTGCGTATAAGATGTCGTCTTGCAATACATAGTCTGTCCAACGCACAATCTCATCAGCACTGACCATCTCATGTCCCAATAAATCATTGATTGCCTGCCTTGAGCCTTCTCTGGCCACTCGATCAACCGAAGCCAGATGATAAAATAAACTGTTTTTCTGTGCCTGGTCAAGCGGCTCTTTTTCAAGTATCTGTAGCTCAATTGCAGACATTTCGTTTTTTAGATAGCGTCGGTCGTCAGCAGGCGGTTCATAGCTGGTTCGCTTTTGGCTGGGAACCTTTTCGATCAGTTCGCCAACTCGCTGATACAGTGATTGAAAGATCTCGGCATTATCAACGCGCTGATGCAGCTCAATCAGTTGTTCTTTTAGACTGGCAATTGATTCAGTCATAGGCATCCCCCTTTTTGGTAATCATTTAATTTTATCACAATAAAAAGGCCTTCATGATCCAACATGAAGGTCTTCCAGTCTTTTAGCTAGCCAAAGAAATCATGCATGATGGTACGGTAGGCATTAATCGTGGCAAAATAGCTCGACCAGGTCGTATACTCATCAACCTGATGCGCCCGCGACCATTCATCAGCACCCAACACGACAACCGGCAGATCAGCACGATGCTTGACAAACACGCTGGCATCGGTAGCTCCATTGATGATCGTCAGCTCTGGTTGATTGGCATAGCTGTCGTTGGCTGCCTTTAAGGCCAGTTTTACCAAATCGCTTTGTGGATCAGTTGCAATCGGCCACCAATCATTTAAGATATTGAGCGTCAATTCATAATCCGTAGTCTGATTTAGATAGTCAATCGCCTGCCCAAGCCGGTGCGTAACCCTTTCATTATCAAACGCACGCGTTGGTCGAAGATTGCCGCGCAGTTCGGCACGATCAGGAATCGTATTGACCTGATCGCCTGCTTTTAAAATCGTAATTGAATGCTTAACGCTGCCTAGGTACTGATCCAGCGGCACGTTGTCAAATAAGCTAGCCTCCAGTTCGATAAAACGAGCCAGACCGCTGACGGCATTGATCCCGCGTTCAGGCATGGAGCTGTGTGCTGAGCGGCCCTTACAGATTACTTGATAGTTATAGCTTCCCGACGTGGCATAAACGATATTGCCACCCGTTGGCTCACCTACGATCAAGGCACTCAGATCTTTAGCAACGCCTTTCTCCTCCAAACGATTGGCGCCTGGGGTTCCATATTCCTCGCCAGCCGTTGCAATCAAACGGATCTTGCCATCAGGCTGCCAGCCGCTTTCCTTAAGCTCAAGCAAAGCAATTGCCTGCGCAGCCAATCCGCTTTTCATGTCCGCGGCGCCACGGCCAAAGAGTCGATCTCCCTGGGTTTCAGCACCAAATGGATCATGATGCCAGTTAGCATGATTACCCACGGCGACCGTATCCATATGACCAGTAATTCCCAAGACTTGATCAGTATTGCCCGGCCCAAACTCGACGATCAGATTGGCCCGCCGCTCGCCAAACGCATCCACCTTAGCATCCATGCCATACTGAGCAAACAGTCGTGCTAAGTAGTCGGCAACGTCAAGCTCATTGCCGTTTACCGAATTGATATGAATCAGATCTTTTAAAATTTTTGTTTGCTTTTCCTTATCCATTGTTCAACACCTCGAAAAAAAGAAACGGCCCCCAAAAGCCGTTTCCATAATCTAATCAAATTAACGATTTTGGTGGTTAACGGCCTTTGCCAAAACGTCACCAACCAGTTGAATGATAATCACCAGCAGCAATACCAGCAAGGTCGCCACGATTGTAATGTCGTTGCAGAAACGATCATATCCATAGGCAATGGCCGTATTACCAAGACCACCGGCACCAACCGCACCAGCCATGGCCGTGAGACCAACCAGACTGATCAGTGAAACCGTAGTCACCCGCACCAATTCAGAACGTGCTTCACGCAAGTAGACTTCGAAGATGATATCAGTATTAGTAGCACCGATCGCCTGCGCAGCCTCGATTTTACCATAGTTTACGCTTTCTAACGCAACCTGCACTTGACGCGCATAAAATGGGAAGAATCCCAAGGACAATGGTACCAAAGCTGCCGTCGTCCCAATCTGCGTACCAACGATCAATTGCGTAAACGGAGCAATGAAGGCCAATAAAATGATAAATGGAATGGCCCGGAACAATGAAACGATCTTGTCAGAAATACTGAACAGCGTCTTATTCTCCATAATGCCGCCAGGTTTTGCAACTACTAGAATCACGCCGAACAACACACCGAGGATCCCACCAAAGACAGCTGGCCAAAACGTCATATAGAGCGTTTGACCAATTGAGGTACCCCAGCCACTGTCGCCGCTCCAGCCGAGTTGGACGACATTAGGAAAATATTTTGCAAAAAACTCAGTCATGCCAAATCCCCCGATCATCAATCTTGGTTACTTCAACGTCTTGATCCTTAAAGAACTTTACAGCTGCCTCTCTTTGATCAGGCGTTCCCTTTACGATCACAAACAGCATCCCGATCGGTACGTTGCCTAATACCTCAACGTTGCCATAGATCATGCTGGCTTCGACGCCGGTTGCCCGGTAAAGTCCGATAATCAGTGGCTCAGCAACTGAATCGCCGCTGTAGACCAGCTGATATAACTCTTCATCATCATTAAGCGTCCCTAGGTTCATTGAGCGCAGCGTATCCATGGCCGCCAGTGAACCACCGACAAATTGACGCGTCAGTTCCTGCTGTGGCCGCAAGAAGACTTGCCGCAGCTCGCCTTTTTCAATGATCACCCCATGCTGCATTACCGCAATCTTGTTGGCAACACGCTTAACGGCATCCATTTCGTGAGTAATCAAGATGATCGTAAGACCAAGCTTTTCATTTAGATCCTTGAGCAGGTCTAAAATCTGGTTGGTATTGCGAGGGTCCAGCGCCGAGGTTGCCTCGTCAGAAATCAAAATTTCTGGATCATTGGCCAATGCCCGGGCAATGGCAACCCGCTGCTGCTCGCCACCGGAAAGCTGAACTGGATAGGCATCGGCCTTATCCTTTAAGCCGACCAGATCCAAGAGTTTCAATGACTTTTGTTCGACCTCGTCATCACTGAGCTTGCTGTGCTTGAGGGCAAACATGACATTGTCGAGCACCGTCGTTTCGTTCAGCAGATTGAAATGCTGAAAGATCATTCCGATGTTGCGTCGCTTTTCCTGCAGTTTTGCGTTGCTGATCTGCTGCTTGTGATCAGCAAACAGCACTTCGCCTTCAACCGTGATCTTGCCTGCAGTTGGCTTTTGCAGCAGGTTGATCGTGCGAACCAGCGTTGACTTGCCGGCACCCGAGTAGCCAACTACCCCATAGATGTCGCCTTTTTCGACTTGCAGGGTGACATCCTTAACGGCTTGAACAGTTTCGTTTTTGCCAGTCTGGAACGTAACGTCGATGTGTTCCAAATCAATAATGTTTGTCCCCATATATCTCTTCTCCTTCTATCTGGTGGAAATTACTTCAGCTTAATATCCCAAGCTGGCTTTTCCAAACCTTTGTATTGTTCGTTGATGATCTTCTTAACCTTTTCCGTTTGGTATGCCTTTACAACATCCTTGTAGGCTTCCTTGTTACGGTCCTTCTTACGAGCAGCAATCAGATTGATCCATTGTGCAGAATCTTTGTTGACTGGTTCAGTAAAGATGGACTTCTTAATTGAAAGCTTAGCAGCCACAGCGTAGTTGGTGTTAACGACTGCGGCATCGACACTGTCCAGCGTCCGTGCTGCTTGGTCGGCAGCAACTTCTTTAATCTTCAGGTTCTTTGGGTTCTTGGCAATTGAATTGATCGTTGCCAAAGAGTTCGTGTTCTTCTTTAAAGTAATCAGTCCTGCACTCTGCAAAACGTACAGTGCCCGGCTTTCGTTTGATGCATCGTTTGGAACGGCAATCGTAGCACCGTCTGGCAGACTCTTAACACTCTTGTAGTTGTTGGAGTAAAGGTGAATTGGCGTGATGAAGGTCTTGCCAATTGAAACCAAGGAGCCTTTGTTAGCCTTGTTCCATGCATCCAGGAAAGCTTTGTGCTGGAAAGCGTTCAAATCGATGCTGCCGCTTTGCAGAGCCTTGTTTGGCTGGTTGTAGTCAGTAAACGTCTTAAGCTTAATATCAACATTGTATTTGCTCTTGGCCGTCTTTTTAACCTGATTCCAAACTGCCTCATCCTGCTTAGATGGTGAAACGACCCCGACCGTTACGGTTTGTTCCTTTTGCTTGCCAAAATTGCCAAAGCTGAAGATCCCAGCAATAACGACTACCAATGCAACAACGACCCAGATTAATGTCTTTTTCTTACGCTTGTTCATAATGATGTCTCCTCTCAATCCTCAATTAAATAATCCCTTTTAATAATAGCTTTTTAAAACAACAGCCTGCCGGCAGCCAATTGTCTGATCATTAATCAAAACAAACAAAAAACACTCATCCTTATAAAAAGGACGAGTGTTTCGCGGTACCACCTTTTTTTGCCTAATTCTCGCAAATTAAGCCTCAGTAGGTGACTTAAAAAAATCACCTTGCATTGATAACGGCTGCAACCCCGTTACCGGCTAAATATCGCCAGTACCATTCCAAGCCCATCTTCGACTGCTTAACGAATTTCCTCGCACCAACCGGAAACTCTCTGAGCACGCGCCACAATCTACTCTGCTTTTCGATATGTTTGAATTTGTTCGTTCGATTAATTGATTATGTAGTTATTATAATGCAATTTTAATTTACGTCAACACTTTTTTCATAAATTTCATAAAAAAAGCTGAGACCGGCTTTCAATGCCGGTCTCAGCAATCAGAGAAATTTACTCAGCTAAATGGCTGAACCTTAATCAGCCACTGACCATCGTCACTGTCAGCAGCCACCCAGCCTTCCAACGCTGGATTAACGGCGACAATCACACCGTCAAGCGGACTTTTTAAATCGACGATCATTTTCTGTCCTTCGATCGTAGCCAGACTGTCATTGGTTTTAAGCTGGGTTCCCACCAATGCTACATCAATAAAATTCAGTTGGCCTAATTCCTGCAGTGCTGATTTTTTTAAGCCAACTGCGACCAGATCACGGGCTTGATGATCAATCCACCATGGCTGTTCCATCTTACATCACCCCTAATGAAATTCTTGATTGTTGCTGAACATGTAGGAATGATGATGATACCTCATCGACATGACCATTCCAATCCCAATCAGATTTCCGATCAAAGACGAGCCACCAGCACTGATAAATGGCAAAGGAATCCCAGTCAATGGCAAAAGACCGATATTCATTCCAATGTTTTCAAAAACGTGGAAAAGGATCATCATAATAACCCCGGTTGAAATATAGGCATAGAACTCATTTTTGGTATCAAACGTTACCCGAATCATCAGATAGATCAGCAGCAGATAAAGTAAAATCAGCAAGACGCCGCCAATAAAGCCAAAGTTTTCACCGATAACCGAAAAAATCATATCAGATTCACGCACCGGTACATAAACATGCGTGTGGTTAAAGCCCGTCCCGGTAATTCCACCGCTGCCGACCGCCTTAATGCTTTGCCAGAGCTGGTAGCCTTGGTTGGTCGTATCAGCTTGAGGATTCAGCCAGGTATCAACCCGTTCAAACTGGTATGCCTGAAAGCCGATATGCTCTAAAATTCGTCGACCAGTCGTACTGGTAACCATTGCCAGCGCTGAACCGCCAACAACAATCAAAACCGTAGCAACTGGAGCAATAATCCGCCAAGTTACGCCACCTACCAAGACCATACCACAGAAAATAGCAAAGAAGACCAGCGAAGTCCCAAAGTCGTTTTGAAAGTGCAGCGAGATCATAATCGGCATCAGCCACAGCAGCATCTTGCCAATCAAGCGCCAGTCCGATTCAACGGTATGGGTACTGTATTGACTGTTATGAGTCGTGATCACGCGGCCCATCATTAATATATAGGCCGGTTTCATGACTTCTGAAGGCTGAAAAGTGAACGGACCAATGGCAAACCAGCTCTTGGCACCTGTACTGGCGTAGTACGATCGACTATAAAAGACCAGGATGGCAAACATCAAGAAGATTCCGAGCCAATAGACGATTGGCGCGATTTTCCAGAGCTGTTCGGCGTCAAACTGCATGATAACGATAATCATGATCGTCCCAATGATATACCAAATCAATTGCGATACTACTTGACGCGTGATGCTGGTCGGGGTCTTATCATTGCTGGCCGCAACATAGATTGAAGCCAGTCCAATCAACGCCAACAAAAGCACACAGAAGATAATGCCCCAGTCAATCCGCGATTCATTATCATTTTGCGATCGTTGCATTAAAATTTCTCCTTATTAAAACTAAAAAGGGCTCGGGCTTTTCCCCAACCCCTTTTATCCACCAATCAACCTTGGTGAAGATGATACTGCTGAAGAATCGTTTCCAGCCCTTCTTCTTGTGAGCGAACGTAAAATGCCTGTTCGCCTTTGAGGAGAATTGCCTTGAAGCGTTCCTTATCAGCCACGACCTCACCGATCAGTCGCTTTCCAACAAAAATCTGTTCTACCGGCTGGCCATTGCGTTCAATATCTTTGACGCTAACGGCAACCGTCTTTTCTTTTTTTGACACGTTTTCACCCTTGTCTATGATGTGTTCGTCGGATTGTAAAGTGATCCGGCACTGGATCGAAACCACCGTGGGCCCAAGGATGGCAGCGTAAAATCCTGGCACTGCCCATTAAAACTCCTTTAAGTCCAAACCGCTGAACGGCCTCCAGCATATACTGCGAGCAGGTTGGCTCATAGCGACACACACGATAGGGACGACGTGAAGAAATGCCGCGCTGATAACCTTTAATCAGCATGATCACTATTTTCCTAAACATTGCTTAATCTATTTGCGATTTTTACCGCTATCAGACTGCATGCGTTCCAATAGCTCACCAGCACCCTTGGCAACGTTGTCCAGTGGGTCTTGTGAAACAACTACTGGTACCTTTAAGCGATCACTAAACAGCTTATCGATACCGTGAAGCATTGCCGTCCCACCCGTCAGCATGATGCCGCGATCGATAATATCGCTGGCAAGCTCTGGTGGTACGGTTTCAAGTACGGCAACCGATGCTCGAACGATCTGCTCTAAGGTATCATGCAATGCATCCGCGATTTCATTTTCATTGGTCTCGATCTGCTTTGGCATCCCGCTGGCAACATCACGACCACGTACTTCCATTGTCTGTGGATCGTCGACCTTTTGTGCCGTTCCCAGTTCGATCTTGATGCGTTCAGCAGTATGCTCACCAATAATCAAACCATGATGCTCTTTGATATATTCAGCAATATCACTGTTTAACTGGTCACCAGCCAAGCGAACCGACTCGCTGGCTACGATATCACCCAAAGAAAGCACGGCAATATCACTGGTACCGCCACCCATATCGATTACCATATTGCCACGGGGCTTGAAGATATCAAGTCCAGCACCAATTGCAGCTACCTTTGGCTCATACTCCAGGTAAACCTTACCGCCACCCGACTGTTCAGCAGCTTGAATGATGGCCTTGCGCTCAATTTCCGTAATATTGGTTGGCGCACAGATCATAATATCAGGTTTTGACATAAAGCCCTTGACGCTAAGCTTGCTGATAAAGTAAGAAAGCATTTCCTGGGTCATATCAAAGTCGGAAATTACCCCGTTTTTCAGTGGACGAATCGCGCGAATGTTGCTTGGCGTCCGTCCCACCATACGATAGGCTTCCGAACCGACTGCCAGAACCTTATTAGTGCGTGTATCAATTGCCACTACGGATGGTTCGTTTAATACGATACCCTTTCCTTGTACGTAAATCAGAACATTGGCTGTTCCAAGGTCAATTCCGATATCCTTAGCCATGTTTTTCTCCTTCCGATTTTTACTCAATTCGAACGATATTATACCACAACCAGTCTTCAACCGCTGAATTGATAATAATCTGCCTTACTTAAATTTTGTTAATGATTTTGAAGCCGATTCAAAGTCCTTTAACTGCAGACTGGCCCCCAGACTTTGCAGCTTGGCAGGTAAGTCCTCAAACTCATCACCAAGATAAGCGCCGTTTTCTACGATCGTTAGTCCTTTAGCCGCCAAGCCAGCCAGGGTCAGCGTCAGTGCACTGCTGGCATCAAAAGCCTTAACCTTGATGCCGCTGAGCTTGGCCGGACCATTTAAAATCAATTCACCGGCAGTTTCTTGAACACCAGCCTGCATTTTCTGCAATTGATCAAGCAGTCTTTGATCCATGACTGCATTGCTGCTTTTACCATTAGCCAACAGCTGTAGAATTGCAAGCTCAGGGTACATGGTGCTGGGAAAAAGACTTTGTGGATCAGCTGGCAGCAAAACTGCCGTTCCTAAAACTCGAACGCCATTTTGCTGGACGACTACGGTACATCCCATCCGTTCAAGCTGATTAATCACGCCTTGAACGCTTTGCAGATGAACGTTTTCTACAATCACATCGCCATTAGTTATTGCAGCAGCCAGCATCAGTGCCGTTGCTTCCAGATAGTCGCCGGCAATCTCATAGTCACAGCCATGCAGAAACGTCACGCCTTGTACCCTTACGATTTTCGTTCCTGCGCCATGCACCCGCGCCCCCATCTTGTTTAAAAGATTGGCCAGGGCAATGACCTCAAAATCACAGGCTGCATTTTCAATTACCGTAATTCCATCAGCAAGGACCGCAGCCATGATCAGACTCTGAGTACTCAGGCAGTTGCTATCTGCCAGCTTTAAATGACTTCCCTTTAAGCGGCCTGCTTTGATCGCTAAAGCTTCATCATTTAACGAGACATCAGCTCCTAAGCATCTTAGATCGGCAATAATCTCATCTGGCACCTGATCTTTGTTTAATCTGACACTGCCAGTGCGGGCCAGCAGCGGACCAATCATCAATGAGGCAACCTTTGCGGAAGTAATTGCCGTTAGGTCGTCAGCCGTAAGTTTTGCTTGAGATTGGATAATGAGCTGATGAGTCGGCTTATTGACAGTGACAGCCAAGTCCAGCTTTCGTAAGCGTTCATTCATCGTATCGACAGTCATCGTATCAGCAACGTTAGCCAGCTTAAGCTCACCAGTTGATGCCAAAAGCGCCGCAATCTGTGCCGTCAGTGCCAGGGCAGTTGACCCCGCAACAGCAACGCTCCCACGTAGACGCTGCCCTCCTTGAATCAGGATTTTTTTCATTTGGTTTTCCTCCAACATTGATTTATTGTGCCAAATAAATCAGATTACGAATTGCTTTTAGAACCGTCAATAAAAAGCTGGCATTCAAGTAGCCAAGCGCGGTTGCCAAAAGCACCATCAGCAATGGCAGCGTTTTAGGCGGACGCCGAAACCAACGTTCCATATGAAGTCCCTGTAGTGCATAAAAGGCAATCCAAATAAAGCCCAATTGTATTACGATCGTAATCAAAGCCTGCAGACCTGTCAGTTCCATTAAACTCCCCCCAATAAGCAATCATTAATCATATTAACATATTCTATGCTAAGCCTTCTAACTGCTGGTCAATGTTTACAAGAAATTAAAAAACGCCATGCCTGTAATCGGCATGACGTTTTGGCCAACCAAATCAACGCATCTGTGAAACGTTGAGTCGGTTGATTGCTCGGCGCAGGTGAACTTCAGCACGCGCAAGCTCATTTTTACTGTGCTTTTGCTTAGCTTCTTCAACCCACTTTTCAGAGCGTTCTTTGGCTTTTTCAGCCCGGGCTACGTCAATCGTCGTTGGCAGTTCAGCACTGTCAGCAACCACTGTCGCAGCATTTTCATTGAATTCCATGAAACCACCGTTAACGGCGATCACATCGTCTTTAGCGGAGTTGTGCTTGACGCGCAAGGCACTGATCTGCAGCGCTGCAACCAGGGGCACGTGGTTCGCCATGATCCCCATTTGACCGCCACGCGTATCCATAACCAGCATCGTAGCGTCTTTGTTCTCATAGACGGTGCCATCAGGAGTGATAATGGTGACCTTAAAAGTACTATCAGCCATGATCATCCCTCCTAGTTTTCAGCTTTTTCGGCATCAGCTTTCATCTGCTTAGCTTTTTCAACAACATCCTCGATTGGACCGACCAGACGGAAAGCATCTTCCGGCAGATCATCGTACTTACCATCAAGGATTTCCTTGAAGCCTTTGATCGTGTCTTTCAATGGAACATAACGACCTGGCATCCCCGTAAATTGTGAAGCAACGTTGAAGCTTTGTGACAGGAAGAATTGAATCCGCCGTGCCCGAGCAACAATCGTCTTTTCTTCATCCGAAAGTTCATCCATCCCCAAGATGGCGATGATGTCTTGTAATTCACGGTAACGCTGCAGGACATGCTGTACCCGCGTAGCTACTTCATAGTGTTCCTTACCAACGACTTCAGGCGTCAATGCAGTTGACGTTGAAGCCAATGGATCAACGGCTGGGTAGATACCCATTTGCGTCAGCCGACGTTCCAGGTTGGTCGTGGCATCCAAGTGGGCAAAAGTCGTTGCTGGAGCAGGGTCGGTGTAGTCATCGGCAGGAACATAAACGGCTTGAATCGACGTAATGGAACCCTTCTTAGTCGAAGTAATCCGTTCCTGCAGCTGACCCATTTCAGTAGCCAGCGTTGGCTGATAACCAACGGCAGATGGAATCCGTCCCAGCAAGGCTGAAACTTCTGAACCGGCTTGAGTAAACCGGAAGATGTTGTCGATAAACAGCAGCACGTCTTGGCCCTTTACGTCACGGAAGTATTCCGCGATCGTCAAACCAGTCAAGGCAACCCGCATCCGGGCACCAGGTGGTTCGTTCATTTGACCATAGACCATGGCCGTCTTGCTCAGAACCCCAGAAGCCTTCATTTCGAAGTACATGTCATTACCTTCACGGGTCCGTTCACCAACACCGGTAAATACGGAAATCCCATTGTGGCCTTGAGCAATGTTGTGGATCAGTTCTTGAATCAAGACGGTCTTGCCGACACCGGCACCACCGAAAAGACCAATCTTACCACCACGAACGTATGGAGCAAGCAGATCGATAACCTTGATCCCCGTTTCCAAAATTTCCGTAGTGTTGTTCAAATCTTCGTACTTAGGTGCTTCACGGTGAATTGGCATCCGCTTGGCATCTGGGCCGAATTCTGGACCATTGTCGATTGGTTCACCAAGGACATTGAAAACTCGACCCAGAGTATCGTCACCAACTGGAACGCTGATTGAAGCGCCCGTGTTTTCGACCTTCATGCCACGTTGCAGACCATCGGTACCGTCCATGGCAACCGTCCGTACCACACCGTCACCCAGTTCAAGGGAAACTTCAGTAGTCAGCGTCGTGCCATCGCCTTTATCGATCTTCAGCGCGTCATTGATTTCTGGCAGCTTGTCGTCCAAGGGGAATTCAACATCGACAACTGGACCGATAACCTGTACAACTTTACCAGTAGCACTCATGCTGTTTCCTCCTACTTACTAGAATGATTATTCTTGGGCCGTCATACCACCGGTAATTTCAGTAATTTCCGTGGTAATGGCAGCTTGCCGTGCCCGGTTGTATTGAAGCTCCAAATCCGAAATGATCTCATCAGCATTGTCGGAAGCAGAGCTCATTGCATTGGCACTTGAGGAGTGTTCAGACGTCTTGGCATCCAAAATCGCTCCATAAACCAAACTTTCCGCGTATTGCGAAACGATTACCGAAACGATATCGTTGGCGGAAGGTTCGAATTCGAATTCAGGCGAAATCCGCGTCTTGTCAGTAGATTCCTCACTTACGGCCGGCTGATCGTCGGTCATTGAATCTTCTGACACTGGCATCATCTTTTGAACCCGAACATGTGACGTAATCCGGTTGACGTAGTGATTATATGACAGGAAAAGTTCGTCAAATACTCCGTCATTGTACATTTGTACCGTGGTCTTAACGATCCCGCGGACTTCTTTGTACGTTGGCACGTCACTAACACCAGTGTACTCATAAACAACGTTCATACCGCGTTTCTTAAAGAACTCGGTCCCGGTTCGTCCAATCGTCAGGAAAACCGTGTTGTCTTTATTCAAATGGTGTTTTTTCATCGTTTCCAGGGTTTCTTTGATAACGTTGCTGTTGTAGCTTCCTACCAATCCCCGGTCAGATGTGATAACTAAGATGCCAGTCTGCTGTACTGGTCGTTTGTCAAACAGCGACGTGAACTGATCTTTACTATCAGCATCCGTCGTACTGTGAGATTTGACCATGCTGGACAGGACTTCACGAACCGTAGCAGCATAGGCCTCATAAGCCTTAGTATGGTGCTGAATCTGGTTAAGCTTAGCCGTAGAAACCATTTGCATGGCAGAGGTAATCTGACGCGTGCTCTTGGTTGACTGAATCTTGCGTTTAACAGTAGCAAGTGAAGCTGGCACTAAATCTCACCGTCCTTTCGACTAGTCATGCTTAGTTTTTGGCAGCTTTGTCGCTGTCGCTGGTTTGAAATGACGTTTCCTTAAAGTCCTTGATTGCCTGGTCGATAACATCGCCTTCTGGCAGCTTGCCAGTTTCTGCAATCTGGTCATAAACGTCTTGATGGTTTGCACGCATGTAGGCAGCCAGTTCCTGTTCAAAGCGACGAACGTCTTGAACAGGAATGTTGTCAACATATCCATGTGACAGAGCAAAAAGCGTTACAACCTGTTGAGCGACTGGTTGTGGCTCGTGCAGGCCCTGCTTTAAGATTTCCATCGTCCGTTCACCACGGCCCAGACGACGCTGCGTGTTTTCATCCAGATCAGAACCGAATTGCGCAAAGGCAGCCAGTTCGTTGTAGGCAGAAATATCCAGACGCAGCGTACCAGCAACCTTCTTCATGGCTTTGATCTGAGCGTCACCACCGACACGAGAAACCGAAGTCCCGGCGTTGATGGCTGGACGTTGACCAGCATAGAAGGAGTCAGAATCCAAGAAGATCTGACCGTCAGTAATGGAGATAACGTTGGTTGGAATGTAGGCTGAAACGTCACCAGCTTGGGTCTGAATAACTGGCAGAGCAGTCATTGAACCGCCGCCCATGTCGTCTGAAAGCCGTGCAGCACGTTCAAGCAGACGTGAGTGCGTGTAGAAAATGTCACCTGGGTAGGCTTCACGACCTGGTGGCCGCCGCAGAATCAGTGACAGTTCACGGTAGGCATCGGCTTGTTTCGTCAAGTCATCGTAAACGATCAAGACATCTTGGCCATTGTACATAAACTCTTCACCCATTGCAGCTCCGGCATATGGTGCCAGGTAAAGCATTGGTGCAGGGTTGGAGGCACTGGCTGAAACGACGATCGTGTAGTCCAAGGCGCCATATTGACGCAGCGTTTCAACTTGAGCCCGTACCGTTGATTCCTTTTGACCAATTGCAACATAGATACAAATCATGTCTTGGTCTTTTTGGTTGATGATCGTGTCAATGGCAAGTGAAGTCTTACCAGTCTTACGGTCACCAATGATCAATTCACGTTGGCCACGACCAATTGGTACCAAGGCATCAATAACCTTGATCCCAGTCTGCAGTGGCACGCTAACGCTCTTCCGCTGCATAACGCCAGGGGCCTTCTTTTCCACGGGACGCGTCTTGTTGGTCTTGATTTCGCCAAGACCGTCAATTGGCCGTCCCAGTGGGTCAACGACCCGACCTAACAGTTCTTTGCCGACGGGAACTTCCATAATCCGGCCCGTCCGCTTAACAGTATCGCCTTCACGGATTCCCGTGTAGTCCCCTAAAATAACGATACCAACATCGTTACTTTCGAGGTTTTGGGCCATCCCGTAGACACCGTTGCTAAATTCGAGCAACTCACCAGCCATGGCATTTTCCAAGCCATCGGCACGAGCAACCCCGTCACCAACATAGGTAACCGTCCCAGTTTCTTCAACGGAAATTTGGTCCTGATAGTTGGCGAGCTGCTTCTTGATGAGTGAACTGATTTCCTCAGTTTTAATGCTCATAAAGGTCTCACCTCTTTGACAATTGATTATTTAACAAGTAAACGACGAATTTGTTCAATCTTTGAACTGAGACTACCATCCAGAGTTTCATTGTTTGCTCGGATGATGACTCCGCCTAAAATTGACGGATCAACCGTTTCGTGCAATACGATTTCGTTGGCTGACAGACGCTTAGCCAGACCAGCCTTCAGTTGATCGCGTTGCTTCGTATCGAGTTGCACCGCTGTGATTACTTCGGCGTGGATGCGTTTGTTAAATGCATCGTAACGCCGTTCAAACTCATCAATAATTGCGACCAAATCATCCATGCGACCGTAATCAAAAACCATTTGAATCAGATTGGAAACGAATGGCGAAGCATCCTTTTTCAATGCATCAATCAAAGATTTTTTCTCAGCGAGTGACAGATCGACACCGCTCAACAGCGCTGCCAAACTGTCATTTTCTTCGAAGACTTGACGCAAAGCAGATAATTCTTGATAAGTCTGATCGAGTTGACCGTTTTCTTCAGCCAGCTCAAAAATTGCTTTCGCATAGCGGTTAGCAACCGTCTTCTTATCAAGACTCATGTTTTACCAACCCTTCGATGTACGAATCGATCAGTGCTTTTTGATCGTCCGCGTTTAATTCCTTGTGGATGAGCTTGGAAGCAATCTCAATAGATAAGTTGGCAACATCGTTTTGCGCCCCTTTCAGAGCATCACGACGTGCCTGCTCAGCATCCTTTTGGGCTTGCTCTTTTACGACCTGCGCATCTTTTTGCGCATCCGTAACGATCTGGTCCCGTTGAGCTTCACCAGTCTTTTTGGCCGTGCTGATAATCTTGGCGGCTTCTTGGTGAGAGTTCTGCAATTCAGTTTGACGCTGTGCAGCCAGCTTTTCTGCTTCGGCACGCGACTTTTCTGCATTGTCGATGTCATCGGAAATCTTGGTTGCCCGCTTGTTCATCATATCCGTAACTGGTTTCCAAGCATAATGCTTAACCAACAGCATCAGGATAATAAATGAAACAATGTAAAACAGCATGTCTCCGATGTATAAGCTATTGGATTGAGCCAGAACACCTTGCAACATCTATTGACACCTCCTTGTAAATTGATAGCTTTAGTTATTTTGAACTACTTGTTCATTACAAGGAAGCCAATAACGATGGCCAGGATAGGCATGGCTTCGATCAAACCAACACCAATGAACATCGTACCACGCAGTGCACCAGACATTTCTGGTTGACGAGCCATCCCATCGATCGTGTGGCTAATGACAAAACCGTTACCAATACCGGCACCCAGTGCCGCACCAAAAGCAGCGATACCTGCAGCAATTGCACCCATTTTTATATCCTCCTTAAGATATACTTATTCCTCAGCAGAAACCTTCTGAGAAATATAAACCGTAGTTAATGTTACAAAGACATAAGCCTGAATAGCCCCAATGAAGACTGAGAAGCCTTGCCAAACAATTTCAAGTGGCAGACTGACCAGGATCGTTGGAACACCGTGTGAAAAGGCCATCTGTCCAAGCAACTTCAGCAGCAGTTCCCCGGCAAAAATGTTACCAAAGAGCCGCAGACCAAGCGTCAAGAAGTTGGCAAATTCCTCAACCAAGTTAATTGGCAGCATAACAGCATATGGCTTGAGGTAAGAGCCAAAGTAGTGCTTCAAACCGTTTTTGCTGATCCCGGCAAAGTGTGCCAGCATGATCATGCTCAACGAGAAAGTCAGCGTTACGACTGGATCGGCAGTGGGACTTCTCACAATCTCGTTTCCGTTCCATCCGATTTGGAAAATCAGACCCAGCTGGTTTGAGAAGAAGATAAAGGCAAACAGTACGAAGGCCAAGAAGCTGTAGTTGCCAACTTCTGATGCAGGCATTTGTTCCCGCACGATACCGTTTGTAAATTCAATCAACCACTCAATTACGTTTTGACCGCCTTTAGGCTTCATTTGCAAATGCCGTGAAAGACCAAATAAAACAAAGAAGACCAAGACAAAAATAATGGTGCCTGAAATCACGTTAGTCGCATTGAACGTAAGGCCGAATAGCTTAAAAGTATAAGCTTCACCGCCCATTTATATTCCACCTCTTTTCTTTATAACAATAATTTGGTTTGTAAATTGGATTCCATCTCGTTGAAACAACCACGAACTGTCCCAAGTTACGATCATTAATATAGCATTATTTCATTAAAATTTCAAAAAAATATCAGAGCCAAAGAAAGCGCCAACATCAGCTCGATCCGTTACACAGCAGGCACTTCGAGTTAACATAACATATAAACCAACCTAATAAATTGTTTATAATTTATATCTATTCATTGACATAAATAAAAAAATGATGACATTTGAGATAAAACGTCATCATTTGTTTCTTTTTTAATTGGTCTAGTTGTTTTTCTTACGTTCGCTGGCAGCCTCATCAGGCAGGATCAGATTTAAAGCAATCCCCAAGACCGCTGCTACCGCCAATCCCGAAAACTGATATTGGCCTAACTTTAAGTAGGCATTACCGATCCCGATCACCAGAATTACCGAGCTGATCATCAAATTACGCTTCCTGTTAAAGTCGATTTGGTCTTCGATCATAACCCGCAGACCGCTAGAGGCAATCACACCAAATAATAGGAAGGAAATCCCACCAATAACGGGGCCTGGGATTGATTCAATCAATGCGCTCAGCTTGCCGACAAAACTGAAGAAGACGGCAAACAAGGCAGCCCCTGCCAGAACGTAGACGCTATGAACGCGGGTAATTGCCAGGACGCCAATGTTTTCGCCATAAGACGTCACTGGCGGCCCGCCAACAAAGCCGGCAATAATCGAAGCCGTCCCATCCCCAGCCAAAGTGTGATTCAACCCGGGATCCTTAAAGTAGTTGCGTTCGGTCAGCTCGTTAAGAACCATGATATGCCCCATGTGCTCAGTCATGGTAACAAACGCAATCGGTGCCATGCTTAAAATCGCGCCCCAATAAAAATGCGGCTGATAGTTCACGAACGGAACCTGAAAATCGGGCAGACTGAACCAATGTGCCGCAGCTACTGGCGCCAGGTCAACAATACCAAACAGGCAAGCAATCACATAGCCGCAAACGATCCCCAGCAGAATCGGAATCAAACCCAAAAAGCCTTTGCAAAACATGTTAAAAGCAATCGTAACCAACAATGTCAGCATGGCAACGGCAAAATAGCGCAGGTCATAATGCGTACCGTTCATCGTAGCATCTTTAGCCGCCGTGCTGGCCAAAGAAAGTCCGATCACCATCACGATTGGGCCGACCACGATTGGCGGCAGCACGTGATCAATCCAGTCCGAGCCAATCATCGTAACGATCAGCGATACCAATAAGTACACACAGCCAACCGCGATCGTACCTTGAGCAATCCCTGGGTAGCCTGTTGATTTCATCAATGCCATCATTGGGACGATAAAGCTAAAGCTCGAACCCATATAAGCCGGAATCTTGTGACGCGTGATCAGCAGATACATCAAGGTTCCAACCCCTGAACTGAACAAAGCGATTCCTGGATTCAATCCAACCAGAATCGGCACCAGCACGGTTGAACCAAACATTGAGAACATATGCTGCAATGACAATCCAACCCACTGACCAAACTCTGGCCTTTCATCAACGTCTAAAACGACACCATCACGATGTGCCATTCAAAAACACCCCTATGCAGATAAAAATAATAGCCCTTGAGCTCCGGCCCAAAGACTACCTTAAAACAACCCGCAAGATGGATGATTATTTTAACGCGTCCTTGGAAACCTCTCTGGATTTCATTAAAGGACCGATATTCAAGTTACTAGACTATAGCTTACTTGTTTTCAGAAAAACTGTCAACTATCGTCTTTTTGCGCAGCCCCATTATCCAAGCCGTAATCGGAACCGTTAACAGAACTCCAATAAAAGAAGTCAATACCATTATCATCTCGGCAACAAAAATCTTATTATTCATAATCGTTCCAAATGAGTAATGTAATCCAGCAAACCAGATAAAAAGCGTTAAAAAACCGCCAAAAAAGCCAAAGAACAACGTATTAAAAGTCGTTCCAATAATCTGTCCGCCAATTGCCATGCCGCTTTTCATAATCTGAGCAGTCGAGATATCAGGATGCGCATTTAAAACCTCAGTCAGTCCCGCAGCTACCGCCATCGCTGCTTCAGCAATCGCCCCCAGCGTACTTAGAATCGTCGTTGTAACGGCCACTTTCAGATAGCTGATACCAATTAAAATCGACATGCCCTCCAGATCCTCACTGTCTTCGGGACCAAAGCCCTGTACCATTGCCCAGTGCTCAACGCCAATAATCAGCAGCAGGAGAATTCCCATTACGATCAGCGATGCGTAAAAAGCCGTCACGGTCGTTTTTAGATCATCCTCACCCATAAAAATCGTTACTGCCAAAATAATAGTTCCAGTCGTCAGCGTTACAAACAACGGCGGAACGTGGAAGGCAATCAGTACGATCGCAAAATATAAAAAGCCAAAGTTTAGCAGCAGGCTTAAAAATGATGTCCATCCCTGCTTACCGCCAACTAAAATCATCAGAATCATCAAGACCAGTCCCAATGCCGTAATCGTACTCATGCTTTTGCCTTCTTTCCTAATAAAAGCGCTGCTAATGCACTGGCAATCGGAATCGCCAAAACGATGCCGATTCCGCTGATCAAGCTTTGAACGGTGCCCAGACACATATTCATTGAAAACGTGTAGCCCCAGGAATTGCCATTTTTCAAATACAGCAAAGATGAGGTAAAGGTATCGGCCATAAAAATCAGAAACAAGACGTTAACCAACGGCCCCATAATGGATTGACCGACGCTGCGTCCGGCTAAGAACAGCTGACGCTTGGTTGCAGCTGGATCAAGCTGTTTGAGCTCAAAGATCGTCGCCACGATGTCACTTGACTCATCCATTACGGCACCCAGCGAGCCCAGCAGCGTCTCGGCCAAAAAGAGCGGTCGCGGAACCTGAGTGACATACTGCATCGATTCATAATAAATTCCGCGTTCCTGTGTCAGATTAAAAACCAGCAGACTGATCAGCATTGCGGCAATCGTGCCAAAAACCGTTGCCCCCAAGGTAGCCAGCATTCGCCTGGTAAAACCTAGAATCATGACCAGACTGATGACCGTAAAAATCAATGCCAGCACGCCAAAAATCAGCAGCACGTGCGCGGCCTGCATTTTCAGATCCAGCTCAATAGCCAGCATAAACAGAATCGTATTGACGATCACACTAAGCAGAGCTAAGCTGCCTTGTCTTCTCATCATCAACAGCAGCATCAAAATTACCAGCCAGACTAAAAAGACAATGACGGTATCGCGCTTATAGCCGGCAATGGTAGCATGCAGCTCGCCATTTTTTTCATGAACGCGCGTCAAAAAAATCTCGTTGCCGACTCGATACCTCTGATCCATTGCCCCGGAATAAGAATAGGTATTGGTAACCGTAAGTACATGACCGCGATATTTACCATTCAGCATTTTAATTCTAAGGTGCTGCTTAGTCCGCCAATCAACGTTTTTAAACTCATCAGTCTGCTTAACGGCTTTTTCGTTATGTACCTGTTCAACTTTTGCCAATGGTCGCTGATAAAAAGCCTCATTATGAAAGGTAAACAGCAGCGCACCCAGCCCAATAACCAGCAAGATCAAAAACTGCCTTGCAAAACCGGCCGAACCTTTTAATTTCTGCATTTTCTCAGATCCTTTATTGGATTTAATTTTAACAATCAGCTACCATTTTACTATTTTTGGCGAGTTTGGCTTCATTTACCGACAGTTGTTAAAAAATGTTAAGACTTTTATCTGGCAAAATAAAAAAGCCCAGCTCGTGAGCAGGTCACAGACTGAACCTTTAATGTTAGATCAGACTACTTGGTGCCAAAAAGACGGTCACCGGCATCGCCTAGTCCTGGGACGATGTAGCCTTGTTCGTTTAAGCGTTCATCCAAGGCTGCCGTGTAGATGTCAACATCCGGATAAGCAGTTTGGATTGCCTTAACGCCTTCTGGAGCAGCAACCAGGCAGGCAAACTTGATGTTCTTTTCTTCACAGCCCCGCTTCTTTAAGGCGCCAATTGCATCAACTGCCGAACCACCCGTTGCCAGCATTGGATCGACAACGAATAATTGACGTTCCGAAACATCGCTTGGCAGCTTGACGAAATATTCATGTGGCTTAAGCGTTTCTTCATCACGGTACATGCCGATAAAGCCGATCTTGGCTGCCGGAATCAAATCGGTGAATCCTTCAACCATTCCCAGACCAGCCCGCAAGATTGGCACAATGGCAACCTTCTTGCCGGCCAGTTCCTTTTGCGTCGTCTTGCAGATTGGCGTTTCGATTTCAACTTCTTTGAGCGGCATATTCTTGGAAACCTCGTAAGCAATCAGCGTTGAAATTTCCTTGACCGTTTCGCGGAAAAACTTAGTCCCAACGTTTTTGTCGCGAATCATCGTTAATTTGTGTTGAACCAGTGGATGTTCAATAACTTCAAACTTGCCCATGAATATATAACTCTCCTTAAATGTTTCTCAACTATTGTACCAAAAACGGACCTGGTTGCTTAGGCAAAAAGCAAATTTTATCAATTATTTGACCGGTACCTCAAAATGCCTGCCGCCAGCCGATTTATTCAGACGGTTCATGTAGGCTGCGCCCAGACCGGTTGCATCCAACCCCTGTACCAGAATGGAGGCAACGTCTTTTTGATCGTCAAAGAATCGCAGGCCGGCAAACAAATGTGAGCTGGCATCACTGACGTCTTCGCCAAGCGAGTAGATGACAGCATTATCCGGCCAGCTGAATGCATCCAGGATCTGTTTTTCAGCCATTACCCCAACCTTAGACGGCTGCTCTTCAATCCAGGAGTTAACGCTTTGCCAATTCGTCTGCGGATCAACGATGGCTACTGGAACGCCCGGTGCATAATGGCGATACTTCATTCCTGGAGCTTTAGGCGTTTCATTGGTCCCAACATGGTGCTGATCCAAGTCGATTGAACCGATCACAGATTCAATCTGAGCTTTGGTAACGGCACCTGGACGCAGAATTGCCGGCTGCGGCGTCGACAGATCCAGTACCGTTGACTCAACTCCTACCCGGGTCGGACCATTATCAAGAATCCCGAAAATCTTGCCATTCAAATCATGAAAGACGTGCTGAGCCGTTGTCGGACTAGGCTTTCCTGACGTATTAGCGGATGGACCAACAATTGGAACGCCGGCTTTTAAGATCAGGTCCAGCGTTGGCTGACAGTCAGGGTAGCGAAAGGCCACTGTTGCCAGTCCCCCCGTAACCGTTTTTGAAAGCGAGTCTGGCTTGATCTTTAAAATAATCGTCAATGAACCGGGCCAAAATACCTTCATCAGCTGACGCGCGCTGTTCGGAATCTCAGCCGCGTACCGTTCAACCATTTCAATCGATGCGACATGGACGATCAAAGGGTTGTCGCTGGGCCGTCCTTTGGCAAGATAGACGTTTTTGACCGCAGCTTCATTAGTAGCATCGGCACCCAAACCGTAGACCGTCTCAGTTGGGAAAGCCACTAACTGTCCATCTTTAATGGCTTGAGCTGCTTGATCAATTTCATTCAGCTTAAAAATTCTTGTTTCCAAAATCGTGCTTCCTTCCCAAACTTAAAAGTTCCATGCATGAATCATCCGCATGCGATCGGCCATATCATGACGAGTTTCGATCTGAGCATATGGCGCAACTTGATGACAAAGGTCTTGAATGCTTTGCTCCTGGTCAAATCCGGTTTCACCAAACAGCTGACCATGTGGCGTTAAGTGATCGCCAATGCTTTCAAACAGTCGATGATAAAAGCCAAGCCCATGCTCATCAGCAAACAGAGCAACCGGCGGCTCATAGTCTAAAACGGCCTTATCCATTAAAGAGATTTCTGACGTTGCAATATATGGCGGATTAGTAACGATCAAATCAAATTTTTGATCCGCCAGTCTGGCAAACATATCGCTTTCGATTTCTGGCAGATTAGTTCCATGCAGACGCTGATTGGCAGTCGCTACCCGCAAGGCGCCAGCTGAGATATCACTAAGCGTCACCTGCCAAAGCGGTCTTTCAAGCTTTAGCGTAATCCCAATCACGCCACTGCCAGTTCCCAAATCCAGCACACGCAGCGGCTTATCTTTTGGCATCGTGTCCAGTACCCACTCAACCAGTTCCTCAGTCTCGCTTTCTGGGATCAAGACGTCGCGACTGACGATAAACATTCGCCCGTAAAACGGCGCCTTGCCAACGACATACTGCGGCGGTTCATGATCGGCCACCCGCTCGATTGCCCGCCGAAACCGCACTGCTTCTTCGGATGGCATGCGATCACGATTATGCATTAAAAGCGTTGTCGTGTTCCAGTCATGAATCATTTTCAAAATAAATTCAGGTGTCTGTGGATCCAATCCGCGTTCTTTCAAATATTCGGCTGCCCAGCGCTGAGCTTGAAAATAGTTCCAAGACTCACTGGTTGGTCTATTCATTGCGCAGCTGCTCCAATTTCTTGGTTTGATCGGCAATAATCAAGGCCTCGATAATCTCATCCAGATCGCCAGCCATGATCTTATCCAGCTTGTTAAGCGTCAAGCCAATCCGGTGGTCGGTAACCCGGTTTTGCGGATAGTTGTAGGTCCGGATTCGTTCGGAACGATCCCCAGTCCCAATCGCATCCTTACGCTTTTGATCATAGGCATTCTGTTCTTTTTGCTGGTAGTAATCGTAAACCCGCGCTTTTAAGATCCGCATGGCTTTAGCCCGGTTCTGCTGTTGGGAACGTTCATCCTGCATCGCTACTACGATACCAGTTGGCAGGTGTGTCATTCGAACGGCAGAGGAAGTCTTGTTGATGTGCTGACCACCGGCACCAGATGAACGATAAACGTCGGTACGAATGTCTTTAGGATCGATATCAATTTCCACGTCCTCAGCTTCAGGCATTACGCCGACCGTCGCCGTTGACGTGTGTACTCGACCAGCCGATTCCGTTACCGGTACCCGCTGAACTCGGTGCGCACCGTTTTCATACTTCAGCTTGGAGTAGACCTTGTCACCAGTGATCAGCAAAGAGATTTCCTTAAAACCGCCGACTTCAGTTTCGTTTTTGTCAACGACTTCAACTTTCCAACCTTGTTTTTCAGCATAGCGCAGATACATGTCGTACAGATCAGCCGCGAACAGACTGGCTTCATCCCCGCCAGCAGCCCCACGAATCTCCATGATGATGTTTTTGTCGTCATTCGGGTCTTTGGGAATCAAAAGCACTTCCAATTCCTTTTCCAGTGTGGCCTGCCGTTCCTTAGACGAGGCAATCTCATCTTTGGTCATTGCCGTTAGATCAGGATCATCAATTTCACGAAGCATTTCTTCGTCATCTTTAATGGTTTGCGTTACCTGTTTATATTCGTTGTACTTTTCAACGGTTTCACGCAGGCTTCCCTCTTCCTTGGACAATTTCATAAACCGTGCCGTGTCGGCAATCACTTCTGGATCACTGATCAGTTCATTGAGCTCATCATAGCGATCGGCAACCGCTTGAAGCTTGTCAAAGATTTCTTCCATTTCCATGATTATTTCTCCTGTTTCTTATTCAGCAGCGGGTGAAAGTAGTGCTTGCGGCAAACCGGGTAGTACGACTCGTTGCCGCCGATTTGAACCTGTTCTCCTTCATAAACGGGATGACCATCAAGCATGCGCAGATTCATAGTTGCCTTGTGAGGGCAGAACCAGCAGATAGTCTTCATTTCTTCGATCTTGTCCGCATAGATCAAAAGATATTTGGAACCTTCAAACAGTTCATTGCGAAAATCATTCTTCAAGCCAAACGTCATGACGGGAATGTTCAATTCATCAACGATCTGCGTCAGCTGTAAGACATGCTCTTTGGACAGAAACTGAGCCTCATCGATCAAGACGCAGTAGATGCGCTGATCAATGTTTTTGACGTATTCATAGACATTGGTGTCTTTCATGATTGGATGAACTTTTCTTTCCAGACCAATTCGACTGGCAATCGTCCCCCGCCCTGACCGCGTATCCACGCCACTGGTCAGTAAAACAACCGGTTTGCCTTGTTCTTCGTAGTTATGAGCTACTTTTAAGACATCGATCGACTTGCCGGAATTCATCGCGCCATACTTGAAGAATAACTGTGCCACGCTCTTTCACCTTTTCTTTGCAATAGTAACTAAATTATACCGAAAATCAGACCTATTTTAAACCGTCTGACTCAAGGCTGCAATTCAGTCGACACAAGTATAAAATTTTATCACAAATTATCGCTGCTGTGGACCTTTTAGACGATTTGAGCGTGATGACTTTCTTTTTTTGGATGCAAAGTTTAAAATTGATCGGTACTATGAATAAGTTAAAAATTATTTTGCGGAAGGATTTTTTTATGTCACTGAAAAGCTCATTTGCCGAATTTGCTGGCCGCTCCAGCTATTGGTTTTTGCATACCTTCATGCACGGCGGCAGCTCATTGCCCGGCAAGATCACTTTAAAGCTGGATCCCGACATTCTCCAGTCGTTTGCTAAAAAATATGACCTGGTTATTGTCACTGGGACTAATGGTAAAACCTTAACAACTGCACTAAGCGTCCGCGTCCTGCGCGAAAAATACAGCGATGTCTTGACCAATCCCACCGGCTCAAACATGAAGCAGGGAATCGTTACGACGTTTATCACCGCACCCAAGCCAAAGCAAAAAGGGCTGGCCGTTTTGGAAGTTGACGAGGCCAACGTAGCCATCGTCACCTCCTATATCACGCCAGTTGCCTTTGTCTTTACCAACATTTTCCGTGATCAAATGGACCGCTATGGCGAAATCTACACAACCTATGAAAAGATTCTCAAAGGCGTGCGGATGGCACCAAAAGCCACGATCATTGCCAACGGTGACGAGCAGCTCTTCAACACGCAGAACCTGCCAAACCCCGTTATCTATTACGGCTTTAACTACGAGCATCACGATGACTTGAGAGCTCCAGCCAATACTGACGGTCTGCTTTGTCCTAAGTGTCAGCACATTCTGCACTACCACCTGATCACCTATGCCGGCTTAGGCGACTACTTCTGCCCACATTGCGGCTTTAAGCGTCCTAAGCTTGACTACGCCGTTACCAAACTGGGAAAACTGACGCCAACCAGCTCAACGTTTGAACTTGACGGCCAGGAATATCGGATTGAAATCGGTGGTCTCTACAACATCTACAATGCGCTGGCGGCCTATGCGCTGGGTCGTTTCCTAGGCGTCAGTCAATCGCAGATCAAGCATGCCTTTGAATCCGACGAACGAGTCTTTGGACGCCAAGAAGAGATCAATATCGATGGTAAAAAAACAACGCTGATTTTGGTCAAGAACCCCGTTGGCCTCAATCAGGTTCTTGATATGATCGAGACTGATCCCGAACCATTCAGCTTTGTCTTTTTGTTAAACGCCAACTACGCCGATGGGATCGACACCAGCTGGATCTGGGACGGCGACTTTGAAAAGCTGACTCAGCATAATATCAAGCAGTATATGACTGGCGGCGAGCGCTACAAAGATATCACCACGCGACTGACGATGGCCGGAGTCGACAATATATGGAAAGAACCGGAACTTGCCAGCGTACTGACCAAAATCAAGGATCTGCCAACTGATCACGTTTATGTCTTAGCCAGCTATACGGCCGTTTTACAGCTCCGCAAGCTGCTGGCCGAAAAAGGATACATTAAAGGAGGGATGGACTAATGACCAAGTACCATCTGAATCTGGCCCATCTTTATGGTGATCTGCTAAATACCTACAGCGACGTTGGCAACATCATCGCCTTGCGCTATTATGCCAAACAGATGGACGCCGACATTGCCGTTAAGGTTATCAGCATTGATGAGGAATTTAATCCTGTCGAGTTTGACATGGCACTGTTTGGCGGTGGCCAGGACTATGAGCAGCTGGTTGTCTCAAAAGACCTACCTAACAAAAAAGCCGGGATCGAAAAATTTATCAATGATGGCAAGCCGCTATTGGCGATCTGCGGCGGCTACCAGCTCCTGGGGCACTACTATGTTGGCGCAAACGGTGAAAAGATTCCTGGTCTGGGCGTTTTGGATCACTACACGCTGAGTCAGGACCATAACCGTTTCATTGGTGACATTACCATTAAAAATGAAGAAACCGGGCAGGAATACCATGGCTTTGAAAATCACAATGGCAAGACTTATCTAGGCAAGGGTGAGCGTCCATTGGGCAAGGTCGTTTCCGGTCATGGCAATAATGGCGAGGATGGCAGTGAAGGCGCAATCTACAAAAACGTCTACTGTTCTTACTTCCACGGACCAATTTTGACGCGCAACGGTGAGATCGCCAAAAAGATCCTGTTGGCTGCCCTGCACCACAAATATCCCGCTGCCGATCTCAGTCAGGCAGAGGCCCTGGAAATCAAGCCGACCTTCTAGTCAAAGGAATGGTGAATGAATGATTAATACTGATCTCTATGCTACTTTGATCACGATTATCTTTATTGTTGAAAGCTTTTGGGAATTTCGCTTATATGCCTGGCTACGCGGCAACCAGGATCTGGCCCGTGACCCTCAGCTAAAGCAGCAGCTGGCCAGCACCATGCGCGTTGAAAGCAAATGGAACTGGGGCTCTTGGCTTTTGATCATTCTCTTGCTGATTGCTCCCGACAACTGGGTACTGCCTTTTGGCTGCCTGCTGGTTTTATTTGAAACACTGGTCATCAAACGAATGGACAATCTTAAAAGCTCAATGCAAAACCAATAAAAAAACGTCACGCAGCGCTGCGTGACGTTTTTTACTGATCCTTTTCATTTAGATACGTCGCAAACAAGTGATCCCTGGCATCCAGGAAGGCTTGATTGTCGGCACTTGGATGAACGCGATTGGACAAGACGATCATCCCTTGATCAGTCTGTTTGTCCAAAACCATCCACGTTCCCGTATAACCAGTATGCGAAATAACAAAATGATGGTCACAGCTGCGCGAATGGAACAGTTTCCAGCCAAAGCTGCGCAGATGTTCACCATTCATCGGCGTCTGATCATAAAACAGGCTATTGATCGTTGCCGGTTCGACCAGTCCGTCCAGATTCGTTTCAAGCAAGGCATGACTGAATTTTAATAGATCATCCAGCGTGGCAAACATCCCCGCGCTGCCGCAGTGCTCGCCTAAGACATAGCCTTTGGGATCATGCGTCTGACCGCGAATCAAGCCCCGTTCTTTTTTAATCTCGGTTGGCACGCATTTGGCTGGATCCGGGAAAAACGTCGTATCATTCATCTGCAGCGGTTTTAAGATCCGTTCCGTAATTGCTTTTTGAATCGGCTCACCCAGGATTTTTTCAGCAATCCAGCCAACATAAATCAGACCAACGTCAGCATAGCGGATCTGCTTATTTAAATTAGGGCCAACGCGCAGAGTATTGAGCATTTCTTTAGTCAGCTCAGCGGCCGGCAGCTCATCACGATGCGGAATATAACCTTCAATGCTGGAGGTGTGCGTAAGCAGATTGCGAATCGTAGCTCGATCATCATTCAGCTCTGGCAGCCAGTTGACGACCGGATCATCCCAGTCCAAAAGTCCCGCGTCCTTTAGCTGCATGATCACGGGAATGGTACCCACGACTTTGGTCAGTGATGCCACATCATAGAGCATGCCATCGATCAGTGGTTCTTTGTTTGGCTGCAGCTGAGCCAGACCGGCCACGTTTTTTAAGGTTGTCTTGCCTTCAAAGATTGCCCAGCTGATTCCAGGAACGGTGCCATCATCGACCATGGCATTCAAGGATTGGATCGTATTTTGATATTCGCGCATGTTTTGACCTCTTTATTTAGACTCAGTCTTTATTCTAACACATCCGCTGCCAGATCGATGGCTGATCGCTAACCAGCTAAGCTATTGAGCCAGTTGCAATAAAGCTGAATTCCAGGTTGCCGCCATGAATAGTCGATATCCAGATGATTTTGATCAATATAATAGTTTTTCGGCGACTGAATAGCCAGGCCCTTTTGCTGATCACGCTGATATTCATTGTCAAGCGTATCAGCGCTGTATTCGGGATGTCCGGTAATATAGATCGAATGTCCTTCATCAGCCTGATAGATTAAAGGATCAATCGTCTGGTTGGCGACCAGTATCTTTAGTCCTGTTGGCAGTTGCTTGGGCAGCTCAACTTTGGTATGCCGAGACTGCGGAATCTTGATCGTATTGAGATCTTTTAACAGCGCTGAATCACAGCTTGCGGTTCCTTGATAAACGCCAAATAGCTTATGGCTCATTTTCTGCTTGGGCAAGCCGAAATCGTTCCAAAGTCCCGCTTGAGCTGCCTAGCATTCATAAATGATCGATTTAACGTGATCGTGAGCCCATTCAACGACCTGCTTAAATTCATCCCAGTAGTCAACGGCTTCAAACGGCAGACATTCGACTGGCGCTCCTGTAATGATCAAGCCGTCAAAACATCGCTGACGAATCTGGTCCAGACAGACATAGTGCTGCTTGATTCTTTCACCACCGGCATGCCGAAAATGATGGGTAGCCGGATACAAGAACGTCACCGTGCAGTCGATGCCAGTCTCGTGAAGACGCTGCAGAAACTGCCATTCCGTTGCTTCTTTGGTTGACATCAGATTTAAAATTAAAATCTCTTTTGGATTGAGGACTGCCTCGTTGTTCCAGCGTGACGTTAACTTCAATAAACCGTTGCGTGCATTGACTGCCATGATGATTCCTCCTTAAAAACAAAAAAACGTCTTCATCCTGATTTCCCGATCAATTTAGGAAATCATGGGACGAAGGCGTTTCGTGGTACCACCCATTTTCACTGCCATCTCACAATGACAGCCTCATTCAGTACGGACATACTGGGCGAGATATCGGTCGCTTACCGGCTCAGGTAGCCTATTGACCCCTGAACGAACTCCGAGCTCATCTTCAATCATTATTGGTCGGTCCGCTTTCACCTGATCGGACTCTCTTTAACGACCCGTTGTGATCTACTCTTCTCATCACTGTTCTCATTTTTATGCTTTATTTTTAATTGATTATTAATCTAACATCTTTTTTTAAATGTCAAGTACTGAATAATCAGCTAAATCTGATTACCCAAGAACTGACTGTTGTAAAGATCAGCATAAAAGCCATGCTTAGCCATCAAGGTTTGGTGATTGCCCGTTTCAATAATGCGCCCATGATTCATGACAATGATCTGCTCGGCATTGCGAATCGTCGACAAACGATGGGCCACGACAAAACTGGTCCGATTCTGCTGAATATCGTTCATGGCATTTTGAATCAAAGACTCGGTTCGGGTATCAACTGAGCTGGTCGCCTCATCTAGAATCAGAATTTCTGGATTAGCCAAAAATGCCCGGGCAATCGTCAGCAGCTGCCGCTGACCCTGGGAAATATTGGACGCTGATTCATCCAGCACCGTCTGATAGCCATCTGGCAGCTCGCGAATAAAACTGTCGGCATAGGCTAATCTGGCTGCTTGATAAATCTCTTCTTCAGTTGCATCCTCACGACCATATTTAATGTTGTCAAAAATCGTACCTTTAAACAGCCAGGTATCCTGCAGCACCATTGCAATATGCGTTCTTAATCGGCTGCGGGTCATCGTCCGCGTATCATGACCATCAAGATAGATATGACCGCCCTTGACGTCGTAGAAACGCTCCAAAAGATTGATGATCGTTGACTTGCCGGCCCCAGTCGGCCCAACGATTGCGACCATATGATTGGTTGGCGCCTTGAGATTAAAGTCTTGAATCAGCGGCTCGTCATTATAGCTGAACTGAACGTCTTTAAACTCAATCTTAGGCTGATCATGACCGGTCAATGGCTGGTCTTTTAAAATTTGCTCATCCATTTCCGGCGCGTCCAGCACTTCAAAGATTCGCTCAGCTGAGGCAATCGTCTGCTGAATCGTACTGCTCAGATTGGCAACCTGAGTCAAAGGCTGCGAGAATTGGTTGGTATATTGCAAGAATGCCTGGACGTTGCCCAACGTAATCTGACCATGGATGATCTGTACAGCCCCAATCACGGCAACCAGCAGATAGCCAACGTTTTTGATGCAGTTCATAAACGGAAAGATCAGAATCGAAAAGAACTGCGCCAGCCAGGCAGAATGATAATACTTCTCGTTTTTCTGCGCGAACTTGGCTTCTTCATCTTCTTCATGATTAAACGTCCGCACGATCGTCTGACCAGCAAAGGTTTCCTCAACTTGTGCATTAATCTTGCCGAGCTCCTCTTGCTGCGTACTGAACAGTTTCTGCGCACGGGGAGCAATCATACCAACGACACCAAGACTCAAAGGTACGATGATCAGCGCAACCAGCGTCAGTTTCCAGCTGATAGACAGCATCAACACCAGCACTCCGACAAACGTAATCACACTGGTAATCATTTGAATCAGACTCTGCTGCAGCGTGGTGGCAATGTTATCCATATCGTTGACCATTCGACTCATCAGATCCCCATTGCTGTGCGTATCATAGAACTTAACCGGCACGACCTTCATCTTGGCTTTAACGTCACGGCGCAGGTTATAGACCACCTTTTGCGAGATATTGGTCATGATAACCTGCTGTACCAGACTGAAAAGGCCTGAGAACAAATAAAGCAAAACGACGATGATGGCGATGTGCTTGACCTTGTCAAAATCAATCGGCAATGCGGTCAGATGCTGCCCAGCCTTCATCTGAGCATAGCCCTTCATTATTCCTTGATAAATCGTCGTCGTGGCCTGTCCTAAGATCTTAGGCGAGACGATCGATAGAATTACGGAAATGATGGCCAGTACGATCGAGAAAATCATTCCCCAAGCCCATGGCCGCAGATAGGAAAACAAGCGACCAGTCGTACCCCAGAAATCCTGTGCCTTGGCTCCCTTGCCGCGTGGTCCGCCATGTGGTCCTCTACGCATGTGCTTCATCTCCTTCCTGAATCTGTGAATGCAGAATCTGCTGATAGGTTGGATTGTCAGCCTTCAACTGAGCATGCGTTCCTTGTCCAACCACGCGTCCTTCATCCAGTACCAAAATCAAATCGGCATCGGCAACCGTTGAGATCCGCTGCGCCACGATCACCGTCACGGCCTGCTTGATCTGCGGGTCGGCTTTTAAGGCCATTCGCAGCTGGGCATCGGTTTTAAAGTCTAGCGCTGAAAATGAATCGTCAAAAACATAAACGGCTGCTTTTTTAATGATCGTCCGCGCAATTGCCAACCGCTGCCGCTGACCACCCGAGAAGTTGCTCCCGTTTTGCTCAACGACCGCATCCAGGCCGCCAGCTTCCTTGACGAAATCAGCTGCCCGGGCTACTTCTAAAGCATGCCACATCTGTTCATCATCAGCCTGATCATTGCCAAACTGCAGATTGCTGCGAACCGTCCCCGTAAACAGCACGGCTTTTTGCTGCGTTATCGAGATCAAGCTGTGCAGATCATGCTGGCTCAGGCGATTGATTGGCTGATCGTTGACCCGGATCTCGCCTTTTTCAATCTCTAAAAGCCGTGGAATCAGATTCACCAAAGTTGACTTGCCTGATCCCGTTCCACCAATGATTGCCAGCGTCTGACCAGCCTTAACCTTAAAATTCAGATCGGCTAGCGCCAGTCGTTCAGCGCCATGATAGCGAAAATCGACATGATCAAAGCTTAATGAGGCTGGTTTGCTCAAATCGAGCTTTAGCTGCTGATCCTTTGGCGCATCGTGAATGCTGATCGGCTTTTCCAAGACCTCATTAACTCGAACTGCCGATGCCTGCGCCCGCGGAACAAAGACAAAGATCATCGAAAGCATCATGAAGCTGATCAAAATCATTACGGCATAACTTAAAAACGCGATCAGATCACCAACTTCCATCGTCATGTTCGCAATCAGATGACTGCCCATCCAGATGATGCTGACGTTGGTTAGACTCAAAATCAAGGTCATTACCGGAAACATCAATGAGACCAGCGTAAAGGCCTTAATCCCGGTATCGGTATAGTCGCGATTGGCCTTTTTAAAACGTTCCTGTTCATAGTCATCTTGATTAAAGGCCCGAATCACCCGCACACCGGTCAAGCCTTCTCTAAAAATCAGATTGATGCGGTCAGTCTTTTTCTGAATACTCTTAAACAAAGGCGTGGCCATCGACATGATGATAATAATGACTACTGCTAAGATCGGCAGACTGATCAGAAAAATCTTGGTCAGTCTTGGTTCGCTCCGATAAGCCAAAAAACAGGCCGCTACCAGCATGATTGGCGATTGAATCATCATTCGCAGCATCTGAACGATCACGTTTTGAATCTGCACCACGTCATTGGTTGAGCGCGTAATCAGAGATGAGGTTCCCAACTCTGACATCTCACGCTCCGAAAACCGAAAAACACGGTGATAGATCTGAGCCCGCAGATTTTTGCCGACCTTCATCGCCTGTGTGGCTGCAAAATAAATATTGCCAATTGCCATTAACAGTCCAATCAGCGCGACTCCCATCATGATCCATCCTTCATGAGTAATAAACGACAGATCTTGTTTAACTACCCCACGATTGATAATTTCTGAGGTCAGCGTTGGAATCGTCAAGTCACAAACGACCTGGCCAACCATAAATAAAACCGCCAAAACAACGGCCCACCATTGCAGATTACGTTTGGCAATCTTAAGCATGACTATTCTCACCTTCTTTATTTTTTAAACATTCATTTTTGATGTTTTGATCAATTTTTAAAATCAATCGATTAAGTTCTGCTTTTTCCTCATCACTCAGCGTTCCGAATAGAGTTTTGCAGAACCATTGATGACGCTGATGATTTTCTTTTGCCAGTTCAGTACCTGCTTTGGTCAGCCGCACATGAATGACGCGCTTGTCGCTGACATCGCGCTGCCTTGTAATCAGACCGTCTCTTTCCATTCTGGTCAGAATCTCAGTCATTGAACCCGGCTTGATCTGTGCCAGATTGGCCAATTCACGCTGCGAGATATTCTCATGTTTCGACAATAGGAACAAGACGCGTCCCTGACCATGAAAGCCACGCTGTTTAGGCTTGGATACCATTCGAATGTCCATGCCCAACAAAAACAGATGACCAAACAGCATTTCATCGCTAATCGACATTTTATTTCCTCCAATTAAAATCGTTAGGTACATAACAGTTATGTACCTAACGATTTTCTAGTTTACTCTCTTTCCCGTAATCGTCAAGCATTTTTGGAGATAGAAAAAGCACCCGTTTTACCGGATGCTTTCACTGAGCAAAAAACCATTGCCAACCGTCCAGCGTTCATGACCATTGGCAATGCTGATATTTAGTTGAACTCACCAGTCATTGGATCCATTTGCTGGTATTGACCGGTTTCAGGATTATATTTGTAGATCCCTTTTAAATGAGAAACATTCGGATCCTGTCCCTCACCGCTGCTGGTCCGAACATCGACCTGCCAAGATCCATCACTGGTTTGTGAAGTCATGTATTGGTCGCCATTTTCCGGCTGCAGACCAGCTGCTTGATTAAGGCCATTGACTACTTGATCATTAACCGTTGCAGCCGCCTGCGCTGACTCATTTGAAGCAGCTGCCTGACTGACTGCCGTTTGAGCTGCTGATGTCGCTGGCTCGGCTTTCTGAACCGCTGCGTCTGATGATTGAACAGCCGCATTATCAAGACTGCTGGAAGTTGCGGCTGCAGCTGATGAACTGATACTTTGCGACGTTTGGCTGACCTTACTGGTTTTTGCAGCCGCATGCTTCTTTTGGGCCCGCTGATGCGAAACTGCTTTCGCTGAGCTGCTGGAATCGGCTGACTGATTGTTGCCGGTTGGAGCGCTGACTGATGCACAGCCAGTTAAGCTCAGCACCATTGCTGCCATCAACAATCCCGTTAGCCAATGTTTCGACTGCTTAATCATGTCAACCGCCCCTTTCCAGATTCAATTTTTCATTACTATTGTAACTCATTTGCAACAATAATGTAACATTTTTTCGAACCGGTATTTATGATATCCGCTGCTGATTTGGCAAGCCATCAGCCAACCAGCTGCTTAATGGTTTAATTTGCATTTTGAAACACACGTTCGTATAATTGATTAAAAGTTACCTGAAAGGATGCCATTTTGAGATGCTTGACTATCATAATGAACCACATGGCGTTTATTTGATGATTGACAATAAGTCTTTTTTCGCCAGCATTGAAAGCGTTCAGCGCGGAATTGACCCATTGGATTCCGTTCTGCTGGTCATGGCTGAACATGAAAATAATGGCAGCGGTCTGGTCGTCGCCACCTCGCCACTGGCCAAAAAGCACTTTGGCATTCGCAACGTTGACCGCGGCTACAAGGTTCCCAGTGATGCCAGACTTTTAACCGTTCCGCCGCGACTGGCGCTTTATCGGCAAAAAAACCGGCAGATCAATCAGATTTTCCGTCGCTATGCCAATGCTGATCACTGGTGGCCATACTCAATCGATGAAAGCATCCTTGATCTAAGCGACACCTGGCCATTTTTTGGCGCAACTCCTGAAAAAGCAGCGGCGGTAATTCAGCGGGCTGTTTTTGAAGAACTTGGCTTGCGGACTACGGTTGGGATTGGTGAAAATCCATTGCAGGCAAAACTGGCCTTAGATCTGTTCGCCAAGCACGCGCCTAATTTTCAGGGACGGCTTTCATATCATGATTTTGCCGCTCGTATCTGGCCGCGACATGATTTGACCAATATTTGGAGCATTGGTAAAAAAACAGCTACGAAACTAAATCTTTTAGGCATTAATTCCGTTGGCGATCTAGCTCATACCGATCCTCATTGGCTTAAGCATGAATTTGGCGTTGCCGGTACTCATCTTTACGCGTTGGCTTGGGGTATTGACCGCACTGATCTTTCCGTACGGCTGACCCCTAAAAATCCCAGCTGGAGCAGTTCACAAGTCATGCCTAAAGATCTCAGCCGTCAAAAAGACATTGAGCAGGGTATCATCAAGGTTGCCAACGACGTAATCGATCGACTCAGCAGGCATCATCAAAAAGCCGGTCGCATTCGCCTGGGACTTGGCTATGCCAATGGCGTTACCGATGAGAATGGCCGCACCAGCTATAGTCATGAGATTACCATTGAGCCAACTGCTGAACGAAAACTGTTGACCGATCATCTGCTTGGCATTTTTCATCAGGCTTGGTCGGGGGCTGCCGTCCGCAATATTTCCGTTGCATTGAGCCGGCTCAGCGATGCCAATACACAGCAGATCTCGCTGTTCTGATTGATTGTTGATATTCAGTATGACCTCGCTGCCAACTGCGGGGCGATTAAAAATTTAATGAGGTAAACCATGGATGATCCACTTGCCAGCGCTGCTCATCAAATTGCTGAACAGGTCTGGCCATTATTTAAAAGATTGCCTAAAACCATCTATCATATTCTGGTAGTCAATGATCATTATGACGATCAGTTTAACTTCTTTTTTGAGATCTACCGGCCACATTTTAGAACGCATTCCTATCCTCTTTATTCAATGTCCAACCAGCAGCTGGATAAGTTAGAAACACTGCTGCGTCTGCTGCGCGAACAAGAGGGTCTGCAGATCAACATTGATTTTCGTGGTTTTGGTAATCAACGCTGGCCAGAAAGTCAGCGCCGCATTGTCTCCCACCCTTATCAAGCACCGACATTTAAACAGGAACCGATTATCAAGAATTCAGCAGTTTCGCCCACCATGTCAGCCCCGGTTCGCCTGCCTAAGTATCATGACGAAGAAGCGGCCAAGATTGCCAGTGCCTTTTTTAAAAATGAATACATTGACTACGGCATGGGTAAGTGGCATGGCTTTCGGATTGCTGAGCTTAATGAGGTTGAAAACGAATTTGCCACCCTGCCAATTGAAGTTCCCCAAAATCATCAGAGCCAATTTGCGATTCGATCATTATTGAAACTCAGCATCGATCAAGACCAGCCAGTACATCTGCAGCTGCAGTTTGGCGGCCGCTGCCATGGCATCAGCGGCATGATTTTAGGCACCACCGAGCAGACCGCTTTTATCAAGCCAGCGCATCAGCACCAATTGGCCTTGCCATTAAAATTGATTTGCCATGGCGAGCTGCTGGTTAATAATAACAATGATCGTGATCAGCAATCTGAGTCGCTATAATATCTTCTTCAATTGAATCTTTTGCAGAGTTTTCCACGCCCTGCATCATCCCCAAAGCCCCCGCCTTATTTTGACGGGGGTTAGATTTTTTTATGTTCTTGAACGCGCATCGACCTTTTCAAGCAGCATATTCCAAAAATTTTGCGTTTGAGCGCTACTGAAAAATCGTTTTGCCTACTGCTGATCAGTTGACGAGGGCTAAAAAGCGAAATGTTACCAGAAAATCATCGGAAACTAATAAAGGCAGCCCCAATTATGGAACTGCCAAAATGCCGTTATATCAACAACTTATCCGCTATTACCTGCCCTATTGTGAAATTTTTCGTTACCAGAAATGTTACCAGAATTTCCTTGTTTTTGAGTGTATCTGCTTGTGAAATAAAATAAAAAAGTGCATCATATCAACGATTAAGGACGCTGACAGATGCACAATGTTGTTAGGATTGGGTATACAGGGATCGAACCTGTAAATTATGGATTCAGAGTCCACTGCCTTACCATTTGGCTAATACCCAATAAGTTGAGTTGATTGCTTTTAACAACGATTATTAGTATACATAATAACCTATATTGAGTCAACACTTTTTCCAAAATTATTTTTAAAACAATTTATTGTCCGACTTATCATTTAACTTTGAATCGCCAATCAGACCATTATAGCTGCAGTTTCATGGTTTCATTCAGCAGGTTTTCTAGCACCTAAATTGGTTGAAGCAGCTGATATCCGATTCATAAGCCTAAGCGATCAGTCAATCCGTTTCTAATAGAAAATCGATTGACACCGTTTTTATCAATCAGCCTGCCTGGACAAAAAAAGGTCAATGCACAAAATGCGCATTGACCTTTTTTCATATCACCCACACGGGGATCGAACCCGTAACTCCGCCTTGAGAGGGCGACGTCTTAACCAATTTGACCAGTGGGCAATGGTAACGTACGCATACTAGTCTACGCTACTATAATGGATTTTGTCAATTACTATTTCAAATTATTCATAAGAAAGTTCAATTAAATATACTGATTCGCGTGGAATATGCGATGTCGTAATCCAGACATCATGGTATCCAGGAATGTCACCACGCGTCTGCTGATAGAAATAGTCCAGCAGCTCGCCATTCTTGGCAACGAATTCCGGCGCCAACCGATTAACCATTAACTTACTGTCTGGAAAATAAAAATCAGAATCAGCGATCTTCAAACTATCCGGAATCGTAATCGAAATCGCATTTGAATACAGCGGCATCCGCGTTTTAATCAACTCAGGATGATGATTGATCTTGGACAAAACGTAGTACAAAGTATCAGAATTGCTAGCCATCTTATCGCTTCCTTATTCTCTCTTCTCTTAATTTCACCACTGGATTTTATTTTAGCAGAAAGGCTTCAAAAAGGTTAGGTCAATCCCTCTAGTTACTTGATTCAAAAAAGTTCAGAACCGGATAATCCTCGTTCTGAACTAATTTTAGGCTATTTTTATATTGAGACGTTTTTATTTTTAATCAGACATCTATCAATAACACCGTCAAATCGCGAGACTTGATTATTCCATAGATACTTGGGACTTGTTAACCAAAACATCATTGTTAAACTGTAAAGTCATTGTTGCCTTTGCTTTTGACGAATGTTTCAGATTGCTGCTCCACACAGCTGATATGATTTTTGTCCCATTCTGAGTTGAGACGCTATATTCATCCGGCTTACCGAATTCTTTAACCGCCTCTTGATATGTGGTTTGATTTACGGTCAGCTTATTATTGAAATCGTTCAAGGAAGCAACGTTTTTTCTAGTATATTGATACCCAGTCAATTCCTTATAGACAACCTTGTTATTTACCAGTTCAACAATCGCAGCGGCATTGCTGTCATTATCAACCCCACTCCATACGAGCATCGTGGTTCGAACGTTGTCAACCGTATGACTGGACTTAATCTTGGGCGAACCGAATTCTTTTTCAATCTGCTTAAGGCTCGTCCCGCCATTACCGTTGTTGGAACCGACTGAAATCTTGTCAAACTCATTTCGCGTAACTTGATATTTATAATGTGAAGATGCAAATGATGTGGTGGTAAAGCCAACAACCAGCAGAGCAGCCACAACGCCTAAAAACAATTTTGTTATTCTTACAAAACTTTTCATGTGTATTACCCTCTCTTGTTAAGCACAAAGCAATACCTCCAACTTTATTCTGCTACCCAGATTCTATTCTACTACCAATATTGTGCTTGATATCAATTTTTATAAGCAGATTTATAACAATATTATTCTTTTTGTAATTACTGCAGATCAGCTTTTTTAGGTTATGCAAGGTCATCACCAATTCTGCGGAACCTAAGCGATTAATCAGTGAGCTCAATACTCCCCGCTTATGGAAACGGGGTATTCTCGTCGCTGTTTTGGATAAAGAAGATCGCTGCAATAAGTTTAAACTCGGTTAAATTTCCCGTAAAAAAAAGCATGATTCTGACCATCATCAAAATCATGCTTCTACTGCTATTTTAATCAAAAGTCGTCTTGAGACCAGCCCGTTCAACCGCCTTTAAAAGCGTTAAGACGATCAATGCCTCAATTGGCCAGGAGATAACCTCTTTGGGCAGTCGTACCATCACCAGCGCCATAAAAGACATCGCACTGCTGCCCTGCCCTATTCCCATCAAATAGAGCCAAAGCGTCGTAAAAAAGGCATTGGTAATCAGAATCTGACAAAATTCATAAACCAAGATTCGCCGCCAGTTGATCTGCTGCTGATATAAGAACATCCCGGCAATTATTCCTGAAATCGCGGCCGATAGAGTGAAACCAGGAAAAAACATGGCCCCAGAGCTCAACAGCGTATTACTGATCAGGTCGTTGATAATCATTGACAGCGCGCCGATCCATGGTCCCAGTAAAAAGCCAATCAGTGCCGTGGCAATAAAGCCTAAACCAATCTTTAAGACTGCCGGATCACCAATCGACAGCTTCTCCAAAATAATCTGCAGCGCAATCAGCATTGCTGCCAGCACCATTCTTTTAGTATCAAACTTGGGACCGTGCAGTGACAATATTTTCATAATCAACATCTCCCTAAATTTTTTGTTAGGGATCAACATTGACCATGGTCTCCGGTGGTGAATGCGGAAAATACAAGCAGCCGCAGCTTCCTTCCGGTTTCCACATTCCGCTCCACCGGACAATAACTCATATTTTCCTACCCCAACGCTTGATATTGTACGACTTAAGGCTTTATTTTTCAACATTCGATCTAATATCATTCGTATTTTAATTCAGATGATAATTTAGACATTCGAGATTGGATTTACTCATAAATTACCTGACAACTTAGCGTATAATTTAGTTAGCTTATTTTTTACAGCAAAGAAAGGATTTTAAAAATGGCCACTCAAATCAGCAATCAATTTTTAACCCTGGCAGATGGCAACCGAATGCCGCAAGAAGGTTTTGGATTATACAAAATCACGGATGAAAAGGAAGCCGTCAACGCCATTAAATGGGCATACGAAGCCGGTTACCGTTTATTTGATACGGCGCAGATGTATGAAAATGAAGAATTCGTTGGTGAGGGTCTGCGGCAGCTGTCCGCACCACGTGAAAGCTATTTTGTTACGACCAAGGTTTCAGAAGCCAACCAAGGCTACGACCAAACCAAGCAGTCAGTTGTCAGCTCATTAAAAAAGCTTGGCCTAGATTACGTTGACCTGCTTTTGATCCATTGGCCGGTTCACCAACACTTCTTTGAAACCTGGCGAGCCTTTGAAGACTTGAAGGCAGAAGGATTGGTACGTTCGATTGGCGTTTCCAACTACGGCATGGTGCATTTGGAATATCTGGCAACCAAAGCGCGCGAAATGCCGGTTTTGGATCAATTGGAGGTTCATCCCTGGCTGACGGAAAAACCAATGCTTAAGTTCAATGCCGAACACAACATCATTACGCAGGCCTGGAGTCCACTTGGCCGCGGCAAGCGTCTGGATGATCCAGTGCTGCTTAAATTAGCTGCGGCACACGGCAAAACGCCTGCTCAGATTATCCTGCGCTGGCATCTGCAAAACGGCATTGCCATCATTCCAAAATCCGTTCATCAAGACCGTATCAAAGCCAATGCCGATATTTTTGACTTTGAGCTATCACCAGCCGAAATGCAGCAGATTGACGGTTTAAACACCAATCACCGCATCAGCAAGGAACCGGAAATGGTTTACGAATTCGGCTACCAATATCCATATTAATCTTCAATCGTCATTAGACAGCGTGGTACAGAACCTTTCTGCAGCACGCTGTTTTAAAATCTCTTAAATTTCGTGTTAGGCTGTCTTCAAATTAGACGTCACTGAGGCAAAAAGGTAAAATAATCTTACAACTGCCGCAAAGGAGGGAATCGCCATGCGACGCTTTTTTAGCACCATCATGCTTTATGCCGTTATCCTGATTGGCTTTAGCTGGGTCTATCATAATAACGACAATGCACGGGCTGCAGTAAATCGAATCGCCTATGTCGCGCAGGCCAACTTTCAGCAGCTAAAGAGTCGCGTGACTGGTCAAAAAGCAACCACTACCGCTTCAGCCAAGACGCAGCAGACCAGCAGCGATTCAGATTCGGTCAGTGGTCGCTGGAAGAAAACAACGGCCACCGTCTATGTCAGCTATAAAAACCAGACGCTGCAGCAGGCTGCCTTGGATGCAATCGCCAAATGGAACGCTACCGGAAGCTTTAAGTTCACGCAGACCAGCAGCAGAAAAAATGCCGATATCGTAATGACAACCATGAGCAAAGACAACGATGCCGCTGGAATGACTCAGATGAGCGTTGATTCATTAACCGGCTATTTCGTTCATGGCACGGTCTACCTAAATACCGCCTACCTGCTTGATCCCTCCTATGGCTATACCATGGAACGAATCGTCAACACGGCCGAGCACGAATTGGGACATGCTATTGGGCTGCAGCATACCAATGACATCTCAGTCATGCAGCCAGCCGGATCGCTTTATACCATCCAGCAGCGCGACATTGATGCCGTCAACGAGCTTTACAGCAGCCAGGCCAGCTCCAGCAGCTCAGCTAGCTCCAGCATCAAAACCTCAACTCAAAACGTCGCTGCCAATTAAAAAATCGCTAAGATTGATCAACCAATCTTAGCGATTTTATTTTATGCCAGCACACAGCAGACTGCAGCCAGAACTGCCGGCAGCATCTGCATTGCCCAAACCTTTTTGCCAACCGTCAGACCGCCATAAAAAGCAACGACAATAACAAAGCTCAATAACAACAGCCACACTTTAATCAAAACGGTGCCGCTAAAAAGCCAATAGCTGATGATTAAAGACAGACCCAGCATACCGTTATAGATGCCTTGATTGGCAAATGACACCCGTGCTTCTTTTTGACCAACGTATTCTTCTGACAGTCCAAATGCCTTGGCCTGTTTAGCGGGACTGGCAAACATTTCCAATCCCATAATCCCCAGATGCTCAATTCCAACCAGCATCGTTAGCACCATTGCTAAAATTTCCATGAATATCCCCCATTGATTAAATGTCTAGCTAATTATTGCAAGAAACCTGGATAAGCGCAAGCAATCAAGAATGCAAAACGCGCCTGCTGCCAGTGGCAAACGAGCGCGTTTTTTATTTAAGATGTCGATAGATGTTAAAAAGCCAAAGCCAGGTACCAAGCAAAAAAACACAGTAGCCGGCACTAAGCCAGGCCAGCCAATGAATGAACGGCAAGACTCGCAAAGCCGCGATGACATAGAAACAGATCGTCAATACGCACCAGATCGCCAGCCTGTTTTGCACCCGTTCCAGTTCAGCCTGCAGCTTTTCTTTTTTCATGATTTATTTCACCGTCATTTGCAAAAGCGTTGCCAATAAAGCACCGGCTAACGGTCCCAGCATCGGTACCCAGGCATAGTCCCACATTGCCCTTGATTTGTTCGGTACTGGAATGATCGTATAGGCCAAGCGCGGTCCCCAGTCACGAGCCGGATTCAGCGCAAAGCCAGTCGTCGTCCCCAAGCCGGCCCCAATTACAAAGATCACCAGCCCAACAACGACCGGTTTTAACCCAGTCGTAAAATCCCCTAGATTATAAAGCACCAGCATAAAGACAAACGTCGCAATCAACTCGCTCAAAAAGTTGAACAGATTGCTGCGAATCCCAGGGACGGTTGAAAAAATGCCGATATTGTTGTGCTTAGGATCCTTGGTCGCCTTAAAGTGTGGCCAAAATTGGATCATGACTAAAACAGCACCCAAAAACGCTCCTAAGAACTGCCCAACCAGATAAGGCGCCACCTGCGACCAGGGAAAGGTGCCAGCTACGGCAAAAGCAATAGTGACCGCGGGATTTAGATGCCCCTGCGCACCAAACGAAGCCGCCACGTAGACTCCCATAGTTACGGCAATCCCCCAGGCAAACGTTACATAGAACCAGTCGCTTTGACCATGCGCCATCGTCTTATTTAGATTCAAGCCTGCACCAACACCGCATCCCAAAACGATCAGTGTCAGTGTACCCAAAAATTCTCCCAGCATTTAAAATTCTCCTTAATTAAATGGTTTTAATAATTTAATATTTAGTTTTTAAAACTACATCCATTAAATTAAAAAACGCCATTCGCCAGTCCCAGCGAATGACGCGAAAAATTATTTTTCGTTTTCCTTCATTTGTGCCCGCAATTGATCGCCAACTGCCTCAAAACCAGGCTTGCCCAACAGACCAAACATGTTCGTCTTGTAGGCTTCAACGCCCGGCTGATTGAATGGGTTGATCCCGTTTAAGTAGCCAGAAATGCCCATGGCAACCTCAAAGAAGTAGATCAAACTGCCCAGCGTGTATTCATCCTCGCGAGGAATGTGCACTGTCATGACCGGCACGCCACCGGCATTGTGCGCTGCCACGACGGCTTGGTAGGCCTTGGTGTTGACCCAGTCCATGTTCTTGCCCTGCAGGTAGGCCAAGCCGTCCAGATCGTTTTCAGCTGCTGGAATCGTAACATCATGGTTTGGCGTGTCCAGCTTAACGACCGTTTCCATCAGATTGCGCATACCTTCTTGGATGTATTGACCAAGCGAGTGCAGGTCGGTCGTAAAGTTGGCGCTGGATGGGTAGATGCCCTTTTGATCCTTGCCTTCAGATTCACCGGCCAGCTGCTTCCACCATTCGGCAAACATTGTCATGTTCGGCTCGTAGTTTTCCAAAAGCTCCGTCGTAAAGCCCTTACGGTACAAAATGTTACGGTAGGCCGCGTACTGGTAGGCCTCATTTTGCGTCAGATCCGGGTTGGTGTACGACTTTTCAGCGTCAGCAGCCCCAGCCATCAGTTGATCGATGTCAGCCCCAGAAACGGCGATCGGCAGCAGACCAACGGCACTCAGAACCGAGTAGCGGCCGCCCACGCCATCAGGAATCACAAACGTTTCCCAGCCAGCATCGTCAGCTTCAGTCTTTAAAGCGCCGCGCTTGGCATCAGTCGTAGCGTAGATCCGCTGGTTGGCACCTTCTTCACCATATTTCTTAACCAACAGCTCACGGAAGATCCGGAAGGCAATGGCTGGTTCCGTGGTCGTACCAGATTTGGAGACCACGTTGACGGAGAAGTCGCGGTCGCCGATCAGCTGCACCAGATCATGCAGGTATGACGAGCTCAGCGAGTTGCCGGCAAACAGAACCAGTGGAAACTTGCGATCAGCTGGCTTTTGTGAGTAGTAGAACGAGTCGTGCAGAAAATCAATGGCCATCCGCGTACCCAGGTATGAGCCGCCGATCCCGATTACGACCAGGACTTCTGAATCGGATTGAATCTTTTGGGCCGCCTTTTTGATGCGGTCAAATTCTTCATGATCATATTCCGTTGGCAGATGCAGCCAGTCGCGGAAGTCGGCACCGGCCCCCGTCCCGTTGCGCAGCTCGCTGTCGGCCGCGTTGACCATCGCCTGCATTTCGCCCAGTTCGTTTTCGTGCACGAACTTCTTCAGTGCACTGGCGTCAAATGAAATTTGCGTCATTAAAAAAACACTTCTTTCCTTAAATCTATCCAACATATGATTTCACAATAAAATAATAGCCGATTGTGGAGCCGGTTTCAATGCTGATCTGGGACTTGTCACTATTAATGAAATTGTTAATAAGCATTATGCTTGTAAAACACACGGTTGCGCAAATAAATATAAAAATAAAGCTCCAGAAAAGCCGCCCAGCAGATAAGCTGAGCGGCTCTTTAGTTTTAGATACACAGTAATTAAGATTTTGATTTTGAGTGGCTAGGATTGTTCAGAGCAGAGGATAAGCAAAGAGTTATAAAAATTATTCGGCATATTCAACATTGCATTCAAGCATCTTGAACAAGTCCTTGATCTGCTGCGGCTTAATGGTAAAGCTCAAGATCGTGTGGTGACCGCCACCGGCATGCATCCAGAATTCGACCCCATCACGCAGACCAGTCGTTGGCGTCCATAATTGCTTGGCAACTGGCAGATGTGGCGTTTCCTTTTCTGGCTTGTGGCAGTCAACGCTGTAACCGATGATCTTGTAGCCATCACGGAAGTCGGAGAGCGTAACGTCAATGGCCTTGCCTTCTGAACCGGTAAATACCAGTCGAGCTGGGTCATCCTTACCACCGATGCCAGTGGGTGTACTTCAACGCGCGGCTTATTAGAAGCGATGGTTGGGTCAACTTCCAGCATGTGCGAGCCAAGGATAGCTTCATGACATGACGCAGATCCAACGTGTAGTCTTCCATAAAGGCCGTCTTTTCATTGTTGGACAGAATCTTGAGCAGCCGATCCATCCCGGCCGTCTTCCAGTCGCCTTCTGCCCCGAAGCCATAGCCATCCCGCATCAGCATTTGCGAAGCCAGACCTGGCAATTGCTTCAAGCCATGCAGATCTTCAAAGTTGGTGATAAAGGCCGTGTATCCTTTGTCATCCATAAACTTCTCGATGGCAAGATATTCACGCAACTGGTAGTGAACGGATTCAACGTACTTTTCATGGTCGTTGTCGCCTTCCACCATTTCATACTGTTCTTCAAGTTTCTTATATTCAGCGTCAATGTCTTTTTCATCAACATATTCAACCAAATAACCAACTGGCCAGTAGTCAACGGTCCAGCCTAAACGAATCTCAGCTTCAACCTTGTCGCCTTCTGTAACGGCAACATTACGCATCGTATCGCCAAAAACGTACGATCTTAAGCTTAAAGCTTTCGTTATAGGCAACAGCAACCATTTGCCAATCAGCAATTTCTTGTTGAGCTTCTTCATCGCCCAAGTATCCGTAAACAATCTTGTTGCCCTTGTTAAGGCGCGCGTTGATGTAGGCATACTCACGATCACCATGAGCCGATTGATTCAGGTTCATGTAGTCAAAGTCGATCGTGTCATATGGAATATTGTTCAGATATTGCGTAGCCAGGTGCAGCAGCGGCTTTTGGAGCAGGCGTGTACCGCGAATCCAGTTTTTGGCTGGCGAGAAGGTGTGCATCCAGGTAACTACCCCGGCAACCTTGTCATTGTAGTTGGCATCCTTCATAAATTGCGTAATGCCTTCTGCCGTGGTCATGACGCCCTTAAAGACGATTGGGTAAGGCAGGTTGCCCGAAGCATTCAATTTATCGACAATGTCTTGGGCATCCTTAGCAACGGATTTTAATTGTCCTTCACCGTACAGGAATTGTGAGCCGGCAACGAACCAAAATTCATAATCTTGCAATCTTTAACATAAGTTTGATCCCCTTTTACAAGAAGTTTATTGATAGTAACTGGCTAAACCGTTTTCACCAGTTCCACGTCACTATCATAACTTATTTGTCCGTATAAATCAATATGGTTAAATATTTTTATATGCAATATCATTTTAAACAAAAATAATAAATACCAAACAAAAAAGCTGTCTGCAGTATTTTGCAGACAGCTGTAATCAATTCAGCCATTATTAGTTTAATTTGCGCACTGAATCACTAAAAATCAGTTTGGCATCATATTCAATCGGCTTGACCTCTTCACCATCGATCATGCTCATAATCATCCGCCCGGCATCCAGTCCCATTTTTTCTTTAGGGTGTTCGATCGTAGTTAAACGTGGTGAGAAGTAGCGTCCCAAAACATAGTCGTCAAAGCCAACAATGCTGACGTCTTCTGGAATCTTCAAACCAGCTGAGCGTACCACGTCCATAACTTGAATTGCCAAGGCATCATTGTAGCAGACGATTGCCGTTGGATGATCAGGACGTTCCATGATCTGAGTCACGCGCTGGAAAATCCGATTCATATCCTGCCCTGATTGATACATAACCGTTTCACTCAAGTACGAGATGTCAGGATATTCCATATAGGCATTGATAAAACCTTCCATCCGCCGCGTTCCCTGCAGATCGTCAACCTGAAAAATACCCAGGATCCGTTTGTGTCCTTGTTTGATCAAATACTGAGTCATCTCGTATTCAGCTTTTTTATCCTTGATTTCCAAATAAGGTGCCTGCAGCTGCGGGTAGTGCGCGTTGATAAAAACCATTGGCAAATGACTCTGGGCAATTTTTTGATAAAGATCCATATTGGTATTGGCTAGCGCGCTTTGCGTTGGTTCCACGATCAGCCCGGCAATCTGAGCATCCAAAAGCCGCTCCAGACTACGTCGTTCATTTTCTCTTTGGTTATACGTATTGCTGACAATCAAAGAATATCCATGCGCGGAAACGATTCGGTCAATCCCGCTGATGATATTGGGAAAGATATAGTCAACCAGATGCGTCGTTACCAACCCAATCATTTTATTGTTGGCTTTAGGCGGCTGCTGACTGTCCTGCCAATCATCAACATACATCCCCCCACCTTGGATCCGATAGACGTAATGCGCGTTCTGCAGCTCGCTGATTGCCCGTCTGACTGTATAGCGACTGACGCCAAACGTTTCCATCAGGTTTGATTCCGTGGGCAGCTTGTCACCGACTTGATACTTGCCAGACTCGATTTCTTTTTGAATTGCTTTTCTGATAATTTCATACTTAATCTCTGCCATTGAACCAGCCTCTTATGTCTTTCATTGTTAATGATGATCAGTTCTTATTTTACGATAGTTTTAGTAATTTTATATCGTTTTTAAACAATAAAAATCCCGCCAATTCACGTTCACAGCGTAATCTTGGCGGGAATTCATTCGAACTGATGTCTATATTATGAAAGCGCTAACCAAAATAACGAAGAGCTTTTACCATAAAAAATGTCCCTTTTCCACGAAAGATCATTTATACGGATAAATTGTTTATTTTCGAGGTATAACCAATGCAAAAATATCAATCAAAAATTCTGCAAAATGCAATCCGCCTGCCGGCCATCAATTGGAATCTTTCTTTTTTTCGGCGGCCACTTTCAACACGTCAACGCTGGCTAGCATGTTGGCATTGAACAGCATCTGGCTTTTGAGGTGATTCAGATTCTCTCAGGCCAAGAATGCGTCAACCTGCATCGCAAGTCCTATCTGCTGACAGCTGGCGATATTCTGATTATTCCGCCCAACCTGGCCCACGATATTACCTGTGTCGAAGAGATGGACTATTTCAACTTTCACTTTGACCTGGATGACGCCGGCTTCATTCGACTGTTGATTGAAAACGGTTTGATCTATTATCCCAACGCTACTCAGCAAAACATGGACCTGCAGCCAAGTCTGCACGCACTAAATCAGTTGGTTGACCCAGCTATGGACTATTCGTTTGAAAGCAAGCTCTTGATCCAGCGCTACCTCACCGACTTTTTGCTGGCCTTGATTCATCAGACCAACACGCATTCATCAGCCTATAACCTAAATCAGCTGTCCTATGCCTCATCAATTGCCAGTGAGGTTAAAGAACAGCTCGAACTGCAGATCCACGTTTACCTGACTGAGGGGATTGATCCGCGCGAGGTTGGCAGATTGACGATTGAGCAAATCATCAGCACGCTGCAGATCAGTCCCAGCTATGGCTTTGAATTATTTAAAAGCGTCTATGGCGAGTCGCCACGAGCCTATCTTTCTAAGCTCAAACTGCAAAAAGCCCAACAGCTGCTGTTAATGCCCAAGCTCTCAATCGGCGAGATCAGTACCGCGCTAGGTTATCAGGAAGCCTCCCATTTTTCCCGTCAGTTCAAGCGCTGGTGTGGTCAAACGCCAATGCAGTACCGCCAGTCCGCCAAGAAGCATTCCCAAGAACAAGCCAAATAAAAAAGGATCGCGAATTTTGCGATCCTTTTTTATTGATGTTTGACTAACTAATCCAGCTCATTTAGTTTCTGCAGCAGCTCATGAACCGTTTCGGCATCAATATCCGCCATCGTCAATGAACGCAGGGGGATATTGGCAAAAACTGGTGCCAGTTCAGGCGACATCAACTTGTCAAAAGTAGCTGTTAGACCCATTTCAGCAATAATCTGCTTGATTCGTTCATCAGCATTTTCCAGCAATTCGCCAACGTATGTCTCATCGGTAATCTTGCCAAGCGGATTCGTCCCAATCGTCAGCTCAAATTTTTGCCGCAGCCGAATGTCACGTGACGAGCTGCCGACCAAGATCTCATATTGACCGTTATCGGCTTCCCAAGTTTCATTTTCTGGGTTGTACCAGGCAAACGCGCGCCGCGACAGCTTAACGGTCAGATGCTTGGTCTCGCCGGGCTGCAGCTCAACTTTAACGAAGTCGCGCAGTTCATCAACCGGCACGATCGTCTGACTGGCGTGGTTGGCCACATAGGTCTGAGCGACTTCCTTACCTGCCTGACTGCCCGTATTTTCCAGATCAAAGCTGACTGCCACGTCATCGCGATTTTCATTGATCGTCAGGTTTTGATAGGCAAACGTCGTATAGCTTAGACCATGACCAAATGGGAAGCGCACGGCCAGCTACTTGGCATCATAGTAGCGATATCCAATTAAGATGCCTTCTCGATAGACCTCATGCCGCCGATCCTTGCCAAAGGTTGGATAGGTTAGATTGTCGGCTAGTTGCTTAGGGAAGGTTTCCGAAAGCTTGCCAGAAGGATTGACCTTGCCAGACAAAATATCCCAGGTAGCCTCACCGACTGCCTCACCGGCCAGATAAGTCTCAACAATCGCTGGCGTGTTTGGTTCCCAAGGCATCTCAACTGCCGAACCGTTTTGAAGAACCACGACCACGTGCGGGTTGACCGTCAGCAGCTGCTCAATCAATTCATTCTGGTTGGCTGGCAGACTGATGGACTGTTTGTCAAAGCCTTCTGATTCCATCGCTTCAGGGAAACCAGCAAAAAAGACCACTTGATCGCTGTTTTTGGCCAGCTCCATTGCCACTTTAGTCAGCTGTTCATCCGCTTGATCGCTGTCTAAACGATAGCCCTGTGCATAAATGGCATGATCAGGCATTGCTTCTTTTGGCGTTACAACGCGATGAGCATTGACATGCGAGCTGCCACCACCTTCAAAACGCGGCTTTTGGGCCAGCTCGCCGATTACTGCCAGTTTGTCGGAATCACTCAATGGCAGCTCCTGATTTTCATTTTTCAGCAAGACGATACTGTCATCAGCCAGCTGGCGGGCAAACTCATGCTGAGCTTCCATATCATATGCTGGCGCTGGCGTCTTTGGATGACCATAACGCTCAGCCATTTTTAAAACGCGCAATGCAGAACGGTTCAGCGTTGACTCTTGAAGACGACCCTCTTTAACGGCTTGAATGATTTCTTCTTTTGAGACATCCCCCTTGCCCGGCATTTCCAGATCTAAGCCAGCCTTGATCGCGGCAGTATGATCAACCACGGCACCCCAGTCTGACATGACCATACCTTGATAGCCCCATTCGTCACGCAGAATGTTAGTCAAAAGACGCTGGTTTTGCGATACCTGAACGCCATTAAGCTTATTATAAGAGCACATGATCGTGGCTGGATGCGCTTGTTTCACGATGCGCTCAAACTGTGCCAGATAGATCTCACGCAGCGTTCGTTCATCAACATCTGATGAATTAGTAAAGCGCTGATCTTCACGGTTGTTGGTGGCAAAATGCTTAACGCTGACGCCAACACCAGTGCTCTGAACCCCCTTGACGTAGGCAGTTCCCATCTGGCCGGCCAGAAGCGGATCTTCAGAGAAATATTCGAAATTTCTGCCGTCCTTGGCTTTGCAACCCCAAACTATGCCTCGCGCTGCTTTAAAAAAATCGTCGGTATTGCGCCGCATCAGTACCGCCAGCGCCACCAGCTGAAGCTTTTGCAGCAATAAAAAAATACCTTGGGCTAATATTTTGGCTCAAGGCATTTTGATTTATTCAGTTGCTTTTTCCGCTGCCGCAACCAGTTCTTCAAGTGATTGACTGCCGAAGATTACTGGCCCGTCATTGATAATCGTAGCCGGTACGCTCATAATCTGCCGTTCTTTTCTTAAAGCTGGAAAATGCTGCAGATCAATCATCGTCGCCGTGATCCGCGGATTAAGCGAAGCCATCCGCTGACAGGCTGCCACGACATCCGGACAGAAGTGACACGTTAAGGAAACCCCAATCTTAATGTCAGTCGACGGCAGCTTTTTGATTCGTTCAGCCAGTGCCGGCTCAACGCTTTGACCCGGACCGCCCACATTGTAGATCCCTAAAATCAGTGACGTCAATTCATGACCAGTTGGCACGCCGGCATAGTGCAGACCTGTATCGGTATCATCAACGACCAGGCGCAGCTGCGGCGTGTAGACCAGGCTGTCTGGTGCGGTGGTCTTTTGAATCTTGAGGTGGTCATTAAGCTTTACCAGTTCACCAATAAAGCTGTCCATCTCTTGACTCAATGCCGTATCGTCTTCCAAAAGCTGCAGTGTAACGTCTTTGGTCAGCCGATTAAAGACACCCTGCATCTGAGCAACCAGGTCTGGTGTAAACCAGTCGCCAGTATGATGGGCAACCGGCTGTTCGCTTTCAACCTGTGAAGTCTGACCAACCATAGCTGCTTTAGGAACTTCCTTTTTAACATGGATTGGGATCCCTAAACGCTGCTTTTGTTCCGTCACATATTTCTCCGCACTGGTAGCTGCTACTGCCCCATCAGCCGCGGCAGTGATAATCTGACGCAGCTGCTTGACGATGACATCGCCCGCTGCATAGACGCCAGGCAGATCGGTTGCCCCGTTTTGATCAACGTGAATATAGCCGTGCTCATCCAGGTCAACGATGCCCTTTAGCTGTTCAGTAGCTGGCTGGGTACCAACATAGATAAAGACGCCAAAGGTTTGATCACCATCATCGACATGTTAGACCGTTTCCTCGCCAGTTTGGTTGTTGACCATCGTCAGCGCTTTCAAGTACTGATCACCATCAACGCGCTTGACCTCAGTATGGTACAAAACGCTGACTTTTGGATTGTCGAGGGCCCGCGAAGCCGTTAGCGGCGCGCACTTAAAATGATCACCCCGTACGAGGACCGTCACGTGCTTGGCAAACCGCGTCAGATAATCGGCTTCTTCAGCGGCTGAGTAGCCACCGCCAACGACAAATACCTGCAGCCCGCTAAACAGCTCGCCGTCGCAGGTTGAGCAGTAGGCCACGCCGCGCCCGCGAAACTCTTCTTCGCCTGGGAAACCAACCTTGCGCGGGCTGGCTCCCATTGCCAGAATCACACTGCGAGTTTGATACAATTCACCACTTTTGCCGGTCAGTTTTTTAACGTCGCCATCAAGCTCAAACTTAACGATATCGTCTTTTTGAATCGATACTCCGAAGTCAGCAGTCTGCTGTTGCATCTGATTCATCAGCTTGGTGCCGTCAATGGCCGCATTGCCGGGATAGTTGTAGACCGTTGAAGTCGTGGTCACCTGACCGCCGACCGTGTCCGCCTCTAAAATCAAGGTATCCAGCGTTGCCCGACCAGCATAGATGCCAGCAGTCAACCCCGCAGGCCCAGCGCCCACGATAATCAGATCATAAATATGTTCTGCTGCCATTTCAATCACCTGCAATCATTAAAGCTTGCCGACCAGATCCAGACTTGGCTTAATGGTATCTTGACCTGGCTTCCAGTTGGCTGGGCAGACCTGATCGCCATGCTCACGAACGAACTGAGCCGCCTGTAGCGTCCGCAGAATCTCTTCGGCGGAACGACCAATCCCCATGTTATTAATCGTGTATGATTGAATCTTGCCATCGGGATCAACGATGAACACGCCACGGTAAGCCTGTCCTTCGTCTTCATTCAAAACATCGAACATCCGCGCCAGTTTACCGGCTGGGTCAGCCAACATGTGGTACTTGATCTTGCCGATTTTTTCAGATGCTTCCGCCCATGCCTTGTGAACGAATTCAGTATCTTCTGAAACAGAGTAGATTTCCGCGTTGGCCTGCTTAAAAGCTTCATAGTTGTCTTGCAGTGCTTCCAGTTCGGTTGGGCAGACAAATGAAAAGTCAGCTGGGTAGAAGAAGAAAATGCTCCACTTGCCAAGAACGTCCTGCTTGGTTACATCCATCGTCTCGCCATCTTGATAGGCACGTACCTTAAAGTCCTCGATTTCTTGACCGATAAAGTTCATTATAATCCTCTCCTTTAATTTAGAATGATTATTAACTACAACTATAATTTAACACTTTTACCGTTCGATGTAAATCAAATCACTTTTAATTTTGCAATTGCTTTACTTTTTTAGATTTATTTTTGAAATCGATAACCCAAACGTGCTCTGCCCATTAAAATGCTATCAAGTTCATTTTAACAAGTTTTATTTTCTTTGGAAAGCGGATACAATGTCATAAGCTAAAAGCAGGAGGAATGAGCATGCAGTTTTTTGAAGATGGCTATCTGCCAACGATCAACACTACTTTTTCATTTTTTGGCGGTCATGCTGAAACCGTCGAGCCTGGCTGGCGCTGGCCAACTGAGTACCACCCAGCCTTTGAAATCATGTACATCTTGGATGGCGCACAAAGAACCGTTACCGAATCAGCAGAAAAAATCATTAAAGCCGGCGAAATGATGATCATTCCCATTGGCATGGAACATACCAACTATTGCTGGGGCAATGAATCAATGACTTTTTTTACCATGCATTTCAACCTTGACGACCCGGCAATCAAATATCTGCTGGTGAAAAACTTTACCAACCAAATTATTAATCAGACCGCGCCTTACTATGACGAACTGCGCAAATCGCTTGACTAGGCTTTTTGTTGTTTCTGGTGCTTTACGGCCGGCTTCTTTATCTGTGCCAGTCTTTGGATGACTGGGATGGCGATCGTTTTGACCTGCCTCTTCATTCAGATGATTCACTCCGTTAAATAATTTTTACGCTTGATCGTTGGTTTATCATCTCAACTCTTTTAAACAAAACTCCTACTGTAAAATCGCTAAAATTCATTAAAATCAACGACCAAGCAACCAATAAAAGCGTTTCGCCATTTCAAAATGACGAAACGCTTTTTAGTTGATTCAGATTCAGTATTATGGCTAATCCAGCATCAAGCTTTTAGAACACACGCTGCTCGGCTTGGAACTTAACCAAAGGACCAGCCGTTACCATGGCACCGTCACGATGGTTGCCAAAGAAGTCAGCATCAAAGACGATTGGCGTGCCATCAGGATTTTCATAGCGTTCTTCTGGTTCAAATGCCATCCCCAGCGTAGCAGTTGTAATCTTGGCATCGTTGTCTTGCGGCAGGAAGTCAGCCAGATTGGTCTTAAGATACAAGCCATCAGCTCGCTTCTCCAATTCTAGGACGACTTGATCCTTATCGTCGACGAATTGGTTCTGCTCCTTGCTGCATGACTGGGCACCGTTAAAGTAGGCATTGCCCGCGCTCCATACTGGCAGGTGGTTGTAGTAGTGATCGCTGTTTGGCGCGTAGATTCCGCAATAGCCATCAAACTGGCGATTCCATTCCTCAAACGTTGGATATTCTTCAAATGGCCGAGTACCGACTTTAAAGTTATAGGTATCCCAGGCATCTGGCTTGTCATGCATCAGTTCAGCCAGTTTTTGCATTTCCGGCCGCAGCTCTTGCTGAACGAAGACGTTGTTGTAGAAACGATTGTCACCATGCTGGAATGTCATAAAGCCCATTACCTTGGTACCGTGATGTTCATGATATGGCGTAAAGCGATTGGATGGCAAGTTGACCGAATTATTGTCCGTCCCAACACCAACCGCGGTAAAGCTGCCAGCAATCAAGTTATGCACCATGGCAATTCCCTGCGCAGCAAAACGAATTGAACGCTCAGAAAGGAACAGGTTGTTATCAATCAGCGTTGGACCATGGGAAACCTCTACCCACATGTCTTCACCAAGGCCCTGCAGCACATCGCCTACATTTTCTTCGCCGACTTCAAAATGCTCAGGTAAGGAGTTGTGATCAAAGATGTTTTATGTGACCCGTGTTCCTTGTGCCTGCCAGTCAAGCCATAAGCCGCGCGTACAGTGGTGAATGTGGTTGTGACGGTAGATCACGTCAATGGCAGCATGCATCTTGATTCCGCCAATTTCGGCCCCCACCAGATTTTGACGAATATTGATGTTGTAGATGTCGTTTTCTTCAATTAAGGAGAAGACGCCGCCTAAATGACCAACAATCCCGGTTTGACCACAATCATGAATGCGATTGCGCCGTACGATATGCGAGCCGACGTGTTCTTTATCCCAGCCTTCATAAGATGCTTGACAGATTACGTCACGCTCCGTCTGAGTACCATCTTTGTATTTCCACTTAGACCATTTATTGTCATTGTTTGGCTGCAGGTACTTGCCAAGCGAGATACCAGAACATTTGGAATGCGAAATCTCACATTCTTCAATGATCCATCCTTTTGACCAGTGTGGACCAACCATCCCTTCTTGGTAAGCCGTTGGTGGCGCCCATTGCGTCGCCGCTTTGGTAACGCCAAATCCTTTTAAGGTAATGTAGCCGATTCCTTCAGCCTGTGGGTAAAAACAGCTTTGACGCACGTTGATCTCCACGTTTTCCTGGTTGGGATCGAAATCATGGAAGTTGGCATAGATAATCGTTTCATCTGTATCGGCATCTTGTTCCGTATACCAGGTATAGATCGTAAAATCTGGGTCCCATGATTTTTCATTGCGAACGGGCTGTTTTACCTCAGCCAGCGTGTTGACCTCATACAAGGCCTTGTCGTTTAAATAGACCTCACCGGTATGAGCCAGGATTCGTGCATCGAACCAGTCACCAAAAATCTTGGTCGTGTATGGATTGCGCTCACTAAACATACTGTTGGGAATTTTTACCTGCCAAATGCCATCTGCAGTTTTTTCCCAGCCTTTAACGACTTCCGCCCCAGTAATAATGGCCTTTAACGGCTCAACCGACTCATAGACGATGCGCTGATCTGCCGTACCCGCATGCTTAGGATTGACGTTTTCACGATAGACGCCTGGAAAAACGCGCACCTTATCGCCTGGCATTGCGATATCTGCGGCTGCTTGAATCGTTTTAAATGGACGATGCTTGCTTCCATCACCATCAAATGGCGCCTGCGCATCAACATAGATTTTCATGAATTTTCATCCTTTCCGTCATTTCTGCCTTAAGACATCTACTTTTCTTCAGTTTGGCGACGATCTTCAATTTCGTGATTAATCTTGTCGACTTCAGCATCAGACAATGGATACTTGCTGATAACCCACATGCCAACAATTGCCAAAACAATTGGCAGCCAGATCATTGAAATCGTAATCCCATTCAAGGCCGTTGCCGATTGGGCAGCCTTAGTACCGTCAAAATGACAGGCCGCGTTGATGTAGCCCGGAATGATCCCGCCAAGTGCCAGACCAATCTTGAAGAATAGTCCCATCAAGGCATTGATAATCCCAGCAACCCGCTTCTTAGAATTCCATTCACCGTAAGAAACGACTTCTGGAACCAATGACCACATGTAACGACCACATGTAACCAGTAGCTGCCGTAATCCCCCACTGCATGATAAAACGACCAATGTAGCCCAGGGCAATGCTGTTCTTAAACTGTGGCCATGACCATACCCAAAGAAGCAGCGTCCCAACGATAAACATTCCCAAGAACAGTTGGAAAAATCCTTTTTTACCGATCTTACGCCGAATAATTGGCCATAAGAAGACTAAGAAGATCCCTGGAATCGAACCAATCAGATTGATTGAAGCCATCCATTCCGAGTGGCCAATGTTGTATTGAACAAAGAATGGCCAAACCGTATTACCAAAGAACATGAAGGTAAAGCCAACCAGGAAAAAGCAGCCTAATACCCGCAGCGGCTTGTTACGGCGCAGCTCATTCCAAAGGTCAGAAAACTTAACAGAAGCCGTTTCTTCTTCAGTCGGCAGCACCCGTTCATGAACGCCAAAGTAGGTGCAGAGCAGCAGAATAAAGCCAATCAGCATGTAGATCGACATGACATGGAAGTAGGCACCAGCAGCATGTGGCGAAGCATAGTTACCAAGATTGAGCTTAATGCCAAACATGCCAATATCTTTCAAATGCTTGTCAGGAGATGCCATCTGAACAAATAATGGCAGGAAAGTGTAGACCAAAAGATTACCAATGTTTGCTTCCGTCATCCGGACCGTCGTTAAAGTAGAGATCTCATCGTTGTCCCGCGTCAGCGAAGCATTCAGCGAGCCGTAAGGAATATTAACGAATGAGTAGATCAGCGCCGTTGCCAGGTACATCAAGAAGGCATAGGCAACATTGCCGCGGACGGCTGGAATTGGCAAGAACAGCATGGCACAGCAGATCGTGAGCGGAATTCCAAAATAAATCAAAAATGGCTTGTATTTGCCGCCATGCTTAAAGTGACTTTTATCGACAACCGTTCCAACCCAAGGATCCCAAAAAACATTGACCCAGCGAACAATCAGAAAAATCGTGGCCCCAACAGCTGCAGAGATTCCAAAGACCGTTGTCAGATAAAACAGCAGCATTGAGCCAATCGTCCCAAAAATTAGATTTTGTGCCAAGTCACCGGCACCATAAGCGATTCGCTCACCCCAGGACAGTTTGGCGAACTCATCGACTTGCTTGTTTTGTGGCTTGTCCATAGTTTTTACACCTCTTGTAGATTTGATTCAAACAGGTGCAGCGCTGCACGTTAGTTTGTGTTTTCAACCAACGACCAAAATCTAACATAGCCTTTTTGAAAACGCTACCCTAAAAATCAATTTTTTTATCATTCCTGAGTTAGAATTTTTAATTTCGCTAAAATAATCGAGCTCTTTTCTTCATATAGCGTCAATAAAAAATGACCGCTGACAAAAACGCGGTCACTTAGTAATAAAATTTAAAAATACATATGATTTATTTTTCATACTATTTTTAAAATAGATAGTCGTAAAGATTCCAATCGGCAATTTTAGCGGCATCAGTACGGGCTTCTTTAGGCGTTATCCCGGTTAAGGCATGAAAAACGCGTGAGAAATGGGCCTGATCAGAAAAATCATAGCGTTCAGCGAGTTCAGCCATTGACAGATTGGTACCGATCAGATCCTCAATTGCATGATTGATCTGAACCAGGCGTTTAAATTGGCTGATGCTGACCCCGACCTGTTTTTTAAACTGGCTGCCAAGATAGCGACTGGACAATCCCACCGCCATTGCCAGCTCATCGATACTTTGGTCCGTAGTCGGATCACTCATCAGCTGCCAAAAGACTTTGCTGACGGCTGCAGTCATCTTAGCATCAACCATCTCACGGCAGCGTGTGGCCATATCCACATCTGCTGCCTCAATTGCCGCCAGCACTTCATTGTAGGACGTCAACGATTCGATATGTCGTACGTATTGATCATTCAGCGAATATACCAGTTCATAATCCAGCCCAACTTGAAACAGCGCGCGCAGATTTACGGAAACCGAGATAATACCCCAGTTTTTAACGTTGCGCAGTGCGTCTTGATTGTCTGCTAAAATGCCGATCCGCCCCGAATTGATGTTTTTAGAGAATATAATCGGCAAGGCAGCCAGATTTCCCTGCGCAATTGCTTTTTTGACTTCTCGCTCATACAGATAGCTAACGTGACCTCCCTCACTGCTCATCCGCAGCTTCAGTAATTGGGCATCAAGGTCTCTTGAAATACGTGCTTGATGAAATTCGTCACTAATGGTTTCAAAATCGATCGGCAGTTCTAATAACCGTCCCAACACCAAAATCTGCTGTAAAAACTGTTTTTCTTCCAGATAAACCGTCTTCAGCAGCTTTGGCATATACATAACGGCATGACTGCTGATCGCATTGTTATTTTGATAGCGCTGACTGACGTTGACAATCACCGGGCCAAAAAAGACAACTGTTTGATCATGCCACATTAGGCAGCTGTAAAGATTTTGACTGTGCCGCAAAAACTGCAGCGTTTTATGTGGGCAGCGGCGCAGTATTTTTAGATAGTCCATCAATAATAGCTTACCTTGGCGAAACTGCAGGCTATACTGGCCACGATCGTACTCCCAGATTGTAGCCGGTACCCCTAGTGACTCTAGATACTCAGTTACCATTTCCATTCTAATCCGTCCTTTATTCAAAAAATGGTTCTAATCTTCAAGTTACTGTGTTAGCGATTACATAAAATAATAGCATGAGCTAGGGAAAATCAATATACTGCTGATTTTAATTCATATCGAATCAGTCTGTCTTTAGGCTGTCAGGCTGACTATTTCCTTAGCTCTCTTTATTAAAATCAGCCATTGACTATAAAACACCCCAATTCTGTTTTTCCCTGCTCATACTCATTGATAAATAGAATATTGGTTATTATCGTTTTGCCGATTGTTTTTAACAATGGGCAAAACTCATTTCACAAATTTTGCTGTTAACTCGGCTTAGACAAGTCCGTTAACCTGTCTACGAATTCGGTTTAATTATGATCATCTTATAAGGATAAATAGCTTGATCGATTGGTCGCTGTTTGTCTGCTTTTTCATCCACTATATTAATTATGATCATCTTATAAAGACAAATGGCTTGATTCGCTGATCGCTGTTTGTCTGCTTTTTTGATCCTATATAATAGTAGAAAAAATCAAATACCATAAAAGCGTCATACAGAATTGCCCTAATGGCAGTCTGCATGGCGCTTTTTAATGATGCAAATGAGTTTTTAAGCTGTTAATTGATGAAATAAGTTTTAAGGATTGGACCAACCAGCTAGTCTTCACGACGGAAGTTCAATAAAGCATGGCACAGGTCTTTGGTCTGATCATAGACTTGGTGGTAGATTGCGTACAGTTCATCGTACTTGGCGACATTGGCCGGCTTTGGCAGGTACTCCTTGCCAAAGTGAACGAACTCCTTGGCACAGTCCTGCAAAGACTCAAACCAGCCCAGGCCAACTGCTGCAATCATGGCAGCCCCCAAACCAGGCCCCTGTTCATTGGTTAAGGCAACGACCTTCTTATTGAAGATATCGGCCTGCATCTGAAGCCAAAAGTCGCTCTTGGCCCCACCGCCGATTGCTACAACCGTGTCAAACTCTTGACCGTTTTGATCATAGATGTTCAAGATATCCCGGAAACTAAAGGTAATTCCTTCCATAACGGCTCGGCAGAAGTCATAGCGATCCTGCATGCTGTCAACGCCAATGAAGCTGCCGCGAATATCAGCATCAGCATATGGCGTTCGCTCACCAACCACGTATGGCGTAAAGATTAAGCCATTCGCACCCAATGGCCGTTGAGAAGCTTTGTCGACCATCATTGAGAAGTCTTCATCCGAATCAAACTTGTGCTTGAACCAATTCAGCGAATGGCCCGCTGCCAAAGTAACCCCCATTGAGTAGTAAGTGTCGGGAATTGCATGGCATTCATATTGAATCTGACCATGATAGTTGACGTCAGCATTTTCTTCATATTTAAGCACCACGCCGGAAGTCCCAATCGAAGACATCACCATATTTGGATGCAGAATGCCGGCTCCAACCGCGCCACAGGCATTGTCACCGCCACCACCATAGATCTTGGTAGCAGTCGAAAGGCCCGAAAACATTGCATAGCTGGCGGAAACATTGCCAGCATAGTCAACTGATTTCATCAATGGTGGGCACATGCTCATTGGAATATCAAAGGCATCACAGATTTCCTGGCTCCATTGACCTTCCTTGATGTCTAACAGCACCGTCCCCGTGGCATCCGAATAATCCATCCCCAGGTTACCCGTCATGCAGAAGCGAACATAGTCTTTTGGCAACAGGAACGTTTTAACCTTAGCCCAGATCTCCGGTTCATTTTCCTTGACCCAAAGCAGCTTAGGCAGCGTGAAACCTTCCAGTGGCTTGTTGCCAGTAATATCGATGAAGCGATCGCCCATCTTATCCATGATTTCTTGACACTGCTTGGTCGTGCGCGTGTCGTTCCATAAAATAGCTGGCCGCAGCACCTGATTATTTTCATCAAGCAGCACCAGGCCATGCATCTGACCAGAGAAGGAAATCCCTTTGATCTCTTCTTTTTTTAGACCATCTTTTAAGATCATCCGGTCAATGCCAATCGTCGTACCATACAGCCAGTCTTGTGGGTTCTGCTCACTGTAGCCTGGCTTAGGCTGACTCAGTGGATAGTCGTAGCTTTGCTGAGCGGCGATCTTGCCCGAGCGATCCATTGCCGAAACCTTAACGGCACTGGTCCCCAAGTCGACCCCAATTACGTATTCATTCATAGTCTTTCCTCCAAGAAAAAAGGATCCGCAGCCATCTGCGGCGATGCGAATCCTTTCTATTATATTGTTAGAGTTTCAAGTGATTATTTAGCCAGCGTTTCGATCATGAAGTGGTTGATCGTGTCCTTAACCTGTTCAAGGTGGTCAGATTGCGTAGCTGCACGCAGTTCGCTTTGTGGCGTGTCCAGAACGGTTGGTTCGATAGACTTGAAGTCTTCCTTGCCTTCTTCGATGGACTTGCCCAGACCTTCGTCCCATGATGCGTAACGATCCTTGAGTACCTTGTCCAGGTAGCCATCTTCCTTAAGGGCAGCGGCAACGCGCAGGCCGGCAGCAAACGTGTCCATACCAACAATGTGGCTGTAGAACAGATCTTCTGGCTTCCAGGAAGTACGACGTGGCTTGGAGTCGAAGTTCAGACCACCGTGAGGGCCAATTTGACCTTCTTCAACGACTTCGTACATTGCAGCCGTTGCTTCGTACAGATTGGATGGGAATTCGTCGATGTCCCAACCGATCAGCTTGTCACCTTGGTTGGCGTCCAGTGAACCCAGCATGCCGGCTTCACGTGCAACGCGAATTTCGTGTTGGTAAGTGTGACCAGCCAGGTTAGCGTGGTTGCCTTCCAGGTTCAGCTTGAAGTCCTTGTCCAGGCCGTATTCCTTCATAAAGTTCAGCGTTGTAGCAGCGTCGAAGTCGTATTGGTGCGTAGTTGGTTCCTTTGGCTTAGGTTCCAGCAGCATTTGAGCATCAAAGCCGATTTCGTTTGCGTAGTCCTTAGCCATGTGGAAGAACTTGGCAATGTGTGATTGTTCGCGCTTCATTTCAGTGTTCCAGAGTGATTCGTAACCTTCACGGCCGCCCCAGAAGACGTAGTTTTCAGCACCAACCCGCTTGCCGACTTCCAGACTGTGCTTCAGCTGTGCACAGGCGTATGCGTAGATCTTTGCAGATGGAGCCGTTCCAGCACCAGCCAAGAAACGAGGATTGGTAAACAGGTTGGACGTGTTCCACAATACCTTCATGCCAGTCGTCTTTTGGTATTCAACGATCTTGTCAATGACCTTGTCCAGATTCTGATTGGTTTCACGCAACGTGTCGCCTTCTGGAGCCAAGTCGCGGTCGTGGAAACAGAAGTAGTCAACACCCAGCTTGTCATAGAATTCAAAAGCATAGTCAACTTTTGCCAAAGCATTGTCCATTGGGTCAGTGTACTTGTCATATGGACGAACCGCCGTGCCATCACCAAATGGGTCAACCAGCCGCTGGTCAAACGTGTGCCAGTAGGCAACTGAGAACCGCAGCCAGTCCTTCATCTTCTTGCCCAGAATTTCTTCTTCTGGGTTGTAGTATTGGAATGCCAGACGTGAGTTCAGGCCTTTGTGTGGACCTTCATACTTAACTTTATCAATACCTTGCCATAAATCACTCATAATATGGGCCTCCTGAAATTTATTAGTTTGAATAAACAACTAACTTACGACTTTTAATATAGACCATGCCTGCTGTTTTGTAAACCCTTTCTAGCAAAAAAATTCAAAATTAGTTGATCCTAAGCAGCGGCTTTTAAAATATATAATGAAGAAAAAAGTCGCTATCGTCTGCAGCAATTTTCTAAAAAAGCTGCTGCCTAGTTCCTTACTAAAAATTCACGCGACTATTTTGCAAATTTTGCTTGCTTTTATCTTTGAAAGCGGTTATATTATATTCGCAGGTTGGTTTTAGTTTCAAACCAACTAAAGCAATAGGAGTGTTTTATAGTTAAGGAGTTGTGTAATCATGCGCAAAGTATCTGCGGGCTTTATTTACTTTTTCGGGGCCCTCGGCGGTTTGCTCTTCGGTTACGATACTGGTGTTATTTCCGGGGCCATTCTGTTTATTCAAAAACAGATGCACCTGGGAACTTGGGAACAAGGCTGGATCGTTTCCGCGGTACTGCTGGGTGCCATCTTAGGTTCATTGTTTATCGGGCCATCGTCTGATAAGTATGGCCGTCGCAAGCTGCTATTATTGTCATCGGTTATCTTTTTTATTGGCGCACTGGGCTCTGGATTCTCACAAGGATTCTGGTCACTGCTCTGCTTCCGGATCGTTTTAGGTTTAGCCGTTGGGGCATCATCTTCAATGGTTCCTACCTACTTAGCCGAGCTTTCGCCAGCCGACAAGCGGGGCATGGTTTCCAGTATGTTCCAATTAATGGTTATGACTGGTATTCTGGTTGCCTACATCACCAACTGGTCGTTTGAAAACATGTACACTGGTTGGCGCTGGATGCTTGGCTTTGCCGCTATCCCTGCTGCCATCATGTTCTTTGGTGCCCTTTACTTGCCAGAATCCCCTCGTTACCTGGTTAAGATTGGTCGTGAAGACGACGCACGGGCTGTTTTGATGAACATGAACCGCAATGACAAAGACGTCGTTGATAAAGATATGACCCAGATTGAACAGCAAGTCCACATGAAAAATGGCGGCTTAAAAGAACTGTTTGGTCCAATGGTTCGGCCGGCTTTGATTGCAGCAATCGGTCTGGCCGTCTTCCAACAGGTCATGGGCTGCAATACCGTGCTCTACTACGCACCAACGATCTTCACTGATGTTGGTTTCGGTGTTAACGCTGCGCTGCTGGCTCACATTGGGATCGGGACTTTTAATGTCATCGTTACGGCATTTGCCCTTTCAATCATGGATAAGGTTGACCGTAAAAAGATGCTGATCTATGGTGGCCTTGGCATGGGGCTCTCATTGTTTGTCATGAGTGCCGGGATGAAATTCTCTGGCGGTTCAAAGGCAGCGGCGGTCATCTGTGTCGTTGCCATGACGATTTACATTGCTTTCTTCTCTGGTACTTGGGGTCCTGTTATGTGGGTCATGTTTGGTGAAATGTTCCCACTTAATATTCGTGGCCTTGGCAACTCATTTGGTTCCGTGGTTAACTGGACTGCCAACCTGATTGTTTCATTAACCTTCCCAACCCTGCTGGACTTCTTCGGTACGGGTAGTCTGTTTATCGGCTATGGCGTTCTTTGCTTCTTTGGTATTTGGTTCGTCCATGCCAAAGTCTTTGAAACCCGTGGCAAGTCTTTGGAAGATATTGAACAGACGCTGCGTGACCGCGCTGGTTCCAAGAACTAATCTCAGTCATTATTCAAAATCCCACTCAAATCTTAAATCTAAATTTAATCTTACTTGCTGAATCCTAAACCCTCTCAATATATCGATAGTAAGTACTTAGAGACTGGGAAAAAAGTCTCAAAACTAAAGAATCGCTAGGAACCACGTTGCTGAAAACGTTGATTTCTAGCGATTTTTAAT